>Ga0116210_1000715_pt1 | contig 30157 bp, 36 predicted proteins | sample TshhotsprinmetaG_FD_94483 | JGI IMG/M metagenome (GOLD analysis project Ga0116210, IMG submission 94483) | Hot spring microbial communities from South Africa to study Microbial Dark Matter (Phase II) - Tshipise hot spring metaG | ecosystem: Environmental > Aquatic > Thermal springs > Hot... | reverse complement strand
TCCAATGGTCAAATTTCCTTTCTTGTCAAAAGAATTAGGTTCTATCCCTCGAAAATCGCGTGTTCTGGGAAGGGCAATATGAATTAATCTTTCTAAAAAATCAAACATTCTTTTTCCTCTCAGAGTAATAACTGCTCCAATAGCCATTCCTTTTCTTATTTTAAAACCGGAAATTGATTTTTTTGCCTTCTTTAAAATTGGTCTCTGACCAGAAATTAAGCTCAGATCTTCCAAAATGAAATCTTGAATCTTTTTTTGTTCTTCCGAAGTCTTTCCGGAAACTAATCTTCCAAAACCAGTATTAATTATTACCTTCTCAATTTTAGGCACCGCCATCTTATTTTTATAGCCAAATCTTTCCATCATTTCGGGAACTACTTCTTTTTGATATTTTTCCTTTAATCTCAACATTGTTCAATCTTAGCTGTTCAATCTGGCAGATTGAACAGCTAATTTAGATCTCTTGGCTACATTTTTTACAGATTCTAAATTTATTTTTGGCAATGATTTTATAGCCAACCCTGGTCGCTTTTCCGCATTTTGGGCAGATTAATTTTACATTTGAGACATCAATTGGTTTTGGTAATTGGATAATCTGGCCCTTCTCTCCTGTCCTTTTAGGTCTTTGATGCTTTTTTATTAAATTAACTCCCTCAACCAAAACCTTCCTTTCTTTTGGAAAAGCTTTTAAAACCTTACCCTTCCTGCCCCTATCCTTGCCTAAAATTACTAAAACTAGATCACCCTTTTTAATCTTCATACTTTAGTTGAGAATTCATTATATATTACACTAATTCCTCAGCTAAAGCGGCCACTTTTTCAAATCCCTTTTCTTTTACTTCCCTGGCTACTGGTCCTATAATCCTTCCTCCTTTTGGGTCCTTTGTCTTTCCTTCTAAAATAACGCAGGCATTATCATCAAATCGAATATAGGAACCGTCAGGCCTTCGATATTCCTTTTTTTGCCTAATAATTATTGCCCTGACCACATCGTGTTTTTTAACCAATCTTCTTGGCTCAGCCATTTTGACTGTTCCAACAATCACATCGCCCAATTGAGCATATCTCCTTTTTGAGCCACCCAAAACATGAAAACACTGAAGAATTTTTGCTCCAGTATTATCAGCAACTTTTAACATTGTTCTGGGTTGAACCATAAATTCCTCTACGAATTACGAATTTATTACGAATATACGAATTTTCGTATATTCGTACTTTTTTCGTATTTCGTAGCTATATTTTCTTTATTACTCGCCATTTCTTCTCTTTACTTATTGGACGACATTCTTCAATAACAACCCTATCCCCTACTTTAAATTCTCCTTTTTCATCATGGGCTTTATATTTTTTATGGACTCTATATCTTCTTTTGTATTTGGGATGTTCTTTTAATCTCTCAACCTCAACTACAACTGTTTTTTGCATTTTATTTGAAATAACTGTACCGATTAATCTTTTTTTTGGCATATTATTTTTTCTTTTAATATGGTTAGAATTCTGGCAATCTCTTTTTTGATCATCCTAATTTCTCTAACATTCTTTACTTTACCAGCCGCTAAATCAAAACGAAGTTGACGCAGTCTTTCCCGACTATCTTCTAAAAGTTTTTGTAATTCAGCTTGGGATTTTTCTCGTAATTCTCTAACCTTCATTTCTTAATAAACTTAGTTTTTATTGGAAGTTTATCAGCAGCTTTTTTCAAGGCCTCCCTGGCTAATTCCTCTTTTAATCCCTCCAATTCAAAAATAATCCGACCAGGTTTGATTGGAAAAACATAATGGTTTACTTGACCCTTTCCGCCACCCATTGGAACTTCGACCCCTTTTTTAGTTACTGGTTTAGCCGGAAAAATTCTAATCCAGAGTTTTCCTCCTTTTTTTAGATAGCGCAAAATTGCCCTCCTCGAAGCCTCAATTTGGCGAGCGGAAATCCACTTAGTCCCTAAACTTTTCAAACCAAAGGAGCCAAAAGCCAGTTCGGTTGCCCTTCTTTCAATTCCTTTGGAAACACCTTTTTGCCACTTTCGATGTTTAACTTTTCTCGGCATTAATATTCCCATATTGAATATAACTATATTCTCATTAAAATTTCTCGCCTTTATATATCCAAACTTTTACTCCCACCACTCCGTAGGTGCAATAAGCTCTATCTTGGCCATAATCAATCTCGGCTCTCAAAGTTTGTCTGGGAAGCCGACCCCTTTTTAGCCATTCAGTTCTGGCAATTTCAATCCCATCTAATCTCCCAGCCACCTGGACCCTGGCTCCTTCAACTCCCTTGACCGTCATAATTTTATCTAAGGCCTGTTTCAAAACTCTTCGATAGGGAACTCTTTTCTCAATTTGCTGGGAAATCCACTGAGCGGCTAAGGTGGCTGAAGCCCAGGGATCTCTAATCTCTCTAATTTCCAATTTTATTTCCGGTTTTAGGAACCTGCCTTTGGCCGGAGGCCGGAGGGTGGGTTGGGCTTCTTTTAAAATTTTCTCTTCCAATTCTTTTTTTAATACTTCTACTCCTTCCCCTCTTCGACCAATAATTAGACCTGGCCGGGCAGAAGAAATTATGACATTGATTTTTCCAGGAAATCTCTCAATCTCAATTTTCTCCACTCCCAATTTCCCAACTTTCTTTTTCAAAAATTCCCGGATTTTAAAATCCTCCTTCAGTAATTTTCCGAAATCTTTTTCGTAAAATCCTCTTGATTCCCAATCAGTTATTTCCTTTATTCGAAAGGCTTTTGGGTGGACTTTATGTGCCATATTCCTACGAAGACAGCTTCGGTTAGAAAGCTTTTCGCCTAAATATTCTTCTTATACCTTTTTCAACCTTTGGTTTAGGTATTTCTAATTCCGGTCTTAATTTTGCCTTTTCTACTTTTAGAACTTTTTCAACTTTTTTTACCTCTTTCGCTTTTTTTCCTTTCTCAGGTTTTTTAACAATTTCCTCAAGAACAATAGTTACATGTGAGGTCTTTTTTTGAATTTCAGAAGCCATACCTTTGGCTCTTGGCATCCATCTTTTATATTTTGGTCCTTCATCAACTGTAATTTTTGAAATATAAAGATTTCCTTCTTCCAATTGAAAATTATGACGAGCTGAAGCAATAGCTGATTTTAAAAGTTTAAGTAAAACTGGAGCCGCTCTTTTCACTGTAAAACTTAAAATGGTTTGGGCTTCTTCAACTGTTTTTCCCCGGATTAAGTCAGCCACTAATCTTACCTTTCTTGGAGCGATTCGTAAATAACGAAGTTTAGCCGTCACAGGCATTTTATAATAGCTTAGAGCTTTTAGCGTTTAGCTTTTAGTATTTCACTGAAAGCTAAAAGCTATTAGCTGGTTCTCTTTATTTTCTCTGCTTCTTTCTCAGCTGCCTTTGCCTCCAATTCTCTTTGCATTCTTCCGCCATGTCTAAAAAACTTGGTGGTCGGAGAAAATTCACCAAGTTTATGACCAACCATTTCTTCGGTTACTTTAACTGGAATAAACTCCCGGCCATTATGAACTCCAAAAGTAAAACCAATCATCTCTGGACAAATGGTGCAATCCCGAGCCCAGGTTTTGATAATTTCACCTGGCCTGGCTTTCTTTATCTTCTCCAATAATCTTTGGTCAATATAGGGACCTTTTTTTAGACTTCTGGCCATAAATTTATTTTCTTCTTTTTATTATCAGTTTGTCGGTCCATTTTTTCTTTCTGGTTTTCACTCCCTTGGCTGGTTTTCCCCAGGGAGTTTTTGGATATTTTAAACCAATTGGTGTCTTTCCTTCGCCACCGCCATGGGGATGGCTAGGGGGAATCATTGCCGTTCCCCTAACCTGAGGTCGCCAACCTTTTAATCTCCTCCGGCCAGCCTTACCAATTATTTCAAATCTTTTCTCAGGATGGGAAACCTGACCAATTGAGGCAAAAGATTGCTGGGATATCTTTCTAATCTCTTTTGAGGGCATTTCCAAAAGAGTATAAGGAGGTTCTTGAGATATCACCTTAGCTGAGGTTCCAGCTGCCCTAACTATTTTTCCACCTTTCCCTGGCTCCAATTCAATATTATAAACCTGAGTTCCAACTGGAATATTTTTCAATTTTATTCTATTTCCGATTTTAATCTCAGCCATTTCTTGGCAAATAATTTCATCTCCGACTTTTAAATCTTTTGGAGCTAAAATATATCTTTTTTCTCCATCTCCATATTCAATTAGGGCAATATAAGCTGTCCGATTGGGATCGTATTCCAAGGCAATGACTTTTCCCGCCAATCCCATTTTTTCCTGGCCAAAATCAATAATTCGATAAAGTCGCTTCACTCCTCCTCCCCGATGACGAATAGTTATCCTCCCAGAAAGAGCTCGACCAGCCCTTTTTTTCAATGCCAAAAGCAGCCTCTTTTCAGGTTCTTTCTTAGTTAATAACTTTTGACTTTTGAATTGTAATTTTGAATTTTGCATTTTGAATTTATCTTGGTAAAACTTCAATCTTTTGGCCAGCCTTTATTTTTACAATTGCCTTTTTATATCCTTTTCTCCAGCCTCTTATTCTTCCCAATCTCCTTCTTTTTCTCGGCATTTTTATAATCTTAACAGATATCACCTTAACCCCATATAAATCCTCAATTGCTCTTTTTATTTCAGTCTTATTTGCTTTTGGAAAAACTTTAAAAAGATATTGATTTTTTCCAGCTAAAAAAGTGGCTTTCTCAGTCACCTGAGGAGCTTTTAATATTCGATAAGCTAAACCAAGTTTTTCTTTAGGAATTTTTGCCACAGCCTCTTTTTCCTCTTTTGGGTGGGTCGTAGTCTTTGCTTCTTTCTTAATAATTTCAGGTTTTGCCTCAGGTTTAATTCCCTCCTCTTCCTTTTTTATTCTTTTCCTTTTAAAAATATCTAAAATTGCCATCTCATTTATATTTATAATACATTTTCTGCGATCGCAGAAAAGTTGGTATCACTTTAAAAATGTTTCTTTAATTACTTTGATTGCTTCTTTTGACATTATTAAATATTTGAAAGAAAGTAAATCTAAAGCATTAAGATTGCCAGCCAAAATAGTATCAACACCAGGCAAGTTTCTGGCTGCTAAGATTATATTTTTATCATAATCTGGCAAAGCAATTAAAGTACTTTTTTCTTTGCAGGGAAGCCTTTTTAAAATCTCGGCTATTAATTTAGTTTTTGGTTTCTCAATTTTTAATTTATCCAAAAGAATTAATAAATTATTTTTTACTTTTCCTGATAAAACCATAAAAAGGGCTTTTCTTCTCATTTTTTTTGGAATTCTCTTTTTGAAAACTCTCTCTTTTGTTGGCCCAAAAGTTACTCCGCCACCTCGCCACAAAGGAGAACGAATTGAACCATGCCTGGCTCTACCTGTTTCCTTTTGTGGCCAGGGTTTTCTGCCACCACCTCTAACCTCTCCCCTACCTTTGGTCTGAGCAATTACTCTCCTCCGATTGGCTAATTGGGAAACCACAACCTGATGAACCAAATCCGGATTTATTTTTATATTAAAAATTTCCGATGGCAATCTCGTTTGGCCGATTTTTTCTCCATTTTGGTTATAGGTATTGATAAGCATAAAATAACCAGTATCTGCTTTTTATTTTCTCATATCAATCTCGCTCTCCCCCCATTTCAAAACCCGACAAAAACTTCTGTGCTCTAGAGCAAAAAAGTTTTTATCTTTGCTCTTTATTTAAGATCTTAAAATTTTGTCAATCTGTTTGTAGATACTGGATTTGCGGTCTAGCTTTTTTATCACCTGCCTAACTTTATCTTTTTGTTTCTTATTCATGGTTTTAATAATGTCTTCAATTAGAAGTTGAGGCCAAAACATTAAAGGGTGACGTCTTCTAAATTTTCTCCAATCTTCCACTGCTAAATCCCAGGAACTGGCTGGCTTGGGTTTTTCTTTTTTCGTTCTCTCTGCCACCAGTCTAAATCCCTCTCCACTTTCTGACAACCATTGATTAACTTTTGCAATAGTTCCCTGTCCCACTCCTAATAAATTTTCGATATCTCGGTACTCTTTTCCTTCAATTAAAAATTTGGCTATTTTTATTCTTTTGGCCAACATTATCAATTCTTGCCTAGTTAATAAGTCGGTGATAAAGTTCATTATTTCCTGCGAATTTTTCAAAACTGAAATTGCCTCACATAATTCTTCTAGTAATTCTTCTCTTTCTTTATTAGAAATTTTTGAATACTTCCTCATAACTATTTTAATCCTACCATATTTTCAGTTAGATAAAAACTTCTGTGCTCTAGAGCAAGAAAGTTTTTACCAAAGTTCTTTTATATCTTATCCATATTTTATTCTATTATCATTTTATCCTATCCGATGACTTCGAGCAAAGCTCCTTTGGGACCTGGAACAGCTCCTTTTATGGCTAATAAATTATTTTCTTTATCAACTTTGACTACTTTTAAATTTTTAATTGTTACCCTTTCAAAGCCCATTCTTCCGGCCATTTTTTTTCCCTTGACTACTCTTTGGGGAACCGAGGCACCGACTGAACCAGGAGTTCTCAATTCATGTTTTGTTCCATGGGTAGCTGGTCGGCCATGAAAGTGCCAACGCTTGACCACCCCGGCAAAACCTTTTCCTTTGGAAAGTCCAGTCACCTTGACGATATCTCCTTCTTGAAAAATTGAGACATCGATTCTATCCCCTCTTTTTAATTCTTTGTCATCAATTTTGGGTTCTTCATTGCGAAATTCCCTTAAAAAAAGCAATTTACCTAATTCCTTTAAATGGCCGCTAATTGCCTTGGTTACTTTTTTTGCCTCACCAAATCCAATCTGAACTGCCCAATACCCATCTTTCTCTTTGGTTTTGATTTGAGTAACAATACAGGGTCCAGCTTCAATTAGAGTGACCGGGATAACGTTTCCTTTTTCATCAAAGATTTGAGACATCCCAAGTTTTAGACCAAGAAGAAATTTCATAAATCAACAAATTAGTTCCGAATTTAGGAATAAAGAAATACCGGGCCTAACCCGGTATTCCAGAGATATGGTTAGTACCCTTTTCTGTTTATTTTATTAATTAATTTCAATATTCATAATTTTGAAAAATTCGTTTATTCGAAATAAATTCGTTATTGGCTGATTTTACATTTTTATTTCAATATCCACACCAGCTGGCAAAGTTAAACTCATTAGGGCCTCAATAACTTTTGGATTTGGATTGATGATATCAATCAATCTTTTGTGAACTCTCATTTCAAATTGCTCCCGAGAATCTTTGTGGATAAAAGAGGACCGATTAACAGTGTATTTGTGAATCTCAGTTGGCAAAGGAACAGGTCCGGAAACTTCAGCTCCATAACGAGTGGCTACCTCAATAATTTGCTTAGCCGAATTATCAATTACTTTATGATCATAAGCCCGAAGTTTAATCCTAATCTTCGGCTTGACTTCTTCTTCAATTGCCAATACTTTCTTTTTGGCCATCTTAAAAGAACCTCCTTGGTAAATTACGAATTTATTTTTGTATTTGGGAGCTATTTTATTATTTTAGTCACTACTCCGGCTCCCACTGTCTTTCCACCCTCTCGAATAGCAAATCGTTGTTTTTCTTCCAAGGCAATTGGAGCAATTAATTTGATTTTCAAATTGACGGTATCACCTGGCATGACCATTTCCGTTCCTTCAGGTAAAGTAACCTCTCCGGTAACATCAGTAGTTCTAAAATAAAATTGGGGTTTGTAACCAGAAAAGAAAGGGGTATGTCTACCGCCTTCTTCTTTAGTCAAGACATAAATCTCTCCTTCAAAATCAGTATGGGGGGTAATACTCCCAGGTTTGGCCAAAACCTGACCCCTCTCCACAGCCTCTTTTTCCAATCCTCTTAAAAGAATTCCAACATTATCTCCCGCCCTTCCTTCCTCAAGGACTTTTCTGAACATTTCAATTGAAACGGCAGTGGTTTTGACCGTTGGCCGGAGACCAATTATTTCTACTTCCTCATTGGGATGAATTAATCCTCTCTCAATTCTTCCAGTGGCCACTGTTCCTCGGCCGGCAATTGAGAAAACATCTTCAATTGCCATCAAAAATGGTTTATCTATTTCCCTGACCGGTTCAGGAATATAATCATCAATTGCTTTGACTAAATCCAAAATTGGTTTGGCGGCTTCTTCCTCAACACTTTTTACTTCTAAAGCCTTTAAAGCTGATCCCCGAATTATCGGAATTTCATCCCCGGGAAAGTTATATTTTTTCAAAAGTTCTCTCAATTCTGACTCAACCAAATCAATAATTTCGGGGTCATCAACCATATCGCACTTATTTAAAAAGACAACTATAGCCGGCAATCCTACTTGTTTTGCCAATAAAATGTGTTCCCTGGTCTGGGGCATTGGACCCTCAAGAGCCGATACCACCAAAACTCCCCCATCCATCTGGGCAGCGCCGGTAATCATATTTTTGATATAATCGGCATGGCCAGGGCAATCAATGTGGGCATAGTGCCTTTTATCAGTTTCGTACTCAACATGGGAAATGGTAATGGTTAATCCCCTGGCCTTTTCTTCGGGAGCAGCATTTAACTCATCAACCGTTACTTCTTTAGCTGCCAAACCTTTCAGACTTAAAACTCGGGTGATGGCAGCAGTAAGTGTACTTTTCCCATGGGCAACGTGGCCAATGGTTCCAATATTAACGTGGGGCTTTACCCTCACAAATTTTTCTTTTTCTGCCATAATTTTGGGAACGAGTAATTCTTGTCCGCCTTTGGCGGACTTTTACTCGTTACTGGTTACTATTTAATGATTAATGACTTTTACAATTTTAAGTCCAAAATAGGGCTTTAATTAATAGTTTTTAATTCAAGTTGACAAAATAAATTAAACTCATCTTTTAGTAATTAATGACTTCTGAAGCTAAAATCTGCTTGTGTATAATCTTGAGAAGTTGGGAGTAGAAAGAAAGCCTTTTCTTCAACAGTTTTAATAACCGATTTCTTATAATCCTAAAGCTAAAGCTATCAAAAAGCAGTGGATTTTAATGACGATTTTTAGCTTTAATGAGGAGTAATTCTACTAATGATTGGGTCTTTTTCTCTTGTTCAAGAAAAGCTATTCTTTTCTCATCATTATTGAATCTTTTGAAGCCGGCAGACAATCCTCTTAGATAAAGGCTGACTCTTTCTTGCCATTTTTGATTACCAAGACCTAATTAGTGAATAACCTAATTCTAAAGCTATTTTACCTTCATTTTAGCTAAAAATCACTCCTTTTTAGGCTTAAAATTGTAAAAGTACTACTTTTTTAATTATCTTTGGCCTTTTCTCTCCCTCGGAGATTTGTTTTGATCTGGTTAAAGCCCTACCTATCCTCCAATTCCAGCTATAATAACAATTTCCTTTCTATTTATCATTTTCTTAAATCTCTGTCAAGAGGAAAAATTATTGGATAAGTTGGGCCGAATTGAAGATTGAATTAGCCTCATCAAAGAATTCTTCCCAGTCTTTCTTAAAACATAGATGAGAGTGTTGAAAAATTTATTTCGCCACTCAAGATTGACGCCAAATTTAAGCCATGGCATAAATTTGGCGTCAGTTTGGCGGATAGAGATTTTGTCAATACCAAGATTATTCAACAGTCTCAGATTTTCTCCTCTCCGCTTAATATTTTTTCTAGTGAATAAATTTCAGGTTGATTCAGTTTTTTATATTTAGCTTCTAAAATCCCTTCTCTCTCATTTACCTTTATCATTTCCGTTTCTCCTCTTTTTTCTTTAATTTCCTTTTTTGTTTCTTCAATAATCTCATTTAGATTTTTCCATCTTTCTTTCTCAAATTCTTGAAAGAGGGGCTGAGGTAAAGTTTTCTTTAATCTTTCTAAATGCCAATTAACTACTAAAAACAATAAAAAGATTCCACTTCCAATTACTTGACATTAATGATTGTTGCCGGAGCTCCCATTGAGAAATAAAAAATTATTGCCGTAGCTATAGTTAACAAAACTAAAATAATTGGCCCGATTTTCCAGAAAAAGAAGTCTAAAATAAAGTAAGAATAGATGTTTTATTTAGCAAGGCTCCATTTCGTTCATTGTCTGAAATAACCTTTTCTTTTATCTTTCCCAGAGGACAATCACCAATTTCTTCAGGGGATATATTATTTTATTCTCTCCAGGTGGCAGGGCACCAATAATCAGCTTTTAGAGAATCAACCGGTGGTAAGAAAGAAAGCAAAGAATAAAATAAAGCCAAAAAATAAATTTTTTAAAGCTATTATCTAAATTTTATAACTTTTAACTAATTTTAGCCAATCTTCAGTGCTTAAAGTTTCAGCTCTTTGAGTGGGCTGGATATTATTTTTAAAAAGCCAATTTTTAATCATTGTCCGATCAATTTTTAGCCCTTTTGAAAGATTATTGATTAGCTGTTTCCTTGGTTGGGAAAAACCTGCCTTCACTATTTTAAAGAATCTATTTTTGAGTTCCTGGCTCTGAATTAATCTCTTTGGAGTTATCTTTATTATTGCCGAATCAACTTCAGGAGAAGGCCAGAAGGATTTTTTTGAGAGATAACTCAAAATTTCCGCTTTAGCATAAAATTGGATGGAAATAGCCAATAAACTCATCTTTGGAGGCTTGGCAGAAATTCTTTGGGCAACTTCTTTTTGAACCATCAAAACCATTTCTTTTGGCTGATTTTCAGTCTCCAGAAATTTTCTTATCAAAGGAGAAGTTAAATAATAGGGAATGTTAGCCACAATTTTGTAGGTGTTAGGTTTCAGGCCATAAATTTTCGGATTGAATTTTAAAACATCTTCTTTAATAATTTCCACCTGGGGAAAATCTTTTAAAACCTCTTTTAAAATTTTAATCATTTTTTGGTCTTTTTCTATAGCAATAACCTTTTTAACCTTTGGGGCCAACTCAGTAGTTAAATTGCCTATTCCTGGTCCAATTTCCAAAACAGTATCATTTGGCGAAAGCTTAGCTCCTTCAATAATTTTCTTAATAGCTTTTTTATCAATCAAAAAATTCTGACCTAATCTTTTTGATGGCCGAATTTGATGTTTTTTAAATAAGTTTCTGAGAGATCTTAAATTCATTAAATCATTTTAGCAAAATTTAAGAAGCTTGACTTCTTAATTTGGATTTTAGAAAATAAAAGAAGATAAAAGTCCTCCCTATTTGAAAATTAAAAAATGTTTAAAAAAAATTCATTATCCAAATTTTTGGAAAAAAAACTTAGGCGAGTTAAGAAATCTTTTCAAGACCCTTTCTCTCTCTTGGTGATAATTGCAATTACTTTCTTTGTTGTTCTCTCTACTCTACCTTTTTTAAAATCTCTTCCCAAAGAAGAGAACCTTTCTTTTTTGAAAGCTTTTCCGAAAATTCTTTCAGAGAATTTCCCTAAAGATCCTTTCTTAAATCCGGCAAATAAATTTTTAATCGAGTCACCAGATTTTCTTTTAGTTGAAAAGAGTAATCTTCGGGCTGCCTCGCCACCAGTCCTGATTTCTCCCCAAATCTTAGGAGCTTTGTTTGAGGGAGATGAAATTGAAGAGATTAAAAAAGTCATCACTGAATATATTGTCAAACCGGGAGATCATCTTTGGCTAATTGCTGAAAAATTTAATATTTCTCTAAATACTATTCTCTGGGCAAATAATTTAAATAAAAATTCGATTATTCAACCAGGCCAAAAATTAATTATCCCTCCAGTCTCAGGTGTAATTCATTATGTCAAAGCGGGCGATACCATTTCTGAAATTGCTAAAAAATACAAAGGAAAAATCGATGAGATTTTAGCCTTCAATGAACTTTCTTCAGAAGGAGATATTTATGTTGGAGATGTGATTATTGTTCCCAATGGAGTAATGCCAACTCCGGTAGTAAAAGAGACTCCGGTTTTGCTTCCTTTAGCCTCAAGTTATTTTATCTGTCCGATTTCTCCGCCTTGTCAACTTACCCAGGGACTTCATTGGCATAATGCTGTTGATTTGAGTCATGGTAAATGTGGTGAGCCAATTTTTGCCGCTGCTGGAGGAAAAGTTTTGAAAGTCAAATTAACCAGTTCCACTTCCCCTTGGGCCTTTGGCGGAGCAGGAAATCATCTGACAATTTTACATCCCAACGGAGTAGTCACCCTCTACGCTCATATCTTAACAAGCTTTGTCAATCCCGGCGACGAAGTTTCCCAAGGCCAAATTATTGCCTTAATGGGCGGAGCTCCCGGAACGCCTGGGGCTGGCAAATCAACCGGCTGCCATCTCCACTTTGGGGTCATCGGCGCCAAAAATCCCTTCGCCAAATAATCTATTTAACACTTCTTAATTTTAACAAAACAAAAAAATAGGAGACTTAACCCTTAAATTATTTTTAAAAATTCGGCTGGGCTTAAAATTTTTATCTCCCAAAATTTTCTTAAAGGTAAAGGATAATGCTCGTTTTCTCCCCGACCCAAAAACCCATTCTTAAAATATAAACCCCTCTCTTTTTCGTAGAAAAATTGCGATAGCAAGAAATTGACGAAATTGGGGGCTAAGGGATTTTGAAAAATTTTTTGAGTTCTTTATCATCTCCTATATTCTCGGCAACAATTAATCTTAACTCTTTTTCACTTAAACCAAAAAATTCTCTCAATAACTCTATCTCCGCCTGACAATCAAAAGCATGAACCCAGACACTTTTTTGAAGAGGATAAAAACCTAATTCCTTTAATTTTCCTCGAAAGGCTTCCCGTAGAATTTTCTTTAATTCAGAAATATCAAAAATTATTATTCTCCACTTTTTATCCCACTTTTTGGGCTTTTTGATTTTTAAATCATTAATTTGGAACCTTCCAGCTTTCTTTTTCCCTTCTTCAGTTAACTTAATGAAAATTTGAGCTCCTTTTCTTTCTATTTTTATTAATCCTTGTTTTTTTAACCGATAAAAAACATCTGAAAGCTTTCTCTTTGGATATTTCCTCCATTTTTTATAACCCTTTAAAAGATTTGTTAGAAAAAAGGGAGAGGTGCCGGCTATTATCACTGCTCCAGTTAGGCTCAACCAATACAAAACATCTTTTAAAATTTCCAACCGAGGTTTCTTAAAATAATATTTATACTTTTTAATTGTCATATTTCCTCTAATCCTATTCTATCGTAAATTTTTGCTATGGCAATAATTTTACGAAATTGTGGGCATTAGGCTAAATAGTGTTAAACAAATTCCTCTCTGAAGCGGTAAGAGAGAGCTTCGCTAAGGTGGATTAATAAAATTTTTTCTGAATTTTCTAAATCGGCAATGGTTCTAGCCACTTTTAAGACTCGGTGATAACCTCGGGCAGATAATTTGCCTGAATCAACATATTTTCTTAAAAGGTCTTGGCTTGTCAAATCAATTTGGCAATATTTTTTTATTTGGGTAATTTCCATCTCCGAGTTTGTTTTATCCTTGCTAAATCTTTCTTTTTGAATTTTTCTTGCTCTTTCAACTCTTTCCCTGATTTTTGCTGAGCAATTTTCTTCATCTGGAGCGGTTAATTTTTCATATTTTAATTGGGGAACATTAATAAAGAGGTCAACTCTATCCATTAAAGGACCGGAAAGCTTTCTTCGATACATTCGAATTTGGGAATTGGTGCAGTTACATCTCTTTTCTGGGTTACCAAAATTTCCGCAGGGACAGGGATTGGAGGCAGCGACTAAAGTAAATCGGGCTGGAAAAGTGATTGAATGCCTTGCCCTTAAAACATTAATCTGGCCTTCCTCAATTGGTTGGCGGAGTGATTCTAAAACATCGCGATGGAATTCCGGAAATTCATCCAAAAATAAAACTCCCCGATGGGCTAAGGTAATTTCACCTGGCCGAGGAGGATTTCCGCCGCCAATTAAAGCTACCTCAGAAGAAGTATGATGAGGAGAACGAAATGGTCTTAAATTAATTAGTGGCTTTTCCCTTGGCAATAGACCAGCTAGACTATAAATTTTGGTTACCTCTAAAGATTCTTCAAAACTTAAAGGAGGTAAAATTGAAGGAATAGCTTTAGCTAAAAGAGTCTTTCCCGCTCCCGGTGGTCCCTCCATTAAAATATTATGACCTCCAGCCGCGGCAATTTCCAGGGCTCTTTTTGAGGATTCCTGACCCTTAACATAAGCCAGATCAATTGGATATTTAGGTTCTTTAAAAAAATTTTTAATTTCTATTTCAAAAGGTAAAATCTCCTTTTTACCCACTAAATAATCAATAACCTCTCTTAAATTCTCAGCCCCAATTACCTTAATTCCTCTGATTAAAGCTGCCTCAGGGGCATTTTCCTTTGGTAAAATTATTTCTGAAAACCTTTTTTCCCAGCCGGCGGTGGCAAAAGAGAGTACTCCTTTGATTGGTCTCAATCTTCCATCTAAGGCTAACTCTCCTAAGAAAATTTTATTTTCTGGCTCAAATTTAATTTTTTCAGCCGCTAATAAATATCCTAAGGCAATTGGCAGGTCATAAATTGAGCCCTCCTTTTTCAAATCAGCCGGAGCCAGGGAAACCAAAACCCTGACCGGTTGATAATGGGGGGACTGGAAACCCGAACTCTCAATTGCTGCTCCTACCCTCTCCTTTGCTTCTTGAACCGCTTTATCTGGCAACCCAACAATATTAAAAGAGCGGAGACCATAAGAAGTCTCCACCTCTATTTCAATAATTTGAGCATCTAAACCAACAATAGCCGCTGAATAAATTTTTGAAGGCATGTTAAATTTCAATTTTATTTTTGGCATTTGAGGCAGAATCTGGCTTCAGGAGAAACCTTGAGGCGCTCAATCGGTATCTCTTTTTGGCATTTTTCACAAATACCGTATTTATCTTTTTTAATTTTCTCTAAAGCTGAATTGATATTCCGGAGTCTAGTTTCTAAAGCATATTCAATTGGAAGTAAGGTTTCGTATTCTTCAACCTCATCAGCTGCTTTTTCTAAGGCTGCTCCACCGGCCTCGCCATCCCATTTTGGAAAAAGAGTATCCCAATCTTCCGGAAGCCTCTCATCCTTCTTGGCAAACCTTTTCAACTGCTCTTCGATCACCATTTTTTCCTTTTCTAATTTTTCTTTTAACTTTTTAAGTATTTTTTTGTTCATGTTATTTCTTTTAATTCTTTAATTATTTTTTTCATACTCGCAAGGGAGGTGGTGAAGATAAAATAGTGATCAAGCCAGGCATAGCAGATTCCGAGGTCAGCCCGGGAAATGGTTAAAAAACGAATTTCTATCCCTCGGTAAAAAATGGTTCGAAAATAAGGAACCAGGACCTCGATTTTTTCTCCAGAGACAAAGAGCCCTTCCTTTTTTATTTTTTCTTCCCAGTTTTTTAAGATTTCTTTTAGACCTTCTTCCTCTTTTATTTTTCCTACCAAAGTTATCCTTCTTCCTTCTTTCTGGGAATAAATTGAAAGGGTAAAATCTTCTTCCAATTTTTGAGAGATTTCGACTAAAGCTTCAATTTGAAAAGCCTGGGAAAGATCTTCTAAAGAAACTAAGCGATTTTCGGCTAAATTTTTAATTGCCAATCGAGTAAAACTGCCTTCGGGCAATTCTTCTGCCATTATTTGTCTGAAAATCTCTGGAATCTCTTCGATTTTCCAAATCTCAGGGCTTCTAATTTCTTCAACTGAAATTAAAGAAGGGGGAATAATTATTTCCGGTTTTACGATTATTTCCTCAGCTGGAACAATTTCTTCAATTGGTGGAATAACTTCTTCTGGTGGCTTTCTTCCTCCAAAAAAACCAATAAAGAAACAAAGAAGGAAAATAAGGATAGCGACAACTATTGCTCTGATCAGAAATTTTCCAAACTTGGAAGGTCTTTTGGGCCATTCTCTAACTATTTCCTCAATTGGTTTTTCAACTTTTTCTATTGGTTTTGGAGTTACTTCTGGAGCAGGCGGGAATTCTTCTTTAGGAAGGGGGATTGGAATTGAAGGAGGAATAACAGGTGGTAGCCTTTCTTCTTTCTCAATCTCCTCTTTTTCTTTAATTGCCTCTTCTGGAACCAGGGGAATTAATATCTGATCAATTTCCTTTAGCCTTTCTTTTAATTGATTTTCTTTCTTTAATATCTCTTGGTATTTTCCATTCACCTCTTTTATTGAAAGATTTAGAGTATTTAGTTCTTTTTCTAATTCCCATCTTTTTCTTTCCAAATTTCTTCGATCTCTTTCAACTTCTCTTCTTTCTTCTTCAATCTTTCTTTTTTCTTCAGGAATTTTGGCCATTTTCTCTCTTTCCTCAATAGCCTTTATTACCTCCTCAGTTTCCTTTTCATCTCTGAGAAGTTTTTTCAGTTCCTCTTCAATTTGACCCCTTTTGGTCAAAAGGTCTCTCCTTTCTATCTCTAATGGTTCTCTTTCTCTGATTAATTCAGAGATTTTCTTTTCCAATTCCGATTTTTCTTCTTCTAATCTAATTATTTCCTCCTTCTTTAAAATTCTCTCGATTTCTTTTTTTAAATCCCTTTCCTTTTCTAAAATTATCTGATATTCCCCATCTACTTTTTTAACCTCCTTTTCTATTTTTTTTATCTCTTCCTCAATTGCCCATCTTTCTTTTTCTATCTCGCTCCTCTGATCTTCTATTTTCCACCTTTCTTCCTCAATCTCTCTCTTTTTTTCAATTGAAACCGCCTTCTTTTCTTCTTCCTCAATCTCAAGCTTCTTTTTTTCAATAAATTCCTCTTTTTCTAAGATTGGCGGGAGCAAATTTTTAATTTCCTCCATTTTTTTTAAGAGCTGATTTTTCTTCTCTTTCAAGGGTTGTTTTTTTAAAGAGAGAGTTTCAATTTCTTTTTCAATTTGGCTCTTCCTTTCTTTTAATTTTTCTTTCTCCTTCTCCTTTTCTAAAATTCTCTTTTTTTCCTCTTCTTCTTTTCTCCTTTTTTCCTCTTCCTCTCTTTTTGCAATCTCTTCAGCAATTCTCTTTTCCTCTTCAATTTCCATCTTTAATCTCTCTGCCTCCTTCTTGAGCATTTCTAACTTTTCCTCTTCTATTTCTTTAGGCTTTATAGCAGCAATTCTTTCTCTTTCTTCTTCAGCCTCTTTTTCCCGCAATCTCTCTATGTCTTTTCGCATCGTTCTAATTTCCACCCTTTTTAGAAGTTCTCTTTTCTCTTCAATTTTATTTGGCATGGTTTAAAAAAATTTTTTAGCTCGGCGTTTAACCGCCTTTAATGATAGATTTATTCTTCCCTGCTCATCAATCGAGATTACCTTTACGGGAACAATATCGCCAACCCTAACCACATCCTCAACCTTTTTCACTCGATAAGGACTAAGTTGGGAGATGTGGATTAATCCTTCCTGACCAGGAAGGATTTCAACAAAAGCCCCAAAATCCAAAATTCTTTTTACTTTTCCCTGAAAAACTTCTCCGATTTTAATTTCTCTAGTAATATTTTTTATCCAGGCAATGGCTTTTTTGGCTGCTTCTTCTTTTTCAGCGGTAACAAAAATTTTTCCAGTTTCTTCAATATCAATTGAAACCTCACATTCCTCCATTATTTCATGGATTACTCTTCCTCCTGGTCCAATTACTTCTCTAATTTTTTCCGGATTAATTTGGATGGTCAAAATTCGAGGGGCAAAGGAAGAAAGTTCTGGTCTCGGTTTTTCTAAAACTTTAGCCATCTCATCTAAAATTTGAAGCCTGGCCAATTTTCCCTTTTCTAAAGTCTCCTTTAAAATTTTTTCATTAATCCCTTTAATTTTGACATCCATCTGAATTGCCGTCACTCCATTTTTAGTTCCAGCTACTTTAAAATCCATATCACCATGAAGATCTTCTGGCCCCTGAATATCAGTTAAAATCTTGTAATTTCCTTTTTCATCCATCATCAATCCCAAAGCAATTCCAGCCACCGGATTTTTTATTGGCACTCCAGCATCCATTAAGGCCAGGGAACTACTGGAACAAGAGGCCATTGAGGTAGAACCATTGGAAGATAAAATTTCAGAGACAATCCTAATCGTATAGGGAAATTGCTCAAAAGAAGGAATTGAGGGTAAAAGGGCTTTTTCAACTAGCATCCCATGGCCAATATCTCTTCGACTTGGTCCTCTCATTGGTTTTATTTCTCCTGTTGAGTAAGGTGGAAAATTATAATGGTGCATAAATCTTTTTTTACCAACAATTTCCATTCCTTCCAAAAGTTGGACATCTCCTGGTGCTCCCAAAGTCAAAATTGAAAGGGACTTGGTCGCTCCCCGACAAAAGAGACCTGAACCATGGGTTCTTGGTAATAGCCCGGCCTGGCAAGAAATTTCTCTCAATTGATCTAATTTTCTTCCATCTGGTCTCATTTCCTCTTTTATTATCTTTTGGTGAAGTAATCTCTCAATTTCTTTTTCAAAAAAATCCTGGCCATAGCTGGTTTTTCCCATCCCCGGATACTTTCCTTCAATAAAATAGGTTAACTCTTCTTTTAACTCATTGACCGCCTCCATGATTTTTCCTTGACGGGCGAAGTCCGTTCTTTCTTTTTTTGGTGGAAAAAGGGCTTTTTCTAATCTATCTCCGATAAAATCTCTAATTTCTCTTTCTAACTCAAGAGTAGGAGGTTTGATTTCCAAAATGATTTTTTCTTTACCAATCTCTTTGGAAATCTCTTTTTGAAAGTCAATAATTTTTTTCAGGCTGGGCTGAGCGAATTGGAAGGCTTGCAAAATTATCTTTTCATCCACCTCTTCCAACTCTCCCTCGATCATATTAATCAATATCTCCCCATTTTTCTCGGTTGCCCCAAAAATTAAATTCATTTGGCTTTTTTCTCTTTCTTCATAAGTCGGATTTAAAATAAATTGATTATCTAAAAGACCTATTCGAATTGCTGAAACTGGTCCCGGCCAGGGAATCTCAGAAATGGTCAAAGCCAGAGAAGAAGCAATTAGACCTAAGACATCGGGATCATTTTGGCCATCCCAGGATAAAACTGTATTAACAACTTGAACCTCCCGATTTAAATTTTTTGGGAAAAGGGGCCGAATTGCCCGATCAATCAATCTGGCATTACAAATCGCCTCATCCGAAGGCCTGGTTTCTCTTTTAATATATCTTGGCCCCCTGATTTTGCCAGCGGCATAATATCTTTCTTCATACTCAACAGCTAAAGGAAAAAAGCCAATTTCTTTTCTTTCATATTCTGACATGACCACCGTTGCCAAAACTAAGGTCTCTCCATATCTTAAAAAACAAGAACCATTAGCTCGCTCAGCTAAGTTTTTTATTTCAGCCTCAAGATTCCTGCCGCCAATCTCTATTTTAAAAACCTTTTGGGCGATGAGTGGATTGGAGTCTATTTTGAACCTCTCCATTTTATTTCTTTATTAGATATTTTTCCGGTTCCCCTTCTAAATCAATGAAGTCATCAGCTATTTCCTTCAATTTTCCGGAAGCCGACCGGCCAAAGGCCACTATTTCTATCCCGGCTGGTTTGGCATATTTGATATACTCGACCAGAGGAACAAAGTCACCATCTCCGGTCACTAAAATAATCGTATCCAGAAAATCACTAAATTTTACGGCATCAACCGTTATCCCAACATCCCAATCTCCCTTTTTTAGTCCGCCAGGAAAAATCTGAAGATCCTTCATTTTCACCTCAATTCCGATCCGTTCTAAGGCCTCGAAAAAAGCTTTTTCTTCACCGCCTTCAGTCCGAATGGCATAAGCAATTGCTCTTATTAAGGTCCTACCAGCCACCGCTGTCTTTAACACCTCGGCAAAATTAACCCTTGCCCCATAAAGGTTTTTTGCCGAATGATACATATTCTGGACATCAATTAAAACCGCTATTCTTTGGGCTTTGGGTTTAATTCTCAGGGCCATATTATTTTTTTAAACCAATTTTTTTAATAATCCTATTATATCTTTTTTCATCTTCTTCTTTTAAATATCTTAAAAATTTTCTTCTCTTTGCCACCATTTTCAATAACCCCCTTTTTGAATGAAAATCCTTAGGATGTTTTTTCAGATGGAACAAAAGCCTTTTGATTTCCTCAGTTAATAAAGCAATCTGGACCTCAGGAGAACCAGTATCAGCTTCGTGAAGTTTATATTTTTTAATAATTTTGAATTTTTCTTCTGATGATAACATATTAGGAGGGCGGTGGGTGGGTTGGAGTCTAATTTTATTTTACACCCAAAAATAAAAAAGGCAAAATTGCCTTTTTAGTGCCCCCACCAGGACTCGAACCTGGAATCCTTGGTTAAGAGCCAAGTACTTTACCAATTAAGTTATGGGGGCTTAGGGCGATAATTAGCATTAATCCAGCCACAATTGGTGCCAGGCAGTAATGACTAATATTTTTTAATTTTGAATTTTCCATTTTTATATGCCCCCGGAAGGACTCGAACCCTCAAATTTCCTCGTCCGAAGCGAGGCGCCTTATCCAATTAGACCACGGGGGCAGCTAAACCAATTATACAAGAAAGATTGAAAAATTCAAGAAATTAAGATAAGATTAAGTTGATGGAAATCCCAAAAGAAGTAAAATTTGTTATTGAACAATTAAAAAAGAAGGGTTTTGAAGCTTATATCGTTGGTGGCTGCGTTCGGGATCTTTTAAGAGGAATAGAGCCAGAAGATTGGGATGTAGCCACTAAGGCTAAACCAGAAGAAATTCAAAAGGTCTTTCCGAAGAGTTTTTATGACAATAAATTTTTTACAGTCACTGTCCAAACTGGGAGTGAAAATCCAAGATTGAAAGAGATTGAGATCACTACCTATCGATCGGAAGCAAAATATACTGATAAGCGTCATCCAGATGAAATCAGATTCGCCGAAACAATCGAAGAGGACCTGGCCAGAAGAGATTTCACGGTTAACGCTCTAGCCATCTGTTTAAGGTTGAATCTTAAACAGTTTGAAATTATTGATTTATTTCAGGCGAAAAAAGATTTAGAAAACAAAATCATTCGAGCAGTTGGCAATCCGGAAGAGAGATTTAATGAAGATGCCTTAAGGATGATCAGGGCAGTGAGATTTGCCGTCACTTTAGGTAAAGATTGGAAAATTGAAGAGAAAACTGCCCGGGCAATTGAGAAAAATTCTTTCTGGATTCAGGCAATTTCAAAAGAGAGAATCAGGGATGAATTTTTAAAAATAATAATGGCAGAGCGGGCGGCTGAAGGAATAGAAATTTTGCGTCAACTCAGTTTATTAAAATATATTATTCCAGAATTAGAAGAAGGCTATAAAATTAGCCAAAACAAACATCACATTTATGAATGCTATGAGCACTATTTAAGGTCATTGGATTATGCAGCTAAAAAGAATTTTAATAAATATGTGAGATTGGCGGCTTTATTCCATGATATTGGAAAACCAAGGGTGAAAAGAGGTGAAGGCCCAGAAGCTACTTTTTATGGCCATGAAATTTTGGGAACAAAAATGACTACCCAGATTTTAAATCGTTTGAAATTTTCAAAAAAAGAAATTGAAAAAATTGCTAAATTAGTAAGATATCATCTTTTTTATTATAATCCAGGAGAAGTTGGAGAAGCTTCGGTCAGAAGATTAGTCCGTCAGGTTGGGCCAGAAAATATGGAAGAATTGCTACAAGTCAGGATGGCCGATCGAATTGGTTCTGGAGTTCCCAAGGCTGAACCTTATAAATTGAGGTATTTAAGATATATTATTGAGAAAGTCTCCCAGGATCCGATTTCAGTTAAGATGCTCAAAGTTAATGGCAACGATGTGATGAGAATTTTAAATCTTCCACCTGGCCCTAAGATAGGCCAAGTCCTCGATATCTTACTTGGCTATGTCCTCGAGGAACCAAAGAAAAATGAGAGAGAATTTTTGGAAAAGGAGATTGAAAAATTGGGAAAATTCTCAGAAAAGGAGCTAAGCACCTTAGCCCAAAAAGCTAAAAAAGAAAGAGAGAAATTAGAAATGAAAAGAGATGAGATGACAAAGAGGAAATATTGGGTCACTTAAGTTGACAATTCCGCCTATTGAATTAAAATTAAAATATGAAGACCAAATACCAAAATAGAATAACTGTTGACCCAAAAATTATGGTTGGCAAACCAGTGATTAAAGGAACTCGGATTACTGTTGAGTTAATTTTGAGATTACTTGCCCAAGGGCAGACCCAAAATGATATTCTTCAAGCCTATCCCCATCTAACTAAAGAGGACATTTTGGCTGCTTTAGAATATGCTAGCCAAGCGGTTGAAGAAGAAAAAAATTTTCCTTTGCCAGAGGTTGTCAAAAAATAATTCATGAAATTTTTACTTGACGAAGATATTGGAAAATTAGTTACCAAATTTTTAAAAGAAAGAGGTTATGATGTGAAATCGGCAATCGAAGAACTGAGGGGATGTCCTGATGAAGAAATCTTAAAAATTGCTTTAAAGGAAGATAGAATTTTAATAACTTTAGATTAGGATTTTGGAAGAATGGTCTATCAACGCTCCTTATCTCATCAAGGAGTGATTTTATTAAGACTTAAGAGAGAATCTCAAGAAGCGATAATCAGGGTTTTGGAAAATGCCCTTACTCAATTAAAAGAGGAAGATCTTAAAGGGAAATTTACCGTCATTACAGAAGAAAAAATAAGAATAAGAGGGAAAATAGCCAAAACAATTCTGAGAAGGAGCTAAGCACCTTAGCCCAAAAAGCTAAAAAAGAAAGAGAGAAATGAAAAGAGACGAAATGACAAAGAGGAAATATTGGGTCACTTAATTAACTAACGGAGCATAGGATAATGGTAGTCCACTGGCTTCGGGAGCCAGCAGTCCCGGTTCAATTCCGGGTGTTCCGAATGAAACCGAAATTAATTTTGTTTGATTTTTCAGGGACACTGGCTTATTTAAGAAGCTTTGATCTTGAGGAATTTTTTTCTTATTTGGAGAAATTTGGTTTAATTTTTCTTACCGAAAGGGAAAAAGAAGATTTTATTAAATTGTGCCAAACTCTCTGGGGTTGGGCTAAAGATTGGAATAATCTTAGTTATAGATTGCTTAAAAATTATATTGGGAAACCAACTCAATCTTTAGTTAAAAACCTATCTGAATTTTTAAAAGAGAAAATTATCTTTGAGCTTTACGAAGATGTGAAAGAGATAATTGATTTACCCTTTCAAAAAGCAATTTTATCCGGTAATGCTAAATTCATAATTGAAGATTTAGGCTTAGAAAAATTTGCCAAGATTTTTACTCCAAAAGAAACAAAGTTTTTGAAACCTGACCCTCAAGCATTTTTAACTCCTCTAAAAGAAATGAAAACTAAACCCGAAGAAGCTCTAATGATTGGCGATGAGTTAGAGAGAGATTTAATTCCAGCCAAAAATTTGGGCCTGGAAGTAATCTTAATTGATAGAGAGAATAAGATTAAAAATTCACCAGTTAAAAAAATTAATTCTTTAAAAGAACTAAAAGAAATATTGGGCCCATAGTTCAATGGTAGAACGCTCCCTCCGCAAGGGAGAGATTATCGGTTCAAGTCCGATTGGGTCCAGATGGACAAAAAACAAGTTGGTAATTTCGGTGAGAGAATTGCTGAAAATTATTTAAAGAATAAAGGATATCAAATTTTGGACAAAAATTATTCTTTTAGAATTCCTGGTAATCCAAAAAGAGGAGAAATTGATATTGTCGCCAAGAAAAATGATATAATTTCTTTTATAGAAGTGAAGACATTACAGAACCTGAGAGGGCTGATCTCGCCGGAAGAAAAAGTCAATTTTTCAAAACAGAGAAGATTGAGAATGGTGGCTGAGAGCTGGTTAATGAAAAAGAAAATTCCTTTAAATTCAAAGTGGCAGATTGATCTCATTTCAGTTAGAATAAGCCAGGGAAAAGCAAAAATCTGGCATTTCGAAAATGTCATCTCTTATGAATAACTTAATTTTACTAATTATTTTTGGCTATTTTTTAGGCTCAATCCCTTTTGGTTATTTAATTTCCAAAACAAAAGGCATTGATATTAGAAAGGTTGGCTCAGGAAGTATCGGTGGGACAAATGTTGCTCGGGCTTTGGGAATAAAGTGGGGTCTCTTAGCGGCAATTTTAGATCTCTTAAAAGGAGTAATTCCGGTCTATTTAGCAATTAGTTTTTTAATTTTTAATTGGCAAATAGCCCTGGTGGCAATTACCCCGGTCTTAGGCCACATTTTTCCGCTTTGGCTTGGATTTAAAGGGGGGAAAGGAATAGCCACCAGTTTGGGAGTTCTCTTTGTCCTTTTGGAATGGAAAATTCTTTTAATTTTGCTTTTTGTTTGGCTTTTAGTTTTAGCCATTTCTCAAATCTCAAGCTTTTCTAACCTTTTAATGGTTTCTTTTTTACCCCTGACTCTCTGGCTTAGTTCTTTTTCTTTAGCTTATTTCGCTCTCGGCTGGGCATTATTTGTCTTAACCTGGTGGGCTCACCGAGAGAATTTAAAAAGAATTAAAGAAGGAGTTGAGCCTAAAATTAAATTAAAAAAATCGATATGAAGCCCACTGAAAGAAAAATTGCCCTCTTTGATTTAGACGGGACTTTGGTTAGTGGTCATCTCTCATTAGGATTATTTAAACATCATTTAAAGAAAAACCAGAAGCTTTTTTCTATTTTTTGGTTTTTAATTAGCCATTTTACCTTAGCCCCTTTTTGGAAAATAGGGTTTATTTCAACTGAAAAATATTACCAAAGCTGGGGCAGAGATGTAGCTCAATTGATGAGAGGAATAGAGATTGAGAGGGCAAAAGAAATTTCCAATTGGCTGACCGATGAATATCTCTTACCAACTTTAAAAAAGAATATCTTTGAGAGATTAAAAAAGCACCGGGAAGATGGCTACCTGATCGTTTTAACTTCGGCTAGTTTTCAAGAGTTAATTAAAGTTTTTTCTAACCGTCTCAATATTGATTTTACAATTGGAACCGAACTTGAGGTTGTGAGAGATAGATTTTCTGGAAAAATAATTCCTCCCCTTTGTTTTGGCCAGGAAAAAGCTGAAAAGGTGAAGAAATTTTTATCCAGGAACAACCTGAAGATAAATTTTAAAGAGAGTTTTGCCTACTCAGATAGTTTTTTTGATTTACCAATCTTAGAATTAGTTGGTAATCCAGTGGCTGTTGAACCGGATGAAAAATTGTTAAAAATTGCCAGAAATAAAGGTTGGCAAATAATAAGATAAACTCTAATTTTTAACATCCGAAAAAGAATTAGAGATTAGTTTAAATAAGCGATTTTTCTATATTTTTAATGGAAATATGATATGAAAGACTTAAATTTCAATTATCTTTCTCAAAAGGGTTTAAAAAATCTGGAAAAGGAAATTCATTCTCTTTCTTATTAGGCCTTATCTTTACAATTTAAGAGGAGAGATCAGGAACTAAACGACCTAATCTCTTGGATGATCTCAAGTCAATCAAGTTAGAAATTCATCCAGCTATTGCTCTTTTCCCATCTTTATTTTAGATTCCCTAGAGAGACTTTCTCTTTTTCAAACCCAGAATATTCTCAGAATGGGATGGACTATTTTACCCCTAAGCTAGCAATTACAAGTAACAAAATTAGAATTGGTAAGAATTTTTTGCGGGTATAAGAAGGCTAAAAAGGAGCTATGAGTTTTTCTCCCCTTTTAGGGAAGTGTCTGCTCCGGTGGCAGGATTCGAACCTGCAACTCACGGCTTACACCAAATCCTACTATTTCTAATAGGGGTGGACTATTTTATCTCCTCAAAATTTTTTAGGAGAAGGGCGCTTCCTCAAGTTTCAAAATACTTGAGTACTCCTTTCGGATAGTCTCTGAGCCTTTCTCGCAAGATTTTTAAATTATCATGCGAGACTTGGCTGCAGATTACCCTTTCGGGCTCTCTGTAATTCACCCTTTTTTTCATCCACAATTTCTTGTGGAAGCTGCAGTTTGCCAGCGTGCAATTCGCAATGACAGCGAACACACAAAGGAGTACATTTATCTAATTCTCTTTTAATCCTTTGCCAGGATCGAGTTAACCCTTTGGTAGAAAGACCAAAATCTTTTTCTTTCGGATCTAAATGATGAAAGACTAAACAATCGGGGCAGTTATCATAACCGCAGATCATACATTTTCCTCCTTTATATTTCACTCCCATTTCTTTCAATTTTTTCCTCCGCTTCTTAACTGCCTTTATCAAATAACTTGCACGCTGACGATATGTCCTTTTTTCTGGCATAAATTAATTTATTTTATCATTATCTGCCAGAATTTGAAGGTACTACAGGCCGCCGTTCTACCATTGAACTACACCGGAATATTATTTTATTTTAAAACAAATTCTCAAAAATTTCAATAAGAATTAATATCCTTTAAGTTTTTTTAGGGCCCTGTGTTCTCTTATTTTCTCTAGGGCTTTAGCTTCAATTTGTCTAATTCTTTCTCTGGTCACCCCAAATTCTTGGCCAACTTCTTCTAAAGTATAGGTGATTCCATCTTCCAAGCCAAATCTCATTGCCAAAATTTTTTGCTCCCTGGGAGTTAAATCAACCAAAATTTCTTTCAATCTTCCTCTAAGTAAAGTCCTCGCTGCCTCCAGAGATGGTGGAGTAACTTTTTCATCTTCAATGAATTCAGCCAAAACTGAATCTTCTTCATCTTCGCCAACCGGAGTCTCCAAAGAAACTGTTTCCTGAGAGATTTTTTGAATATGATGGACTTTTTCAACCTCAATTCCCATTTCAGCCGCAATTTCTTCTGGCAGGGGTTCCCGACCCAAATCCTGCAAAAGCCTTCTTTTTACCTGGCTATATTTTGAAAGGGTTTCGACCATGTGAACGGGAATTCTGATAGTTCTGGCCTGATCAGCCAAGGCCCTAGTGATTGCCTGTCTGATCCACCAGGTGGCATAGGTTGAGAATTTATATCCCCTTCGCCAATCGAATTTTTCCACCGCCCGAAATAATCCCAGATTTCCTTCCTGAATCAAATCCAAAAGAGTTAGATTTGGCGAACGACCAACATATTTTTTGGCAATTGAGACTACCAGTCTTAAATTGGCTCTGGCTAATTTTCTCCTTGCTTCTTCATCTCCCTTCTCAATCCTTTTTGCTAATTCCTTTTCTTCTTCGGGAGTGACAAAAGGAATCTGGCCAATCTCCCTTAAATACATCTGGAGAGGATCAATCTTCACTTCTGGAAATTCCACTTTCTCTTTTTCGATCTCTGGCAAAAATTCTTTGGCTTCCCTGACCTCAATTCCCTCTTTTTCCAAATGGTCATAAAGTTTTTCTAAATCCTTAATATTCTTTTCTACTTCCGGGAAGAAAAATAAAATTTCTGAGGAAGTAACAAAGCCCCTTTCCCTGCCTTTTTCGAGCAATTTCTGAAATTTTTCCGGTAAGAAGATTTTTTTCGGCCTACCCCGAGGAAGTTTAAATTTTTTAGATTTTTTTCTCATTTAATCATTTCTTTAGTTAGCTGATTGAATTCTTGGATTAATCTTTTGATTTTTTCCAAATCTTTTTCACCTTCGGCTTTTTTGAGCTCTTGAGAAATTTGCTCTAACCTATTTTTAATTTCCAGGGATTGAATCTCTTTTAAACAAAATTGAATCTCGGGCAAAATCTCCTTTTGGTCAATTTCTTCAACCTCAGCTTTTAGAGAAAGGTAATTGAAATATTCCTCAGCCTCAGGCGAAAACTTTTTTAAATTTTTTCTTAGATTGGTTAAAATTTCTTGACCCCTTAAAGAGAAAAAGGGGATTTTATCTTCCTTAATTAAATTTAAATTTTCTGATTTTAAAATCATTGTGAGTAATCTTTCTTCCAGAAGTTCTTTTCGCGATTTTGGCGACCGATTTATTTGTTCTTCTGGCTCCAAACCGTAAGTTTCCTCAATCAATTTCACTTTTTTTAATTCTTCCTCAATATTCTCTTCCCTCACTTCTAATTCCCTGGCCAGTCTCTGAATCCAGTGAGATTTTTCAATTTGGTTAGGAATTCTCTTTAGGACTGGTAACAAGATTTTAGAGATTTCTTTTTTCCCTTCCGGAGTTTTTGGATTGCGGCCAGAAAAAGCCGATTCAAAATAAAATTCAAGGATTGATTTTGGATTGGCCAGGACTTCATGCCACTCTTTTTGATTTTTCAAAATAATATCGGCGGCATCCTTACCTTCTGGAAGTCGAATCACTTTTAGATTAAATCCTAAGCTTTGAGCCAAATCAATTCCCTTCTTGGTTGCCGAGTCTCCGGCCAAATCCATATCAAAACCCAAAATCAAATTCTCTGAATAGCGCTTGATGATTTTTAATTGATAAGGAGTCAAAGCTGTTCCAGAAGTAGCAACAACATTTTCAATTCCTGACTGGTGGGAGAGGATGGTATCGGTATAACCCTCAACTAAAATACAGCTATCTTTTTTTCTAATCTCAACTTTGGCTTTATCTAAGCCATATAAAACTTGGCTTTTATCATATAAAAGAGTATTGGGAGTATTGATATATTTGGCGATTTCTTTTTCCTCTCCTTGACCGAATATCCTTCCGCCAAATCCAATCACCCGTGAATTCAAATCAAAAATTGGAAAAATAATTCTTCTCCGAAAACGGTCATAAAAAGAACCTTGTTCATTTTTAATCGCTAGGCCAGTTTTTTCTATTTCTTCCCTTTGGTAACCTCTTGAAACCAGAAAATCAGATAAACCCTGCCAACTATCGGGCGAATAACCTATTCGCCATTTTTTAATTGAATCTTCAGAAATTCCCCGAGCCAAAAGATATTCTTTAGCCTCTTTGCCGACCGAACTTGCCTTTAATTGTTTTTCAAAAAATCGAGTCGCCAATTCACAAATTTCATATAACCTTTGCCGCTCAGTTCTTAATTCTGGCCTGATTGATCTCAATTCCACGCCCGCCTTCTGGGCTAAAATTCTTAAGGCATCGCCAAATTCTATGCCTTCAATTTTCATTACAAAATCAAAAATTCCTCCCCCACAATTACAGCCAAAACAATGCCAGATTTGCCGGGCTGGAGAAACAAAAAAAGAAGGCTTTTTCTCAGAATGAAAAGGGCAGAGAGCTCGAAAATTCGCTCCAGTTTTTTGAAGTTTAATATAACTACCAATCACTTCAACAATATCCAGCCGATTTTTAATTTCATCAATAGGAGAACCGATCATTTTTCCTTAGGTTTTGCGAAATAAAAAATATAGATAATTTCCAGAATGGCCAAGGTATTTAAAAGAAATAAAGCAATAAACCATTTCTTGTGAGAATTTCTGGCTGCCTTCCACAAAGCTATTCCCTTCCAGGGCAGGACCCAAATGGTAATTAAAAATAATACCCAGAGATTTTGAAAGGAAGCTTCTAAATTAGCACTTAAATTTAAAAAAGAATCAAACATATTCAGCCAACCGACCAGTTTTTCTCTACCCTGACAGCTGGTAGAATTTTTTCCTGGGGTAAAATTACGGAAGGGGTGGGATTCGAACCCACGATACCTTTCGGTATACGGCTTCTCCAGAGCCGCCAGATAAACCTCTCCTGCACCCTTCCCCTGAAAGCTTTCTATGATTATATCCCAATTTTAAATTTTTAACAACCAAAAAATAGCCCGCAACTAAGGGGGCATTAATGTTTAACTTCCGATCTCAAACATTAATATTCTTCAGGAATTTCGGGAGTCTTTTTCTTTTCCTCTTCAACCTCACCAACTACTGCCTCGGTGGTTAAAAGCATGCTGGCAGCCGAAGAGGCATTTTCCAAAGTGGTTCTGACAACCTTGGTTGGATCAATGACTCCGGCTTTTATTAAATCTAGATATTCCATTTTTTGGGCATCGAAACCAAAATCACCGCCCATTTCTTTTACCTTCTCCAAAACTACCGAGCCATCAAAACCAGCATTTTCAGCAATTTGCCTAATTGGTTTTTCTAAGGCTTTCTTCAAAATATTCAGTCCGGTTTTTTCATCTCCTTCTAATTCAATTTTTTCCAAAACTGGAATGGCTCTTAAAAGGGCTACCCCACCACCTGGCAAAATTCCTTCTTCTATGGCTGCCCTGGTGGCATTTAAGGCATTTTCGGTTTTCTTCTGCCTGGCCTTTTGCTCAACTTCAGTGGCTGCGCCAACCTTAATCACTGCCACTCCTCCAGCTAATTTTGCCAATCTCTCTTCCAATTTTTCCTTATCAAACTCTGACTCAGTAGTTTTTAACTCATTCTTGATTTGTTTAATTCTGGCCTCAATATCTTCTTTTTTTCCTTTTCCTTCAAT
>Ga0116210_1000712_pt1 | contig 30342 bp, 28 predicted proteins | sample TshhotsprinmetaG_FD_94483 | JGI IMG/M metagenome (GOLD analysis project Ga0116210, IMG submission 94483) | Hot spring microbial communities from South Africa to study Microbial Dark Matter (Phase II) - Tshipise hot spring metaG | ecosystem: Environmental > Aquatic > Thermal springs > Hot... | reverse complement strand
GCAGGCGAACGACCTTCCCTTGCTGATGCCCGTGGATGAAGAGGCGCGCTTCACGGCTGAAGTGACTCCTTGGGCGGGGCTGTTCGTCAAGGATGCCGACGAGGGGATAATGCACGACCTGGAGGCCCGCGGTCTGCTTTTCCGCCGGCAGCCCTACGAACACAACTATCCCTTTTGCTGGCGTTGCGATACTGTCCTCATTTACTACGCGAAGTCGTCCTGGTATATCCGCACGACTGCCCGCAAGGATGAGGTGCTGGCGGCCAACGAAGAGGTCGCCTGGTATCCCGATCATCTCAAACACGGTCGTTTCGGCAAGTGGTTGGAGAACCTGGTCGACTGGTCGCTCTCCCGCGACCGCTATTGGGGTACGCCTCTGCCGGTGTGGCGCTGCGCCCGCGGCCACGATACGGTGGTCGGCTCGCGGGCGGAATTGAGCAAGCTGGCGGGTCGGGATCTGAGCAGTCTGGAGTTGCATAGGCCTTATGTGGACGAGGTGGTCATCACCTGTCCCCAGTGCGGCGGCGAGGCGCGCCGAGTGGAGCCGGTGATCGATGCTTGGTTCGATTCGGGGTCGATGCCGGTGGCCCAGTGGCACTATCCCTTCGAAAACCAAGAACTTTTCCAGAAGCGCTTCCCGGCGGACTTCATCTGTGAAGCCATCGACCAGACCCGGGGCTGGTTCTACAGCCTGCTCGCCATCAGTGCGCTTCTTACCGGCCACACCTGCTATCGGAACGTTTTGGTGTTGGGGCATGTGCTCGACAGTGAGGGCCGCAAGATGTCCAAGCGGCTGGGGAACGTCATCGATCCTTGGACTCTTCTGAATAGGCAAGGCGCGGATGCCTTGCGCTGGTACCTCTTCACGTCGAGCTCGCCCTGGTTTCCACGCCGCTTTGGACCGGAGAACCTGGACGAGGTCGTCCGCAAGTTCATCCCCACGCTGTGGAACACCTACACTTTCTTCACTCTGTACGCCAACATCGACGGTTTTGACCCCACCTACTACGCGGGGCCGGGTGGCCTGGCGCCTAGTGCTGGCGGGAACGGGGGGGCGGTGAGATCCGTACCCGTGAACGAGCGCAGCCTCATGGACCGCTGGATCTTGAGCGAACTACATCTTCTCATCGAGAAGGTTACCGCCGAGCTCGACTCCTACGATGCCTTCGCCGCCGGCCGGGCTATAGCTGATTTTGTCGACGAACTCTCTAACTGGTATGTGCGTCGCAGTCGCCGGCGTTTCTGGAAGAGCGAGGCGGATCTAGACAAGGCTGCAGCCTACCTGACTTTGAACGAATGTCTGGTGACGCTTTCCAAACTGCTGGCGCCCTTCATGCCCTTCCTGAGTGAGGAGATCTACCGGAACCTGGTGGCAGAACGCTCGCCCGCAGCCCCCGAATCGGTGCATCTGGTCGATTGGCCCGTCCCTGACCGCGCTCTCGTCGACGAAGACCTCTCCTACCGCATGGGCGTGGCTCGCCAGGTGGTCAACCTGGGACGCTCCGCCCGGAATGCCGCTCAGATCAAGACCCGTCAGCCGGTGGCGGTAGCAGTGGTGGCTTGCCGGCCGAAGGAGAGGGCGGCCGTGGAAAGTTTGGCCGACGTGGTGGCTGAGGAGCTCAACGTCAAGCAGATAGAGTTCGTCGAGTCGGCCAGCGAGCTGGTGACCTATGTGGTCAAGCCCAACTATCGCACTCTGGGCCCGAAGTTCGGCAAGAATATGCCGGCGGTCGCGGCGGCTGTCGCCGCGCTCCCGGCCGATGAGACCGGGGACCGCATCGCCAGCGGGCGCAGTGTGACCGTGCGGGTGACCCTGTCCGGCCCGGCGGCCCCAGTGCCTTCCTCCGCTCCGGCGGAGCAGGCGTCGTCCGCCGCTCTGGCGGATGTGGCCCATGTCCACGGCTACGTAGCACCCGCCACGCACGAATATGAATTCCAGCCGGAGGATTTCGTGCTGGAGACTCACGAGCGCGAGGGCTATAAGGTCCAACGTGAGGGTCACCTGGCGGTAGCCATCTCCACGGCCCTTACTCAGGAGCTGCTCCAAGAAGGACTGGCCCGCGAGTTGGTGCACCATATCCAGAACACCCGCAAGGCCGCGGACTTCAACATAGACGACCGCATCCACCTGCGCGTGTATGGTCCGCGCGAGATCGTGGAGATGCTCTCGGTCCATGGCGACTGGGTCAAGAAAGAGACACTCGCGCTCAGCCTGGAAGCCTACGAGCTAGACCCAGCGGCGCTCGTTGAAATGAGGACGGGCGCCGAGAACGCCGCGGCTCGTGACACAGCTCGCGAAGGACGCCTTGCTGGGGGCGGGGCTGGTACGTCCTACCGAGAGTCGCTCAAGGTCAACGGCCTGCCGGTGGTGGTGGAGGTGTGGATGGCCTAGGCGGGGCCGGTCTACTCGTCCTCGATGATGGCGACGAGGCGCACCATGGAGCCGTCTCCACCCACCCAGCGTAGCGGGAAGCCGGCGATGATGCACCGCATACCCAGGACCTCATCGATGTCGCCGCCCACGTTCTCGAAGCCCATGATGTGATTGCCGAGCAGGATGTTATGGCAGGGCTCCCACAGGGGAAAGTCCTCCTTCACGGAGCGGCCGGTGTACTCCTCATATTCGGCGCAGATGTCAGGCAGAAGCGGCCCTGGCCCGTGATAGCCGATGGCGGTGGCGAGCGGGTGGTCCAGGGCTTGCTGGTCGACACCCACGGCCTTTACGCCCTTTTCGACAAGCCATTCCGCAGCGCTGGGGACTAGGCCTGGCGAGCGCCCGAAGTAGTCCTTGTTGTCGCCGAACTTGGCGTGCATGTGCGTGTGGATGATGACTATGTCGCCCCTCTCGATCTTGGGCGTAGCTTTCTCCAGGTCCTCGGCTGTGATGAATCCGAACTTGTCCTTAGGGCCGACATCGACGATAACCCCTGTCCCGAAGTAGAGGTCGAGCGGAATCTGCTCGGTGGACCACTCGTTGGGGATGACGTGAATGGGCGAGTCGGCATGGGTGGCGATATGCATGGGGTGATACAGCCACTGGGTGAATACTCCCGACTTCGCGTGGTAGTGGAAACGCTCAATCCGGATGTCTGGAAAATAGGGCCAGAGTGGCGTGTTATGGCCGAACGGCTGACTGAGATCGACTATCTTCTTGACCTTCATGGTGACTCCTTAGTCCCTCAACATCCTTGGTCCCTCAATACCTTCCGTACTCCCGAGCCGCTTTTACCATCTGGAACACATTCACCGGCGGCGCGTGCGGCGGGACGTCGCATCCGGCCATGAGAACGAAACCGCCTTTGTGATACATGGCCTTCTCGATGCACTCTCGACACTGGGCGAGGACCGCCTCGGCTCGGCCCTCCTGGATGAGAGTCGGATCGACATTGCCGGCCACTATCTGCTCGGGGAACAACTCCATAACCGTGGTCAGGTCTACCTCGCGTCCGACGCTGATCACAGTCTGCTTGGTCATGGGTACCTGCTGCCAGAACTTGAGGTTCTTGTTCTGCTCGCCGCAGATGTGGATGAAGTAGCTGCCGACGCCCAAGCCTAGACAGGCCTGGTTGATCCGCTGCAAGTAGGGCAGGGAGAAGGTCTCGAATTGCTTGGGAGAGATGAGCTTGTTGGTCTCTGTAGCGGCGCCATGGAAAGCCAGCAGCCGTTCTGCTCCGAACTCCTTGACATAGTGCTCGGCCACTTTGATCAGAAACTGACTGACCTTGTCGAGCACGATGTGTACCAGCTCCGGCTTCTTGATAAGCCAGCCCATCATCCGCTCTTCGCCTATGACAGACCCTGCCCAGGTGAGCGGCGCTCCGATCTGCAGTGTGATAGGCAGGCCGTGTTCTGCTTGTTTGCGGGCCAGAGCCAGCGCGATAGGTAAGGCGCCGGCTTTGCTCACATCCTCCGGCACCTTGAGGGTGTAGACGTCGTCTTCGGTCTGGATAGGAGTGCGGGTGACGATGACCGCTCCGGAGTACTTCTTGACCGGGAACTCGATTTCTCCACCGAACTCCCAGCCCCCTGCAGACGCGTAGGCATAGAGCGGACTCCCATCATGCCCGTACATTTCCTGGCAGAGCAGTTGGCATCGGAAACTCTCCTCGGCATCGTCGCTGATGCGGGCGATAGGCTGGCCGCACACGACTGCAGCGTGACCCGAAAGGAAAGGGATCACGGGTACCCTGTCGGGACGCTCACCCCTCATGAGGGCAGCCATGCGCTCCCCGCTGGTCATGGTTTCGCGCCACACGGCTTCTACCCCCTTTCTCTTGACATCGGGCTTACCCCCTCTATTCTCGTGCCGCGAGGTCGTGCGGCGAGGCTTTAGAGATCTTCATAGTCACATCTCTCGGCGGCGCGAGTCCTGTTGCCACTGACAACGGCCGAGGAGCCACCGGCTGGGCCGCTCTCTGCGGACGCGCTCACTTGGTCTCCAACAGCCTCACGGCGACGCGGGCGGCTTCCACAGCATTCTCGCCGTAACCATCAGCCCCCCACTCATCGGCCAGTTGCTGGTTCAAAGGGGCTCCGCCGACCATGATCTTGACTCCCGGCAGCTGGGTCTTGAAAGCGGGCATGTAATCTTTGACGGCGATCATGGTGGTGGTCATGAGGGCGGAGAGGCAGAGCAGGTCGGCCTGTGTCTCCTGGGTGGCGGTGATGAACCGCTCCATATCCACGTCGCGGCCCAGGTCGTGTACCTCGATGCCATTGACCTCGAGCATCATTTTCACCAGGTTCTTGCCGATGTCGTGGATGTCGCCCTGGACCACTCCGATCACGGCCACCCCTTTCTTCTCCGCCTTCCCGGAGGCGATCACCAGGGGCCGGAGTACCCCCAGGCCAGCATAGAGCGCCTCAGAAGAGACGAGTAGTTCGGGAACGTAGCACTCTTCCCGCTCGTACAGGCGCCCCATTTCCGCCATGCCGGCCGCCAGTCCTTCTATGATGGCGCGTTGGGGATCCACTCCCGCTGCCACTGCCGCTTGAGCTGCAGCCACGGCAACATCCTCGTCGCCCTCCATCACCGCCTGCTTGAGCTGTGAGAAGATCTCCGCCTCGTCCGCCATGCTGACACCTCCTAATATCGGCCTAACTCACGGCAGGCTTTGACCATCTGGTCGACGTTCACCGGTGGGGCCTGCGGCGGGACCTCGCACCCGGTCATGAGAGCGAAGCCGCCCGGGTGGTCCTTGCCTTCCTCGATACACGCTCTGCAAAGCATCCGCACTTGCTCGGGGGTACCCTCCTGCACGGTCACCGGGTCCACGTTGCCCATGATTACACAGTCCGGGAACATCTCGCGGGCTTTGCTGATGGCGACCTCCTTGCCCACACTCACCATACCCCGCTTGCCATAGCTGAGCCGAGCCCACAGGGGCAAGTTCTTGTTCTGCTCTCCGCAGATGTGGCTAAGGATTATGGCTGTACCTCGTTCTGTGAGGTGGTCGTGGATCTCGCGAAGATAGGGGAAACCGAAGGTCTCGAACTGCTTGGGGGAATAGAGCTTATTGGTCTCTATGCCGAGGTCGAAAGCCATAAGCCGCTCAGCGCCGAAGCGGTCGATCCAGTAGTCGGCCTTCCTCCTGATGAAATCTGTGATGACCCGGAGCACATGGTGTACTAGCTCGGGTTTCTTAAGCATCCAGATCATGAGACGCTCCTCCCCGTACACCGAGCCGGCCCAGGTGAGTGGGGAGCCCACTTGGAGGGTGACGGTCAGGCCAGCCTCGTACTGCAGGCGCGAGAACTCAAGGGCGATAGGCATGGTGCCTACGGAGAGGATGTCGTCCGGCACACGCAAGTCCCAGGCATCTTCTTCGCTCTGTACAGGGTTCTTCTTCATAAGGGGCGCGCCAGTGTACTTGCGGTAGGGGAACTCGATCTCGCCGCCGAACTCCGCTCCGCCTGCATTCGCCCAGCCGTGCATGATAAGGCCGTCGTGGCCATAGAGGGCCATGGCGTTTCTTTGACAGGCTAGACTCTCGGCGCCGTCGTCATAGATCTTGGCTATAGGTCTGCCGTTCACCACCGCCGTGTGCCCCAGCATGAACTGCAGGCAGGGAACCCGGTCGGTCGGCCGGCGGTTTACGAGGGCCTCCCAGCGTTCCTGGGAGGTCATCTGATCGCACTTCACCCATTTCCCCTTTACGGAGTGATCCCTGTGCATACCTTAACACCGGGTCACTCGTTTGGCAGACCTGCCTGCGCAGGGGTCTACCTGCTGTCAGCCGGCGGCCGCGAGAAGAGAGATCGCCAGGGCGGGGTCAGCCGCCCAGTGCGGTGCATGTAGACTTCGTACTCCTGGCCGAAGGTCTCCAGCATCATGGCTTCTTCCCGCTTCATGCGTAACGAGATCACCGCAGCCAATCCCGCCATCCAGGTGATTCCGATGAACCAGTTCGCTGTCATCAGGAAGGCGGCGACGTGTAGGACTACGAACGCCGTGTACATCGGGTGTCTTACCCAGCGGTAGGGACCGGTCACGGTGAGTGTGTGTCGGTCGACGATGCGCAGCGTCATGGAGAAATTGCTTCCCAAGTGCTGGTGCACCCACACGAAGAGGCCAAGAGCGGCCACGGCCAGAGCCAGACCCAACCAGCGGAGCCAGACGTAGAGTTCGAGCGAAGCCCAACTCAGAAGCCCTGGAGCCAAGAGGTAGATGAAGAAGGTCAAGACCTCATAGCAAATGAGCACACTCAACCAGACCGAGTACTTCCTGCTCTCTTCAATGACCGTCCTTTGTCCAGCTCGTTTGGCTCGTCGCTGGTACTCGATGCGTATGATCGAAAAGGCAGTGTAGACAGCGATGAGAGCGATCTTGAGAACCAGGCTCTCAGCAGGGCTCAGGCTACCGCTCATCCTTGGAGGCGTAGGTGATGATCCAGGAAAAACCTACCTTCTTGAACCTCATCTGAGTCAGGTCCGTACTCAGAGGCTTCTTGACGTTCACATACATGACCACCTCACCGTTGGTGTCAAGCTTCGGGGGCGTGACTTCGCTCACGCTGATCGACATGTTCCAACGGTCGAGTTTCTGCACATTGCCGCGGATCTCCTCGCCTCGCTCCTTGCGGAAAGGCTCGTCCAGCATGGAGAGGACTTTGTCCACATCGTACTCGTTCCAGGCGTTCCAGTAGGCGTCGGAGAGAGCACGGACGGCGGCGATGTCCTCGGCTGAAAGCTCCTTGAGCGAAGCTGCGGCCATTGCCTGCACCCGCTCCACCTCGGCGGCATCAGGCCCACCGCAGCCGACCAGAGCCAGGAGCATCCCCGCGAGCAGGCCCACTACCAGCAGCAGCCTTGACACGGTCACCTCCTTACCACAATGCCACGTCCTCAGTCTCCTCTTGTCGGGCACCATCCAGGGGGCTAGTATGGTGGGCGCCGGGTTTTGCCCCGGCCGGTGCCCAGGCAGCGAAGCCGGTGTGATTCCGGCGCTGTCCCGCAACTGTGATTCCCCCTCGGGGATAAGCCAGGTCGCCTGTCTCGGGTGCCGTAAGGACCCAGCCCTCGGAGGAAGGGCGGTACGGGCGACCAGTGGTCACCGGACCACCTCCCTCCGCACGAAGCGGAGGTTTTCTTATGGACACGTGTCGTAGTTCGCATAGTCAACGCAAATCTACCCGCGGAACCCCAGCTCCACACCTGGAGTCCTCGCCGGATTCCTCGCCGGTCCCTCTGTCTCCTCTAGGTCGAGCAAGCTCCTCAGCCCGGCGAACCTCGCAGGCCCAGCCTTCCTCTCTTGTGCTTCTTAACACCGGAGACGGTAAAGGCAAGTCGACCGCGGCCCTTGGGGTGGTGCTTCGTGCTCTCGCTCAAGGGTGGTCTGTCTGCGTTGTGCAGTTTGTGAAGTCCTCTGCCTGGACGACCGGGGAAGAGCGGATCTGCGAGAGCCTGGGAGTTACCTGGGTGAAGGGGGGGAGCGGTTTCACTTGGGAAGCGAACAGCAGTGATGATCCCCGTGCCTGCGCCCGGGCAGCTTGGGACCTAGCCGCGTACGTGCTTGACCGAGGGGAATACCAGCTGGTGGTCCTGGACGAGCTGACCCTGCCGCTGGCGTTCGGCTGGCTGGATACCGACTCGGTGGTCGACGCCATCCGGGCTCGGCAGGCGGGTGTGAACGTGGTGATCACGGGGAGGCGAGCGCCGCAAGAGCTGGTCGACCTCGCTGATGTGGTGACAGAAATGGTAAAAGTGAGGCACCCGTTCGACTCCGGCATCTTAGCTCGGGCTGGAATCGACTATTGAGCAACCGGGGAAGAGCGGGCCGTAACGAAAAGGGGCTCCAGGAGGCTGGGGGCTTGAGGCTGGCCCGGGCACGGGCCGGTTGTTCCCGGCCACCAGGGAGGCCGCCAGGGAGGGGATGACCATGCCTGCCTACGTGTTTGCTCGTATCGCTGTACACAGTCCCGGCGCGTACGAGGAGTACAAGCGCCTGGTGCCCGCCACCATCGAGAAATACGGAGGTCGTTACCTGGCCCGCGGTGGCCGCGCGGAAGTCTTGGAGGTCGCAGAAGGGTCTAAGTCGCGGGATTCAGGGTCCGAAGAGCCAGGTCAAGAGAAGCTGGCGGAGCCCCGGGTGGTCCTGCTGGAGTTCCCCACGTTCGAAGACGCCCGTCGCTGGTACGAATCACCCGAGTATCAGGAAATCCGCTCGGTCCGTCAGCGCTCAGCGGCCACTGACCTGGTGATCTTCGCGGGTCTGTGACGGAGCGCGACCTGCACCGCGTCAGAGCCCGGGGTAGCGGTGCGGCTGGGTCAGGGTACTATGACGTCCACAGCGTGCGGCTCGATCTCGACCACGGCGGGAAGACAGCCGGCCAGTTCCCCATCGGTCTGGTACCAGACGGGGACTTCAGGGTCGAGCGGGGTTATCTCGGCTCGGGTGGACAGTAGGTAGACCACATGGCGGTTGCGCAAGTGCAGCCCGCTGGGCACGCCGAGCCAGAAAGCAGCCAGCGAAGCCCGTGTGGTCCCGGTGAAGAGCAAGAAATCAAGCAGACCGTCAGTGATGTCTGCGTGCGGAGTGATGCCGAAGCGTCCGCCGTAGTAGCGGCTGTTGCCCGCCACGAAATAGGTGACTTGGTACTCGGTCCCCTCCACTAGCACCCGGAACAGGGCGGGCTGCTCGGCTAAACCGCTCCTCAGTCCTGTCCCCACGAAGGCCAATTCTTTGAAACGCCGCTTGGCCTGAGGATCGATGTTGCGCACAGTGAGGGCATCGATGCCTGCCCCCATCATCAGCAGGAAGCGCCTCTCGTTGACCTTGCCCAGATCGAGCGAAAGGGTCTTGCCCCCGGCAATCACGTGACAGGCCTGGTCCACCCGGAACGGCAGGCGCAGATCGAGGGCCAACACATTCACAGTCCCCGCGGGCACGATGCCAAGACAAGGACGGGACTCCCTGGGTGCGTTGGCCAGGCCGTTCACAACCTCATTCACGGTCCCGTCTCCGCCTATAGCGACGAGAATGTCCACCTCGGGAGCCACCTGGCTAGCGATGCTTACGGCGTCTTGGGGCTGGCTGGTGGTGTAGAGCCGGGCCTCAATGCCTTGGGTCGTGAGGCCGGCCTGCACCGCCGAAGCGATTGCCCCGCCCCGGCTACGCCCGGAAGCTGGATTGAAGATCAAAGCCGCTCGCCTGTGACTCGTGGCTACGGAGACAGTGGGAGCAGTAGGAGTAGCTGCGCTCATGGACGTGACTTCACGGTCGGGGCCCGACGGCGGGCAGGGGGGCGAGGCGTCGCCCCGCCCGCCCGCCGCCGGGCTGCCCGTCGAAGACGACGAAATCTCGATAGCCTGCGAGCCAGGCCAGCTCAAGAGCGCGGTCAAAGTCCCGGCCGACCTCGCCGGGATGGTGCGCATCGGAGCCAAAGGTCACAGGTACGTGGGCGAGGCGAAGTTGCTGAAGTACCTCCAGGGCCGGGTAGACCTCAGCCACCGGTCGGTGCAAGCCCGCAGTGTTTATCTCCACCACGACGTCAGTCTTCGCCAGGCGAGCGACCAGGCGCTCCCACTGCTTGGCCACCCTCTGCGAAGGTCGATACCCGAACTTCTTGAGTAGGTCCAAATGTCCCAGAATCGTGAAGAGCCCGGACTCGGCAGCATCACCGACCAATTCCAGGTATTCCGCCCATAAGGCGTCAATGTCTCGAGTCTCATATCCCGCGAGCTGGCGCGGGTCGTCGAAGCCCCAGTCCCCCAAGTGGTGGACAGAGCCGATGACGTAGTCGAAGGGATACTCAGCGAGCAGGTCGCTGACCTGGGCCACGGTGTGCGGTCTATAGTCTGCCTCAATGCCCAAGAGCACGTAGCCCGGATATGCCCCTTTGAGCTCCTCCACCTCCCGGACGTAGGCATCCAGCTCCTCGAGCGACATGGAAAGGACCGGATCAGGGTCCGGCAGAAGAGGGATGTGATCGGCCACTCCCAGCCCGGTCAGCCCGGCAGCCCGCGCGGCCGCCACGTATTCGGCAGGCGTTCCCACAGCGTGACCGCACCGGGCAGTGTGAGTGTGATAGTCGGGGAGGCCCATGGGCTTTTCGGGGTCCATGCTCCTTGTGGTCATCGTCTTGCAATCACCGCCTTGTGGTCAGCAGCCAGCGCGGTCCGGGTGTTCCCGGCGCGGGGAATCGAGTACCTCGGTATCAAGCAGCATGGTGTACGGTCCGTCGTTGACGAGCGACACCCTCATGTGCGCACCGAAGCGACCGCTCGCCGTGGGGATGCCTTGCTGGGCCAACGCAGCGCGGAACTCCTCGACAAGCTGCTCTGCAGGTCCGGGGTCACCGGCGTTGCTGAACGACGGCCTTCTTCCGCGTCGATAGTCTGCATAGAGGGTGAACTGGCTTATCACTAGAGCGGCTCCCCCGATGTCAAGCAAGGAAAGGTTCGACTTGCCTGCGGCGTCAGAGAAGATGCGCAGGTTGGCGATCTTCTCGGCTAGAGCGCGTGCCCGAGCCCGCCCGAGGCCCGACTCTATGTCGTCGCGGCCCACGCCGACCAGGATCAAGAGGCCCTTCCCGATCTCGCCCACAACAGTCCCCGCGACCTCCACGGAAGCTTGGCTTACCCGCTGCACCAGAGCCTTCATCAGGCCTCCTGGCCATGCAGACTGGGCTCCGCCGAAGACGCGGAGAGCAGGCTCGCTTTCCACCGTCCATCGGAACGGGGTTGCTCGAGGCGGACCCGCACGAAGCGGTTGACCAGAGCATTATCCCCGGGGAGGAGCACCTCAAGGTAGTTGCCGGTGAGGCCGATCGAATGTCCCTCGACAGTCTGATCCTTAAGCACTAGGGCGAGCTGTTCGGTTCCTCGACAGCGGGCCCTGAAGGCCGCCTTTTTCTGCTCTCCCAGGCGACGGAGGGTCCTGGTCCGCTCGCGGATCAACTCCGGCGCGACTTTGGGTTGCATCCGCGAAGCTCGCGTACCCGGCCGATCGCTGTAGCTGAAGACGTGCAGGTAGGTTAGGGGGGCCCGCTCCAGCAAGGCCAGGGTCTCGGCGAACTCCCGCTCGCTTTCGCCGGGGAAACCGGTTATCACATCTGCCCCTAGAGCAGCATCGGGCAAGAGAGAGGCTACCGCCTCGACCACCCGCAGGTATTCGTCACTAGTATAGGGACGCCCCATGCGCGCCAGAACCGGGTCGGAGCCGCTTTGCAGGGGGAGGTGGAGATGGCGAGCCACTCGCTCTCCTGCCTGGGCGATCACTTGGAGCAGCCTACAGTCTACGTCCAGGGGCTCGATGGAGCTGAGCCGGAAGCGATAGGGCTGGCTGCATTCTGCTAGCAGCAGTTCCAGCAGGTCCGCGACCGTGCCCTCTCCCGTGTCCCGGCCCCACGAACCCAGGTTGATGCCCGTGAGGACCACCTCCTGGAACCCGCGCTCGCCCAGCAGCTTGACCTGTCGAAGCACCTCGGTGGCCGGCATACTCCGGGCCGGGCCTCGTGCCAAGGGGATGACGCAGTATGCGCAGTGCGCGTCACACCCGTTCTGGATCTTGAGGAAAGCCCGGGTGTATCCGTGGAAACGGGTGAAAAGACCAGCCTCGAAGCGTTCCTCTGGACGGTGGTCAGACACCACCACCAGTGGTTGCGGCGAGGCCAGTCGCTCCGGGGCCTGCAGCTGCTCCAGGAGGTCGGGAAGGCGCGACTTGTCGGGGTTGCCCAGGACGAGGTCGACTTCAGGCAAGCCAGAGAGGGTCTGGGGGGCCACCTGGGCGTAGCAGCCCGTGACCACCAAGAGGCAGTCGGGGTCGGTCCGCTTGGCCAGGCGGATCTCCCGGCGGCAGTCCCGGTCGCTCTTGGCCGTGACCGTGCAGGTGTTGAGTACCCGGACATCAGCAGGATCAGCCCACTCGACCAGTTGGTAACCTGCAGTCCGCAGCCCCTCCTCCATCTCGGCTGTCTCACACTGGTTCAGTTTGCAGCCGAGAGTGCGGAAAGCCACGCGCAGCGGGCGGAGTAGAGGAACCGGACGGTCGTGAGGGAGCGTCTTCATGGCTGGGGATAAAGGCTGTCCCTTGGTTTCCTAAATGAGCCAGAGATAAGCGAAAGACCGCAGGATGTTAGCATATAGGCCGTGAATCCCGTATCTACACCCTTCAGTCTGTCCGAGTTCTTCAGGCGCGATCGCATGGGGGGACAGGCCGTGCGTTTCGTGATCGTGGGTGTCGTGAACACGGTGGTCGACCTGGCTGCGTTCTACCTGTTGGGCCTGATCCCCGGGATGCCCGATATCGCGGCGAAGACCATCTCCTATATCCTCGGCATCTGCAACAGTTTCGTCTGGAACAAGTACTGGACTTTCCGGGCCGGACGCTCGCACAGAGCTAGGCGGGAGTTCGCAGTCTTCTTCTTTGTGAACCTGCCCCCGCTCCTTGTGAACGTGATCGTTTTCACTCTGCTCGGCATTTGGATCAGCTCCGGAGACTTCTGGGTGCGTATGGGCAAGGCCTTTGCGGCAGCGGTCATTTCTGTGATCTGGAACTTCCTGGGCAGTAGGTACCTGGCCTTCCGGCATTCGGCTCTTAAGCGAGACCACAATGCCTAAGCGTGACCCTCGTTACTCCATCGTCATCCCCATCCACAACGAGGCCGAGTGTCTCGAAGAAGAGGTCCGTGGACTGGTGGGGGAGCTGGATGCGCAAGCGGTGGACTTCGAACTGCTCCTGGCTGAGAACGGCAGCACCGATGCCACCTTTGAGCTCGCCGAGTCGCTAGCCGCTGCGGACCCTCGGGTGCGGGTACTCCGGGCTCCCCTGCCTGACTACGGTCTGGCCATGAAGATAGGTATGCTGGCAGGCCGCGGGGAGTACATAGCCAATTTCGACATCGATTTCCACGACGTGACCTTCTTGCTTGCGGCCGGCCGTCTCTTCGCAGAGGGAGCGGGGATCGTAGTGGGCAGCAAACTCATGGAAGGCGCGGAGGACCGACGGTCCTTCGCGCGGCACCTGGTCTCCTACGGTTTCACTACCATCCTGCGGCTCCTTTTCGACCCCAAGATGGACGACACCCATGGCATGAAGGTCTTGCGGCGCGAAGTGGTGCAGGAATATGCCCCTCGGACCGTAATGACGCGCGACCTGTTCGACACCGAGCTCATCATCCGTGCACGCCGGGGCGGTGTGGTGGTCAAGGCCCTTCCGGTCACGGTGGAGGAGAAAAGAAAGCCGCGGTCGTCTATAGTACGTCGCATACCTCGCACGATACGTGGGCTGCTAAAGTTGCGGATACTGTTGTGGAAGGAGCGGTATGGGAGAGCCTGAGCGCGAGGACCTGGTCGAAAACCGAAGCCTTTGGGACTGGGCTCCCTCCCTGCTTGCCTTCCTCGCCATCTACGCGACCTTGTTCGTATTTTTCAAGCCCAATCTGATCTTCAGTCTGACCACGACCGCGGGTGGTGATACAGGGGCACACCATTACCCGGCCCAATACTTGATCCAGGAATTGCTGCCTCATTTCCGACTGACAGGTTGGGCCCCTGGCTGGTATGCCGGAATGCCCATGCTGACCTTTTACTTCCCCTTCCCCTTCTTGCTCATCGCCATCTTGGACTGGTTCATCCCCTACCAGCTGGCCTTCAAGCTGATAACCATACTGGGGGTGTTCGCCCTGCCGGCGACCGCCTATGCCATGGGTCGCCTGTGGCGGGTGCGCAAGCCCTACGCCGTTTTGGCAGCCGTCTTCGCTCTGGTCTTCCTTTTGATGGAAAGCTACTCGATCTACGGGGCCAACATTCTGAGCACTCTGGCCGGAGAGTTCGGGTACATGTTGAGCTTCGCGCTGGTCTTCCTGTTTCTGGGGACCATGGTACGGGGGATGGAGAAGCCCCAGTTCAACATGCTCTTTGTGTTGAACTGCCTGATCTTGATGGCCCTGGTGCTTTCTCACATCGTGACCACTTTCGTCCTGGTATTCATAGCCCCCGGGCTCTTGCTGGTGAATCCGCGCTGGCGCTCCTTAGGCTATCTCGCAGCCGTCGCTGCAGTCGGCTTCTGTCTCTCGGCCTTCTGGTCACTTCCGTTCGCTGGCAATCTGGAGTGGACGGCTCACATGGCCTGGAATCAACTGCACCGCTTGAAGGATTTCCTGCCCGCGGCCCTGCTCCCAGTGGCCGGCCTGGGCGTGGTGGGGATGGCCTATGCGGTAGCTCGCAAGGAGAAAACGCTTCTGCCGCTGGCTTGGATCACCTTCATCACCACAGTGTTGTTCTGGACCCTGCCCGATGGTCGGCTGTGGAACGCCCGGGTAGTGCCGTTCTTCTATTTCTCTCTCCATCTTTGGGCTGCTTACGGGGCCACCTGGCTGGTAAGACCCTTCGCCCTCATGACCCGCGATCTTTTCCGCTGGCGCTGGAGCACCGCCCGGCGGGTGTATGTGCCACTGGTAGCGGTGGTCTTGGGAGCGACGGTCATCCTGGTGAGTAACACAGCCGCCGGTTGGATTCGCTGGAACTACACGGGCTACGAAGGCAAGGCCTCGTGGTGGCAGTACAAGGAGATCAACGACTTTCTGGACACCTTGTCGCCGCCCGGACGGGTCATGGTGGAGCACGGCCAGAAGCTGGATGAGTTCGGGACGCCCAGAGCTTTCGAGATCATCCCCTACTGGACCCGGCAGGACACCATGGAGGGCACTCTGATGGAGGCCTCCTACACCGCTCCCTTCCACTTCATCAACCAGGCGGAGCTGTCCAAGCAGGCGAGTAATGCCATCATCGGGGTCAAGTATCCGGGTCTTAACGTGACCCAAGGGATAACCCACATGCAGTTCATGAACATCCCTTACTTCCTCTGCTACAGCGAGGAAGTGGTTAAAGTCTGCAAAGAGGACCCCCGGACGGAGTTGATCGCGCAGTTCGGCGAGTATTACATCTTTCGGGTCATCGGCACCACCGGCTACGTCGAAGTGATGAAGAACCAGCCGGTGCGGGTCGAGGTGCCCCAGAAGAAGTGGCGGGACATCGCTGTGGACTGGTACCTCGACCCGGCCAACCTCGATGTCGGTCTGGTCTGGGACAAAGGGGAGGAGGCTCTCTCACGTTTTCCGAGCATCGCTCCGGAGCAGGCCGCCAATCCGCCCCGTATACCGATGAACACAGAGGGCACGGTGACCAATGAGCTGCTTGAGAACGAGCGCCTTTCCTTCGACACCACGGCGGTGGGTCAGCCTCACTGGATCAAGGTCTCTTATTTCCCCAATTGGAAGGTGGAAGGAGCCGAGGGTCCGTATCTGGTGTCGCCCTCTTTCATGATGGTCATCCCCACCCAGAGCCACGTCACCCTCTACTACGGCCGTACCGTCTACAACACCGTAGGTCAGGTGCTGGAAGTGGGCGGTTGGCTCTTGCTTCTGGGGCTTTCGGGTTGGCGGGTGGTCTTGTGGCGGCGGCGTCGCCGGCTGGCTGCGGCCGTTCAAGAAGTGCCCGAGATTCCGTCAGGGCTGGGGGAGGCCTGATTCGCAGGGTACCCCGGTCTGGCAGAGGCCGCAGCCATACCCGTCAAGGCCGAAGCGTTCCCGGACGTACTCCTCGCCTACCACGCGCAGACGATGGAGGCAAGCCGATTTGTCGCGGCCGTGCGGATCTACCGAACCGGCCGGGCAGCGGTCGGCGCATAGTCCGCATAGCCCCCGAGAAAGGTAAAGACAGTGGTCGAAAGGCCCGGAGTAGGGACGGGGCGTGGGCGGGATGGACGCTCGGACTACCAGGGAGCCCAGACGGACAGCTTTACCCTTGGCAGTGATGAGGCCGCCGCACAGGCCGAAGGTACCTAGCCCGCAGACATGGGCCACGTGGCGCTCTGACCACGAGCTGGCCCAGCGGTCGGTGTGGGCGAAGTACTCTTTCCATTCCTCCGACACTCCGGGAGCGACGGCAGCCCAGCCGCGAGCGGCCAGGGCGTCCAGGAGTTCGTGGTGCAAAGCCACGTTAGCGGCCTGCCCGAACAGGCGGGATCGGACCCAATGTTCTGAGGGAAAGGCGGTCTCTGCGCGGTTCGCGGCCCTGGTGGCCTCGGTCTGGCATAGGGCCCAGCTGATCACCGTCAGTTCGGCTGGGAGCACCGTCTCCTCGGAGCTGTCGGTGAATCCATCGTAAAGCAGGGCGAAGGCCTCAGCGGGAGACCAGTGGAAGTCGCCTATCACCTCCTTGAGGGTGAGGTAGAGAGGGTCATCACCTCGGGAGTAGCCCACCAGGAAGTCGCTCCAGGCCGGTTCGGGATGTCCCGGTCCCAAGCTGTTCCGGTCGGGGTCGGCCAGAAAACCGGCGATGGCGGACTCCACCACAGTAGTCAGGTGGGGATGGTCAGAGCGAGTGTCCGACACCGTCTCCGCCTTAGGCCCTCAGTCTGGGTATCGGAGTAAGCCAGACCTTGCGCGTGCGGGGACCGTCGAATTCGGCCAGGTAAAGGCTCTGCCAGGTACCTAGATGCAGGATGCCGTCTACCACGGGTATAGTAACCGAGTTTCCCAATAGACTGGCCTTGATATGCGCATCGGCATTGCCTTCGGTATGTCGGTAGGCGGCGTTGCGAGGAGCGAGCCGAGCAAGTCCCTCCACCAGGTCCCGCTTGACCGCAGGGTCTGCGCCTTCGTTGATGGTGACGGCGGCCGTGGTGTGCGGCACGTAGACGTGGACCAGACCCGAGAGTCCGGGCGCGAAGTGCTTGAGAGCTTCCTGGACCTGTCCCGTGATGTCGACCAGGACTTCGCGCTCGAGAGTGGCTACGGAGATTTGGAACGGTAGAGACATCCCTGACCTACCCTGTCGAGGTGGAGGTAAGGGGATTCGAACCCCTGACCTGCGCGATGCGAACGCGCCGCTCTCCCAACTGAGCTATACCCCCAAGTCGCCGCATGGCCGGGTATTTATAGCACACAGCAGCCATGGCATCATCCCCGGCGCAAAGCCGCGGGCATCTCTCAGACGGACTGCCCCGCCCTTTCTGGCGCCGGGCTAGATGCCGCCTCGGACCACCCAGGGGGCTGGAGCTCTACCGAGGGACTGTGACCGCGCAGGGCCTCCGCTAGACCGCTCAGCTACCCGGGGACTGCTCTACCCCGAATCTCTTGAGGAACGGCTCGATCAAGTCGATAGGCACCGGGAAGATCGTGGTGGAGTTCTTCTCAGCTGCGATCTCAGAGAGGGTCTGCAGATAACGCAACTGCAGAGAAGCAGGCGTCTTGGAGAGCACCTTGGCGGCCTCCGAGAGTTTCTCCGAGGCTTGATATTCTCCCTCGGCTGCGATGACTTTGGCTCGCCGTTCCCGTTCCGCCTCGGCCTGCCGGGCCATCGCTCGCTGCATCCCGCTCGGGATCTCCACATCCTTGATCTCCACTATGGTGACCTTCACTCCCCAGGGGTCGGTCTGTTCGTCGATGATCTCCTGCAGTCGGGTGTTCAGTTTGTCTCGTTCGGTGAGCAGATGGTCAAGATCGGACTGACCGACGACGCTCCGCAAGGTGGTCTGCGCTATCTGCGAGGTGGCCGAGATATAGTTCTGAACTTGGACCACCGAGCGGGAAGGGTCGATGACTCGGAAGTAGACCACAGCGTTGACCTTGACCGGGACGTTGTCCTTGGTGATCACTTCCTGAGCGGGAACGTCCATGGTTATGGTACGCAGATCCACCCTTACCACCCTATCTACGATAGGGATTATGACGAAAAGCCCGGGACCCTTGGGCGCTATGAGCCTCCCCAGCCGGAAGATGACCCCGCGCTGGTACTCGGGGAACACCTTGATGGCAGAGAACAAGATTATGATCGCCACGATGACTACGATCACTATGACTGCGATGGTTCCTGTGGCCATAGCCCCTCCTTACCTCCCAGTGTCTCCCTGTCCGTCGGGCTCAGCTGCGACCGGAGCCCGACGGACAACCAGAGTGAGTCCCTCTACTCCTAGTACCTCTACCCGCTCATCTTTAAGCAAAGTCTCTCCCTCGCTACGGGCTTTCCAGATCTCCCCGTGTATGCGCACCTGCCCCTGCGGCGCGAGCGCGGAAACCACCACTCCCTGGGCTCCCACCATCTCTTCGGCCCCTACGCTGACCGGGCGGCGCCGAGCGCGGGCCACGGCCCGGATCACGAAGACGAAAAAGAGCAAAGCCACCACGCCTACTCCGGCCACGACCGGCCAGCTTACTCCGAAGTAGGGAGCTTGGTTCTGGAACAAGAGCAGACCTCCGGCGACGAGAGCAGCTACCCCGCCGATGCCCAGGACTCCATGGCTCTGGACGAAGATCTCGGCCCCCAGCAGGATCATAGCCAGCACCACCAGGGCCACGCCCACCAGGTTCACGGGCAGCACCTGGAAAGAGTAGAAGGCTAGAAGCAAGGCGATGGCTCCCCCGATTCCCGCCCCGCCAAAGCCGGGAGTGTTGAGTTCGGCGATGATTCCCAAGATGCCTATCGTGAGGAGGATGTAGGCGATTTCAGGGTTGGCTATGGCGTGGAGAAAACGGGTGATCCAGCCCATCTTGACCTGCTCGATGGGAGCTCCCGCAGTATGTAAGACGAGGCCCTTGGGCACAGTCTTGTAGCCATCTATGGCCTTCAGGAGAGCGGGAAGGTCGGGGGCTACGAACTCGATCACATCCTCCGCCAGTGCCTCCTCCGCGGTGAGCGAGACCGACTCCCGCACCGCCTTTTCGGCCCAGTCGGCATTGCGGTCGTGAGTACTGGCGAGGGCACGGATGTAAGCGGCGGCATCGTTGGTGACTTTGGCCTGCATCACCTCATCCATGTCGCCGGTGAGCGATACTGGGGTGGCCGCGCCCAGGTTGGTCTGGGGGGCCATGGCGGCTACGTCAGACGCGAGCAGGATATAGACGCCGGCGGAGGCTGCTCGTGCGCCCTTGGGATACACATAGAGCACGACCGGTATAGGCGAGTCTAGCTCGGCCTGGATGATGTCGCGCATCGCTGTGTCGAGTCCTCCGGGTGTGTCCAGTTGGATGACCAGGGCTGCCGCCCCGGCTTCCGCCGCGTCTCGCACGGTCCGGACCACGAACCCAGCGACGGCAGGGTCGATGATGCCTTTCACTTCACACACCCGGACCGCAGCTGGGGAAGAGGCTCCTTTAACTGGTTCAAGGGCGACGGCGAAGCAGAAGAACAACGTGAGCAACGCCACCAGCACCAGGCAGCCGAAGAGCAGACAGGCGTGGCGGCGACGGATGTGGCGCGGAAAACTGTGGGGCTGGTGGCTCACGGCCATCTGGGGCGCTCCGTGGTCCGCGGTCGGCTCCAAGCAGCTGGGCTAGGGGTGGGGTGGTTGTGGACCAGACGTTTGAGGAGTGACCGTAGCTGTTCTGCGATATGGATCAGCCCCCGTATGTCAGCGCGCATCAGGTAGAGTGTTCCGCTTGAACCGACATGCTCGAAACCGCAGGCGGCGAGAAGGCTGGGAGAGAAGAAACGGCAGTCCCGGGGGGAGGAGGAATCTTGGGAGGGTTCGGCCACAGCGTAGACCTCGTGCACGCCGCGCTTGCGCAACTCTGCGAGAGCACGCAGCACCAACCGCTTAGGTCCGCGGTATGCTCCGTCGCCCTCGTAGCGCAGGCAGAATAGAAAACCTGCCTCGTCGGCAAGGTCACCGAAACCGAGGGTCCGGAAACGGGGCAGGCTCCCCAGCGGGGCGAAGTGTACAGAACCGCGAGTAGCCATACTGCCGGCGGGTAGACTGGTCGACCTGCTTGCCGCAAGGCGCTGGGACTCCTCGTACAGCAATATGCCAGCGGCTCCCCACTGCTCTTCCACACTCGGCAGCCAGCGGCCTCTGACTTGGACAGCGGCATCCGGGTCCGGGCGCCCGGTGCTGGTCTGCCACCAGGCGCACCTACGACAGTCCGGAGGGAGAAGCCCCTGTCGGAAAACGCAGAGGGGCAGATAGTCGGGCAACTTCAGCCCTCCTTGCTTGACGAGACCTCCCTGGGCGCCTCGATCTCATCGACGTAGAGAGTAACGGCGTCCAATTCTATGTCGAGCAAGGCAGTTACTCTCTGACGGACGGCCTCCTCGACGGCTATCGCCAAGTCTGGGATGGCCACTCCCCAAGCCACCTTGACGTGGATATCGAGATCGACGGCACCCGGTCGCGAATCTTTGACCACCACTCCAGCCCCTGGGACCTCACGCATGCGCGAGGAAAGCTCCTTCCAGAGAGGGGCGTGAAGAGCTACCACGCCCGGCACCGAGCGCGCAGCATCGGCTGCATAAGCGGCGATCACCTCGGGAGACAACTCCGGTCTCTCGTCGAGGTCGCGGTGGGTGGGAGCTAGCGAGAAGTCTCCGCTCACGGTTTCGTCTGAGGATTGAGCCATAGCGTCTCCCGTGCTGGCCGCTTTCTAGCAACTCATCGCACGGGTAAGTTTATACCAATCGCCATAAGGTGGCCTCGGGTCTGGTCAGAAGACGGAAGGGCAGGAAACTGGTGCCCAGACCGCGGGAGATCACTAGGGAGCCCGAGCCCCACGGATAGACGCCGGCGTGGGCTGCAGCTGGAGGGATGGTTCCAGGGCTGGCGTCGTCGTACAGGGGACGCAGGCCTTGTCTTGTGGGGACACGAAGTTGCCCCCCGTGCGTGTGGCCCGCAAAGGCGAGGGGGAAGCGGGAAGCAAGTAGGGAGTCGGCGGGGGGCGGTTCGTGGATGAGAAGGATGGGGAAGAGAGAGCCACTCTCCAGGGGTGAGACCTGGCCGAAGGCATCCCCAGGGCCGGGGTCAGCCCGGAAGTCGGCGCTGGCGGCAGGACCATTATCGCGGAGGAGGCCGAACCCGCCAGTGAGATAGTCGGCTCCGCAAATGACAAGAGCGCTTCCTGCCCGGGCCGGGAGCCGGTAGCAGAAGTCTTTGAGCAAGACGACGTCGGCTTCCTGCCAGAGGGCGCTGCCGTCCCGCGCCCTGGCGAGCGGCCCCTTACCGAGCCCGTACTCGTGGTTCCCGGTCACCGCAAACATGCCTAGCTTGGGGCGGAGCCGGGCAAGCAGACGAAGGCAGGGCCGGCTGCGTTCGGGGTCACCGAGGATGTCACCAGTAAGAAAAACCAGGTCGAGTTCTTGCTGCTCCGCCCAACGCACAGCTTTGGTCAGACTGCGTTCGTTGGTAGGGAAAAGCCCGGCGTGGACATCGGAGAGATGCAGGACTGTGGTGCCGCGCCAGGCGGGCGGTAGCCCGGGGACAGGAAGGTCAGCAGTGCGGCACTCCACGGCCTGGGCCTCGTAGAGCATGTAGGCGGCGGCCGCGGCTGCGCCCGCGGCCGCCGCCCCCAGCGCCACCTGCATACCCGGTATCGGGAAGCCGGGCTCCCGGCGAGCCTGCGGCCTCAGGGCTCGCCCGGCGGAGACGGGTAGGGGGACGACCGTTTGTGGCGCGGCGAGACCCCGCGAAGTAACGGCCTGACGAGAGAACCGTGCCCACCTTCTTTCATGTGGTAAGGTTCGGTCCACCATGGCAAGTCTTTTCCCTATGGATGAAGCGTGGCTTCGGTGCGTGGTCAAGGTGGCGGCGGCCGGTGAGGCGGCCGCCGCCACCCTCTATGGTACCGCCCAAGGTCGAAGGGAGCTGGGGGCAGGAGCAGGTGGTGACGGCACCCTTGCAGTGGACCTGGCCTGTGAGAGGGCTATGCGTGAGGTGCTCCAGCGGGAGGCGCCTGCCCCGTTTCTCCTGGTCTCAGAGGAAGCGGGGATCGTGGGCGACGAGCAAGCGCCTTACCGGGTGGTCATGGACCCCCTCGATGGCAGTCACAATGCCCAGCGAGGACTGGAACCCTTCTGCGGGTCGATAGCGGTGGCCGAGGGGCCCAAGCTGCGCGACGTCCGCGTGGCCCACATAAAGGACTACACCCGTCCGCATGCGTATAGCGCCGTAGCTGGGGTCGGCTTGTTGAGCCCAGACCTCCGTCCTGACCGCTTCAGTCGACGGGCTGTGGAGTTGGTTCTCATCGAAGTGGGACGTCCCGACCGACAACATTTCCGTTATCACGACTTGAGTGCCTTGGGTGCTGTCGGTCGTAGTCGCAATCTGCGAATACGTCAGATCGGGTCACTGGCCCTGGCGCTGTGTCATGTGGCGCTGGGGACTGCCGACGTGCTCCTCGCCGCTGTACGCTCCCGCTCGGTGGACATCGCTGCGGGGCTGCGTGTCTTGAAAGAGTGCGGCGGAGAAGCGGTGACTCTCAGGGGGGACGACCTCTTCGAGCAGCCACTCGACCTGGTTAGGCGCGAGGCCTTTCTGGCCTGGCGGGCTGGGTTCTCTGGAAAAGAACTGCTCCTGCGTACAAGGGAACTTAGAGAAACCCTGGCCAGCGGGCTGCGTGGTGTCGACTTCGGATGAACCCTGTGTAAGGCACGAGGCAACAGGCCGGACTTGGCTTAGAGCTGATCCACCTTGCCCAACAGGCGCTCGGCGGTCTCCAGCGCATATAGTTGGATTTCTTGGTCGGGATCATCCAGGCAGGCCCCCAAAGCGCTGAGGGCGGCCGGGGAGGCAATGTGGGCCAACGTATCGATCGCGGCCAGCTTCAATTCCCTGCTCTGGCTCGCCTGGAAGGCGGCGGCGACCTCCCAAGGTTCCAGGAAGGCTATCATCTCGACCTGCTCTTGGGGCGGTAGAGAAAGGAGCTCGGCGGCGGTCCTGACTCTGATCCCCATCCTGGCGAAAGCATCGGATCTGCCTTCCCCGCCGGCTTCCGCCGGCTGCTCCGCGGCCGGCTCTGGGACGGCCGGCTGCTCCATGGTCTCCGGCCGCGTGGTCTCCGGCTCTACGGTCTCCGGTTCCGCGGTCGGCAACGTCTCGGTGAAAAGCTCGGCGGTGGGCTCCTCGCTGATCTCGAATACCGGCTCTGCAGGGATCTGCTCCCACACAGTGTCTGCGTCGGCCCAGAACGACTCTAGTTCGGTCCGACCTTTGTGTTCTTCCCACTCGATACCTGCAGCAAGACCAGGTTCAGGTTGGGGCGACTCCCCACCCGCCCCGACGGCCATCTTCTCGGTCGGTTGGGGAGACGGTCCCGGTCCGACGGTTGCAAACGGTTCCTCCGCCGGGCCAAACCAGAATCGTTCCGGTCCGGCACTGCGCGGGATGTCCAAGGTGCGCTCGCCAGGGAGGGGGGCGGCTGTCTGAGGCATCTCTGCACTGGGTCCGGCCTCGCCTGGTTCCACTCGAGCAGGTTCCGCTTGCCCGGCCCGAGCCCGACCAGGTTCCGGTTGGCCGAACTCGATCTGATACTCCGGGCCGGGAACTGGAGCCCCGGCGCCCGGCGTTCTCAGGCGCCGCTCCAGACCAGCTGCGAACTGCCGCAGTTGGGTAAGCCGTGTCCGGGCATCCTCGCTGGCTTTGCCCTTGGGCAACTCGAGGGCGGCGATGGCAGCAATCACTCTCTCAGGACGGAAGATCTCGAGCCGGCGAGCTTCCTCTTGAGTGAGCTCACCCCAGCCGCCGAGCAGATCCTGCAGGACCCAAGCCAGGGGGTCGACGGCTGGCTGCATCGCGCGGTCGGCTGTCAGCGCTGAGCCGGGAGCGGGAAGGCGACTAGGCCCGGCTGCAGGCCGCTCCTCTTGGGCCACAGGCCGGGACACGGCAGCGCTCTCAGGCAGGGCAGTGTCCAGCAGGCGTGTCTCTGGCGGGGTAGCCTCAGGCACAGCCCTTTCAGGCACAGCAGTCCCGGTCGCGGCGGCGGTCGCGGCGGCGTTCTCCTTGGTCGAAATCCTTGCTTCCTGCACAGCGGCCGATCGTCTCCGGATGGCCAGCAGTAATAGGAGAGCGATCAGCAGTGCCACGATGACGACGAGTGGCAGCAGGTAGTCTGTCCCGAACAGCTGTGGCATGATGCCCGTCCTTCCGCGGTCCCCGCGCTCGTACCTACCTATAGTATCCACCTGTTAGCGGCTGGTACATAGTCATTGTCGGCCTTGTGTACCATTGAGTTGAGCAGACTGTCTGCCAACGGGATCAGGAGGGTCGCGCACGGAGAAGAAAGCGCCTTTTGTTGAGAGCTCGCGTTCTGACCAGGCGATGGTCGACACGCACTCGCATCTCTTGCCCGCGGTGGACCACGGGTCGCCCGACCTGTCTACTTCCCTCTGCATGGCCCGGGTGGCGGCTGAGGCGGGGGTCGGGACGGTCGTGTGCACGCCTCACCTTTACGAGTACGACGTGGTCGTGCTTCAGCGAGCGCAAGAGGCCGTCTCCCAGCTCAGAAACGCTCTGCTTGAGGAGAACATCGCGCTCGAGCTACGTCTCGGCTTCGAGGCGACCACGGAAGTGGTGGCCGACGCCGACCGAAAGGAATTGCAATCGCTTGTGATCGAGGGCTCGGCTGTGGACGGCAGTGAGGGTGCGATCATCATCGAGATGCCTTTTCAAGGCTGGCCCGTATTTCTTGAAGAGACTGTCTTCCGTCTGTCCACCGAAGGTTTCATCCCGGTGATTGCTCATCCTGAGAGGAACGACCGGGTCCAGAACGACCTTTCCCTGCTAGAGAAGCTCATGGCTGCCGGGGCGGTGCTCCAAGGCACTGCCGGCAGTCTCAGTCCCCTTTTCCGACGCAGCAGTCAGCGGACCTTCCACGAGCTGTTGGTACGTGGTTGGTTCTCATTGCTGGCTTCCGATGCCCACGCTGACACCCGGTACACCTACAGTCTGGTCCCCCTGGTGGAGGAACTGGCGGGTCGGGTCTCGGATTCGACGCTGGATGTGCTCGTGCGGGAGAACCCGTGTCTCTTGTTGAGGGGGCATCGTCCCCGAAGGGTGGGCCGGGTGACGGAGGAAGGGCAGGAAACGAGAGCCGGAGGACTGATCTCGCGTCTACGCCGACGCAAGGAGCGGTGAGGGAAGCCGGCTTGGTTTCCGGTTCTCCGCGACGCCAGCTTCACTTGTGGTTCTCCGCGAAGCCAGCATGAGGCGTCGCTTATGCTATTGTCCGCGACATGAGCGGTGGGCACCTCTTTCTCGAATATCTGGCCAGGGTCACTCCCCAGATTGATGAACGTCTGCACAGCTACCTGGCGGGGGAACGGGAGGGAAGTCCCCTGCATAGGTACCTGTACTCCATCCTGGACGAATTCATCGCCCGGGGAGGCAAACGCGCGCGTCCGGCCATGACCATGCTGGCCTGCGAAGCGGTGGGCGGGGAGGCCGAGCTGGCTCTGGCCAGTGGTTGCGCCATCGAGTTCTTCCATGCTGCCGCGCTCATTCATGACGACATCATGGATTCGAGTCTGCTGCGTCGGGGTAAGAAGTGTGCCCATCTGTTGCATGGGTCTCCCCTGGCCATGAACGCTGGCGATTATGCCCTGGGGCTGGTGTGCACTATCGTCGTTCGCGATCCCGCCTTGAGTGACACCACCAAGTTGGCTGTCCTCGACGTAATAGGGGAGATGAGCGCCCGCACGGTAGAGGGGCAGGCCTTGGATGTGGGCTGGGTGCGCGACGATGTCTACGACCTCACGCCTCAGGATTACCTGGCCATGGCCCTGGGCAAGACCGGCTACTACAGTGGCATCGCCCCCTTGAAAGTGGGTGCGATCATCGGGGGTGCCGACGACCGAGAGATCAGGGCCTTAGTCGATTTCGGCAGGGACTCTTCCATCGCTTTCCAGATCCAGGATGACCTACTCAACCTCTTGGGCGACTCGGACACTATGGGTAAGGACTACTTGAGCGACGTGTTCGAGAGCAAGCGGACGCTCATGGTCATACATTGTCTCTCGGTAGCTGACCCGGCTGACCGCGACCGCTTGGTGGAGCTCCTTCGTCGGGGTCAGGATAAGAGCCTGGAGGAGGCGGCAGAAGTGGTGGCGTTGCTCGAACGACATGGTTCTTTGGACTACGCCCGGCGCTTCGCTCGGAGCCTCATAGACAGCGCCGTGCGCGCCTTGGACGGCCTTCCGGCCAGCTCGGCCAGGGACATCCTAGCGTCGATGGCTGACTTCTTCCTGGAGCGAGAGCGATGATGGTGGAGCGGAGCCACTGATGGACGATCACAAGCGACAGGCGCTCCGGGCCCTGCCGGCGGTCGAGGAAGTCATGAGCCGCCCGGAGGTGGCGTCATTGGTGGAGAAACACTCGCGGTCGCAGGTGGTCGAGGCGGTGCGGCGGACGCTGGACGACCTGAGGCAGGCGATCCTGGAGGGCGCGGCGCCCGCGAGCCCCGCTCCCCAGGCGCGGGGCGCCGTGGCGCCGCGCGGCCCCTCCGGACGCACTGAGCCAGTCTGGGACGGCCTGCTCGAGCGCGTGGCCGGTCTGCTTGCCTCGTGGGAGAGGCCCGGTCTGCGACGCGTGTTCAATCTCTCGGGGATCATCGTCCACACCAACCTAGGCCGCTCTCGGCTCCCGGAGGCGGCGGTCGAGCGTGTCCTTGAGGTCGCCCGTTCTTACAGCAACCTGGAGTACGACTTAGAAGCCGGTGAGCGGGGGAATCGGGAGGTCTTCGTAGAGGAGCTGCTCTGCCGCCTCACCGGGGCGGAGGCGGCCTTCGCCGTGAACAACAATGCGGGCGCCGTGTTGCTTCTGTTGATGGCGTTGGCCGGGGGGCGCGAGGTGCTGGTGTCGCGGGGCCAGCTGGTGGAGATCGGGGGGTCGTTCCGTCTGCCCGACATCATGCGGGCGGGAGGTGTTCGCTTGGTGGAGGTGGGAACCACCAACCGCACTCGGCTTGCCGACTATGAAGCTGCCATCACCGAGGACACCGCGATGCTGCTCCGTGTGCACACCTCCAATTTCCGGATCATTGGTTTTACCGAGGAAGTGGAGCTGGCCCAGCTGGTGGATTTGGGACGCAGGCGAGGCCTGGTGGTAGCCGACGACCTAGGAAGCGGCGCGCTTGCGGAATGGGAGTCGTTCCGGGGTGAACCGGCGGTGGTCTCCTCTCTGCGGGCGGGCGCTGACGTGGTGTGCTTTTCGGCCGACAAGTTGTTGGGGGGACCGCAAGCCGGGGTGCTGGTAGGTCGTAGAGAGGTCCTCCAGCGTCTGCGCAAGCACCCGGTGGCGCGAGCCCTCCGTCTAGACAAGATGACCTTGGCCGCTTTGGAGGCCACTCTCCGTCTTTACCAAGACCCCGAGCGGGCCCGGCGCGAGATCCCCACTCTGCGTTATCTGGCGCGGACCCCGGAGGAGACGGCCAGACTGGCGGGGTTGCTCCTCGAGGCCATAGAACGCGCCTGTGGCAGTCGTCCTGCCGGCGGCCTGTTGATGGAAGTCGAGGCCACTACCGCCCGGGCAGGAGGCGGGTCGATGCCGTTGATCGAGCTGCCTTCTCACGCTGTCCGCATGCGGTTCCCAGAACCGCCGGTGGAGAGTAGACCAGGCGGAACCGCGCGGCCTACGGGGGTAGCAGGAGGACCGGCCGGTCCGCCAGAAAGCGAGGTGGGCCCGGCCGGACAGCGAGTCCTGAGCGCGATCGCGCTGGAAGCAGCGCTGCGGCGGGCTCCTGTCCCTGTAATCGCCCGCATCTCGCAAGAGAGCCTTCTGCTAGACGTGCTTGCCCTGGAGGAGCAGGAGGTGGAGGAGGTGGCGGCGGGCGTGGCCTGGGTTCTCTCCGAGCTGGGAGTCCACGGGTGATGATGGGGCCAGGCGCGGCGCGCCCAGGTGGCACGGGACCGGCGCGTGGTCATTCCGGACAAGCCGCACACAGGGGCGATCCGGCGCGCCGCGCCCAGCCCGAGCTCCGGGTCCAGATGCTGCGTCCGCTCACCCTGGGGACCGCTGGCCACATCGACCATGGAAAGACCACCCTGGTCAAAGCGCTCACCGGCCGCGACACTGACCGGCTCAAAGAGGAGAAAGAGCGCGGGATAAGTATCGAGCTTGGCTTTGCTGAGCTGGTTCTTCCCAGCGGGCGGCGGCTTAGCGTAGTGGACGTGCCTGGACACGAACGTTTCGTCAAGACCATGGTAGCCGGGGCCACGGGCATCGACCTCTTCCTTCTGGTGGTGGCGGCTGATGACGGAGTCATGCCGCAGACACGGGAACACCTGCGCATCATCGAATTACTGGACGTGCCCCTGGGAGTGGTCGCCCTCACCAAGATCGACATGGTGGACCGGGAACTGGCTGAGCTGGCGCGCACCGATGTCGAGGAGTTCCTTGCTTCGACCCGGTATGCCCACTCCCCCGTGGTCATGGTGAGTGCTGTGACCGGTGAAGGTTTACCCGAACTGCTCGCGGCGCTGGAAGAGGTGGGAGGCAAGGTGCCGGAGCGCGCAGCCTACCCGGCTACGCGCATGCCGGTGGACAGGGTCTTCTCGCTCAAGGGCATTGGCACGGTGGTGACGGGCACGCTCTGGTCGGGCAGTGTGACGGCAGAAGACTCCGTCACCATCCTGCCCGCGGGACGGGGCCGTTCGGGCGCTGGCCGTGAGGTCCGGGTCCGCAGCGTCCAGGTGCACGACAAAGACGTCCTGGCGGCAGTAGGAGGCCAGCGGGTGGCTCTCAACCTAACAGGGGTGGACCGCGACGAGGTGCGGCGGGGCCAATGGGTGGTCAAAGATCCTGTCATCGGCCCCACCTACCTGGCCGACGTCCGTTTGCAGCTTCTGAGCGATGTCGCTGAGCCGCTTCCGCGGGTGAGCCGGGCTCGTGCGGACCATGGCACGGCGGAGCTGCTCGTGAAGGTGGTCTTGACCGATTGTGAGACCTTGGCCCCCGGGGACACCTGCTACGCGCAGCTCCGTTTTGAGGAGCCGGCTTTGGTCTACCCGGGCGACCACTTCATACTGCGCTCGCTTACCCCAGTGACCACCATCGGTGGTGGGCGGGTCATCGACCCCGCTCCCCGCAAGCACGGCACAGGTGTCAAATGGCGTGAACGGCTACGGGCGTTGGAGGAGGGGAGACCCGAAGAGGTGGCCCGTATCTTGCTCGAAGAGGCGTTTCCCTTCCCCTTCACACGCCGTGGTCTGGAGAACAGCCCTTATCTTTGGCGGTCCAGCCCCGAGGAGATCGAGGCGGCTCTGGACCGACTGCTTAAGACCGGAGAAGCTGTGGTTGCTGGGCAGGCCAGTGGAGGAGACGTCAAGATCTTCGCCGGGTCCAAGCTACAAGTACTGCGGGAAGCCGCTCTCGCTGCCCTCAAGACGCGGGCCGAGAGCAACCCTCTCGACCCCTACCTTACTGTGGGAGATCTGCGTCGCGAACTCACCAAGGGCAAGGATTCCCCGGCTCTGGAAGTAGCGCTTGAGGAGCTGCAAAGGACGGGTGAAGTCTTACGGAGTGAACACGGCTTGCGCTGTAAAGCGGCGCTGGCAGTAGCGGACGCCGGAGGCGGGGTGGTCGAGCGGCTGCTGAAAGAGTTCTCGCCGGCGGTCTCTCCGGAGGGGGGAGCCGGAGGCGTACCCCGCGCGGAGACAGCCAGCGTGAGCCAGGCGGCAGCTGCGGTGGGCCTGGAGGTGCGCGAGGCGCAGAAGATCGTGGATGCTCTCGTCAAGCAAGGGCGTCTGGTGAGGGTCAGTGAAGACCTCTACTACCCACCGACGAGGCTAGAAGCGCTCGTCGGCTTCCTTGCCGCAAGGATGGAAGCAGCGGGCCAGCTCACGCTCGCGGAAGCTCGTGATCTCTTGGGTACCTCGAGGAAATATGCGCAAGCGCTGCTCGAGCACATGGACTCGGAAGGCCTTACCTTGCGGGTGGGCGACGCGCGGCGCTTGCGCCGGCGTCGCCGGTAGGGGCACGGCCCGTGGGGCCTGATGCTGAAGGCGCCTGGTCGCCGTCTTAGGGTCCAAGGGCTAAGATAGAGGCGGTCCGGTCAGTACCGGGCCCATCACACAATAGTGGAGTACAACCGGGGAGCGGCGTTCGGTCTGGTGGCCGGCCTGGTCTTCAAAACCAGTGTT
>Ga0116210_1000698_pt1 | contig 30955 bp, 24 predicted proteins | sample TshhotsprinmetaG_FD_94483 | JGI IMG/M metagenome (GOLD analysis project Ga0116210, IMG submission 94483) | Hot spring microbial communities from South Africa to study Microbial Dark Matter (Phase II) - Tshipise hot spring metaG | ecosystem: Environmental > Aquatic > Thermal springs > Hot... | reverse complement strand
TCGGATTCGAACTGGGTCCGAGCCGCGACCGTGAGGGAGCGGTCTATTGCCCCGCCTTCTGACGCGTGTGACTCGGTTTGGGAGTGCCCCCACATTGCCGCTTGCTAACGCGCGCGGCCCGGATTCGAACTGGGTCCGAGCCGCGACCGTCAGGGAGCGGTCTATTGCCCCGCCTTCTGACGCGTGTGACTCGGTTTGGGAGTGCCCCCACATTACCGCTTGCTGACGCGCGCGGCCCGGATGGGCGCGTGCGGGTACGTGCGCAATGCAATTGCGCCCCTACGGCCGCGCGTGGCTCGGATGGGCGCGCGGCTCGGATAACGACGCGCACCCCCGTTTTGACAACCAGCTCCATCCCATGTATAATGCATCCGATCTAGTGATCAGTCGAGGTATGAGAGCAGAGTCCTTGCGATACGTGGCATCCATCCGGCGCGCTTCACGGGAGAACCTGCGCGCCCCCATACGGATAGTCGTTCTACAGAGCCGACGAGCGGTCGGCTCTTTTTTTGTGCCTTGCCCAGAGGAGAGTGCACTATGACCACCATCCGCCTGCCCGGTCTGATCGACCCCCACGTCCACCTGCGCGAGCCTGGCGCGGTGCACAAAGAGGATTTCGACTCGGGCACCGCCGCCGCGTTGGCAGGGGGCTTCACCTGCGTGCTCGATATGCCCAACAACCAACCCCCTATTACCGACGCAGCCACGCTGGCCGCCAAACGCGCCGCGGCACGCGCCAAAGCGCGCTGCGATTACGGCTTCTACCTGGGCGCCGGCACGGACAACGTCGCCACTGCCGCCGGGCTGGCAGCGCAGGTGGTCGGCCTGAAGCTCTACCTGGACCAGACCTATGGCCCGCTGCGCTTGGACGCGCTGAGCAGCTTGATCGAGCACGCCGAACGCTGGCCGCGCGAGCGCCCCATGGCGGTCCACGCCGAGGGCAGGAACATTGCCGCCGCCATCCTGGTGGCCCAGCTGACCGGCGCCCGCCTGCACATCTGTCACGTCAGCCGGGCGGATGAGATCGACCTGATCCGCCGCGCGCGCGACAGAGGTCTGGAGGTCACCTGCGAGGCAACGCCCCATCACCTCTTTCTCACCGCGGCGGATGCGGCGGCCATCGGTGCCGGGCGTGCCGAAGTGCGCCCTCGCCTGGCCGACGCGCGCGACCGTGCCGCGTTGCGCGCCCATCTGGCCGTCATCGATTGCTTCGCCACCGACCATGCGCCCCACACCCTCGCCGAGAAAGACGGCGACAATCCCCCGCCCGGCTTCCCCGGCCTGGAGACTGCCCTGCCGCTCTATCTTGCGCTGGTGCACGAGGGGCTGCTCACCCTCGATGAGCTGATCGCACGCACGGTCCACAATCCGCGACGCATTTTTGGCCTGCCCGCGCAACTCGACACCTGGATCGAGGTGGACCCCGACGCGGAATGGGTGGCGCGTGGCGAGGCTATGTGCACCCGTGCACGCTGGACCCCCTTCGAAGGGTGGCGCATGCGCGGCCGTGTGACGCGTGTCGTATTGCGCGGCCAGCTCGCCTATGAAAATGGCAAGGTGCTTGCCCCACCTGGCAGCGGCCGGGAGGTACTCACGAATCAGGAAACGAACTCGCATCAAGAGAAGGAGAATGGATAGATGAACGGATACCCTTATAATCGGCGACGTGCCACCGCGGCCCATCTGCCCTTGGGAGAACGGCGCGACGCCCGTTTCTACGGCAAACACATTCTCTCGGTGTCCCAGTTTGCGCGCACCGACCTGGAGTATATCTTCGCCGTCGCTGACGAAATGCGCACCATGGTCGAGCGCGTGGGCACCTTCGACCTGCTCAAGGGCAAAATCCTGGCCAATCTCTTCTACGAGCCATCCACGCGCACATCGTCATCCTTCACGGCTGCCATGGAGCGGTTAGGCGGCAGCGTCATCCCCATCAACGAAGTGCGCTACTCCTCGGTGGCCAAGGGAGAGTCGCTGCCAGACACGGTGCGCACGCTGGAGGCCTATTCGGATGTGATTGTCCTGCGCCATCCGGAGACCGGCGCCGCCGCGCTGGCCGCCCGCTATGCGCGCAAGCCGATCATCAATGCCGGCGATGGCACCGGCGAACATCCCACCCAGGCCCTGCTCGACATCTTCACCATCCGCGAGGAGCTCGGGCGGCTGGAAGGGCTGACGGTGACCATGCTGGGCGACCTGAAGTATGGCCGCACCGTGCACTCGCTGGCACGCCTGCTGGCGCTCTACGGCGCCCACATCAACTATGTCTCCCCCGAGATCCTGCGCATGCCGCGCGACATCGTTGAGGAGCTGGAACAGGCCGGCATCACGCAACGCGAGTACACCGAGCTGGACGACGTGCTGGGCGAGACCGATGTACTCTATGTGACGCGCGTGCAAAAAGAGCGCTTCCAGGACCTGAACGAATACGAGCAGGTCAAGGACGCCTATGTCATCACCACCGAGACAATGAAGCGGGCAAAACCCTCGATGATCCTGATGCATCCCCTGCCGCGCGTGAGCGAGATTGCGCTGGAGGTCGACCTGGATCCGCGCGCCGCTTACTTCCGACAGGTGGAGTATGGGCTGTATGTGCGCATGGCGCTTCTGGCAATGGTGTTGGGCAAGGCATGAACGGGCAGCCCTTCTTCGACTGGCTGGAAGAACGCGCCCGCGCGATCGACTCGCTCTTGTGCGTAGGGCTGGATCCGCGCGGCGAGACGGCGGAGGCACTTTATGCGGAGTGTCAACGTCTCATCGCCGCGACCGTTCCCTTCGCCTGTGCCTTCAAGCTGAACAGTGCCTTTTTCGAGCGCTTCGGCGCCGCCGGGATGGAAGCGCTATGTCAAGTGGTCCGCGCCGTGCCGGCTGAAGTGCCTGTGATTCTGGATGTCAAGCGCGGCGACATCGCCGACACTGCCGTCGCCTATGCCAGCGCTGCCTTCGACGTGTTTGGCGCCCACGCCGTCACCCTTAATCCCTATCTGGGCGGCGAGGCGCTGGCTCCCTTCCTGGAGCGTCCCGAGCGCGGCGCCTTCATCCTCTGTAAGACGTCCAACCGTGGCGCCGACGAGTTCCAGGCGCTGAATGTCGGTGGGTGCTTGCTCTATGAAGTGGTGGCGCGGCACGCTCAGCAGTGGAGTCGCTATGCTAATGTCGGGCTGGTGGTCGGCGCGACCGATGCGCAGGCGCTGGCACGCGTGCGCCAGGCGGCACCGCATATGTGGCTGCTGGTGCCGGGCGTGGGAGCACAAGGGGGCGACCTGGAAGCGGCTTTGCAGGCCGGCTTGCGTCCCGACGGCCTGGGGGTGCTGATCAACGTCTCGCGCGCGCTGGCTCAGGCGGCGGATCCTGCTGCTGCGGCGCGGCAACTGCGCGACACGATGCGCACGATCGCAGCCCGTGTCCGCGACCGGGCTGAGTTGCCGACTGTGCGCGCCCGCCGACTTGCTGTGGCGCAGCTGGCAGACGACCTGGTCACATCGCAGTGTGTGCGCTTCGGCTCGTTCATCCTGAAGTCGGGCAGCGCATCGCCCATCTACCTGGATTTGCGCCAGCTGGCAGCACATCCTGCCGTCCTGCGACGCGTTGCGCAGGCATATGCTGCCATCCTGCGCGAGCTGACGTTTGACCGCTTGGCGGGGGTGCCCTATGCCGCGCTGCCCATCGTCACCGCGGTGGCGCTGGAGATGAACCGCCCGTTTGTCTATCCGCGACGCGAGGCCAAGGAGTACGGCACCCAAGCGCTTGTGGAGGGGGAGTATCACGCCGGTGAATGCGTGGTGGTGATCGACGACCTGGCGACCACCGGTGGATCAAAGCTGGAAGCGATCCAGAGGCTGGAATCGGTTGGGTTGCGTGTGCGCGACATTGTCGTGCTGATCGACCGTGGTCAGGGTGCGGCGACTGCCTTGGCACAGGCGGGCTATTGCCTGCACGCCGTGGTCACGTTGCCTGAATTGTTGGAGGAGTGGCTGCGCGTGGGCGCCATCACGCGCGCCCGCTATGACGAGGTGAGAAGTTTTCTGGCACTATGAGCGCGCTTTATCCCCTCATTCGCGCCCTGCTCTTCCGCCTGGATGCGGAGACAGCGCACGACCTGGTGCTCGGATTGGTGCGCTGGGCGGGCCTGTTTCCGCCGGCGTATGCACTCTTGCGCGCGATGTACACGTTTGAGGATGCTCGCCTGGAGGTGGAGGCGTTTGGGGTGCGCTTTCGCAATCCGGTGGGGCTGGCGGCGGGCTACGACAAGAACGGGGTGGCGGTACGCGGGCTGAGCGCTTTGGGTTTCGGGCACATCGAGGTGGGCACGCTGACGCTGCACGCCCAAGCGGGCAATCCGCGGCCGCGCGTGCACCGCATTCCGCAGGCGCAGGCGCTCATCAACAGCATGGGTTTTCCCAATACGGGCGTGGAAGCGTTGCGCATCCGCCGCGGTGGCGCGACGCGCGTCGGCATCAACATTGGCAAGAGCAAGGAGACGCCGCTCCCGCAGGCGGCAGAGGACTACTGTGCGCTGCTGCGTCGGGTGCACGGGCTGGCGGACTACGTGGCGATCAACGTCAGCAGCCCCAACACGCCCGAGCTGCGCCGCCTGCAGACGCGCGACGCGCTGGAGAGCCTGCTCAAGGCGGTGGTGACGGTGCGCGACAGCCTGCAGCCGCGCGTGCCGTTGCTGGTTAAGATCGCCCCCGACCTGAGCATGGCCGAGGTGGATGATGTGCTCACCGCGCTCGAGCGGGCCGGCGTCGATGGAGTCATTGCTACCAACACCACGCTGGGCCGCGATGGCATCCCAGAGCGTTACCATGGCCTGGCGGGTGGCTTGAGTGGGGCGCCGTTGCGTGCCCGGGCGACCGAGCTGGTACGTTACATTGCCGGACGCACGGGCGGGCGCCTGCCCATCATCGGGGTGGGGGGCATTGGCAGCCCGGCGGACGCGCTGGAGAAGCTGGATGCCGGGGCGTGTCTGGTGCAGGTGTACACCGGGCTGGTGTATGCCGGGCCCGGGCTGGTGCGGGAGATCAACCGGGCCGTGCTGGCGCGCGGCCGACCTGTGATGCGCGCGTGAGCTGGGTTGTGGTCGTGAGCCTAGAACACCCAGCTCGATCAGAGCCGCACGCGCCGGCAGCGGCAGCGCTTCCACTATGGTTAAGCAAAATTGTCAATTTCATCCTTGACAGCGCCATAATTATGTGATACAATAGTACGCAACTGAATAGGGGACACGCTCTTATCCAGAGAGGCGGAGGGACCGGCCCAAGGAAGCCTCGGCAACCTGGCCTAATGCCAAGGTGCCAATTCCGGCAGAGCGTTTATCGTTCTGGAAGATGAGAGGTCTGTGCGCATCTGAAAACCTCTTCTTTCCCAGAAGAGGTTTTTTTGTCGCATGCGAGCCAAACTTTTTCAGTGCAGGAGTCCAATATGGCAGAGCAGAACGTCCACCACACCTTCGGTTTCACCACGCGCCAGCTGCACGCCGGCCAGGAACCCGATCCCACCACCGGCGCACGTGCGGTGCCCATCTACCAGACCACCTCTTATGTCTTTCGCGATACGGAGCACGCCGCGCGCCTCTTCGCATTGGAAGAGACGGGCAACATCTACACGCGCATCATGAATCCCACCACCGACGTGTTCGAACGGCGCATGGCCGACCTGGAAGGCGGGGTGGGTGCACTGGCTGCCAGCTCCGGCCACGCTGCCCAGACGATGGCTATTCTCACCCTCTGTCGGGCAGGCGATCACATTGTCTCCGCCTCCACGCTCTACGGCGGCACCTTCAACCAGTTCAACTACACTTTCCCACGCCTAGGCATCGAGGTGACCTTCGTCGATCCCAGCGATCCCGAAAACTTCCGTCGCGCCATCCGCCCCAACACCAAGCTGCTCTTCGGCGAGACACTGGGCAATCCACGCATCAACGTCTTCCCCTTTGAGGAGGTGGCAGCCATCGCGCGCGAGCATCACATCCCGCTGATGATCGACAACACCTTTGCCACGCCCTACCTCTGCCGGCCGATCGAGTGGGGCGCCAACATCGTGGTGCACTCGAGCACCAAGTTCATCGGCGGGCACGGCACCTCGATCGGTGGCGTTATCGTAGATGGGGGCAATTTCGACTGGGCCGCCAGTGGGCGCTTCCCCGATTTCACCACGCCGGACGCGAGCTACCACGGCCTGGTCTATGCCTCGCTGGGCGCTGCCGCTTTCATCATCAAAGCGCGCGTGCAGATTCTGCGCGACGTCGGTGCCTGTCAGTCTCCCTTCAACTCCTGGCTCTTCTTGCAAGGACTGGAGACGCTCAGCCTGCGCATGGAACGCCACGTGCGCAACACGCAAGCGGTTGCCGAGTTCCTGGAAGGCCATCCGCGCGTCAGCTGGGTGACCTATCCCGGCCTGAAGAGCCACCCAGATCACGCACTGGCAAAGAAGTATCTGCCCAAGGGTACCGGCGCCGTGTTGGGCTTCGGCATCCGGGGTGGTCTGGAAGCGGGGCGCCGTTTTATCGAGAGCCTCAAGCTCTTCAGCCATCTGGCCAACGTGGGCGACGCCAAGAGTCTCGCCATCCACCCGGCCAGCACCACGCACAGCCAGCTGAGCCCGGAGGAACAACAGAGCGCTGGGGTGACACCCGATTTCATCCGCCTGAGCGTGGGTATCGAGGACATCGAGGATATCTTGTGGGATTTGAACCAGGCATTAGCAAAAGCCTAGGGAATGGGATCGAGCACACAGGATAGGAGTGATGATGGGCGTATGACGCGAGAATTTCCTCCCGATTCGGTCGGTTTGGTGGAACGCCAGTATTTCACCTTCGCCACCGACGCACCGATGCCATTGGACAGCGGGGAGACTCTGGGGCCGATCACGCTGGCGTATGAGACCTATGGCCAGCCCAACGACGACCGCACAAACGCCATTCTGATCCTGCATGCTCTGTCGGGGGATGCCCACGCCGCCGGCTACCACTCGCCGGATGACCCCCGGCCGGGCTGGTGGGATGACTGCATCGGGCCGGGCAAGGCGTTCGACACGCGTCGCTATTTTGTGGTGTGCTCGAATGTGATCGGTGGCTGTCAGGGCTCCACCGGACCGAGCTCGATCAATCCGACCACCGGCCGACCGTATGGTCTCAGTTTCCCCGTGATCACCATCGGTGACATGGTGCGCGCGCAGCGTTACCTGATCGACCACCTGGGCATCGAGAAGCTGCTGGCGGTGGCGGGAGGCAGCATGGGGGGCATGCAGGCGTTGCAATGGGCGGTCAGTTATCCGGAGCGGGTGCGTTCGGTGCTGGCATTGGCGACCACGGCGCGCCACTCCCCCATGTTGATCGCTTTCAGCGAGGTGGGGCGGCAGGCGATCTATGCCGACCCCAACTGGAATCGGGGCGATTACTACGACGGGCCGCGCCCCAACGTTGGGCTGGCACTGGCGCGCATGATCGGGCACATCACCTACCTGAGCGAGGAGTCGATGCACCAGAAGTTCGGCCGCCGGCTGCAGAATCGGGAGCGCTACGGCTTTGACTTCGACACCGAGTTTGCCATCGAGAACTATCTAAAGCACAAGGGCACCCAGTTCACCAACCGCTTCGACGCCAACAGCTACCTGTACATCACCAAGGCGCTCGATTACTTCGACCTGACGAACGGCCACGGCAGCCTGGCGAACGCCTTTGAGCGCAGCGCGCACATTATGTACCTGGTGGTCTCATTCACATCGGACTGGCTGTATCCGCCGTATCACTCCAAGGAACTGGTCAGCGCGCTGACGTCGGTTGGTGCGGACGTGACCTATTGCAACCTGAAATCCACCTGGGGGCACGATGCCTTCCTGTTAGAGGTGGAGACAATGACCAAGCTGATCGCCGACTTCCTGGATCGTGTGGTTGCCGAGCACAAGATAGCGCTGCCGGCGGCGAAGTAACCGAGCGCGCGTGTGAATCCGAGCCGCGCGCGTCAGCAAGCGGCGATGTGGGGGCACTCCCAAACCGACCTACGACCGTCCGTAGGGGCGCATTGAATTGCGCCCGCACAACCCGCTCCCTCACGGTCGCGGCGCGGATTGGGTCGCGGCGCGGATGGATTAACCGTTCGCGCGTGGGCGCCCAGACCGCGCCATAGCAGTCATCAGCATTTCTGCCCAGAGGGCTGCGCGTTCGCTCTCCCCTTCCTTCAGGGGGCCTTCCTTACCTGTGACGAAAAACCCTTCCGGCGGCATGACTGGAATGCCACTCTTTTTCTTCAAGGTGTCGAAAATATTTTCCGCGGCGTAGCCGAAGATGCCAACCCATCGGGCGGGAACGCGCGTATCGAACGCGGCCACGGCCACACCCAACAGGCCCTCTTCGGGGATGGCCTTGAGGAACTCCTGCACCGCCTGCGTGGGCCGGCCGCCCTGCGTGGGAGAACCGACGATCAACAGTTTTACCCCGACCATGTGCTCCGGCTTCGCGTCACTCGCCCGAACCGTGCTGACCTGTTGCGTGGGGTCAAGCGCCCGGCCGATCGTCTGCGCGATGCGCTCCGTGCAACCATACGTGGAATCGTAAACTATCAATACTTTAACCAAGATGCACCTCCTGCCTTTCTTGTTGTGGTGCGCATATGGGGGATTGGGGACAGTCTTGCAGCACGTATCGAGTGAGGGACGAACAGCGGGGACAAACGTCGAAGCAAGCGTCACAAACCTTTCTTTAGTACATTTATTATACCACATTACAATTAATGAATGCAAATCGCGCGGCACGGTGTGCCCGGAATGGCGGTTATGCGCACAGATTTACGCAGAAAATCGACCGGGCGCGGCGCCGGTGCCAGGATAGCACAAATTTCTGGTGTTTGCTTCTTGCCTTTGGGCCGTGTTCCGAAGCCCAGATCGGTGCTATCCCGATGCAGGAACATCCCGACGTACGCGGCGCCAGAGAGTGCGCATCAAGGCCATCGGCTCGTCGCAGCGCAGCGCCAGCGTGGTGAGGACATACATCCCGCCGCCCAGCACGATGCCCAATCCACACACCAGCCAGGCGGGCGCATCCGCGAATGTGGCGTTCACCCCTAGCAGGGTCAGGAGGGCGACCAGACAGCCCAGCCCGATGCGTCCCATGGCACTGCTGATCTCGCGCGCACCGTGCAGGATGCCCAGCCGGCGATGCAGCAGCCAGAGTAACACACCCATCTCGGCCGTGGTTGCCAGCGTGTTGGCCAGCGCCAGCCCGCCGTGGGGCGCCCAATCCAGCCGGCGGAAGAGGGTCATCAGCGCCACGCTCAGAATGGCGTTGGCGACCATCGCGGCCACCCCCACGCTCACCGGCGTGCGTGTGTCGTGGGCAGCGTAGAACGCACGAGTGATGATCTCCAGCGCGGCATGGCTGGCCAGCCCCAAGGCGTAGAACAGCAGCGCCCAAGCGGTGGCTGCGCTGGAACGCGCGTCGAAGGCACCGCGCTGCAACAAGGTGATCACCAGCGGCTCGCGCAGCAGGATCAGGCCCACCGTCGCGGGCAGCGTCAGGTAGAGCACGCTGCGCAACGTCGTCAGGAAGACGCGACGCATGGCAGCCTGCTCGTTGCGCGCCAGCAGCGCTGAGAAGGTAGGAAATGCAGCGATGGCGACCGACTGCGCGATGATCCCCTCGGGCAGCAGCATCATCATGCGTCCGTAATTGAGAGCGGCTAGACTACCCGCCGCCAGGCCGGATGCCAGCACCACGTTGACCAGATGGTTGAGCTCAACGGCAGCCAGCCCCAGTGCGCGCGGTGCCATCAGGCGGCCGACCTCGCGCACTCCGGCGTCGTGCGGTGCCAGGCGTGGCCAGTAGCGCACGTCGAAGCGTTGCAGGGCAGGTAACTGCACCAGCAGATGGGCAGCCGCGCCGGCGACCACTCCGATCACGGCGCCGCGCACACCCAGCGTCGGCCCCAGCAGATAGGCGCCCAGGATGATCGCCAAGTTGTACGCCGCCGGCGCCAGCGACGGCAACAGGAAGTGCTGACGCGCGTTCAAGATGCCCATCACGATGCCGCTGACACCGAAAATGAGCGTGGAAAGGAGCATCCAGCGCATCAGCTCGGCGGTGAGTGCCTGTTGCGCTGGGGTGAAGCCGGGCGCGATGACGCTGCGCACCAACAGGGGTGCCAGCAGTGCCACCAGTGCGGCCACACCCCCCATAGCCAGCACCACCCAGTTGAGCACGGCCGAGGCGAGCTGCCACGCCGCGCGCTCATCCTCGCGGGCCAGATAGGCGGACAGCACCGGGATGAGCGCCGATCCCAGCGCGCCACCAGCCATCAGCGCAAAGAGCAGGTCGGGGATGCGGAAAGCGGCCAGATAGGCGTCTAGTTCGGCGCTGGTGCCGAACTGGCGGGCGATCACCACCTCGCGCAGCAGGCCCATCGCGCGGCTCAGCACGAAGAAGACCATCACGACCATGGCCGCCCTGGCCACGCGGCGCGTATGGGAATGAATTGTCGGGGAATCGACGCCGTGTTCGGCGCAGCTGCTCAATGGGGAACTCCTTGGCGTTGCAGCGCCAGAGGCCATTATAGCGTGGCGGCGGCTAAACTGCATAAACGCGAAGGTGCATCCACCCCGTATGCATCCTCGGGCCAGGATGGACATCCGCAGCGGGGCGTGGTATGATGGTTGCGAGCATCCTTACCATCTCAGCATGCGGAGGGAGGACGTCTATGACCATCCGCTTCGGCACCGATGGCTGGCGTGCCGTCATCAGTGATACGTTTACCTTTGCCAATTTGCAGCTCGTCTCCCAAGCGATCGCCGACTATGTGTTGCACACCGCGGCGACCCCCCAGCCGGAAGTGGTGGTTGGCTTTGACACCCGTTTCCTCTCCGATCGCTATGCGGTGGAGGTGGCGCGTGTGCTGGCGGGCAACAACATCATCGCCTGGCTGACGCGCGCCGATGCCCCCACCCCGGCTGTTTCCTACAATGTGGTACACCGCAAGGCAGCTGCTGGCGTGATGATCACCGCCAGCCACAACGCTCCGCGCTACAATGGCGTCAAGCTCAAGGCGGCCTACGGCGGCTCCGCCTCGGTGCATCAGGCGCGCATGGTGGAGCGCTTCATCGAGGAGAATCAGGAGCGCGGCCGCGGACCCAATATGATCGACTATGAGGTGGCGCTGCAGCGCGAGCTGATTCGCCGCTTCGACCCCAGCTGGGCGTACTACGAGCATCTCAGCCGCCTGGTCGACCTGGACAAGATTTCGGCAGGGGAACTGTGTGTCGTCGCCGACGCGATGTACGGCGCCGGCCGCGGCTGTTTTCGCGAGATCCTGGCGCGCACGCGCACCCGCCTGACTGAGATTCGCTGCGAGATGAACCCAGGCTTCGGCGGCATCCACCCCGAGCCGATTGCGCGCTATCTGCAGGCGCTGGTGGCGGCGGTGCAGGCGGAACACGCCGACATCGGTCTGGCCACCGACGGCGACGCCGACCGCATCGGCGCGGTGGATGCACTGGGCAACTTCGTCGACCCGCACCATATCTTCGCGCTGGCGATCCGCTACCTGGTCGAGCGGCGCGGCTGGAGCGGCATGATCGTCAAGACCGTCTCGACCACGATGATGGTGGATCGTCTGGCAACGCGCTACGCCTTGCCGCTGCGCGAGACGCCGGTGGGCTTCAACCACATCGCCGACCTGATGCTGAGCGACGATGTGCTGATCGGCGGCGAGGAGTCGGGCGGCATCGGCATCAAGGGGCACATCCCCGAGGGCGACGGCATCCTGATGGGTCTGCTGTTGCTCGAGATTGTGGCAGATGCCGGCGTCCCCTTGCACGAGCTGGTCGCCGACCTGCAACGAAGCGTGGGGCCGACGTGTTATGCGCGTTGCGACATGCGCCTGCCCTATCCCGTGATCAAATCAGAGATGATCGCGCGCCTAACCGACGCCGCACCACCTGTGATGAACGGCCAGACCGTGGTACGGATTGACACGCTGGATGGGGTTAAATATCATATGGCCGACGACAGCTGGCTGCTCATCCGCCCCAGCGGCACCGAGCCAGTCTTGCGCGTGTACGCCGAGGCGCCTGACGCCGGCGGGGTGAACGCACTGCTGGATGCGGGGCGCAAGATAGCTGGTATTGCATAACGAGCTGGTGCGCCGCGGCATCGAGCGATGCCGTGTGACAACGTTTGAGAACTCAGGGTATTCGTTGAATGGAAGAGGAACCGATTCGCCTGACCGCCATGGCCAGCGCAGCGGGTTGAGCGTCTAAGCTGGGCCCGGAGGCCCTGGCGCACGTGTTGCGCCCGCTGCAAAACCGATTTGATCCCCGCCACTACCCGGATGTGCTGGTGGGCCTGGGGGAAGGGGACGACGCCGCCGTCTATCGCATCGCGCCAGACGTGGCGATTGTCCAGACGCTGGACTTTTTCACGCCCATTGTGGACGATCCCTACGACTTTGGAGCGATCGCGGCGGCCAACTCCCTGAGCGACATCTACGCTATGGGCGGCGAAGCCGTGCTCGCGTTGAACATCTGCGGCTTCCCGGACAACCTGCCTGAGTCGATCGTGGCGGAAATCCTGCGCGGCGGCGCCGACAAGGTGGCCGAAGCGGGCGCCGTGCTGGTCGGCGGGCACACGGTGCGCGACAACGAGCCCAAGTATGGTCTCTCGGTGATGGGGGTAGTGCATCCCGACCGCGTGCTGACCAAGGCAGGTGCCCGCCCGGGCGACTCGCTCATCCTGACCAAGCCGTTGGGAGTGGGGGTGATCACCACTGCGCTCAAGCGTTCTGCAGCGCAACCCGCTCACGTGGCGGCTGCCGTGGCCAGCATGAAAAGGCTCAACCGCGCCGCAGCGCAGGCGATCCAGGCGGTCGGGGTGCATGCCTGCACCGACATCACCGGATTTGCCTTGCTCGGCCACGGCATGGAGATGGCGCAGAAGAGTGGCGTGCGCCTGCGCTTCTACCTCGACCGGCTCCCTTTCATAGAGGGTGCGATCGAGTACGCCGAGCAGCAAATGTTCCCCGGCGGCGCGTGCAGCAATCAGCGCATGTATGAGCCATCTGTCGAGTTCGCGCCGCAGATCTCTGAGGCTATGCGCATGCTCCTCTTCACCCCTGAGACGTCCGGCGGCTTGCTGGTGGCCGTTCCGCCGGAGCATCTGCCGACGCTGACGGCACGCTTCGAGGCGGCCGATGTGTCGCACTGGGTGATCGGAGAGGTGGTGGAAGGCAAAGGCATCCAGGTGCTGCTGTAAGCGGCGAGCCGGCGGCGCACACCTATAAAACGTGGCTTGCCAGGTTGGCAACCAGCTGGAACACCCCGAACAGGTCCAGGCTGGATACAACCACTACCGCGATCAGGACGCCACGCACAAAGACGGCGCCGCGCTCGGCTGCCATATGCGCCGCGACCCAAGCACCCGGCATGGTGCCCAGGGCTATCAGAGCGCCAATCTCCCACACCACCTGACCATTCAGGCCGAACACCAGTAGGGCCACAATCGACTGCGCCAGGATGATCAACACCTTCACCGCGTTGCCGCGCACCAGATCGTAGCCGGCGCCCAATACCAGACCGGCCAGCAGGAAGATGCCAATGCCGGCCTGGATGAACCCCCCATAGATGCCGATGCCGAAGAAGAGAATGACCTCCCACCACGTCAGGTGGTGGTGGACCTTGTCCGGCCTTCCCTGCAGCCAGCGCTGCGGGTTGATCAGGACGGTGATGAGCATGATCACCATCAGGGCGCCGATGGTGCGCCGCATTGTCGGTTCGTCGAGGTTGAGCGCGATATGGGCGCCCACGAGCGAGCCCAGCAAGGTGGGGATGGACAGCAAGATACCGCCGCGCCAGTCGAGCATCCGCTTGTGTTGGAAGCTGCTGGTGCCGATGATGTTTTGCAGCACGATGGCAATGCGGTTGGTGCCGTTGGCGACGTTGGCGGGCAGCCCCATCGCCAGCAACACGGGCAGGGTGACCAGTGAACCGCTGCCGGCCAGCGTGTTGACCCAACCGCAGATGAACCCGGCGGCGATGCCGGCCAAGTACATATACCACTCCATTGTTCGTCCCCTTCCTCCTCGCTCATGGTCATGCGCCGAAGCCGAGGCCACGCTCTTTGAGCGAGACGTAGCGGTTGTGGCCAATAATGAGGTGATCGAGCACGGCAATGCCGAGCAACTCTCCTGCCTGCACGATCTGACGCGTCATCTGGACGTCTTCCGGCGAGGGAGATGGGTCGCCCGAGGGATGGTTGTGTGCGACGATGAGGGCTGTGCTGTTGTGGCGGATCGCCTCGCGGAAGACCTCGGCGGTGCGCACCACGGTGGTGTTGACGTTGCCGATGTAGACGGTTGGGCTGGCCAGCAGGCGATTCCGAGTGTCGAGGAGCAACACGCGCAGATGCTCCTGTTCCAGCCAGGCCATTTCGGTCATCAAGAGGGCAGCTGCGGCGGCGGGAGAGGTGATCTGCGGACGTTCTTCCGGCGAGGCAATGGCAATGCGGCGGCCCAGCTCGATGCCGGCCTGGATTTGTGCTGCCTTGGCTGCGCCGAGTCCCCGTCGCGCCTGCAGCTCGGCGAAGCTGATGCGAGCCAGGCCCACCAACCCCCCACAATCGGCCAGCAGACGTTGCGCCATTGCCAGCACATTCTCGCCGTGGCGGCCGGTGCGCAGCAAAATCGCAAGTAGTTCGGCGGTGGAGAGCGCAGCGGCCCCGTAGCGCGCCAGTCGTTCGCGCGGGCGTTCCTCGGCCGGGACATCCCGCATGGTCACGGTGTAGCGGAAAGTTGTCTCGTCGTCCATAGTGCGGGTCGAATGAGTTGGTTCATTGTAAGCGCAGTGGCTCATTTTGTCACATATGATGGGAGATCACGCGCTGAAGTCGCGCCGGATGGGCTTGCTGTCGGGTGTCCTTCTGTCTTTTATGGGTAGTTTTTGACATAAGGTAGCAACGTTGCGCATCTCCTGCACTCTGATGCTACCTTTTGCTGGGCGTAGGAGGCGACCATATGAGGCAACCCTGCGTTGTCGAGAGAGTGCTCTATGGTTTTGTGGCCGCTTCCGATCGTTCCGGAGCCGGTTCCTTACCCATACCACACGATCTCACCTTCCTGTGCCGGCGGACGGCTGGCTGGGCTCTTAAGGGAGCGATTTCAATCGCTCCTTTTGACAATTATCCGCATAGCGCGTACCATGCGCGTTTGCATCCTATGCAGTCAGCAGAATATTTTGCGGGGGCTGCCCACTGCAGGGCATAGGCTCTGCCCGGACGTGGCATGCCCCCAACGTTTGAGAAAGGACAGTGTCATGGCAACACGCCAATTGATCATGCCAGCTTTGTGTTCACTGTGCGGGGCGCGCTTCACCGCTCCCGTTGAGGGCATCGTCGATGTGGGAAGCGACCCAACGCTCAAGTCGCGCTTCCTCAGCGGCCGCTTCAACATGACCCGCTGCCCGCGCTGCGGTAATGAAGCCGTCTTGAATTCCCCACTCCTCTACCACGACCCGGAGCACGAACTGGCATTGGTCTTGATGCCGGTCGAGCTCAACCTGAACCACACCGACCAACAACGCATCATCGGCGATCTCACCAATGCCCTGATCAACAGCCTGCCACCCGAAAAGCGCAAAGGCTACCTGCTCACGCCACAAGTTTTCTTCTCGCTGCAGAGCATGATCGACCGGGTGCTCCAGGCAGAGGGGATCACCCCCGAAATGCTCGAGCGGCAGCGCGCCAAAGTCCAGCTCATCGAGACCTTCTTGCGGGCGCGCGACGAAGAAACGCTGCGCACTCTGATCAAGCAGCATGAGGCCGATCTGGATTATGAATTCTTCCAGGTGCTGACCTCCTCGGCGCAGGCTATGCAGATGGAGGGTCGGCCGGAGATGGCTCGCACCCTGCTTGGCTTGCGCGCACTGCTGGCCGAGATGAGCAGCGCGGCGCGCAAGGCGGCTGCTGAAGTGGATGCCGCTATGGGCCTGGGCGAAGTCATCACCCGCGAGGAACTGCTCAAACGTCTGCAGGAAGCACCCTCGGATGAGGAATTCGAAGAACTGGTGGCAGTGGGGCGACCATTACTCGACTACACCTTCTTCCAGGAGCTCACTGCCCAGATCGAGTCCGCCGAGTCTGCTCAGGATGGGCAGAAAGCGGCTCAGCTGCGTGCGCTGCGCTCGCGCATTCTGGACGTCACGGCCCGCCAGGACGAGGAATTGCGCCAGGCGCTCCAGGAAGCAGCCGGCTTGCTCAAGACTATTCTGATGGCGGAAGATCCACGCGCCGCGATCCAGGAGAACAAAGAGCGCATCGACGACCTGTTCCTGAGCGTCCTGTCCGCCAACCTGCAACAGGCACGTGCGGATGGTCGTTCCGATCTGGTGGCACGTCTGCAGGCGATCGGCGACATGGTGTCGGAAGTCCTGGAAGAACGACTGCCGCCCGAGATTCGGTTGATTCAGCGGCTGATGCGTGCGTCCTACCCAGAGGGCACCGGAGAGCTGCTGGCGCAGAATCGGGATCTGGTCAACGATCAGCTGTTCGCTGTGATGGAGAGCATTCTCAAGCAGCTGCAAGCTGCCCGCCAGACGCGCGCGGCGGAGCACCTCAAGCAGGTGTTGGGGCAGGCGCGCGCCATCAGTCAGGTTACCGTGCAGGCGCGTTGACGTCAGGGGAGGCGTACTGCAGGCGGTATCCGTGCCCGCGCACCGTGACCACATAGTCGTGGTCGGGGTCGATCTCAGCGATGCGCTCGCGCAACCGACGGATCAGGGCGTCGATGGCCTGCTCGGTCACACCCTCTGTGAATTCCTCTGTCCAGACGGCCTGCACTACATCTTCACGGCTGACCACCTCGCCGGCGTGCTCATACAGCAAGACAAGCAGGCGATATTGAGCGGGTGAGAGCGGCGGATACAGCTCCTGGCCCGCGATCCACACCTGTCTGGAGGCAGGCTCGATGCGGACGTGTGGCTGGCGGGATGACTCGAGCGTCAGGGGGACGGTGGCGCCGGCGTCGACAAAGCGAAAGCGGGCGGCAAATGCGATGCCAATTTCATCACCATCCACCAGCAGGGCTGGCTTGGTGATGCGTTGGCCGTTGAGATAGGTGCCATTCTTGCTCGTCAGGTCTTCGAGGATGTAGCCTTGTTTCGTGCACGAGATGCGCGCGTGGCGGCGTGAGGCCTGGCGATCGTTCACAATGACCTGACACTCCGGGCTGCGCCCGATGAGAACCTCTGGCTGATCCAGCAACCACTGGCGCTGGGTGCTGTTGCCTTCCTGCAAAACAATCATCGCAGCACAATGTTCGTTCACGCTAGGCTCCAACTCACTAGACCAATCCGTACAAGCGTTGCTCCTCTTCCGTTTCAGGCCGCCTTGACCGTGGCCGTGTGGTGGCGGACGGCCAGCTATGTCCCGGCGGGCTTGCTCGCCTCGCTCTCACTCTCGGCTACGCGTGCTGTCTCGACTTTTCTGTGGCTGGCGGAACGTTCCAGCTTGTGGATGCCATTGCGCACCGTGGTGATCAGCTTCAGCAGCTCCTCTTCCAAGTCGCTGAGCACCTCGATGACGTAGGCATCTGCGTCCGCCCGAATGATTTCGGCGGAGCGGTTCGCTTCGTTAAGTAGATTTTGCGCCTTTTGTTCTGCCTGCCGCACCACCTCGTGCTGGTCGATGAGGGCGTTGATTTGCTCCTGTGCCTGGGAGATGATCCGTTCTGCTTCTTGCTGTGCCTGCTCGATCAGGCGTTCCCGTTCGGCGCCTAACCGCCTGGCCTGTTTCACCTCATCCGGGATCGCGATGCGTATCTGATCGATAATGTCCAGGATAGCTTCTTCCTGGATGACCACGTTGGAAGTAAACGGGATGCGCCAACCTTTGCTGATCAAAGTTTCCAATCGATCCACCAGATGAAGGATATCCATGGCGGCCGCCCCCTTTTCTGACTTTATGTCATGATTATATTATGGGAAATTGGTCCTGTCAACGGTTGCGGATTATCCCATTTCCATGGTATCCTATATTTTCTGTAAATGCGAAATTGCAGGATATCCATGACACAGATTCTGGCGATTGAAACTTCCTGTGACGAGACAGCTGCCGCGGTGGTGGTGGACGGTCAGGTGATCCGCTCCAACGTGGTTGCATCGCAAATCGAGATTCACCGCCGCTATGGGGGAGTGTTCCCGGAAGTCGCTTCGCGCCAGCACATCCTGACGATCGGCCCAGTGGTTCAGGATGCCATGGCGCAGGCAGGTGCGACGTGGAACGATCTGGATGCCGTGGCGGTGACCTATGGCCCCGGGCTGGCGGGCAGCCTGCTGGTCGGGGTGAACGCGGCCAAGGGGATTGCGCTGGCGCTGGGGCGGCCACTCATCGGTGTCAACCACCTGGAGGGGCATCTCTATTCCAACTGGCTGATCACGGACGGGGAGCCTCCCGTGCCGCGCTTCCCGGCCTTGTGTCTGATCGCCTCAGGTGGTCACACCGAGCTGGTGTTGGTGCGCGACCATCTGGATTATGCCGTGCTGGGACGCACGCAAGACGATGCCGCGGGCGAAGTTTTCGACAAGGTAGCACGCTTGCTCGGCCTGGGGTATCCCGGCGGCCCAGTGATCGAAAAAGCGGCCGAACGCGGCGACCCGGCTGCGTTCGACCTGCCGCGCGCACGCCTGCGCGGCACATGGGACTTCAGCTTTTCAGGGCTCAAGACGGCTGTGTTGCGCATCGTGCAGCGTTACACCGACAAGGTGCAGACGCCGGCGGATGCTCTGGAGGCCCAGCTGCCTTTGCTCTCATCCTTGCCCGTCGCCGATCTGGCCGCCAGCTTTCAGCGCGCCGTGGTGGATGCCCTGGTGGAGAAAACCTGCCAGGCAGCGGAGCACTACGATGTGGCGGAGATTTTGCTGGCCGGCGGCGTCAGCGCCAACCGCTTACTGCGGCACGAGATAGCGTTGCGGGCGCAGCGGCCGGTGCGCATTCCGCCGCTGTGGCTGTGTACCGACAATGCTGCTATGATCGGCGCGGCAGCGCATTACCACTTCATTGCCGGCCGGGTGGACAGCCTGGACCTGGACATTCTACCCAACCTGAGACTATGACGATGCGACACCAACCCGTTACCCCTGCCCTTCCTCGGGTGCGGCGGGCGCGACCGCGCACGACTGCCCAGATTCGCCTGCCCGACGGGCGTCTGTTTGAGGCACCGGTGGGCACACCGCTAGAGGTGTATTTCAAGGCGATCAACCACACAACGCACTTGGCGCCCATTATGGCAGCCCTGGTCAACGGCGAGCTGCGCGAGCTCACCTATCCCATCGAACGCGACGCCGACGTGGCGCCCATCACGCTCGCCGACAGCGACGGCCAACGCATCTACACCCGCTCGCTCACCTTTCTTATGCTCAGCGCCATCGGCGAACTGTATCCCGAGGCGGACATCACGGTGGACTACGCCCTCTATTCGGGAGGGCTCTACTGCGTTGTCAACGGACGGGCACCCTTCACCGCGACCGAGTTGGAGCGCATCGAAGCGCGCATGCGCGAGATGGTGGAAGCAGATATACCCATCGGCAAGGAACACGTACCCCTTGAGGAAGCGTTGCGCCACTTCGAGGCAAGGGGCTATACGGACAAGGTCACCCTGCTCAAGAGTCGCAAGAAGGACTACCTGACCCTCTACACCTTGGGTCATGCGCGCGATTATTTCCACGGCTACATGGCGCCTTCGACGGGCTACCTGCAGCAATTTGCGTTGCGTCCGTATGGCAATGGCTTTGCGCTCCTGTATCCGCGCCACGAGCAGCCCAATGTGATCCAGGAGCTCAAAGAGTCGCCTGGCCTGGTGTCCATTTTCAACGAGTATGGCGAGTGGATGCGCCTGATGGGCATTTCCAATGTGGGTGCATTGAACGAGGCACAAGAAGCCGGCCGCATGCAGGAGATCATTTTGGTGTCGGAGGCATTGCACGAACAGCGCATCGCGCGCATCGCCTCGGCGATTGCCCAGCGTTGGCCGCGCGTGCGCCTGGTGCTGATCGCGGGGCCCTCGTCCTCGGGCAAGACCACCTTCTCCAAGCGTCTTTCCATCCAGCTGCTCGCCAACGGCATCCACCCGGTGCCGCTAGCGCTGGACGACTTCCTCGTCAATCGCGAAGAGAGCCCGCGCGACGAGAACGGCGAGTACGACTTCGAGTCGCTTTATGTGCTGGACTTGCCCCTCTTTAACAGCACGCTCAACCGCCTCATCGCCGGACAGGAGGTGCAGCTGCCCCGTTTCAATTTCATCACCGGCCGACATGAAGAGGGCAGCACCATCGCTATCGGCAAGGATGAGGTCATCCTGATCGAGGGGATTCATGGGCTAAATCCAGAGCTAGTGCGCGAGGTCCCTCCCGAGTGTATCTATCGCGTGTACCTGTCGGCGTTGACCCAGCTCAATATCGACCGGCACAACCGTGTGCCCACGACCGACACACGTCTCATCCGGCGCATCGTGCGCGACGCCACCTTCCGCGGCTACTCGGCGAGCGAGACTCTGGCGCGCTGGGAAAGCGTGCGCCGCGGCGAGAAGAAGTGGATCTTCCCGTACCAAGACAATGCCAACGTAATGTTCAACTCGGCACTGGTGTATGAGCTGGCTGTGCTCAAGCCCTATGCCGAGCCGCTGCTGCTCCAGGTAAAGCCGCGAACCCGTGAGCATATCGAGGCCAAACGCTTGCTCTCGTTGCTGGAATGGTTCGTGCCGGTGCCACCCGATCACGTGCCGGACAATTCGATCCTGCGCGAGTTCATCGGCGGCTCGATTCTCCAGAATTATTTCCCACAGCTGGGCACGCAGCGTGAGATGCATTGAGCGAGGAGCTGCTCTCATCGGACTATGGGCACGGGTGCTCCATTCGATCTCCAGAGGCTTGCCATAGTTGCACAGAAAGATGCTCGTAGGTATCATTATGAGCTATCTCCTTGCTGGCGATCTCCAGAAGGAGATATTTCATGTCCAAGGGCGAGCTGACGGCTTCCGTTGAGGTCGCGCATGGTGGGTGGGCAGGCAGGTTGCCACGAGGACATCAGCGTTTGCCGGCAGCGTGCTGGGATGTCCGATGTCAGATGATGTGAGATATTGGGTGGGCTTCAGCCGGGCTCCGGGCATCGGGCCAGTGAGGCTGCGCGCCCTGCTGGATCACTTCAGCGGGGACGTGTGTGCGGCCTGGCATGCTTCGCCGGCCACCCTGCGCGCGTTGGGATGCGATCAACGCACCATCGAAAGGTTTCTCAGCCTGCGCGACCGCCTCGACTTGGATGCAGAATGGAAGCGCATTGCAGCTGCCGGCGTGCACGTGCTCACTTGGCAGAGCAAGGACTACCCATCCCTGCTCAAGTCCATCACTAATCCGCCGCCCGTGCTCTACGTGCGGGGTGCGCTGTTGCCCCAAGACGAGTGGGCGTTGGGCGTGGTCGGCACCCGTCAGGCGAGCATATACGGGCGCGAGGTGACGCGCACGCTGGTGAGCGGGCTGGTTGCGGCCGGCGTGACTGTGGTCAGCGGGCTGGCCTACGGCATCGATACGATGGCCCATCGTGCCGCGCTCGACGCCGGCGGACGCACCATCGCTGTGCTGGGCAGCGGTGTGGACATCATCTATCCCTATGAAAACCGCGCTCTGGCGGAGCAGGTCGTGCGCAGCGGGGCCCTGATCAGTGAGTATCCGCTGGGGACCAAGCCGGAAGCGCGCAATTTTCCACCGCGCAACCGCGTCATCAGCGGATTGAGCCTGGGGGTGTTGGTGGTGGAGGGTTCGGTGCGCAGCGGTGCCATGATCACAGCGGCCTATGCGCTCGAACAGGGGCGAGAGGTGTTCGCCGTGCCCGGCAGCATCCTCAGTCGCAACAGCGGCGGACCCAGCTGGCTCATTCAGAAAGGCGCCAAGCTGGTCGCCTCGGTGGATGACATTCTGGAGGAGCTCAATCTGGGCATGGCCGCTCAACAGATGGAAGCGCGTCAGGTGTTGCCGGACAATCCGACCGAGGCACACCTGCTGCAATTTCTTTCTTCGGAGCCGATGCACGTGGACGAGCTGGGGCGGGCTGCCGGCCTGCCAATTCAGGAGGTGACCAGTGCCCTTACTATGATGGAGCTGAAGGGCATGGTGCGTCAGGTGGGCAGCATGAGCTATGTGGCAGCGCGCGGAGCGGCTCCTTCTGCATGAACACACACTGTGATGCGAGTGGGGGATCTCAACGATGAGCGAGGTATATGCAGTTATCATGGCCGGTGGCAGCGGCACCCGTCTGTGGCCGCTCAGCCGGCATCACGCGCCCAAACAAGCACTACGGCTGATCGGCGGGCGCACCATGTTGCAACACGCAGTGGATCGGCTGCGACCCATTTTGCCGGTGGAGCACGTGTACGTCGTGACAGCGACGCAATACGTGCCCACTTTGTCCGCACAGGTGCCGGACATCCCGCTGCAGAATTTCATCGTCGAACCTACCGCACGGGGCACCGCCGGCGCCATCGGGTTGGCTGCGGTGCATCTGCAGCGGCGCGATCCGGATGCGATTATGGCTGTGCTGACGGCGGATCATTTCATCCGCTCTGTCGAGGTCTTCCAGCGGGCGTTGCAGGCGGCATGTCAGGTGGCCACGCAGGGGCATCTCGTCACGCTGGGCATTTGCCCGAGCTATGCGGCGACCGGCTTCGGTTATATCCGCCGTGGCGAGCAGATTGCTCGCATCGATGGCTTTGACGTGTACGCGGTGGAGGCCTTTGTCGAGAAGCCCGATGCCCAACGCGCCGCCGAGTTCGTCGCCAGCGGATTGTACAGCTGGAACAGTGGCATGTTTATCTGGCGGGTGGAGCGCATTCTGCGCGAATTTGCCCAACATATGCCCGACGTCTATGCTGCATTGCAGCGCATTGCGGCCGCCATGGGAACGCCAAATGCCAGACGGGTGCTGGACGAAGTGTGGCCAGGCGTGCGCAGGGAAACCATCGATTATGGAATTATGGAGAAAGCGCAGGACGTCGTCGTGATCCCGGTGGACATCGGCTGGAGCGACATTGGAGACTGGGAAGCACTATATGGCGTGCACGAAGCGGACGCAGGTGGGAACGTCATCCTGGGCAACCACATCGGCATCGCCACCAATGGATGTCTGATTCGGGGCGGCGACAAACTGATCGTGACAATCGGACTGCAAAATGCTATTGTGGTTGATACAGAGGATGTCATTCTCGTCTGCGCGCGCGATCGCGCTCAGGACGTCAAGACAATTGTGGAACAGCTACAGGCGAACGGGATGACCAGCTTGCTGTAAACTGCAGAAGGACAATCCGGTATGGAGACGTTGACAGCTTATTGCTTCAAGTGTCGGGAAAAACGACCGCTGCAAGACCCCCAGCCGATCTACACGGCCAACGGGGCGCCTGCCACGCGCGGCACCTGCCCGGAGTGTGGCAGCACACTGGTTCGAACAGGGCGCACGCCGGCCCATGCCGACATCCCGAAACCGGAGGTGATGGCGGCCAAAGGCAGCGCCCACAATGCCACGAGCCAGAGGCAACGTACACCCTCGGCGCAGGGGCAACGCACGTCCTCAACACGGAGGCCGGGGAACGCTTCCGGCGACGGGCGGCCGCTCGTCATCGTCGAGTCGCCCGCCAAAGCGCGGACGGTGGGCAAGTTTTTGGGCAGTGGCTATCTCGTCAAGGCTTCGGTGGGCCACGTGCGTGACCTGCTCCGTTCGCAGCTCTCGGTGGATGTTGAGCACGACTTTGCGCCACGTTACCGCGTCCCCAAAGAGAAGCGCCAGATCGTCGAGGAACTCAAGGCGGCGGTGAAGCGAGCGCCGGAGGTGTACCTCGCCACCGACCCTGACCGCGAGGGGGAGGCGATCGCCTGGCATTTGATGGAAGCGACCCAGATTCCGCCACAAGCGGCGCGGCGCGTCGTCTTCCACGAGATCACCGAAGAGGCGATCCGCGAGGCGTTCAGCCATCCGCAGGACATCGACATGAACCGTGTGAATGCCCAGCAGGCGCGCCGCATTCTGGATCGGCTGGTCGGGTACAAGCTCAGCCCGCTGCTCTGGGAGAAGGTGCGCAATCGCACCTCAGCGGGCCGCGTGCAGAGCGTGGCGGTGCGCCTGATCGTGGAACGGGAACGCGAGATCGCTGCCTTTGTGCCGGAAGAGTACTGGACGATCGAGGCAGAGCTGGCCAAGCGCGCGGAAGAACGCCCCACCTTCCTGGTCAAGCTGATCAAGGTCGCGGGCGAGGCGGTCGAGCTCAAAAACCAATCCGCTGTGCAGCCCATCGTAGAAGAATTGGAGCGTGCGCTCTATGTGGTGGCCGACGTGCGCAAAGGCGAACGGCGGCGCAAGCCGGCTCCACCCTTCACGACCAGCACGCTGCAGCAGGAAGCTTCGCGTCGGCTGGGTTTCACTGCCCAGCGCACCATGCGCATCGCCCAGCAGCTCTATGAAGGGATTGAGCTGGGCGCTCAGGGCAGCGTCGGCCTGATCACCTACATGCGCACGGACAGCACCAACGTGGCAGAGGCGGCGCAGCAGGAAGCGCGTCGGTTCATCGCGGCGCGCTACGGCAAGGATGCTCTGCCGCCGACGCCACCCGTTTATAAGACGAAGACGAAAGGTGCCCAAGAGGCACACGAGGCGATCCGCCCCACCAGTGTGCTGCGTCAACCGGCCGCGCTGCGAGCTTTCCTCAGCCCGGAGCAGCTGCGCCTGTACACGCTTATCTGGCAACGCTTTGTCGCCAGCCAGATGGCCCCCGCGATCTATGACACGGTGACGGTGGAGGTCGCCGCCGACCCCAACTGGCGCGAGGAGATGTTCACGCCCGAAGCTGTTGCCGCGCTGAGCGATCTGACCGCTGGGGCACGCTATCTGCTGCGCGCCAGCGGCAGCCGGGTGCGCGTGCCCGGTTTCCTGGCCGTGTACGAAGAGAGTCGCGATGACGACGCCGCGCCGGATGAGGAGAGCGAGCGCCCACTGCCCGAATTGCAGGTCGGCGAGATCGTCGATCTGGTGCGTCTGCTGCCCGAGCAGCATTTCACTCAGCCACCGCCGCGCTACACCGAGGCAACCTTGGTGCGCGCGCTGGAGGAATACGGCATCGGCCGACCCAGCACCTATGCCCCGATCATTTCCACCATTCAGCAGCGCGGTTACGTGACCAGTATCGAGCGTCGTCTCCATCCCACCGAGCTGGGCTTCATCGTCAACGACCTGTTGGTGGAGCACTTCCCCGACATCGTGAACGTCGGCTTCACCGCCCGTATGGAGGAGGATCTGGATCGCATTGCGCGCGGTGAGCAGGAATGGGTGCCCGTCTTGCGCGAGTTCTACACACCGTTCGAGCAGGCCGTTCGGCAGGCGGAACGCACGATGGCCAAGGTGGAGATGGGCGACCAGTTCACCGGCGAGACATGTGAGCTGTGTGGACATCCTATGGTGGTGAAGTGGGGACGCTTCGGCAAGTTCATCGCCTGCTCGAATTTTCCGGCGTGCCGCAACGCCAAGCCCTACCTAGAAAAGGTGGGCGCAGTGTGTCCGCAGTGCGGTGGTGACCTCGTCGAGCGCAGGACGCGGCGCAAACGCATTTTTTACGGCTGCATCAACTTCCCGGCTTGCAATTTCACCAGCTGGAAGAGGCCCCTGCCGCAACCCTGTCCAGCGTGTGGGGGATTGCTTGTGGTGGCCACGCAGCGCACCGCGCAGTGTTCGCAGTGCGGTGAGCGGTTCAGCATGGACAATCTCGCGCCGTCGCCGGCGCCGGCGGAACTGCCAGCCACGCAAGCTGCCATCGCCAGCGACGAAGCGTAAGCCGGGGAATGCCCGCGGTGACCTATCAGCGGTTGGCGGGCTGCCGCGGGATGCTCATCCTGCCCCGGGCGCAACGGTCGGTTTGAGCGTGCCCCTGCTAGGGGTTCTGGCTCAGCCTTTCGATGTATTGCTGCGCCAATGTGGTCGCTTGGGGGTCGCTGCCATCGTCCAGCTCTTGAAAGCGCTTAAACATGTCCAGCGCTTCCTGGCGCTGACCGCGCAGGTCATAGACCACGCCCGAGCTGAAATAAGCCTGGGGCAGTTGGGGGTTCAGTTCCAGCGCGCGCTGGAACTCGGCAAGGCCCTTGTCCAGCAGCTGTTCGTCGGGGGGCTGGTGTAACAGTGCCTGCTGCACATAGACCGTCCCCTTGTTGTAGTGGATGTCTGCGTCGTTCGGTGCGATCGCCAGCGCAGCGTCGTACTCTTTCAGCGCCTCTTCCAGTCGCCCCATTTGGTAGAGCGTCACACCCAGATTGACTCGCGCGTTCACGTTCTGCGCGTCCAGTGCGATCGCTTTGCGAAAAGCGGCTTCGGCGAGCGGCAGCAAGTTGGCGCGCGCCCATGCGGCGCCCAGTTTGAAGTGTGCCTCGCTAGATGTAGGTGCTGCCTGCACTGCTTGTTCCGCCTGCTCGATCTCAGGCGCGGCCTGTACGGCGGCGGTGTACTCCGGCACCTGACGCAGCGCTGCCCACGCTTCGGCAAATTCCCCTGCTTCGTAATGCGAAAGCGCTGTCTGATATGGCGTGGCTACCTCCTCGACAGGCCCCTGTGAAGGTGCCAGGAGCCACAGGCGCAAGGTGGGGTAGCTAAGATACACCAGCACGGCCAACAGCAGCAGGCCTACCGCGATGCGCACCCAGCGTCGCGATATAGAGAGGCCGCGCGGCGCCTGGTCGCAGCTGATCTCCGAGGCGCCCGTCTCATTTGCAGAGATATCGGTCTGAGCTACTTCGGGTGTTTGGTTTATGTTCATCAATCTCTCCGTCTACTCCGATGGATCGCCGAGCGCCACCTGGCACGGACTATACCGCGATGCCCTGCTCTCGCTTCAGGATGCGCTTGCTTTGGGCGTGAGCAGCACCACCTGTGTCTCTTGGGGCAGGTTCGCTGCCGAAAGCTTCAGCGTCTCCAGCGGCTCCGGGCGGCCGACCCCCATTTCCTTCAGGAAGCGTTCGATCCCCTCCAGTTCGGTGGACATGTCCCCGATGCGATAGTGCATGGGGATGACCAGGTTGGGCTCCACCAGGCTGACCATCTCAGCTGCCTTGGCGGCGCTGAAGCTGCTTTTGCCGCCGCCCACCGGCACCAGCAGCACATTCACCGTGTTGAGCATCTGCACCTGTTCCTGGGGCGGTATGTGCCCCAGGTCGCCCAAATGGCACACCGTCAGCCCATCGAACTCGAAGACAAACATCACGTTGCGCTGCTGCGCCAGCTCCATCGCAGGAATATCTTTGGCCAGAGGATAGGTGGCGATGCCTGTGATGAAGACGGAGCGCACTTCGTATTCGCCCGGCGCGTCGATGATGCGACATTCGCCCTGGATGGCGGACACATAGTTATGATGCGGATGGTTGTGGCTGACGGTGACGACATCTGCCTTGAGCCGTGGCAGCGCGCGCCCCACCGAGCTCTCAAATGGGTCGGTGATGATGCATATCCCGCGGTCGCGCAGACGAAAACATGCATGTCCGAACCAGGTGATCTCCATACTCCGGGCGCGACGACCTCCTGTGGGCTAGCGTGGTCTCCAGCGCTGGTCTGGTGGGCTGCCTCGACGCTTTTCTTCTTCCGCCTCGGCCAGCTCGGCCTGGTAGGCGATCGTCTCGATCACGGCACGATTGGACAACACCGAGAGCAAGGCGAAGAAGAAGAGGAACAGGGGAAACAAGAAGAAATACGAGACCGCTGCCAGAATGATCACCAGGATGAACATGGCGATGCTCAGCCCGGGCTGCGAGAGCATCAGCACAATGCTGTTGCGATAGGCTGTTCTCAGCGAAGGGTTTTCCTGGTGGGTCAAGAAGGGGAAGAAGTAGAATTGCATGCCGGCCCACCACAGACCCAACATCACAAACAACATGAACGGCGCCACCGTCCAGGCTTCGAAACGTCCCGAGTAGAAGGTCAGATTCATGCCAACCAGCCCGGCGACAACGACGTTCAGCACTGCCCAGATGTAGGATTGCTTCCAGTAGCGGCGCACGCCGGTGGTGAAAGTGCTCCAATGCAGCACCTTGCCCTCGCCGATTTCGGCTGCTACCCATGCCATCCCAGCCGACACCAGAGGTGCTCCGATCACAGTGACAGCGGAAAGGCACCAGAGGATGTTCAGCAACACCAGCCACAATATCTCGTCCATAAAATCAGAAATGGAACGGCGAACAACACGCCATGCCAGACTCATAGGGGTTCCCTCGCCATTTCACTTGCTAGCGCGGTGTATCCGGCCAACCCGTCCACCAACGCTGCTAATTCGATACATTCCTGATTGGTATGCACCCGTTGCGGATCGCCCGGGCCAAACCCGATGGTAGGGATGCCCAATGCGGCGACCTGTCCACCATCGGTGGTGAAACGCCACACATCAACGGCCACGTCGCGGTTAAATGCCCGGCTCAGGGTGTGCTGCGCTCCTTGCACCAGCCAGTGGTCGGTCGGCAGCAGGAAGGAGTGGAAGATGGCAGGCAGCTCGACCGTCAGGCCGGTGTAGGTGGTGAAACGGTTTTGTACGATCTGCACCTCGGCCTGGTAATCTGATTCCAGGTCGTCGCACAGCAGCTGTTGCAGTTGTGCCGCGACGTGCTCTATGCGCTGGCCGGGCAGGCTGCGCCAGTCGAGCGTCAACCGCACTTCGCCCGGGATGACGTTCGGGCTGCTCTGATCGGTGCGGTACAGGGTGGGCGCGACGCTGGCATTGGTGAATACGGGGTCGCTCTCCATCGGCAGCGTCTGCAGGCGCGTGAGGAAACGGGCGATGGGATAGTGGGGATTGGCGCCCAGCTCGGGCATGCTGGCATGCACCGCGCGTCCCGTCACCCGCGCGACAAACTCGGCGCGCCCGCGGTGGCCGCGCATAACGCAATTGTTGGAAGATTCGCCCACCACGCACACGGCGGGTCGACAGTGCAGGAGCAGTTCGTGGGTGCCCACACCGCCTCCCTCCTCCATCACCACAGCGGCCACGATCAGGTCGCCGGGCATGGGAATGTCATGCTGTTTGATCAGGCCGCCGGCATACACCATAGCGGCCAGCGCTCCCTTCATATCCACCGTGCCACGCCCCCACAGCATGCCATTCACGATGGCGCCGCTGTAGGGCGGATGCGGCCAGCCGGAGAGGTCGCCCGGGTCGACGTGATCCATGTGGGCGTTGAACATCAGCATTGGGCCACCGCTGCCGCGGATCATACCCACCACGTTGCCGGCATGGTCAACCGTCACCTCGTCGTAACCCAGCCGCTGCATTTCGCTCTTCACGAGCTGAGCGACTGCCCCTTCATGCCCCGGCAGGCTGGGGGTCTGCACCAGGCGTTGAGTGAATACGATCAGATGCGCGGCATGCGCTTGGGCCAAAGCGCCCCATCCCCATCGGCTTGGTGGCATCGCAATGTTTCTCTCCCTTCTGCGGCCTGCAACGACCTGTACTGCAAGGCGCTACCGTGTGTGGACACACTTATAGACTACTATGGCGGGTGCGTTCCTGAACACGGGCGGTGACTTTCTGTCTCCGTTTTTGAGGACTGGTCTCAGCGTTTCTCAGGCGAACAGCGCGTTCAGCGCTGTGGCGTCCACAGTTTCTTCGTGGATCAGGCGTTCGGCGAGTGCGATCAGCTTATCGCGGTGGGTGATCAGGGTATTCTTGGCGGTCTGATAGGCTTCTTCCACCAGGCGACGCACTTCGCGGTCGATCTGGCGTGCGATCTCCTCGCTGTAATTGCGTTGTTCGGCGATTTCGCGTCCTAGGAAGATCAGCTCATCTTTCTCGCCAAACGTGATCGGGCCAAGTTTTTCGCTCATGCCGTATTGCGTGACCATGGCCCGTGCCATCTTGGTGGCGCGTTCCAGGTCATTGCTGGCGCCGGTGGTGACATCGCGGAAGATGATCTCCTCGGCCACACGTCCTCCGAGCAGAGCGGCCATGTCCGCCTTGAACTTGTTGCGGTGGCGCAGGCGGCTGTCCTCATCCGGCAACGCCAGGGTGTATCCACCAGCCATGGCGCGCGCGACGATGGACACCTTGTGCACCGGGTCGCAGTCCGGCAGCACCTTCATCACCACCGCGTGGCCAGCCTCGTGATAGGCGATGATCGCCTTCTCCTCTTCCGAGATGACACGACTCTTGCGCTCCGGCCCAGCGATCACCTTTTCGATCGCTTCTTGAAACTCGGCCATGCCGATGGATTTCTTGTTACGACGCGCCGCCAGAATGGCCGCCTCGTTGACCAGATTCTCGATGTCAGCACCCACGAAGCCAGGCGTCTGGCGGGCAATAGCAGCGACGTCCACATCGGGCTCGAGCGGTTTGCCGCGCAGATGTACCTGCAGGATTTTCTCCCGTCCGACTCGGTCCGGGCGATCCAGCACCACGCGTCGGTCGAAGCGTCCTGGCCGCAGCAACGCCGGGTCCAAAATGTCAGGTCGGTTGGTCGCCGCCATCACGATCACGTTCGTGTCGGTGTCGAAGCCGTCCATCTCCACCAAGATCTGGTTCAGCGTCTGCTCACGTTCGTCGTGGCTGCCGCCCAGCCCGGCGCCGCGATGCCGCCCCACCGCGTCAATCTCATCCACGAAGACGATGCACGGGCTGTTGCGCTTGGCCTGCTCGAACAAGTCACGCACGCGGCTGGCACCCACCCCGACGAACATCTCCACGAACTCGCTGCCCGAGATGCTGAAGAAGGGCACCCCGGCCTCGCCCGAGACCGCCTTGGCCAGCAGCGTCTTGCCACAACCAGGCGGCCCAACCATTAGGATGCCTTTGGGGATGCGTGCGCCCAGCGAGATGAACTTGCCCGGGTCGCGCAGGAATTCGACCACCTCGGCCAGTTCGTGCTTCGCCTCGTCCACGCCGGCGACGTCGTCGAAGGTGACGGTGGGCTTGTCGCCGGTGAACAT
>Ga0116210_1000693_pt1 | contig 31025 bp, 22 predicted proteins | sample TshhotsprinmetaG_FD_94483 | JGI IMG/M metagenome (GOLD analysis project Ga0116210, IMG submission 94483) | Hot spring microbial communities from South Africa to study Microbial Dark Matter (Phase II) - Tshipise hot spring metaG | ecosystem: Environmental > Aquatic > Thermal springs > Hot... | reverse complement strand
CGCACCTCAGGCAGAGGGATGGGGAAACCCGGTTTCCCCGTGTCCCACCCGCTGGTGGGAGCGCCTGGCGCACCTCAGGCAGAGGGATGGGGAAACCCGGTTTCCCCGTATGTTCACCTCAGACGGTCATGCGCATGGCGCACAACGCCGCGATGAACATGGGGTATCGTTGGGAGGGCCGCCCCCTCCCTGGCCCTCCCCCGCTGGGGGAGGGAACCGGGCGCCTCCCCACAGGGAGGGGTTGGGGAAACCCGGTTTCCCAACGGCCCAACCGCGGTTGGGAGCGGCTGGCGCCCCCACAGGCAGGGGCGCGGTTCGACAAGCTCACCACAGGTGGGGAAACCCGGTTTCCCCATATTTTCACATCAGGTTCATTAGTGGCGCGGGCGATTGGCTGTATAATGCCTCAGATGCGCCCGGGTGTCCGGCGCGGCAGTGGAAGCGATGCGAGCGGGTATGGGTCTTGCCGATCTCCAACCAGATGCTCTGCCAGGAAGGGCCGCAGCACCTCCGGTGGCGCGCCAGGCGGGGGGATGGGGCCTCACGCTCGCCCTGGTGCTGCTGCTGAGCATCGCGGTGGGCGCTATGGCCTACCAGGCGCCCCCTGCGGGCCGGGTGCAGATTGGCTGGATTGGCGACCGTCTGTTTCTCGATGCCACCGCCGGCCTCGATGCAGCCGCCGCGGCGCGGGGGGAGTTTTTCGCCGATGATCTGACTCCCGACTCGCCGACGTTGCGTAGCCGCTGGACGCGCCAGTACGCGCGGATCACGCTGCCGAACATTGGCGCGGGCGCTGACCTGGAGCTTGCCCTGACCGTTCAGGGCTGGCCTGCCGATGTGTCTGGCGCAGCGGTGGCCCAGCCCACAGTTGCCGTTAGCGCCGATGGGACGGTCATCGGCCGCTTCGAGCCCACCGCCGCGTGGGAAACCTACCGTTTCCGTGTGCCGGCAGAGGCGCGGCAGGGAGGCGATCTAACGGTAACGCTGGTGAGTTCACACACCTTTACCGATACGGTACGCTTTGGCGCCGATCCGCGCCCCAAGGGGGTGCGGCTGGCGGAGGTACAGGTGCGCGCCGCCGAGAAACTGACGGCGGTGTACCCGCCGGCCTGGCGCGCCGTGGCCTTGCTGGCCCTGGGCGGCGGATTGCTCTACCTGATTCTGACGCGCCTCCTGGTCAGGCCATCTGCGATCTACACGCTGACGATCCTGGGAGTGGGCCTGGCCGGGGTCGGGCTGGCCTACGCGCGGATCTGGATGGGCGCGGCGTTAAGCGTGGCGCTTGTGGTGCTGGCAGGCGTGTTGCTGGTGGCCTGGCAGGGGCCGATTCTGGCCCTCGCGCGGGCGCTGGTGCGTCGCTACACCCACGGACGCGCCCTGGGCTACGGGCTGGTCGCCGCGGCCCTGGCGTTGCTGGTGCACACCCTGGCCCAGCTCTTCGCCTGGATGGGCGCCTTCGGGCGTCCACTCTTCTGGAAAATCTTTCCCGACTCGCTGCTGTATGCCCTGCTGGGAAGCGGCGTGCTGCTGCTGGTGATCGTGCTCGGGCGCGAGGGGTTGCCACGCCTTGCCGATCGTCTGGTGGCCGCAATCGGGTCGCGCCGGGGGGCGTTGCTGCTGGTGAGCCTGTTCGGGGCGATCTGGATAGGCTACGCCGCGCTGGTGGTGAGCAGGATGCCCTATGTCGGCCACGCCGACTACTCCGACAACGCCGTGGTGGCCCGCAACCTGGTGGCCGGGCGGGGTTGGGTGGTAGACTACGTTACGCAGTTCTACCGCCTCAACACCGGCCTGACGCGCCCGCAGGAAACCTGGCCGCTCCTGCAACCGGTCTGGATCGCGCCCTTCTTCCTGGTCTTCGGGCCGAGCAGTTGGGCGGCGAAGATCCCGAACCTGGTGTTCGATGCCATCTTGCTGGCCCTGGTCTACCACATCGGGGCGTGGTTCTGGGACCGGCGCGTCGGGCTGGTGGCGGCGATCTTTGTGCTGACCAATTACCTGTTTTTTCGTCTGACCATCTACGCCACCAGCGATCTGGCGTTCGTGGTGTTCAGTCTGGGGGCGCTGTACAGCCTCTACCGCAGCCAGAATGCCCTGGTGGAGGGAACGCGACCGGCGTCTGAAGATCGCGCTGCCGCGCACGCGGCCCGGCGGCCCCCCGGGCCGGCAGCCCGGCAACCCGGGGAGCAAGACCTCGCCGGTCAGCCCGCGGGAATGCCAGCGCATCGCTGGCTGATGCTCTCAGGCGTACTGACAGGATTGATGATGCTTCAGAAGCCCTCCGGGGCCATGATCGCCCTGGGGATGGGACTGTGGTTCCTGGGACAGCGCTGGGCAGGGAGCGGGGCGACGCTGCGGCGCGGGTTGAACCCGGCCAGCCTGGCGCGGATGCTGGGACCGGTGATCCTCTGGAGCGCCCTGGCGTTGCTGGTGCTCTCGCCGTACCTGGTGCGCAATATGCGTCTCTCTGGTGAGCCGGTCTACTCGACGGAACGCTACGATGCCTGGGTGCTGGGCTACCTGGGCACAAGCGGCGACGCCTGGGAGGAGATTTACCGGGTATTCACCCCGGAACTGGGTGGACCGGGGCTACCCGATCGAAGCTGGATCCTGCGCTGGGGGTTCGACAAAACACTGGCCAAGCTCGCGACCCAGGTTGAGGAGCTGCGCGATTACGTGATGCCGGTGTGGCACGGCCTCCCCATCCGCGCCGACTGGCTCTTCGGTGACAACGAGCGCAAGAACCTGGCCTCGGACCTGGGGGCCTGGCTGGCGCTCATCGGCGCGATCGGGGCGCTACGCTTCCGTCCGCGACTGCTGGGCCTGCTGATAAGCGCATTCACCCCGTACACCCTGTTCATGCTCACCTACTGGCGCACTGACGAGCACCGCTACTGGGTCATGCTCATCCCGTGGATGGCCCTGTTCGGGGCCTGGGCGCTATGGGCCGGGTACGACAAACTGGCTTCGCTTGGCGATCGACGCTGGGCGCCGCTGGGCCTGATCCTGGTGCTGGCCATCGTGAGCGCAGTGGTAGGCTTTTCACGGCCCGACATCGCCAACAAAGTGCGCAACGAGCCGCAGGTCTGGGCGCCTGACCTGGCAGCCTACGCCTGGCTCGAGGCGCACACGCCCGAAGGGACCGCCGTGATGACGCGGGCGCCCTGGCAGTTGAACTGGCACACCCGGCGCCCGGCGGTGATGATTCCCAACACGGCCGACCGCGCGCTCCTGCTGCGGATCGCCCATTACTACGGCGCAGAGTACCTGGTGCTGGAGAACCAGCAGCGGGTCAAAGGCGACGCCGGCCGGTTACTGGCGCCGCTGATGGATCACGACAATCAGGTGGGCGAGGTCGTGGAAGGGTTTGAACTGGTGTATGCCAGTCCAACGCCAGATTTTCGCGCCTTTATTTATCGCATTCCGGACCAGTAGGCAGCGGGCGCGGAGCGGGTCGCCTCAGGTATGCGCATTTTAATGCTGGCTTCGTCGTTTCCCAAGTGGCCTGGCGAGACGACGGCGCCCTTTATCGAGGAGATCGCCGCCGGAGTTGCGGCGCGAGGCCATGCGGTGACGCTCCTGTTACCGTACCATCCCGAGTTGCGCCGCGACGCCGAGGTGCGGGGGGTGCGCTTGCGCTGCTTTCACTACGCGCCGCATCCCACTCTAAACATCTGGGGCTATGCCCAGTCGTTGCTCAGCGATACGCAGATCAAACGACGGACGCTGCTGGTGACGCCGTTTGCGGTTACCGCCTCACTGAGGGCGGTGCTAAACGAATTGCGGGCGGCGCGCGCAGCACGCCGGCCTTACGATCTGGTGCAGGCGCACTGGGTGCTGCCCAACGGCCCACCCGCGGCCCTGGCCAGCCTGGGCACGCCGCTGGTGGTGAGCCTGCACGGAAGCGACATCTACCTGGCCGAGCGCCACTGGTCGTTCGCGCTGGCCGCCGCCGGAGCATTCCGCGCTGCCACGGCCGTCACTGCCTGTAGTGGCGACTTGCGCGCCCGCGGCATCCGCCTTGGCGCGGCGCCGGGCCGCAGCCACGTCATCCCCTACGGCGTCAATACGCGGCAGTTTCGCCCCGACCCCACCGTGCGCGCCATCGTTCGGGCGGAGCTTGGCCTGGAGCCGGGCGCGCCCCTGGTGCTCGGCATGGGCCGTCTGGTAGCCAAGAAGGGGTTCGGCGTGCTGCTCGACGCCTGGCCCGCGGTCCTCCGCGCCGTGCCCAGCGCCACGTTGGTGATCGCCGGATACGGCGACCTGCGCGAACACCTGGAGCGGCAAGCCGCGGCCCTCGGCCTGGGGACCAGTGTGCGGTTCAGCGGGCGGCTGGAACGAGACCGCGCCGCGGCCTATGTTGCCGCAGCCGACGTGTTTGCCCTGCCCATCGTGCGCGACGGTGTGGATGGTCTGCCCAACGTCCTGCTGGAGGCCATGGGCGCCGGGCGGCCTGTCGTCGCCTCGCGGGTCGCTGGCGTACCCGACGTGATCGACGACGGCGTCCACGGGCTGGTCGTGCCCGAGCGCAACCCCGACGCGCTGGCCGCAGCGATTATGCGCCTGCTGGCCAACCCGGACCTGGCGAAGCGCCTCGGCGCCGCAGCCCGCACCCGCGTCGAGCGCGAGCTGACCTGGGAACGGACGGCGGAGCGGTTTGAGGAAGTGTTTCGTCTGGCTGTCGGCGCAGAACGTTCGTTTGTCGGATGATGAGCCGGTACGTCCAGACCTGATAACATGTTTAACGTCGGTCCTTCAAGGAAGCCACTCCTTTCGGAGAGTTATGGAGCGCTCGGTTATCGGAGCGAGGGGTTAGCGCGTTGAGGTTGCCGCTATTCTCTGCGGAAAGGGCGACCCGGCCAGCGATTGCTCAGAGGTTCAGCCGGTGCGAGCAGGGCTGGCGATGGGCGTTTCTGGCGCTCTTCGCTGCCGCGTTGCTCATACGAATCTACCGGCTCGATGCCCAGAGCCTCTGGCTCGATGAGGGCAGCAGTTGGGCCTTGAGTCGGGCCGGCTGGGGCCATTTGCTGAGCGAATTGCTCAATCCCACGGCAGCCTATCCGCTCTATCATCTGCTGCTCAAGGGTTGGACGGCGTTGCTCGGCGACTCTGAGGCGGCGCTGCGCATGCCTTCGGCGCTGGCCGGGGCGTTGAGCGTGCCCCTGATTTACCTGGCGGCGGTAGAATGCGCGCGCCTGAACGGAGCCGGCTCTCATTCCAGACTCCACGCGCTGGCCGCGGCGGGGGTGGCCCTGGCTGCTCCCTACGCCCTCTGGTACGCTCAGGAAGCCAAGGTCTACGGCCTGCTGCTCTGTTGCGCGGCGGCGATGACATGGCTGACGCTGCGCGCCGTTCGCAGCGGCGTGCGGCGCGACTGGATCGCGCTCGGCGCTGTCGGTCTGGGCGCGCTGTTTGTCCATCGGCTTGCGGTGTTGCTGGTGCTGGCGATTGGGGTCGTCGCACTGCTGACCTTGCCTTCTGCACCGGGGCGACGACGCCTGGCATGGGCAGGGCTGAGCCTGGCTGCCGTCGGGCTAGTGGCGGGTATGGCTCTGGGGTTGGGTGGTGAGACCGCGGCGACGGGAGCCTACATTCCAGCCGGGTCGGTTGAGGCCCTCTGGCTTACGTTTGTGCGCTTTGCCCTGGATCGCTGGCCCGGCGATGCGCCGTGGTGGTGGTTGCTGCCGTGGCTGGCCCTGGCAGGTTGGGGCCTCGGGGGGGCCGCGCGCGACCTGCGCGGACCGCGCCAACGGGGCGCCGCAGCGCTTCTGACCCTGTTCAGCCTTCCGCTGGCGCTGTTCCTGGCACAACTGGTCTTTACGCGGATCTACGAGGCCCGGTACCTGATTATCATCTTTCCAGCCTGGACCCTGCTGCTGACCTATCCGCTCACGTTCACTGCCGGCCGGTCTGTGGGGCAGGTTGCGCTACTGGGGTTGCTGGCAACGGCGCTGGGCACGAGCGCGCTGTCCCTGTTTCAACCAGCGAAGGGACTGTTTTCCGGCGACCCGGTGAAAGAGCAGTACCGTGAGGCGATTGGCGAGCTGGCCCGGCGCGTCCACCCTGACGACGCGGTGGTTGTGCATCCCGGCTACCTGCGTCCCCTCTACGACTACTACATGGCTCGCCACCTGGCCGACCCGCCGCCCGAGCCGTTGACCTTCGGCAACTTCTGGCGCGGGCCAACGACCTACGGCCGGCGCGAGTGGGAAATGGAGCGCCGTGAACGGCTGGCCGGGTTTTCGCGCAGCTTCCTGTTGATCGCCCCCGACCACGCCCGTACCGTGGATGTGCCCTTGCCAGGCGACGAATACGGCATGGTGGGCCTGTTCTGGGCCTACAGTCGTGAGCAGCGCACCTGGCCCTGCGGGATCTGGCGCTTCAACGGCGTGCACCTGCTCTGCCAGGAGGCGCCCGAGGCATACTTCACCGGAACGACGCTCCAACCCGCCACCTCCGCCAGCGCTGTCTTCGGCAACAATCTGCGTCTGCTGGGCTATACCCTCAAGGCGACCACGGCCCACGGGCCGGGGGTGTACCGGGCAGGGGGGAACCTGCCCATCAGCCTCTTCTGGGACGTGTCGGCGACGCCGACAACCGATTACAGCTTTTTCCTCCATCTGTGCCGCAATTGTGAGACGCCGCCGCTCGCCAGCGACGACGGACCGCCACTGGAGGGCTATTTGCCCACGAGCGTCTGGTTGCCTGGCAAGCCGGCCCGTGATGATCGGGCCATTCACCTCCCTGCGGACCTGGCCCCGGGGCGCTACACCCTGCTCCTTGGCGTCTTCAACCCTGGCGATGCCACGCCCGCGGGACGGCTACCCGTTGTCGGCAAGCCAAACCTGGGCGCCGGGCGGCTGGTGCTGGGCACGGTGGAGATTGTGCCCGCTGCAGAGGGCGCCGGGCAACCATGAGCGCGCGGATCGGGGCGACACTGCGAACCCACTGGCCGTTGCTGCTTGCCCTTGGAGCAGGGCTGGCGCTCCGCCTGGCGCTGTGGGGGCGCCTGCCCCGCACGGGCTTCATTAGCGACGAGGCAGAGTACCTCGCCGCAGCCGACTGGCTGGCCCTGGGGCGCGGGTTTGCATGGCACACGCAGTTCTTCTGGACACGCGCTCCGCTGTACCCGCTCTTTCTCGCTGCGCATATTGTGGCCTTTGGGCGTGAACCGGAGCCAATCTTTGCCACGCAGACGTTTCTCAGCCTGCTCAACGCCGGTCTGGTCTATGCCCTGGGTCTGCAGATCACTGGCAGGCGGCGCGTGGCGGGGGTCGCCGCCGTGGGCGCGGCACTGTACCTGCCTTTTGCCACCTTTGCCCAACTGCTGCTGACCGAGACGCTGTTTATCACCCTGCTCCTGGCCACCATGCTGGCCCTCAGGTTCTGGAGCAGGCGCGAGGCTGGGAACGCCGCGTCGTTGGGCTGGTCTGCAGCGGCCGCGGGGTGGGCCGGCGCAGCGGGCGCGCTGCTCGGCCTGGCCACGTTGACGCGGGGGCTGACGCTGGGTTTCATCCCTCTGGCGCTGGGCTGGGTGTTCTGGACGGGAGGGCGCACACGGCGGGCAGCCGGGTACGCAGCGGTGGTAGCGGTGGCGTGCCTCGCGATGGTGCTACCCTGGAGCCTCTACGCCAGTCGGGCCTACGGCGGCCCGATCCTGGTTGACACCACAGGGGCCTTCAATCTGCTCCTCGGCGCGCGCACCGCCTTCGACGGCGGGCGTGACAAGCTCCCCACGCGGAACTTTGTCCTGGCGCTCTTGCCCATCCCCGGACGTGGCCAGGCGGAGCGCCTGGCGCTGCTGGAGCCGCGGCGCGCCCCGGACGGGCGTGTGCAGCGGGCCGGCTCCTGCCTGTACGCCGCTGCCGATCCGCGCCTCATAGCGGCCCTGGATCGACCACCCGAGCAACTCACCCAGGCCGAGCGACAACGTTTGATGAGCGCCGAAGCCGGCTGTTTGCTGCGCGCCCGGCCCCTCGCCTTCGCGCAGAAGGTCGTGCTCGAATTCATTGATCTCTTCCGCATCAACTACACCGGCGACGAACGCCTGACCCGCGGCTTCGCCCTGGGCCATGTGCCGCCCTGGTATACCCTGGCCCTGCTGTTGCTGGACGACACGCTCTACGTTCTGGCGCTGCCCCTGGCCGCAGCGGGCTGGGCCACCCTGCGGATCCAGGCTCGAGAGCGGGGGAGCAGCGTATCAAGAGGACCGGCCCCTGCCAGCCTGGCCCTTACCGGACTCATTGGCCTCTGGTTGATGTACAACCTGGGAACGGCGCCGCTGCTCTTTGCGATCAACCGCTTTCGGGCGCCTTTGATGCCCTTTGTCCTGTTGCTGGCCGCGGCGGCGCTGGCCAGCGGGCCAGGGCTACGAGCCACGCTCCGCACCGGCTATGGCGCAGCCTGCGCCGCACTGGGCGCACTGTTGCTGCTGGTGGCAACGGCGCCCTACGCCTATCTGGAACCACGCGCGCCCGGCGCGGCTTCGGCCTGGGCCTCCTATCTTGGCCCCTACCCTTCCAGCCTGGCCAGCAGCCGCATCGCTCTACAGACGCGCCCTGGTTACCTTGCCGAGCAGCGACTGGCCGCGGCACTGGGCGCGGGTGATGCCGCGGCGGCCCGAGCTGCTCTGAGCAACCCCGACCTGCCGGCCTACAGCGCCGCCGTGGGCGCGCCACTGCTCGATGGGCTGGAGGGTCGCCCGGCCGAGGGGTTGGACCGGCTGGCGCGCAACCCCGTGCGCCCGCTCGAGCCCTGGCAGACAGCAGTGGTTGCGGGCGAACTGTTCCGTCAGATGGGCGAGATCGAGGCTGCGCGGCGCGAGTTCGGCCCCGAACTGGTGGACAGCCAGAACCCCGTGTTATGGGCCTGGACCTGGTTATACCCCCCGCGACTGCCCGAAGACCGCATCGCCGTGGCCGACGACAACGACCTGGGCTACCTGCGAGGCTTCTACCTGGGTGGCTACGAACCCGCGTTCGAAGCAACCGTGCGCTGGGCCCGGGGCGCGTCGGCGCTGCGCTTCCCCCAAGCCGGCACCGGGGCGCCCCGCCAGATCTGCCTGCGCCTGGGTGGCGCCTGGCCCCTGGATCTGCCATTGCCGCGGGTCGAAGCGTTCCTGGACGGGACAGCCCTCGGCGCCATTGCCCTTACCCGTGAACTGCAAGTTGCCTGTCTGGACCTGCCGGCTCGCCCGCCCGGCACGACCTACGTGGTGGAGTTGCGTGCTCCCACGTTCGTGCCTGACGCGCTCGACATGATTGGGCAGCAGGGACCGCAGGAGGGCCAGTTGCGCCTGCTGGCCTACCAGCTCGATTGGGCCGAGCTACGGTGACCGGGGGTAACGTGAGCGGGCTACGCCCGCCCACACCCTCCCGACAGGGAGGGGCGCGGGGAAACCCGGTTTCCCCGCTGTTCGCAGCAGAGAAGAACCATGACCCGACTCCGGCGTTTACCGCCTGACTTCCTGCCGCTGGCGCTCATCACCCTGGCCGGGTTGGCGCTGCGTCTGACGCTGTGGCGCTGGCGCGAGTTCCAGCCCCTTGGCGGTGACGAGCAGGAGTATTTCAACACGGCGCTGATCCTGTTGCGCGAATGGCGCTACCAGGAACTGCTGTTCATGCGCCCGCCCATCTATCCTCTGTTCCTGGCTGCGAGCATCGTGCTGGTGGACTCGCTCGTGCAGAACCTGCGGCTGGTGCAGGCTCTGCTGAGTACCGCGACCATCCCGCTGGTCTATCTGTTGAGCCGGGAGGTGGCCCTGGCTCTCAACCACCCATCGGCGCCAGCGCGGCGGGCGGGGCTGGCGGCCGCCCTGCTGGCGGCGTTGAGCTACACCCTGGCAGCCAACGCCACGGAACTGCTTGCCGAGACCCTGTTTCTCTTCGGGCTGACCATGGGCTTCTGGTTGCTCGTGCGAGCGAGCCGCCCGGGCGCGGCGTGGCGCGCCGGAATGGCGGGTCTGGCCGTGGGCCTCTCCAGCCTGGTACGTTCGATGGCCCTGCCGCTGCTGCCCCTGGGCAGTCTCTGGCTGCTCGTCGGGCGGGGGAAAGCGGCCTGGCGATGGGTCGCGGCGTTCGCGCTGGCCGGCTGTCTGGCCATTCTGCCCTGGACCGCCCGGAACTACCTGGTCTATGGTGGCCTGATCCTGATCGACACCACCGGCGCGGAGAACCTCTGGCTCGACAACGACCCCGCCGGGCGCGAGGCGGTCAAGAGGCAACTCTTCGCCCTGGGTGAGGACCGGCTGGCGCGGCAGCAACTCGCTGCGCGCGCGGGCTGGGCGGCGGTGCGCGACGATCCGGCGCGTTTCGCGGCCAAGGCGTGGGGTGAATTGCTGAAGTTTTTTGCCCTGGAGTATGCCGACGATCTGCGGGCGCGCCCGCAGATCTGGGTGCGCCCGTTCGACGTTGGGCTGCGCCTGATCCTTGGGGATGGGTTGTGGCTGCTGCTGGCACTGGCTGGCAGTTACGGCCTGGCGCGGGGGCTACTGCCGCAGCCAGAGGCGCCGCCAGGCTGGCGCGCCGCGCTGCGTTCCCCGGCCTGGCTACTCAGTCCATGGGCATTGTATGTTATCCTGACCACGATGGTCTTTCACGTCGAACTTCGCTATCGTTTGCCGCTCTTTCCGGCCCTCTTGCCCTTCGCCGGCGTAACGCTGGCGTCGCAGCGTTCCGCGTCAACGACCCGCCAGCCTCAGCACCCCGGCGCCTCCCGGCCGGTTAACTCGACGCCAGGCGAACAACCGGCCGCCGTGGGAGACTCGACTGCGACACCGCAACCGCCAGGCGCCACCCTCGCGGCAGTCGACTCGCCGATCCTGCCCGGTGACCGCCGGCGGGCAAGCGCGACGCGCCGGTATGCATACCGGTTCATAGCCTCGCTGGCGCCCCTCACCGTCCTGACGCTGACACTCCTCCATGCCAACTACCTGACCCTGGGCTGGCATCTGGGGCTGAAGCACTGGCACCTGTGGCGGGCCGAGGCGGCTCTGGATCGCGGCGACGCCGCGGCGGCGCGGGGCGCTGCCGCGGCGGCCTTGTTGCGCGACGAAGGCTCGGCCCTGACGCGTATCGCCCTGGCGCGAGCCGATCTGCTGATCGGCGATATGCCCGCCGCCCTGGGGCGCCTCGACGAAGCCGTGGCGATAATGCCCGACCATCCCCAGGCCCGCGTACTGCGAGGCGACGTGCGCCGCGCCCTCGGCGACACGGCCGGCGCGCGGGCCGACCTGGCCTACGAAACCGCCTCACTCCAGGATCTCCAGGGCTGGCTGTGGGAACGGGGGGTTACACCGGCGCCAACACGGCTCACGCTGGGCGATGGGCTGGATCTCGGCTTCATCGCCGGGTTTCACAGCCTGCGCCCCGGTGAACACAATTTTCGCTGGACTACCGGCGTGGCCCGGGTGCGGCTGGATCATGCCGGCGACACGCGGGAAGTACGGCTGCGCCTGGCCTCGGGACGACCCGAAGGCACCGCCCCGGTGGTGGTAACGCTGTGGGCAGGCTCAACCCGGGTGGGCCAGGCAGAGATCGGCCCGGCGTGGTCCGAACACACCGTTGCCCTGCCGGCCGGCGGGTGGGCGGGCGACGAACTGGTGCTGGAACTCCGCGCGCCAACGTTCACGCCGCGGGAATTTGACCGGAGCAGTCCGGATGGACGACGCCTCGGCGTGCAACTGGCCCTGGTCGAGACGCTGCGCTGAGGTGAAAATACGGGGAAACCGGATTTCCCCATCCCCCTGCCTGTGGGGGCGCCAGGCGCCCTCAACGGCGGTTGGGACATGGGGAAACCGGGTTTTCCCAACCCCCTCCCTGAGGGGAGGCGCCCGGTTCCCTCCCTCAGCGGGGGAGGGCCGCGGGGAGGGTTTGGGAGGGCGCAGCCCTTCAACGGGTTTCACCTGCTCCGGGATAGGCTTCCTGGGACGCAGAGGGGAAATGGGCCAACGAATGGGAAACGAATAAACGAATGCGCAAGGTGTGCCTGACTCTGAGGTGAACATAGCCCGCCCGCGGGAGGGTTTGGACGTAGAGGCGCAGCGGCGCTGCGCCTCTACGTCCTCCCAGGAAACAACCCTCCCGCGGGAGGGTTTGGGAGGGCGCAGCCCTCCCAAGAAAAACTCATTTTCATCTTGTCGTTGTACGGCGCAGCCGCATGGAGGGCTGAGGTGAACTTATGGGGAAACCGGGTTTCCCCACGCCCCTCCCCGTGAGGAGGGTTTGCCACCTCCGTGGGCGGGGGTACGGGGAAACCGAGTTTCTCCATAGTTTAACGTCAGGAACGAGGTATGAGCGTGACACTCAAAGAACAAGCCGACGCCTTGATTGCGCAGGGGCGCGCACAGTTGGAGCAGGGGGAGCTGGCCCGCGCCACCGACCTGTTAAACCAGGCGGTGCGCCTCTACTGGGCAGCAGGTGAGCACTATGCCGCAGCGGCCCAGATTGGCAACTACGGCTGGGCCTTGCGCCGCAACGGTCGCCCGGATCTGGCGCGGCCCTACCTGGAGCAGGCCGCCACCCTGTTTGAGCAACTCGGTCTGAGCGACTTCGCCGAGCGCCATCGCTTCGCCGCCGAAGACGTCAACCCTGGCGTAACCGAGGCGCTCCTTGCCAGTCTTCCTCCAGCCGTGCGCGGCGCGCTGGAACGGAGTGACGGGGCCGGCTTGCAGTTCGCCCTCGACGCCCTGCCTCTGGCTGAGCGCGAAGTGGTGATCGAACAGCTCACCGCCGCGGGGGTAATTGCCCCGCTGGACGGCGACGACGCGAATAGCCGCGAGGAGGCGCTGCGACAGTTCGAACCGCTGCTGCAAGGCATCGCTGCCGTTGCCCGCGGCGACATCGGCGAACGGGCCGAGGTGGAACTGGCGCTGCGCGACATCGAGCGCAAAGGCTGGCGCCTGCGCCGCGCCGCCGAACACATCTGGGCCGGCGAACGTGACCTCAGCCGGCTTACCCGGGACCTGGACGAGCTAGATCGCGCCCTGGTCGAGCGTGTCCTGGCCATGCTGGAGGAACCATCCACGCCCAACACCGCAGGCGAGCCAGCTTCCCCGGCGGAGTGACATCCGATGCGGGTTGATCCCGAATCCTACCCGCCGCGCCGGGAGGGGCGTAGGGAAATCCGGTTTCCCCATCCCCCAACTGATGGTGTTTAGGGGCGGACAGAACATAGGGACGCCGACGGGCATTATAGTGTTGGGATGCGCTGCCTGGTCCTCACCCCCGGCCCCTGGTATCTCTCCAGCCTCACTGAGGTGAAAATAGTCCTCGCGCAGGAGGGGTTGGGAGGGCGCAGCCCTCCCAGGAAACAACCCGCCCGCGGGGAGGGTTTGGGAGGGCTACGCCCTCCCAAGAATACATATTTTCATTCCGGCGTTGTGCGGCGTAGCCGCATGGATGACTGGAGAGGGGAGACCTAATCGGGTTGCAGAAAAAACGCCCGCAGTTCCGAGTACGTCTCCTCAGGCGCTTCTTCAGCCAGGTAGTGACCACAGGGTAACCCGCGACCGCGCACATCGCTCGCCCGCTCGCGCCAGACGCCCAGGACATCGTACTTCTTCCCGATAAAGCCCTTTGCCCCCCACAGCACCAGTAAGGGGCAGGCCAGCATGCGTTCCTGGTCGGCAGCATCGTGAACCAGATCGATGCTCGCCGCGGCGCGGTAATCTTCACAGGTGGCGTGGATGGTGGCCGGATCGCAAAAGCAGCGCAGATACTCATCCAGCGACGCTTCGGTGAAGGCCCCTGGATTACGCGACCAGCAGGCGATCTTGGCGCGCAGGTAGTACTCCGGGACGGCGCCGATCAAGCGCTCCGGCAGATCGTAAGGCTGGCTGAGGAAGAACCAGTGGTAGTACGCATCACCGAACTCCTTGTCGGCGCTGGCGAACATCGTGACGGTCGGGGCAATATCAAGCACGGCTGCGCGCGTAACCCGTTCGGGGTAATCGAGACAGAGACGGTGGGTAACACGGGCGCCGCGGTCGTGGCCAGCCACGGCGAAGCGCTGAAAGCCGAGAGCAGTCATCAACCCGGCCATATCGCGGGCCATGGCGCGCTTGCTGTACGTGGCGTGCTCAGGATCGCCAGGAGGCTTGTCGCTGTCGCCGTACCCCCGCAGATCGGGCGCGATCACCGTGAAATCGGCAGCCAGACGGGGGGCGATCTTGTGCCACATCGCGTGGGTCTGCGGGTAACCGTGGAGCAACAGCAGGGGCGGCCCGCTGCCCCCCAGGGCGACGTTGAGGGTCACCTCGGTCGTGGGAACACGTTCCGTTCGGAAATTCGTGAGAATGGTCATCTGTTAACCTTTACGCATTGACGTGCAGCGTATATTATAAGTATAATTCCGGCCAGACGCCTCGCTCCCCCCGCGTGGATCATACCCTCGCAGTGTCACCGTGTTTGTGACAGTGCGCCGTCATCTCGGTGTTCGCTCCAGGAACCTCAAGGAGGAAACAAGGTGGTTTCATCGCTCAGAGTCCTGCTGCTGGCCGTAATCGTCGTGCTGGTTGCCGGATGTGGCGCCGCTGCCCCGACCACGCCACCCACGACCGCGCCGGCTGCCCAGCCCACAACCGCGCCGGCTGCCCAGCCCACAACTGCGCCGGCTGCCCAACCAACGACGGCACCCGCGCCGACCGCGCCTCCGGCGGCAGGTGGACAGAAGCTCCGCTACTCCTTCGGTGGCGGGCCCGTTGGGGGAGTATTCCAGGTCTATGCCGATGTGCTCTCGCTGATCGTGGCTGGCGCCGACCCGAACCTCGAATTGACCGCCGAAGGCACTGGCGGCTCGGCAGAGAATCTGCGCAGCGTCAATTCGGGCGACTTCCAGTTCGGCATCGTCTACTCGGGCGATGTGGCCCTGGGCGCACAGGGCCAGCTTCCGAACGACACGACCAGGTACACCAACGTGCTCCCCGTGGCTCCGCTCTACGGCGGCGTGATCCACCTGGTGGTAACGAAGAACAGCGGCATCGAGACGGTTGACGATCTGCCGGGCAAGCGCATCGCGCTTGGAAATGCCGGCTCGGGCGCGGCGCTCTCCGCCGAGCGCTATTTCACCCACATGGGTCTGATGGACAAGGTCAAGGTCGAGTACCTGGGCTACTCGCAGGCTGCTGCCGCAATGGGCGACGGCCAGCTCGACGGTTTCTGGATCCTCGCAGGCTTTCCGAACGCCTCGGTGACCGAGGCAACGACCTACACCGACATCCGCCTGATTGACGTTTACAACCCCGGCGTTGAGAAGGGCTTCTTCGAGGCCTACCCCTTCTATTCCGCCCGTGTGCTCGCCGGTGGGAAGTATACCGGCGTTGATGAGGACGTTCCCAGCTTCCAGGATACCGCCCTCTGGGTGGCCAATGCCGACGTGCCCGAAGAGGTGGTCTACAACGCGCTGAAAGCGGTCTTCTCAGAGGAAGGGCTGAGCCGGCTGCGCGAAGCGCACCCCTCGGCGCAGGAGGTGCAACTGGAGAAAGGCATTGAGGGTATCGCCAACCGGCTCCATCCCGGCGCGGTGCGCTTCTGGGAAGAGCAGGGAGTGACCATCCCGGCTGAACTGCGTTAGACCTCTACACGGCTGCGCCGCATAACACCGAAATAAAAACATTTGTTCTTTGGGAGGGCTGCGCCCTCCCAAACCCTCCCCGCTGGCGAGTTGTTTCCTGGGAGGGCGTAGAGGCGCAGCGGCGCTGCGCCTCTACGCCCCAAACCCTCCCGCGCGCGGGCTATGCTCACCTCAGGCGCCATGCGCCAGGCGCACAATGCCGGATTGCAAATGTGGAGCAACAGTCAGGCTGAAACGCCCGACCCTGAACTACGCCCTGTTCCGTATCTACAGTTCTCGATGAGGAGATCCTGTCGCCATGGCAGAGCAGCAGCCCACGAACCAGCAGCCACCCGCCGATGACCTGAACGCGGCGGCTTCCGGGGCCGCGAACAACGCCGACAGCGTTGACGAAGCGACGCTGCAAAAGCTCAAGGAGTACGACGAACCGTCCACGCGCACGCTCAATCGCTTCTGGGCGGCAGTCGTGGCTACGCTCTCCGTGGGCATGGCCGGCTTCTACATCTACACGGCAGGCACACTGCCGGCGCCGGTACAGTGGCAGCGCGGCATCTACGTGATGCTGACCTACATTCTCATCCTGCTGCTCTACCCCGCTATTCCGAAACGGAGCCGGGCGCGACCATACGTTGAGAGGTGGCTTGACCGGCTACCTGACTGGCTGCGGGCGCTGCTGGCTCCGCACCAGGGCCCGAGCGTGATCGATCTGATCCTCATTGCCCTGACCGTTACCACGGTGGGCTACTACATTATCAACTTCCGCGAACTCCAGTTCCGTGCCGGCGCGTATAACGAGACCGATTTTGTCATCGCCACTATCGGGCTGGTGATCTCCCTCGAGATCGCCCGGCGCGTGCTCGGCTGGCCGATGACGATCATCGGCGCAGCGTTCATTCTCTACTTGCGCTTCGGCTACGTGCTCTACGATGTGCCAGTTCTGGGAGCCTTCGCCCACCGTGGCCGGACGGCGCAGCGCACTGCCACGACGCTCTTCTTTGACCAGGAGGGCGTGTTCGGGGTTATGGCCAACGTGCTGGTCTCGTATGTTATTCTGTTTATCTTCTTCGGGGCCTTTTTACGCAAGTCGGGAGCAAGTAAGTTCTTCATTGACCTGCCACTGGCCCTGGCCGGGCGCAGCACCGGTGGTCCGGCCAAAGTGGCAGTCATCTCCTCGGCGCTCTTCGGCTCGATTTCGGGCAGCCCGATCGCCAACACGGTCAGCACCGGCACCTTCACCATCCCCTTGATGAAAAAGGCCGGGTTCCGGCCCCATGTGGCCGGGGCGATCGAGCCGTCGGCTTCGATCGGGGGTTCGTTTATGCCCCCGGTTATGGGCGCTGGCGCCTTTCTGATGGCCGAGTTGACCAACACGCCTTACCCGATCATCGTCGCGATCTCGATTTTCCCGGCGATCCTCTACTTTCTCTCAGTACTGACGATGGTGCACTTCGAGGCCAAGAAACACGGCCTCAAGGGTGTTGATACCGGCGCGCGGGCACTCGATATCATCCGCAAGGAGTGGTATATGGCCACCCCGTTGCTGGTGATCGTCGTGCTGATGATGATTGGCTACTCACCGGGCTACGCCGCGTTCTGGTCAATTATGTGTTGTATCGCGCTGCTCGCCATCGCCCCGGAGAATCTGGCCGACCTGCGGAACCCGGCAGCACTCGGTGGGGGCGTGCTACACGCCCTGGGACGCAGCCTGGTGCGCCTGGTGCGGAACATCCTCGAAGCGATGCAGGACGGTGTCCGCGACACCCTGGTGATTGGCGCAACCGTTGGCGTGATCGGGATGATTGTGGGGACAATTTACGCCACCGGCATCGGCCAGCGCTTCACCAATATCATCGTCAGTCTCAGTGGCGGGAACCTGGTCATCGCGATCATTCTGATCGGCCTGGCCTCGCTGATCCTGGGCATGGGCGTGCCGGTAACGGCGGCCTACCTGATCACTGCGGTGCTGACGGTGCCGGCCCTCACCGATATGGGAGTGGCCCTGCTCGCCGCCCATATGATTGTCTACTGGTTCAGCCAGGACAGCAACATTACACCGCCGGTCTGCGTGGCAGCCTACGCCGGGGCTGCCATTGCTAAAGCCGACCCCTGGAAGACCGGGTGGACCGCCTTCAAATTCGCCAAACTGCTCTACGTGATGCCCTTCCTTTTCGCCTTTAGTCCGGCCATTCTGCTGCTTGGCGAAGGTGGGCAACCCCTGCGCGACCTCGTGTTTCACGATGTAGCGCTGGCGTTCTTCTCGGGCACGATGGGCACCCTTGCGTTCTCCGCGGTCTCGATGTTCTTCCTGGTGCGTCGCACGACCTGGTGGGAGTGGCTGATCGCAGCCTTCGGCACCTTCCTCTGTTTCTGGCCGAGCCTGGTCACCGATCTGGTCGGCATCGCGATCGTTACCAGCGTGTGGTTCTGGCAGTACTACGATGTGCGGCGCCGGAGCGGCGTTCCCGCTCCCGCCCGGCAGGCGGGGTAGAAGACCCGGGGTTGCAGCCAACGTTCATCACCCGGCCCGCCCGAGTCGGCTGCATCCTGATGTGAGCATATGGGGAAACCGGGTTTCCCCATCCCCCTGCCTGTAAGGGCGACAAACCTTCCCCACCGGAAGGGTTTGGGAGGGCTACACCCTCCCAAGAACAATATAATATTTTCATGCCGGCGTTGTGCACCCCGCGAAAGGGGCCTGATGTGAACGTATGGGGAAACCCGGTTTCCCCACCCGCGGTGAGCCTGTCGAACCGCACCCCTGCCTGTAGGTGCGACAAGCCCTCCCCACCGCGAGGTTGTGGGAGGGCTGCGCCCTCCCAATAATATTCTGGCGTTGTGCGGCGCAGCCATATGAGCGTCTGACCTACCCTCAGACAGACAGTATGCACGAGTACCTGGAGACTATCAGCAAGTGGCTGGCCCGCGGCGAACGGGTGGCCGTGGCTACTGTAGTCCGAACCATGGGCTCATCACCGCGGCAGGTGGGCGCGAAGATGTTCGTATCTTCGGGCGGGAGCATGGTCGGCTCGGTAAGTGGCGGCTGCATTGAAGGCGCCGTTTTCGGGGCCTGCCAGGAAGCGATGCAAACAGGCCAGGCCCGCTTGCTGCACTTCGGCGTCGCCGACGAGCTCGCCTGGAGCGTCGGGTTAGCGTGCGGTGGTACGATAGACGTGTTCGTAGAGCCGCTTGGCGAGCTGATCCACGCCGAGCGCCCCCTGGCGACGGCGACCGTCATTCGCGGCCCATCGGCCATCGGGGCCAGACTGGTGATCGAGGCGGATGGGAGCTGCCAGGGCAGCCTGGGTGATGCGGCCCTGGACGCGGCGGTGCGTGAGATAGCCAGCGAACTCCTGGCGCACGGATCGAGCCGTGAGGTCGAACTGGCCGGTCGAGGCGTATCGGTATTCATCGAGAGCTTCGGCCCACCGCCGCGCCTGGTTATGGTTGGAGGGGTACACATCGCAGTGGCGCTCACGCAGATGGCCAGAGTACTCGGCTTTCACACCGTGGTGGTGGACATGCGCCAGTCATTTGTTAACCAGGAGCGTCTGCGTCTGGCGGATGAGCTGATACTGGCCTGGCCCGACGAGGCGCTTGAAGGGCGCCTCGATAGGCGGAGCTATGTGGTGGTACTGACCCACGACCCGAAGATCGACGATCCGGCGCTGCGGGTCGCGTTGCGCTCACCGGCTTCCTACATTGGCGCCCTGGGCAGTGCGACCACCCATGCTCGCCGCCTGGAGCGTCTCCGGGCCGAAGGCTTCTCCGACGCCGATCTCGCGCGCATTCACGGGCCGATCGGCCTGCCCATCGGAGCCAGAACCCCCGAGGAGATCGCCGTGAGTATTCTGGCGGAAATCATACAGGTTCAGAGGAGCGTCTGAGCAGTCGTCACAGCGGCGCATCTCGCCGCATACAGACGCCGCGGAACGCATACAAGTTCAGAGGAGCATCTGAGCAGTGGATACCAGACTGGCCGCTTTGCTGTACGAGGGCGCGCTGGCGCTCCACCAGGGAAACAAGGAACGAGCCCGCGAACTGCTCCTCCAGGTCGTCGAGGCCGATGAGCGTAATGAGGAAGCCTGGCTCTGGCTCAGCGGCGCCGTTGATGACCCGGAGGACCAGCGCACGGCCCTGGAAAACGTGCTCGCGATCAATCCCCAGAACCCTCACGCTCTCTACGGGCTTGCCGTGCTCGATGGCAAGGCCTGAAGCCTCTGCGCCGCTGGCGCCCGCGGCCACCACGGCGCTGGCCGATCTGCCCTGCGCCATGCCCACGCCTGAAGCCTCTACACCTCTACGGTTTGCCTCCTGGCTTCGTGCGGGGCAGCCACGGGTGCGCTCCCGCGGGAGCGCACCGCAGCCCCATTACGTCAATCCGTAATCTGCAATCTGCAATCCGAAGCGGCTCCTCGCTATGCCCCCACCACGTGGGGCGCCTCTTCCAATGCCTCGACCTGACCCACCCAGTAGGTGTTGCGGCGCACTGTGGCGACGCCTCGAACCTGGACGCCGGCCACGTCGGTCAGTTCCGCCTCATTCACCAGGATGAGCGTTGGACGCACACCGTTAAAGCGGCGACTGTAGGCCGCAATCGCCTCCTCGATTTTGCGTGCAATGCTCACTTTGGGATTATCGTCGTACCAGACCAGAAAGGGCGGACGTTTGGGCACCATGAACGCCTCCTACCAGCGAACGTGCCAGGTACCGGCACGCAGGTTCTCAAACAGCGTGCAGCGGCGTCCATCGGCACAACGGACGGCAAAGTAGCGCCGGGCGGCGCGCTGGCCGCGACCTGCCTCCTCCCAGATCGCCTCAACCTGTACAATCAGGTGGACTGCACCCCGGCTGCGGAAGCGCGCCGGTAGAAAACCGTAGCGCCGGGCGGTTAACGCGATCGGTTCTTCGGCGGGGCGCCGCCTTGCGCCCGAATGATGCCGGGAGAGGGAGGCGGTACGCCAGGTGATCATCATTGCCGACCTCGATAGTATGGACGCCTTGCCTGGCTGATAGTATAATAGAACATACGTTCTGTGTCAAGGTATCCCACGGATGGGCCGACGCTGATGTGAACATACGGGGAAACCGGGTTTCCCCTTCCCCCCTGCCTGGGGGAGGGGCGGCAGGCCCTCCCACCAGCGGGAGGGACCTGGGGAAACGCGGTTTCCCCAGGTCCCTCCCTTTAGAGTGCAGCTCTGAGGTGAACATACGGGAAAACCAGGTTTCCCCATCCCCCTGCCTGTGGGGGGTGCCAGCCGCTTCCAACAGCAGTTGGGACATAGGGAAACCAGGTTTCCCCAATCCCCTCCCTGCGGGGAGGCGCCCGGTTCCCTCCCCCAGCGGGGGAGGGCCAGGGAGGGGGCGGCCCTCCCAAAGACGCCCCATGTTCATCGCGGCGTTGTGCGCCATGCGCATGACCGTCTAACGACGTTGCAACAGCCCTGCATGGATGAGCCAGCGCTAATGCAGCGTTGTTGGAGTAAGCCCTGAACCCCATCTCGTGGGGCGGCAACGCTGCCCCACACCCCACCGTGGGAGGAAGAGGCTGTACTAGCCATGCCCCACCTGCACGGCAGACGTTCATCGAGCGAGTGTGGTATGATTCCGCTGTGCGGCTGGTGGTCTGTCACGATGATGGTGATCGAGGCGGCAGAAGGTGGCGTGGGCATTCAATGCTCTCCCTGCACAACTATCCGTCACAACCAGGTTGACGAGCCACCGGGAGCAAGGAGGGTACGCTCAATGGGAACGCACAACGACACCGTGGCTCCACCGGAGCGCGAGGACGTTGCCCGGCGGTACCGTGAACTGCTTAGCACGTACAAGACGATCAACGCTGAAGTGGCCGAGTTAGCCTGGTCGCTCGCCGATCTTGAGCAAGAGATCGCCACGCTTGCCGCCAGCACCGTGGCGGCCGGCGCAAGGTTGAGGCAGCGCCTGCGCGATCTGCGCCAGCAGCGCGATGCGCTGGAGGAACAGGCGCTCCGGCGTATGGATCAGGCCGAGGCTATCGCCGCCGAGCTTGCGCGCCTGCGTCAGACCCTGGGCAACGTCGAAACGCCTGTGGCCGTGCGCTCGGAGTGACTTTGCAGGTATGTTCAGATCCGGGCATTCCGGTTTTGACTGTTGCGCCACGGCCCCGGGCGACCGGTCTGTGGAGGTGTAGAGTTGAACGCCAGATTGTCAAGCTGATTTGAAGTGCCACCCGCGCCTTCCCCTGCTCATAGCTACTCCAGCACAATCTCGCCACTCCGTCCGCCTCGTTTTTCGGCCAGACGAATGTCCCCGATACGCATGCCCCGATCCACGGCCTTGCACATATCGTAGATCGTCAGCGCGGCTACGCTCACGGCGGTCAGGGCCTCCATTTCTACACCGGTAGGCCCACGGGTGCGCACCCGCGCCTCGATGTGCAAGGCGCTCGCTGCGGGGTCGGGTTCGATGGTGACGCTTACGTGGGTCAGAAGCAGGGTGTGGCAGAGGGGAATGAGTTCCGGTGTGCGTTTGGCGGCCATAATCCCCGCGATGCGCGCCGCTGCCAGCACGTCGCCCTTCGGCACGGCGCCGCTCACGATGAGTTGCAACGTTTCCGGCTGCATGGTAATGCTGCCGCGGGCCACCGCCTCACGCTGGGTATCGGCTTTGGCCCCCACGTCCACCATCTGCGCCTGGCCCCGCTCGTCAAGATGGGTGAGTCGGGGCGTCTCTTCGGGCTGGCTCATAGATGCCTCTCCATTGTGTGCAACGGTTCAGGTTCTGGGAACCCTGGATATCCTGGGAGGGCTGCGCCTCCCAAGCCCTCTCGGTGGGGAGGGCTTGCCGCAACCCTCCCCGCTGGCGGGTTGTTTCCTGGGAGGGCTGCGCCCTCCCAAGCCCTCCCGGTGGGGAGGGCTTGCCGCCCCCACAGGCAGGGGGATGGGGAAACCTGGTTTCCCCATCTGTTCACATCAGGTCGTCTGGAGATGCCCCTAGGGGATCGCCACTGGCGCTGCGCTGAGCACCCAATCTTCATACAGGGTATCGAGTTCGCACAGGCAGGCGGTCTCGGCAGCGCGCAAGACGTCCGGGCCGGCGGTTTCGCGGTACTTACCCTCGGCCAGATAGCGCTGCAGGAAGCGTCCGAAGCCCTCCTCACCGATCTGGCCGCGCAGGGCGTGGAAGAAGAGCGCGGCTTTGGCGTAGGCCACGGGCACGTAGTTGCCGCGCAGTCCGCCAGGGGGCGTGGCCAGGGGCGCGTCGCGGTTGGCTTCGCGCAGGCGGCGATAGAGGCCGCGGAAGTACTCCAGCTCTTCCGCCGCCCGCGCGCTGTTGCCTGTGGCTTCGTAGTAGAGCACCTGGGCGTAACTGGCCAGACCTTCGTCAATCCACGGCTCGCCCTGGGCATCGGTGCCCACCAGGCTATACCACCACTGGTGGGCAATCTCGTGCGCGATGGTGGTTTCCAGCACCCGGTCGTTGTCGGCGTAGAGCGTCTGCTCGATCAGAACCGCGCCAGGGTACTCCATGCCCAGGAAGGTGGTCATGGCGCCCTGCACCACCTCGAGTTCGGCCAGCGGATAGGGGCCGTAGCGCAGATTGTAGGCGCGCAGGGCCTGCTCGGCGAAGCGCAGCGCCCGCTGTCCGGCATCGGCGTTCGCCAGTTGATAGTGACTGACAATACGCGTGCCCTCCACCACAGTGCTTGCCTGTTCCAGGCCCCGGGTGAAGCCCAGGTAGAACTCACGCTGCGGGCCGCTCACCAGGCGTTCCCGGCGCGTCCCGGCGCGCGCCGGGAGGCTGTTGACCCGCGAACCGGTGCTGACCAGGGTCCAGGCGCTTGGAAACTCCACCGTGACGTCGTACAGTCCCACATTGGTCACGGCAAAGTCGCCGCGGCTCTCGATGGGGCGCCGATCCCAGCCACTGTTGATGAACTGCCGGGCGAGGACGGGGTAGAAACCGGCGAGGGACCAGAGACCGGCCTCCTGGTTGAAGGCGCCAAAGGTACGGGCGCTGGCGTTGCGCGGCGTTCGGGCGATGAAGCGGAGATCGGCGCGCGCTATGCCGCCTGGCGGGAGCACCCGCGGCAGGGCCAGCCAGAGCAGGGTGTCGCCCTGTTCGGTGCCCGAGGCGGCAGGGCGGCCCTCCACGCTGGCGGCGGTGACATCGAGACGCCCGCCGTAGTCGGGATGGTTGGGGTAGAGCCGGAAGTAGATTCGGTCATAACTCAGGCTCGAACGGTTGGTGACGGTGACGCTGACCGTGCCGCGTATGGTCAGCGCGGCGGGGTCAGCCGTGGCGACGATGGTGTAGCGATCCCACTCGGCGGCGCGGGCCAGGTCGCCGGTGTGGGCCGGGAGTAACGCGGCAGCCTGGGCAGCGAGAAAGGGATCGGCGGCAGAGGGCGACGCCTGACCCGACTGGCGCGCGGCAGGCGCGGCCAGAGCGCCGACTACAAGCGCCAGAGCGAGCAACGGGCCGATCAGGGCGCAAACTAGCTGTTCAACGCAACCGCGACGCGCAGATTGCGGCGGCGAGCAATGCGTCATAATTGGGAAGTTTGCCTATAGCTAAAGTCGTCAAAGCGTGCTATGCTACATATGTCAGACCCAGATACTCTACCACGATGCGGGCAATACTTCCAGCACACAAGACCCGCGGCAGGAAGGAGGATGGCGATGACGATCCAGTATGAGCGCGCACCGAGCCGACCCGCCCGTCCCACCGCAGCGCCTCCCGCCACTGGCGAGCGCCCTGTGTACACGCGCTACTGCGCCGCGCCCCGGCCCGCCCATCCGATCGGCGAGCCAAGCTACCTCCACGCGCTGCTGGTGGCGGCCTGGCTGGGACGGCTCATCGATCCGTTGCCCCACGTTCCCACGAAGGGGCACCCCGCCCGAGGGCTGCGAGTTCCGTGAGGTTGACCGGTGTCAGCAGTGGCCGCCCGGTGAGGGCGGCCACCAGATTCTCGGCGGCCAGGGTCGCCATCCGGGTGCGTGTCGTCAGGGTGGCGCTGCCGATGTGCGGCACGCACACGCAGTTGGGCAAGCTGAGGAGGGGATGCTCGGGGCCGATTGGCTCGCGCTCGAAGACATCGAGGCCCGCAGCCCGCGGGCGCCCGGCGCGGAGCGCCGCCACTAGCTCATCTTCGCGTACCAGCGGCCCGCGCGCCACATTGACAAAGACCGCCGTGTCGCGCATCAGCGCGAACTCGCGCGCCCCGAGCATCCCCCGGGTTGCGGGCGTTAGCGGCGCGGTTACCACAACGAAGTCACTCTCGCGCAACAGATCCTCGAAGGGCCGGTACACCGCCCCGGTTGCGGCCTCCAGCGCAGGAGCCGGGTGGCGGTTGTGGTAGAGCAACCGCATCGCGAAGCCACGCCCCCGGCGCAGCACAGCTCCACCGATGCGCCCCGCGCCGACCACACCCAGCGTTGCGCCGTACACATCCACCCCCACCATTTGCAACGGGTGCCAGGGTCCCCACGCGCCCGCCTCTATCATCCGCTGGCCCTCGACGATGCGCCGGGCGGCGGCGAGCATCAGCGCCCAGGCGAGATCGGCAGTGGTTTCGGTCAGCACGTCGGGGGTATTGGTCACCAGCACGCCCCGCGCAGTACAGGCCGCCACATCAATGTTGTCGTAGCCTACGGCCATGTTCGCCACCACGCGCAGGCGCGGAGCAGCGGCCAGCACCTCGGCGTCCACCCGCTCGGTGAGCAGGCTGAGTAGCCCTTCGGCGCTGGCTACCCCGCGCAGGAACTTGTCCCGTGGCACAGGACGCTCCACTTCGTCCCACAGGCTGACCAGGCATGTCTCTGCCAGAAGGCGCATGGCCGGCTCCGGCAAGCGGCGGGTAACGTACACCGTTGGGCGAGCTGACGACATGGCGAGCCCTGTTTCAGCTTCAAATCCGAAGGATCGGCTCAAAAGTATGGTTCGGTCCCGCTTGACAACGCGGTCTTCAGCTCCACAGCTCTACAAGCCGTTTGTGTAGAGGTGTAGAGATGTGGAGCGCGACTGGCGCCCTCCTGGTGTCACCTACCCGGGCAGGGGCTGTGGAGAAACCCGGTTTCTCCACCCTCCAACCGCAGTTGGGATTGCCTGGCGCCCCATCGGGCGGGGGAATGGGGAAGCCCGGTTTCCCCTATTTTCAGAGCACCACCACGTGGACCTCGGGCGGACCGTGGATGCCCAGCGAGAGGGTCATCTCGATGTCGGCGGTGCGCGACGGGCCGCTGATGAAGGTCAGGTGGCTGGTTGGGTCGAAGAGTGCCGCGCCGTAGCGTTCGCGCAGGAACGCCAGGGCCTCACCCAGACCGCGCACCAGTTGCGAGCGGTGCGCTACCGCGATGTGGGTGGGGGCAAGGAGCGAGGCCAGGCGAGGGCGACCGGGGCCGTGGCGCAGCACCAGCGTGCCGCTCTCGGCAATGGCGCAATCGACCCCCGAGAGACACACCGACACAGGCTCCAGGGTCTGCAAGCGTTCCTTGCGAGCGGCGCCGTGCACGCGCGCATCGAGGACGCTCACCCCGCGCGCGGCGAGCAGCGCCGGAAGACCGGACAGGTCGATCTGTTCGAGATCCCAGGCGATCACCTGGCGGGCCTCACGTTCGTCGAGCAGGCGCCCGATCACCTCCAGGGCCTCTTCAGCATCGGCAACCGGGTAGGTGCGCCCTTCAAGCTTCGCCAGTTCCGCGCTGAATTGGGCCACCAGATTGGCAGCAGGGGGATGGACGAAGGGCGGCGCGGCGTGGGGCGCCGCGCTGGCCTCCTTTTCGAGCCAGGAGCGGTTGGAGGCCAGACTGGTACGCAGGTTAGCAAGGATCTGATCACGGCTCATAGGCGTGTACCTCAAAAGGCGCGGCAGGGAAAGCGAGCCTGCCCACCGGCGGCGAGCCTGTCGCACCGCGCCCCTGCCCGCGGGGAGCGTGTGGGAAGGCGCGCCCTGCCCCGCCCGCGGCAAAGGAGCGCGCCGTCCGCCAGATCAACCATTGTGGCGCTGGCGTTCGCGCTCCTCCCACCACTCGCTGAACGTCTGGGCAGGAAGAGCAGGAAAATCGCGCCCCCTGGTCCAGAGGTGCAGGGGGGGCGGGAGACGCCGGATGCGCCCCTTGCGCCGCAGCAGCCGCGTGCCGAGCCGGGCGAACTTCCCACCCACCCGGTAGAGGGCCGGATTGTTCATCATCGCGGCGTAGCTCTGGATGGCCGGTTTCTCGATGGGGTGGAACTTGCCGGCCCTGACCGCATCGGCGCGCAGGCGCAGCAGCAGGTCGGGAATGGCGATACGCACCGGGCAGACCTCCTGGCAGGCCCCGCAGAGCGAGGAGGCGTAGGGCAGCAGGTAATTATCGGGCAGGTCGGGCTGGAGCAGGGGGGTCAGGATAGCGCCAATCGGCCCGGAGTAGACCCCACCGTAGGCATGGCCGCCGATACTCTGGTAGACCGGGCAGGCGTTGAGGCAGGCCCCGCAGCGGATGCACATCAGCGCCTCGGCATACTGGCCGCCAAGGATCTGCGAGCGGCCATTGTCCAGCAAGACGAGATGGAACTCCTCCGGGCCATCGGCCTCACCGGGGCGCGCGGGACCGCTGATGATACTGGTGTAGACCGAGAGTTTCTGGCCGGTGGCGGAGCGGGCCAGCACCTGTAGCATCACCCCCAGGTCTTCGAGCCGCTCAACAATGCGCTCGATGCCCATAATCGCCACGTGGATACGCGGCACGGAGGTGGTCAGGCGCGCATTGCCCTCATTCTCGACGATAACCACGGCCCCCTCATCAGCGATGCCAAAATTGACACCGCTGATGCCCATATCGGCACGCAGGAAACGCTGGCGCAGGGCCTGGCGCGCAGCGCGGATCATCGGCGGCACCTCAGTGGTGGGCGGCATACCGAGGTGTTGCTCGAAGAGCGCACTGATCTGCTCGCGGGTCTTGTGGATCGCGGGGGCGATAATGTGCGAGGGCGTCTCGCCGGCGATCTGGATAATGTACTCGCCCAGGTCGGTCTCGACCACTTCAACGCCGGCCCGTTCGAGGGCCTCATTGAGGTGAATCTCTTCGGAGGCCATGGACTTGGACTTCACAATCGAGCGCACACCGCGACTGCGGGCCAGTTCGGCGATGTAGCGTCTGGCCTCCTCACCATCACTGGCCCAGCAAACGCGCCCACCGCGGGCCTCGACCCGTTCGGCAAGGCGCACGAGCAACTCATCGAGGCGGCTCAGGGCATGGGCGCGGATGGCGCGGGCCTGGTCGCGCAGGGTATCGGCATCGCTGAGGGCGCCAATGGCCCCGGAACGGTTGCCGACGAAGCGCGCGGTGGCACGGTTGAGCGCCGTGCGTAGCGTCTCGTCGTGGAGTGCCGTATCAACGCGGTCGAAGAAGTGCAGGGAGTGCGTGCTCATGCAACTATCAGCGTCCTTATCGTGAGGCTCTCGAGGATCAGTACACCAGGCAGCCTGTCAAGCAGGTTTGCTACGCTCTGCTCGTTCCTTCCCGGCTCGCCCCCGCCGGGAGAGGCGTGCGGCTCACTCCTCCGCAGGGGAGGATTGGGTGAGGCGGTTGAGAGGGGCGCCCTCCCGCACCTGCACCATGCTGTGCCATCTTCGCGCCCCGACGATCAACGTTCATACCGGCCGCGCATCGACCATATTGGCGAGCACCTCGGCGATGTGACGCGCGCGAATAGGGCTGCCACGCCGTGACAGACCACCGGCGATCTGGGTCATGCACGAAGCGTCGCCGGTAACCAGCAGATCGGTTTCCGCGGCATGAACATCGTGGATCTTTCGCTCGAGCATCGCTTCGGAAATAGCGTACTGCTTGATGGCGAACAAACCGCCGAATCCACAGCAGGTATCGCAGTTGGGCAGCGGGCGCACTTCAGCCTCCTGGACATTCGCCAGCAGCGCGCGGGCCTGGCGCCCCACGCCGAGGAAGCGCAGTCCGTGACAGGCATCGTGGTAGCTGATGCGCCCCCGAAACCGGGCGCCAACGTCGGTAACGCCGAGCACATCCACCAGATACTCGGTTAATTCGTAGGTGCGGGCGGCCAGCTCTGCGGCGGGGCCGGCATAAGGGCTATGGGCGAACAGTTCGGCGTAGAGATGGCGGATCATCGCCGCGCACGAGCCGGAAGGCAGCACGACATCGCCCTGACCGCGCAGCAACTCAATTGTGCGCCCGGCCACGGCGTACGATTCGTCGCGAAACCCGCCGTTGAAGGCCATCTGCCCGCAGCAGGTCAGGCCACGCGGCACGTGTATCGCCACCCCCTGACGTTCGAGGATCTCCACCGTGGCTTTGCCGATTTCCGGGTAGAGCTGGTCCACAATGCAAGTGACGAACAGAGTGACCCGACGTGGCCCGACGGGGGTGGACACAGTCTGACTCCTTCAGGCATGGTTCGACAGCGACGCCAGCAGCGCGAGGGGCGCATCTCACCCTGTAAGAGGTCTGAGGAGACGGTCAGCGGCGCCCCCGGGCTATCAGGCCGGGCCGAAGCATGCGCTTAGAATGGAAAGGGGAGGCCTGCTGTGTATTATAGCAAATCCGCTACGTTTATGGGTAGGCGCAGGGAGTGTTCCCAGGGCTGATGCAACGTGCGCCTCCAGCAATGGGGTGTGAGGCGGCTCACCGCCCCGCGAGATGTTCTGCTTCGTTCTGGCGGCCCCTGGTTGCCAGAACGAAGCAGAACATCGAAAGTCAGGGCTTGCCTCAGCAACGTTGCAACGGCCCCGGAGTGTTCTACGATTGCCGTTTATCCAGCCTCCTCGCAGGGCCAGCGCTGTGCTGACGCATGAACGCATTAATATTTTTCTAGCGAGTGACCACACCAGCCTCACCGGAGTCTCATCTGGCTTAATTACGCTCTATGCCGGAGAGCCATCTGAGGTGAACATACGGTGGAACCGGGTTTGCCCAGGCCCCTGCCTGTAGGGGCGCCAGCCGCTCCCACCAGCGGTTGGGACAGGGGGAAACCGGGTTTCCCCGCCCCCCTCCCCGGGGGAGGCTTTGGGAGGGCTGCGCCCTCCCGGGAAATTATCCATTTTCATCTTGCCAGGATGGAGCGCAGCCGCATGGGTTTATAAACAGCAGGATCGTTCAATGAGTTCTGCATCGAGATCCGGTCAGTTTGGAAGGAGGCGTTCAGAAATGTCGTTATCTACTCTTAAAATGTTCACTCGCGTGGTCATGCTCGTCGGGCTGGCGCTGGGTATCATCGGGGGCGCCACGATCGTCCCACGACCGGCGCGCGCGAATGTGCCGCCTTCCTGCTCCACCTCCCCGTTGTACACCAACGGCACGTTCGTTACTGCACCGGGGATCAGCATGGCGACACCGCTCCATATCGGCCGGGGGTTCCTGGCCCAGCCCAACTCGACCCCACCCAACGAGAGTGACCCGGCAGGAGATGGTGTCCTTAGAGCGCGCCTCGCCGACGATTTTGTGGTGACAGGTAACGGCTGGCGCCCATCCGCTGTGACTCTGTACGGGTATCAAGTCGGCGGTTCAACAACCTCAACGATCAACGGTGTTGTTGACCTGCGTCTCTGGAACGGTACACCGGGCGACGGTGGCGCGATCATCGCCGGGCCTGTCGCCGGGACGATCACCCAGAACGCCTTTACCAGTGTCTACCGGGTCCTGTCTACTAGTCCCACCGATACCACCCGTCCAATTATGGCGGTGACGATTAACTGGCCGTTTAGCAGCGTAGAGACCCTCGCGCCCGGAACCTACTGGCTCGAGTATGGATTGACGGGGAATGACATACTCTCTGGACCCTGGACACCGCCAACCGTCGCCACTTCCGGCAATGCGCGGCAGCTTAACCTTACGGGGGGTGAACCCGGCGTATGGACCACGCGAACCGACTACACCCCTAACACTAGCCGTACGATCGAGTTACCGTTTGTGATCTGCGGCAACCCGGTTCCCGTGATCACGTCCATTGTCCCCCCCTCGGCGACAGCGGGAGGAGGCGAGGTCACCCTGACGGTGAACGGCTCCGGCTTCGTCAACGGCGCGGTGGTGCGCTGGAACGGCAGCGCCCGCCCCACCGCCTTCGTATCGGACACCGAGCTGACCGCGACCATCCCGGCTGCGGATATCGCCACCGCAGGCACGGCCAGCATCACCGTGTTGAATCCCGACCCTGATGTCGCGTCAGCCCCGTTCACCTTCTCCATCAACAACCCCGTGCCGACGATCAGCAGCCTGAGCCCGGCCTCGGCGACCGCTGGCGGAGCAGCCTTCACCCTGACAGTGAACGGCTCCGGCTTCGTCAGCGGTTCCGTGGTGCGCTGGAACGGCAGCGCCCGCCCCACCGCCTTCGTATCGGACACCGAGCTGACCGCGACCATCCCGGCTACGGACATCGCCACTGCGGGCACGGCCAGCGTCACCGTCTTCAACCCCGCCCCGGGGGGCGGCGTGTCGAGTGGCCAGACCTTCACCATCAACAACCCT
>Ga0116210_1000689_pt1 | contig 31105 bp, 20 predicted proteins | sample TshhotsprinmetaG_FD_94483 | JGI IMG/M metagenome (GOLD analysis project Ga0116210, IMG submission 94483) | Hot spring microbial communities from South Africa to study Microbial Dark Matter (Phase II) - Tshipise hot spring metaG | ecosystem: Environmental > Aquatic > Thermal springs > Hot... | reverse complement strand
TCCCTTTTTTTCAATATTTTTAGATAAGTTCAAATAGAACCGTTCTTAATAGGTTAAATTTATGAATATATATAATCATAGTATCAAAAAAATAAAATTTGTCAATCTAAATCTTAAAGTTTGTTTTCATTTTATAGTATAATATACCTAACTAATTTATATTAGAGAAGATAAAAAATGAAAGAGATTACATTACAACTTATAATGCAATATTTAGAACGGTTTGGTTGGAAAAACTATGAAGCGGTGGATGAACCTTCAGAGCAGGAAGGTATTATTTATACAGGTTGGCGTGCTTCGGTAAGTAGTCCCGTATATATGCTAAGTATCGACCCCATGATAGAAAAGAGATGTATTTCTTTCCGCACGCAAAGTTTGATGCAGGTTCCGTATGGACAGGTTGGCAATGACCATTTGTTAAATTTATTATTAGCATTACACTGGATCAATTTCCGTATTATTGTAGGTAAATTTTCATATGAGCCATTACGAGGAGATATACGTTTCTCAATTGACCTACCAATTGATGAAAATACATTATCATATGCTCAGTTTGTGCATTCATTAGGTCTAATTGTGGAGATTGTTGAAACCTATGTCCCATTAATCAAGAGAATAAAGGAAGGGGAAATTTCTGCAGAACAGTTTATACAATATGACCTAAAAGGGGAAATCTTACTGGAAAAGCAAGGAATGAGTGAAAGTTTAAGAGACTTATTAAAAGGGTTGGGACGAATCCGTTGGAACTAATTGGGTAGAGGAAATGGGTTAACTTGTTTCTTCAAATTATTAATGGACATGTTCAATGTTCTATTTTCTTTTCCTTAAAGTAGGGCTATTATTATTTATAAAATATGGTGAATTAAAGCGTAACAAGCATTTTAAAAGATAATTATTAAGACCCTTGACAAATTTTAGACAATTTAATTTTGGTCTTAAAAAAATACGATTTAATTATGGACATTTTTTTAAAATATAAAAATAATAATAAAAGAGTTAATCATGTAAAAATGCGAAAGTTTAAGAATATCAAATTTTTATAGAAAGGGTATTGACAAATTTTGGTTTTTAGTGTATAATTCTTTTTCCTTTATAAAATTTTTTGTAATCCATATTATTAAAATAATTAGATAAGGAGGAAAAGATGACACTGCGTTTTTCAACCACACTCGGAATTTTTGACACGGTGTATGACGGCTACTGTAAGGAAGGTTATCGCGAACCTATTAAGTTTACAGAAGTACTGGCGATTATTCCAAAGTCAAAAGGTATTAGTGCTATAGAGATTCGTCAATCAGATATTACTAATGACCTTCCTGTGAAGACCGTAAAAAGAATGTTGAAAGATAATGACATTGCATGTTCTGCGGTTTCTGTTGATTTTTCAGAAAGTAGGAGATATGCATTAGGAGCGTTAGGGCATCAGCATCCCAAAATGCGTAGTACCGCTATTGATGAAGGACGGAAAGCGGTAGATATAGCACGAGGTTTGGGTACGACTGAAGTTGTGCTACGCCTATATACAGATGGTTCTGATTATCCTTTCCATGTGGATTATCTTAATCAGTGGAATACAATTATATCATCAGTGAAAACAATAGCCAAGTATGCATCTCCGGATATTAATGTGTCTATTTTATATAAATCTCGTGACCCACGCAAATATATTACAGTTTCTTCTGCGGGAAGAGCCCTTGCCATGTGCCAGGAAATTGCAATGAAAAATATTGGTGTTGCTTTAAGTTTTTCTAACTCTATTAATGCGGGAGAGATTCCTGCGGAATCCATAGCCCATATTTCTCGTGCAGGAAAATTGTTCCAGGTGTACTTAAATGATAGTTGTTTAACATCCGATGATTTGCTTGTTCCCGGCGGCTATCATTTATGGGAATTGCTCGAAACACTCTTTTATTTACGAACAACGAAATATAAAGGCTATATAAACCTTGACCTCCGCGCCAATCGAATGGAACCGCTGTATGTTTTGCAGATTGCTATTGGAAATATAATGATAATCGATAAGAAATTAGAAAAGTTAGATATAACAGAATTACGCAAGGCACAAAGAACTCTGGATGCAACAGAGAGCCAAAAAATTATCCGAAGAGTTATGTTTACTTAATATAGTCGTATACGCCGACGAAGATTAAAAGATTAATAAAACAATTTCTGGAATCTTTTAAGATTCGAAGAAGAAGAACCCCCATAATTTTATTCGTTGAAGAAGAGAAATTTGTGCCCCTTTTAGATTTGCTCCTTCAATATTGGACTCGGATAGATTTGCTCCGAGAAGATTGGCTTTTTCAAGGTTAGCCCCTGTTAAGTCTGTTTGTTGTAACTTCGCACGATTATAACTGGCTTCACTGGAATGGACATGTTTTAATATTGCTGCACTTAGATTGGCTCCCGACAAATCTGCTTCAATAAGTAAAGCCTCGTGAAGATTTGCTGCAGATAAATTGGCACCGATTAATTTGGCTCGCCGAAAATCGGCATGGGACAGACATGCTTGTTTTAGATTTGCGTGTGAGAGGTCGGCACCTGAAAATTTTGCCGAACTTGCATTAACTTCTCTAAGGTCAGCCCCTTTAAGCCGACCCGCACTGAAATCTGCATCTTTTAAATTGGCTCCTCTTAAAATTCCTTCATGTAATTTGCAACGGAATAGAACACTACTCATTAAGTCGGCAGAAATTAATCGTGTTTTTTTCATGCTACAATCTGTAAGATTTGCATGGCGAAGTATGGCTTTTGTTAGATTTGCTTCAGAAAGGTTAGCATCTGTTAGGTCAGCTGAAATAAGATTGGCGTTTTCTAAATCCGCACCTTCCAAGTTCGCACGGATTAGTCTTGCTCCCATTAGACACGCCCCTTTTAAGTTTGTATGTCTTAAATCTGCATCCATCAGGTCTGCTTTCGTTAAATCCAGACCTTCGAGATTGAAATGAGGTAATGTTACCCCTGTAAGTTCGAGAATAGTATGAGGATTTAAAGCACGCCAGTGGGCTATTGCTTCGGAACCCTGTTTTACTATTTCTACATGAGAAACATTAGCCATAATAATGTTTATTCTTTTAATAATATTTAAACAATTTTCCAATCTAATTATATATGTATTAATAATAAAAATCAATAATCATATAAAAATATTTATATAAAAACGAGCATATTTATATTTTATAAGAATTTGTATCTATTTTGGTTCTATTGACATTGAAAATGTTTCCAAAAAATCCTGGATAGTGTAGATGTTTTTTATGAGAAATGGAAGAATTGACGTTTATTTGGATAAAATATATAACTTGTATATCAAATTAATGTAAGGAGTTTGCAAATGAGTGAAGTAGGAATTGTATGGCAGGAAGCGAAAAAGTATACAGAGATTTTTTATCACAAGGCGGAAGGAATAGCGAAGATAACAATTAATAGACCGCACCGTCGAAATGCGTTTACACCTGTAACATTGGATGAGATTAGTGATGCATTTTCAGATGCGAGATTTGACCCACAAATAGGGGTGGTCATTTTAACGGGTGAAGGGGATAAAGCATTTTGTTCAGGGGGAGACCAGAAGTATCGGGGAGAAGCAGGTTATGTAGACCCACGAACGGGACATCATCGTTTGAATGTTCTGGATTTATACAGACAAATACGAACCTGTCCTAAGCCTGTGATAGCAATGGTGGCAGGGTATGCCATAGGAGGAGGAAATATTTTAGCAATGATATGTGATTTAACAATAGCGGCGGACAATGCTATTTTTGGACAAGCAGGACCGAAGGTCGGCTCATTTGATGCAGGGTATGGCTCGGCCCATTTAGCAAGAATTGTAGGGCAAAAAAAAGCAAGGGAAATATGGTTTCTATGCAAACAATATACCGCAAAAGAGGCATTAGAGATGGGTTTAATAAATACTGTGGTTCCGCTGGAGGATTTGGAATCTACTACGGTAGCATGGTGCCGGCAAATATTAAAAATGTCGCCAATAGCACTACGCTGTATCAAGTCGGCAATGAATGCGGATGAAGATGGACAAGCCGGATTAACAGAATTGGCAGGGAATGCTACGATGTTGTTTTATATGACGGAAGAAGGTCAGGAAGGTAGAAACGCCTTTCTTGAGAAGAGAGAACCTAATTTTTCAAAATTCCCACGCAAACCATAAATTCCAATTTAGTTTTTTATGCCGATTATGACAGCAGAAAAACCTTCGTTTCTTAAAGTTTTATTATTAACGGCTCGACCTAAAACATTAGGTGCGAGTGTGGCTCCTGTTTTAATGGGAACCGCTCTGGTTATTCGAGATGAAAAGTTCCATGGGCTTTCTGCTTTCTGTGCCTTAACGGGGGCTATACTTATTCAAATATTAACGAATTATGCGAATGATTATTTTGATTATATAAAAGGGGCCGACCGAGAGAACCGTTTAGGTCCAGAGCGTGCTACCAGTTCGGGATGGCTTACACCGAAACAAATGAGATTCTCTCTAATGATTTTATTTTTTATCACCCTTGTTCCGGGGGCCTATTTGATTTATAGGGGAGGGTTTCCGATTTTGATTATTGGTGTGATTTCGCTAATTCTTGCTTTTGCGTATACAGCAGGTCCATTACCCCTTGCTTATTTAGGATTGGGGGACTTGTTTGTTTTTATATTTTTTGGGCCGGTTGCTGTTATGGGGACAAGTTATGTCCAGACTTTGCAAGTGTCTATATATGGATTTTTGGCGGGGGTTTCTGCGGGTTGTTTTTCGGTGGCCATTCTTACGGTGAATAATTATCGAGATATAGAAAATGATCGATCTGTCGGGAAACGAACACTTGCAGTCCGATTGGGTGAAAATTTTGCCAAAGCAGAGTATATATTCATGCTTTTTATTAGCGTTATTATAATCCCTTTACTCTTTGCTTTTTGCGGTGAAGGACAGAAAGATATATTGTTATTGATGATTCTTTTGGTACCCTCTATGTTTTTAATGAATTCTATTATTCATTATAAGGGAAGGGAGTTAAATGTATTATTAGCCAATACATCAAAATTGTTATTGGTGTATAGTGGGCTCTTTTCTATATTGTGGATTATTTAATGTCAAAACCTGTTCACATTCAAAAACTATTCTTATACAGTTATGAAATACCTTTGAAGACTTCTATATTCATTCGAGGTGTCCCTTTTGATGTTAAGAAAGGATTGCTCATTCATTTCGAAGATTTTGAAACAAACAGGTTTTGGGGAGAACTTTCCTTTTTACCCCCGACAGAAGAAAAAATAAAAAATGCAATAGAATGGCTTGAAAAATATCACGACTATCTTTTGGGCGAACAGAATGTCCCTCTTTCTGGGTTACCCCCCGAACTAAAATTTGCAATTGAAAGTGCTGTAGATTGTTCCGGTTTGAGGGATGATAAAATTTCTGAGACGACTCTAAAAATGAATGCACTTCTTGCGGGAAGTTTTAATGAAATTATTGAAGGGGCAAAACTAAAAAACAAACTTGGCTATTCTGTATTTAAAATAAAATTAGGAGAGTATTCTTTAACAAAGGCTATTGATTTAGTTATTCGTGTTAGAGAAATTATAGCAAGGGATGCAGGAATCGTTCTGGATTTAAATCGGCAGTGGGAATTAAATCAGACATTAAATTTTGTTGAGCATATTTTAGATAAAGGAATCCTGTATATAGAAGATCCTGTTGAAACATTGGAGGAGTTAATGACCTATCTAAAGGTATCTCCTGTTAAAGCAGGTATTGATGAGTTTCTTGAAAGATGGAATTTACAGTTGGAAAGTATCTATAAAGAGTTTTCTGAAAAACTGGTTTTTGTTGTTAAACCGTCTATTGTTTACGGAACGGATACATGGAAAAATTTTTTGGATAGTAAATCTTGTGGGAAAGTTGTTACTTCTGCTTGGGAGACAGGTGTTGGATTGCGCGGACTATTGAAAATCATATTGAGAAATCAAATGAATATTCAATTTGTTGGTTTGGATACTTATTCCTATTTTAAATATGACATTGTGGACCCTGTTTTCCCGATTACAGGGCCTCAAATTTCTATAAAAACAGTTCAAGAAAAATTTTCGGTTGATATAGAAAAATTAAGTTTGATTAAATCCTGGTAAACGGGGGAATAACTTCAGCGATATATCTCAAAGACACATTATTTATGAAATAGAGATCCGTTTTGTCATGGAGCGTTCTGAAGGAATAGGTTCGGGCTTTTTTACAAATATATGATCTATGGAAGGGAATTTTTCCAGGGGATGTCTATATTCACTATACAATTGAATTAGGTGAATAGTAAGGAGCAAACGAGCAATTCTTAGCTGTCGTGCGTTCTGATAGTAAATACGAAAACCATGCAAGCACGCCTGTTGAATTTTATTTCTGAAAGTTGCAGGGATGTTATTGTTCCTCTGACTCCAGGTCCAGAGGTCTTCTGTCGTATCTAATGGAGGGAGTGTAGATTTTTCTTTTTCTTCTAACATTTCATAGCATTTTATCAGTCGATCGAACCAGAAGAGTATTGAACGGTATCCCTCTTCAGAAATATCTACTTCAATTTGAGCCCGGTCGATGGTCTCTTTTGTCTGTATATGTAAATAGGCTTCACGGTCGGGATTGGGTTCAGGTATCATTCGAATTCGCATCCGTTCAAGGGAGTCTCCATAATTGAAACTCTCTAAAAGAACTGCAATATCAAATTTGTGCGGAGAGAGTAAGGAGTATTCATAGATTAGCTCAGTAGAAATTTCATCCTGAGATAGGACACGGTCAATTTCTGTATCAATCTGAAAACATCCAATCCGCCAATCGAACCACATGTCGTGAAATAGTGCAATCAGTTGTTCTCCGATACCTTCAGGTTTCTCTTGTGTGATTGCTATATCAACAAGATCTAATAAACGCTCTTCCAAAAATTCTTGTGTTTTCCAGAAAATCCGATATGAAAAAATATGATGAAGAATAAAGAAACGGTCTATGATTATATTAGCCTTTTCTTCGGAAATGTCTGTGGTCTGTTGAAATTTTTTTACCCAGGATATATTCCAGTCTCGTAATTCACGAGCCATTGTACTTTTGGGTGTGTGGGGTATTTCGTCAAGGGAACCGTTATCTACACAGGGTTCCAATATATATGGAGCCATTTCCATCTGGAACTGCGCAGGATAATCAGCCCACATTATCAATGTTTGATCATGAATAGAATAAAGATGAAATTTGCTGAAATCCGTGAGCAAAACATAGCGAGAATGCTCATCAGAAAATTCTTCAAGTAGTAGCCGAGAGAGGGGACAAAAGTCAAGATTTCTATTTTTTATTTTTGAGGGTAAAGTAAGAAGATATTCGGGAACAATTACAATATAAATACCCTTTCCGTTTTCGGATGTTAGTTGAAAAGGTAGTGCACCTGTATTTTTGGTTGTTTCAGTTTCGGGGAGGGGTACGAAAGATTTCCAACCCAACCTGTGGAAAAAGTCTTCAATATATCTATATCTCTCTAACCCCTGTGATGTCTGTGCCCATTTCCACCATGATTCAGGAATCTGCAGAGATGTTCGATTATATATAACGCTCATAAAACATATTTCCCTTTCGGTATTTTCAGTTTATTATTTTCAATAATTCTCCAGATAAAATCTTCCCTGTTACCAAGTAAATCAACGGCTCCATGAAGAAAATTGATTAATTCAGGATTTTTTTGTTCCATCTTTTCTACAAATTCATTTGTGGTAAGAATAAATAAACGAATTCCTTCTATGGATTCGGGGAAAACATCGCCATTTGTTGTAACGACAATAACTTCATTCCTCTCTTGATTGAAAAATGAGAGACGAACGGATTTATTAGTATTAAGAATAGTCCGAACTCGGTCAATGGATGAACACACTTTTAGTACCAGAGATTGTAAAATTAAAACTAGTGGATGATTCTGGTCAATTTGATACCATGTTCTATTTCCTTCTTTCCACTGATAAATTAACCCAATTTGTGAAAGTCGTTCTAATTCTCTCTGTACAGCACGAAGAGGTAATTTCGTTGCACTTTCTACTTGACGCTGATAAAATATCCTTCCCAAATTTGTAAAAAGAACTAAAAAGACTTTTGTTCGAGCTTCAGAACCTAACAAAGCCTCTAATGTAGTTAAATCAACTAAATTTTTATTTTCTTCACTAATTATCGTTTGCATTCAATCATAAAACATATGTAGTTAATTACTATTGTTAATTGTTCTATCCAAATATATAATCAATATATCATAAAAAAATATCAATGTCAAATTATTTTTAATTAAATAATTAATATATTTAGTTGTTAATTGATTTAAATTATTTTAATAACTAAATATTGTAGTTAAAATATAAATTTGTTGAATGCGTCAAAAATATATATATTTATTTAATACCGTTAATAAAATTAAATTCTTACAAATATAAACTATAAATGAAAAAATTAGTTTTGATCTTGTAGGAGAGAACAATAAATAATGAATATAGTAAAAAGTTTAATGAATTTATAAATAGAGTAGGATATGTTTTATAATTAAAAAAAGATTGGTAAGTTATTATGAATAATTTGATAAACATTCATGAATTAAAGAGTTTTTTACCAGAAAGGTCTGAGCATGACCATAAGGGTCGATTCGGACATCTTTTTGTTATTGCAGGTTCGCGGTATTATACAGGGGCGGCGAAACTTTCTGCTTGTGCCGGTATGCATTCGGGTGTGGGACTGGTAACATTAGGTGTTCCCTCGGTTGTGGTAGATGTGATCGCGAGTAATTTGATGGAGATTATTTTCTATCCATTTCCTTCGACTAAAGAGGGAACTTTTTCTGAAGAAGGGGCCGAAAAGGTAATTGAGATTTCCAGAGATAAGAATGCAGTATTGGTTGGGCCGGGATTAACTCAGAGTCCATCCACAGTGAATTTTGTAAAAAGGATCTTACCAAACATTGAGGTTCCCCTTATTATTGATGCAGATGCCTTGAATGCAATTAGTGATAGTCCGGGTATTTTGCGTATGTGTAATGGAACCCCTATTCTCACACCTCATCCCGGGGAAATGTCTCGCTTGATTAAGATCTCTACAAAGGAGATACAACAAGAGAGAGAACAATGTGCGATTGATTTTGCGAGACAGATGGGAGTGATTGTGGTTTTAAAGGGGCATCACACGGTTATAGCCAGCCCTGATGGAAAATACGCAGTGAATACAACAGGAGGACATGGTTTAGCGAAAGGTGGAACAGGAGATGTGCTTGCGGGACTTATAGCGGGTTTGGTAGCACAGGGAGTGTCTCCTTTTTATGCATGTCAGTTGGGTGTGTGGTTGCATGGGAGGGCTGGAGATTTGGCTGAGAAGGCGTTGCATCCGCGGAGTATGACCGCAGTGGATTTGTTTGAATTTTTACATCTGGCATGGAGGGAATTGGAACCGTTACCGTATGATTAAACTCAGAGATATTGGTGAATTGTCTTTTATTAAAAAGGTTGAGGACCTTATTGGGAAGCCCTCGAAGAAGAATGTACTTGTTTCGATTGGAGATGATTGTGCGGTAGTGAAGGTGAGGGGAGGTTCTATTTTACTCATTTCATCGGATATGTCTGTGGAAAATGTGCATTTTCTTTCGGAGTGTTTTCCGCCAACAGCCATAGGTTGGAAGGCGATGGCTTCTGCCTGGAGTGATATTGCAAGTATGGGTGGTGAACCGCAGTGGGCGGTGGTTTCAATAGCACTTCCCGGTGATGTCTCGGTTCAAAGGGCGGAGACAATATTTAGGGGAATGGTAGAATCCACGAAATATGTTGGAGGGACTATTGTAGGGGGCGATACCACTTCTTCTTGTGATGATTGTATTGTTATTGATATTACAGTAATAGGGGGGGCCATACAAAGAAGGTTTATTACACGTTCAGGAGCCAAACCGGGTGATATTGTTGCAGTTACGGGGACATTAGGAAACTCTTCTGCGGGTTTATTGGCTTTGAAACAAAATTTGCCCTTACCGGAATTATGGCGTTCGCATTGGTATCCTATTCCACGGATAGAAGAAGGGAGATGGTTTTGTTCTAAAGGCTGTGTGAGTGCCATGATTGATATAAGTGACGGGTTGGTTATAGACGCGGGGCATATTGCGGAAATGTCCAAGATAGGGATTAATTTGTATAGGGAAAAGATTCCTGTTTCAGAAGAGTTAAAAAAGTTTTGTGATACTTATAATTTTGATATAACCAATTTCATATTAGGGGGTGGGGAGGAGTATCAATTGATTGTAACAATTCCCAAAAACAAATGGGAAAGGGTTCGTGCAAAGTTTAACCAAAAGTTTAAATGTTTAATTACAGAAATAGGTTATATAACAGACGAGTGGCAAGGTGTCCGAGTAGATGGGGTAAAACCCGCTATTGTAGGGTATGAACATTTTGCTAACTCTTAGATTTGTTCAATTTGTCTATAAAGTAGAGAACCGTTGTCGTCGAAGAAGAAAATAACTGCATTCCTTCCATCGTCTTCTAACCAACCGCCCGTATTATAAACCTTAATATTTTTTCGGTTTTTGAGTTGTTTGATAAAAATGTAATATTAAAATTGTTGTAGGTGGGAACATGAGTGTGTCCAAAGATGATTGCGTCAGGGGAAGGAAAATTAAAATATATAGATTTCTTTTCACTAACATCATAGAATCTTTTAAATCTTTCTATTTTATAAGGGTCATTTTGAATGTTATGGTAGTAGTTCTTATAATTGCGTGTTTTTTCTATTCTTTCTGTGAAATACCTTACTATTCTATTTATTCTAAAAGTATTTATTCTTCCACTTTTTAAGTACCAGGGTAGTTTTATTGAATTTTTTAATTGAGAAAGTGCATGGGCAAGGATTCTTTCTAATTTCTCTGTTTTTTTCTTTTTTATTTCAGCCATAATATCGTAAAATGTTTCGTAAACATCTCCTCCCTGTCCAACTCCCGTACATATCATAGAGGTGAGGGGGATGTTGTTCTCTTCAAAATATTTAATGTCTGTGGAGTGAATGTTTTCAAAATTGTCTAAAAGTTCTGATAATAAGACCCAGGGCCTGTCAAGCATGTGTCCGTGAGTAATGATATAAGTATTTTCAGATGTTTTTATATACAGATTTGGGTATACAATATTTATAGGTATTTTTTTGTGTGTGTGATCCAAAAGTCCTTCTAAAAATAGGTCTCCATAGTGTTTCGTTTTTTCAACATATTCGACATCAGGTAAAAATAATTTTTTCTCCGAGTTCTTTGATAAATCTATTGATCCGGGTTGTGTCCTCTTAAACTTTCATGGGTCCTTATGGGCTTTGAGTTTTTGAATTACATTGACTTCCCACTCTATTGCATCCCATATATGTTTATCATGATTTCCGGGTACATAGATAATCTCTTCTGCAAGGTTCTCTTCTTGAATTTTTTGAAAGAATAATCGTGCTATCTTGTATGAATTTTCGAATGAACTTATGGAGAAATCTAAAATATCACCGTATAGAATTAAATACTCAGGTTTATAGTTCTTTAATCATTCAACAAACTTATAAAAAGCAGGAGGGAAAAGTTTCGTTTCTGGATTGGGTGCTAATGTGAAGTGGGATCTCCCAGGTGGATGTCGGATGTGATGGCTATTTTCATATCAATTTCCTTTTTTGCTTATGATAATAAATCGTCTCTTTTAATATAACTATTTTGAAGAAAGATGTTTTATTTTGTTATTAATTCTATTACAGTTTTGTAGACCTCATCAGGAGTAATCTTTCTTAAATGTTCCTGTGCCTGATGGAGGGGTATTTTTGTTGGGAAGGGAATGGGTCCTTTATATAATACTCGATAGTGGGGTCCTTTAGGAGCGTGTTGTTCTGGGTTGGTGCCACCAAATATACAGATTGCAGGCTGTTGTAATAACCATGCTAAATGCATCGGACCTGTATCGCCTGAGATAAAAATAGAAGCATTTGAGATTAAACTGGCTAAATGTTTGAGGGTAGGTAATTGAGGAGATACAAGGACAGGGTATTGCATTTGTTTTGTTATCTGTTTAATCGTATCAAGTTGTCCGGGACCCCATGTGAATAAGACTTCAAAACGGCCATCAGAGATTAGTAAGTCAGCAAGTTTGGCAAAGTTTTCATGAGGCCACTGTTTTTCAGGGCGTTCTACAGGCGGATGGATTAGGATTAATTTTTTGTTAGTTTCGAAGAGGGTCTGTAAGAGTTTTTGAACTTCCTCTTCTATTTCCGGAGGTATAATCATTCCCATCCAATCGTCGATTTTTTCTGCACCGATAGCATCTACAAGAATGAAATTTTCATCTACCCTTGTAAGGATTTGATCTTTTGGGAGAGAAATGCGGTGTGTTGAGAAGATATAACTCAATTCCTGAGCCCGAGGGGGCGCAAAGGAGATACGATAAGGGGCTTTGGAAATAAAAGATAAAAAACCACTTTTTAGAATTCCATGGAAGTCTAAAACAAGGTCGTAGTGGTTTTTTCGTATCAGTTTACAAATCTCAACAAAATATTTTATGGAGGTCCGTATATCCTTGCTTCGTTGAAATATGATGCACTGATTTATGGCGGGGTGTCCGGTAATTACATCGCTTGCTTTTTGTTCTACTACCCAATCAATTTGGGCATCGGGATAGGTAATGCGGACGGATTCCATGGCGGGAATGACGCGGATAACATCCCCAATAGCACTCAAACGGATAAAGAGAATTTTTCTTATGTTTTGTATAGGGTTCGGCATAAGGTTGTTTTTGTTTAATTTTAATGGATTGTAAGTGGTGGTTGCATTGTTTGGGTCGGACGGGTCAGACGAGTCGGACTTTTATCCAGGTTCTAACAGGTCATCTATGTCGGTATAGTGAGATGCTCTGGCTACCGACAATACATGCACAGAAATAGCCCCACTCTTTTTTAATATGCGAGCACATTCTGTAACAGTGGTTGTTGTTGTAACAACATCATCAATTAGTAGTATTCTTTTCCCTTTTACTTCATCTGGACTTTTGACTTGAAAAGCATCTTTGATATTCTTCCGTCTTTCTTGAATGGAGAGAGCGGTTTGAGTCATTGTTGGGCGTATGCGGAGGAGTACCTCTGAAAGTTGCGCTCCTGTAAATGAGTCTTTGACTTGTTCTGCAAGTAACAGGGATTGGTTAAATCCTCTTCGTTTGAGACGGAACGGATGTAAGGGGACTGGAACTATCAAATCAAATTTCATATCTGCCATTTCTATTTCAATCCATTCGCGGAGTAATGTTCCTAATGGCTCTGCCATGAGGGTTTTCTTTCGAAATTTAAAGGTTATGATTGCTTCTTTAACGATACCTTTGTACCGGACGGGGCTTCGTATACAATCCACATAAGGATTGGGATGGGTTCTACAATCTTCACAGGGAAAGTTAGACCGTGTTCCAAAACCAATTGCTAATGGATGAGGAATACCGCAAAGGGAACAGAAAGGTCTTTCAATACGAGGCAAAGTAGCCCAGCATGCCGGACAGTAATAAGGATTCTCCTCTGTAATTAAGCGATTGTCACAATGACAACAATAGGAAGGGAATAATATATTTTTCCATGCGAGTATCCAATCCGGGTCAAAACGGATTTGAGGAATATATTGCATTAACTTTTGTATGAACATTATTAAGATTTGGGAACAATGTAGAGTAATTTGTTTAGCACATTCGGGGTCAGTGAAATTATTAGTTTCCCATCTGACTCTGAATACTCAAAAGGTATTTTTTCTCCTACACTTCCCGGAGTTGGACCTTCTGCTATGATTTCAAGAGGCTTGTTTTCAGGAGATTTGAAGGGGATATAAATATTTCCGGTGCCATTCACAAAAATGGCTGCAATAGCCCCATTTTCTACATAGCAAATTTTGGGAACAGGTGCCCAGGCGATATAATGAACGGGGCTATCTGCAAAGATATAGGATTTCCCGTTAATAGTTATTTCTTTTGACCCTGAACCTGCAAAAGCCAGCAAGTGTCCTTCCGAAAAACGGAAAGCCATTGCTCGGTTTCCTTGATAAGAAACGGTATGTCCCCATACTTTGAAATCGGTTAATTCAATAGTATTGGGTTTTAAATTTAGTTCTTTTACCACTTGCTCATCTTTTTCGCGGTTTCTTGCGAAACCTCCTTCCCAGCATTCTTCGATGTCTTTATAGTGAGGGGCAACAGCAATGGTTCCATTCGGGAAGCGGGTAAACATATAAGGGTTGTTCCGTGATAGAAAATCGGGGTTGTCGTTATAATTTTCAAAAACACCGGAGGGAGGATAAGCGTTCATCGCTGATAAAATCTCAAAAAGCCACCGCGTTTCTTTCCCATGACTTGCACTCTGGTTATCTCTCGGTCGGAAACCCAAATATACTGCTTTCCCTTTGTTTACTTGTCTGTGTGTTCCGATAACATGATTTTTGCATATGGCAATTGGAGTTGAATTCTCAAAGGATTGAATAGGGTAAATAAAATCTATTGGGAAATCTGTAAGTACCGTCATAGGAGATAGATGATCAAGTTGCTCTTTGAAATCTATATCCATCCCTACTGCAGAAAAGCCGTAGAATCTGGAAGGGAGGATTTTAATTCCCATTAGATTTTCCCATTTATCTAATATGTTATTCCCAGCAAAATCGTATATTGGAGGTGTCCCTATCCAGATTAAATTTCCACCACTGGCTACAAAATTAGTAATTTTATCTATGAAACCTTCGGGGGGGGTTGGTTCAAATAATGTTACGAGTGTTTTATAACTTCGATTTTTAATACGGCAAACTCCATTCTCAAAGGAACCCAATTCCATTAATTTTTCTGCGGTAATATAATTTCCATAACCGTATTGAATAGTTAGGCTTCCAAATCGTTCATCAAAAGCCACGAGGTCAATGGGATAGAGGAATAATACATCTGTATCTCGATGTTCAAAATATTCTACCATAGCAAATGGAAGCCACGGAGCATTACCATAAACATCACAAAGGGCTTGTCTGCGATCAGCAATTTCATGTGGCATACCCCAGTGAGCAGAATAGGAATTAGGTATATCGTTAATAACTCCTGTGGAGCATCCTAATGCTAATCCATAATAATTTCGGTCTAAGAATCCACCTTCTGCTGTGTCATTCCCATTACCGGTTAAGAAATCTCCCCACTTAAAATAATCATGACAGGCAGAACTTGCTTGATGTACTGTATTGGACCAGAGGAAATTTGAGGTGTACTCGTAAGCGTAGTTTACCTGTGGCAAACATTGTTCTGTTTTCCATAAATCACAAGAGGGACTTTCGGCCCATGTGGCATGAGCCCTTGATTCTAATTGATACCCAATCTTATGTTCTAAGTATTTCTTTGCTTGTGTGAAGAGGTCTACCACGCCGTTTTGCAAAAAACGATAATATTGTGCCCGGAACAAGGTAGTTTTAAGAATGCCTTCTATTCCGGGTAGCATAATATGTTGGACCGGTTCGTGTGCAAATAGGTCATCAGTAAAAACATCCTGCCCTTGAACAAAATAAATCATATAAGGAGCAAGATCTGCGTATTGTTCACCATATCTTTGAGCGAAGGCTTTTTGAAATCCCAGGCTTACATATCTCAAAGCGAAAGAACCCAAATCGTGATGATTGTAATAGGCCCAATCTTGTTGAATATGCATTTCATCAGAGTAAAGGGCATTGATTTTAACGCCGGCGTTAAGGTATCTATCGCATAGAGATTTTAAATAAGGTAAAGCCTTTTCGCTGAAGTAGTCCATTTCTGGGGTTTTGTAATGAACCACTACCAGAACGCGATTTCCACGGGTTTTCTCTATAGCCCCTTCGCCATAGATGCGAATTCTGGTAGATAGAAAATCCCCATGTTTATTTTTCAAGGATGAATATTCTTCTATTTTCACCGTCTCACTAATTTCCACCATTTGCTTTGGGTTTACTACACGGTATCGTCTACCATAAGAATTTTCATTGAAAGCGAAGACGCGGACTCCCGCAAATTCAATATCAACAGGACCTTTGTTGTTGGCCCACCGTTCCTGTTTCCATAGTTCAACACTGTATTTGCCTGTTTCCGGGTCTCGCAGTCCTTTACCAAAATGCATCCAGATACCACATTCGCTGGTCTCCTTCTTAAATTCTCCTCCTAATTCCAATGGGGTAAGAAAGCTTAACTCTAAACCTAATCCGTAGGACTGGGCAAATTGGCTAATTTTTGCTATTCGCTCGATATATTCCGTTTTATCAGGTGTCCATTCACGGGGTTTATCTTGTCCAGGACGATATTGTGCAAAAAAGTGGTCAAAAGCAATTGTAAGGGTTCGGATGCCTCTTGCCTGAGCATTTTCACATATTTTTCGTAAAGTAGTTATATTCGGTTCGCGGGTAAGGCTTATATTGATTTCCGCGTCGGGATTGCACAGAGTTTCTAATTCATCATCCCGAACCAGGATAATCCCTGCCTTTGGTAATGAAAACCGCCACTGTCCCGGAAACCGAATCAAGGGGGTAGAATAATCCGGTTCCGGCACTTCTTCACCACTACTTAAAAATGTACTAATGGTTAGGAAACAAAATAATAAATAACAAAAGCCAATCCCTCGTTTCATAAAGCATTCCTTCTTTAATTATGTATTGATACGATAGAGAAAAAAATAACTTTAAAATATAAATTTTAGGATTTACATTATAATCCCTTAACCTTCTCAGAAAAAATTTTTTATAAATTTCTTTTAAAAAGCTTGACAAATGCTTTTTCGTTGTATTGTATAGTAAGTGGAAAAATTCCACATGTGAGTAAATAACACAAAGGACAGTGGACTGCTAAAAAGGATAGCATCATTATTGATTATATGTAGAATGAATTTATTAATTGAAGGTTATGCCGTTTTAGGAGATGGAATAATGAGAGATTAGGTATTTCATTATTTTTGGGTTTATATATCGTTGGGGGAGGTAGCAGTTTATTTATGATGTTAAGTGTTTTACATCGGTAGTATTTACTGGTTTTTATAGGATATTTGAATAGATAAGGTTGTTTTATATGAGAGTAGGGCTAAGATACTTATTTCATAATAGTTGGTTTTATTGAAGAAAAAAAGGTAGGGTTTGAAAGGAGAGGAACGGTTTGTTTTAATCTATGTAATTTGAAATATTGGGATAAATTATTTGTTGAAGTAATTAATGAGTTCGAGAAAAGTTTTTGGACATAAATTTTATGATTATTTGGATTTACTTATAGTTTTGTTTCGTGATGGTTAATTTTTGGATTAACAAGATTGGGGAGTCGTTTTTGGGATTATGGGCGAGAGGAGAAGAGTGCGGTTTTTGCGATATTCAGTGATGGTTTTGTGGGCACATAAGGGACAGTAAGTATGGCTTATTTGCTCGTTTTTTAATTGTTGGTGAGTGGGAATGATCCATCGGGCATCATGTCGAATTTTACCGCATACACAACATTGAACTATCATACTACATCCTTTCTTTATTTTGCTATACATTTACAAGCATATTTTGTGCCACAATTTTTTAGAAATGGGGATTTGATTTAAGGTGTTGAGAATCAATAGAGTATGGTCATATAATTTAAATGGAATAGCGTTTTTATCGGAAAAGAGTTCCTCTTTTTGGGTAAAATATACCTTTTTTATTTGTCTACCTATTGTAATATTGTCAATAGTTTATCGAGTTTAGTAAGTTTTTTGTCGAAAAGACAAATGGAATGATTGGTTATGATTGAAGTTCAAAAGTTAACAAAATATTATGGTTCGTTTTGTGCGTTGAAAGAGGTGTCTTTTTCTATTTGTGAGGGGGAGCGGGTTGGGCTGTTAGGTCCTAATGGAGCCGGGAAAAGCACTATGATGCGTATTCTTACGGGGTTTATGCCGGCAAGTTATGGGATAGCAAAGATTGGGAAATACGAGGTTCATGAGTATCCGTTGGAAGCAAAACGGTTAATTGGTTATTTGCCGGAGCGGGTTCCATTGTATGATGAAATGACCGTGAAGTCATTTCTGAAATTTGTAGCCGGGATAAAAGGATTGTCGTCAGGGGAATGGAAAAATGCAGTGGATGAGGTTGTTCACACTTGTGGTTTGGAGGAGGTATATAATCGAGTGGTGGGTGTGTTGTCGAAGGGGTATCGACAACGGTTAGGATTGGCTCAAGCGTTGGTTGGTTCTCCGCCGGTGATTATTCTAGATGAGCCTACGGTTGGGTTGGACCCTCAACAGGTTGTTGAAATTCGTGAATTGATAAAAAATTTTGGGGGGAAACATACAGTTCTTTTGAGCACACATATTTTGTCGGAAGTGTCGTTGTTGTGTTCGCGTGCTTTAATTCTGAATATGGGTAAGATTGCAGCCGAGATTACAATTGATCCTTCACGACCGTCGGGTGAGATTGAACAAGCATTTTTAAAGGCTATATCAAAAGAAGGAATAAGATAAAACAATGAAGTCTGTATTGACGATTGGGAAAAGAGAATTTATAAGTTTTTTTGTGACTCCTTCCGGCTATGTAATATTAGGATTGATTGCGTTGTTAACGGGAACAGCGTTTGTCTTATCATTTCTAACTTATGTACAGATTTCCCAATCTCCATCCCAGTTCGGATATTCATCTGTTCCTGATTTTGAGGAGACATTTTTAAGCCCATATTTTGTGTTTTGTGGTATTATGATAATGTTTTTATCACCTATTATTACTATGCGGTTGTTCTCAGAGGAGTACCACCGGGGGACGATGGAATTGCTTTTAACCTATCCGCTTCATGATAGGGATATTATTTTTGGAAAATTCTCCTCTGCGCTGACGGTTTTGTTATTCGCAGTTATTCTTATTGCCTTGAATGTTTTTTTGTTGCTTCCATTTACTGAGGTAGAATGGAGTGTTTTGTTATTTGGATTATGTTCTGTCTTTCTAATGGGAATGGCTGTGTTGAGTATAGGCTTATTTATTTCTTCACTAATAACTTATCCTATTACAGCGGGACTGGTAAGTTTTGGTGTTTATTTAATTATGTTTATTATTGGTAATGTAGCGGAAAAATTGCCTGCAGTGGCTCCACTTCCAAACACCTTCCCTTTACTATTAAAAAATGTTGTTGAAAAAATATATGGGTTATTTCGTGCTCTATTATTAGAATTACCGCTGGACAATCATGCGAAGAATATGGCTTTGGGTATATTGGAACCGAAAGATATTTCCTATTATTTACTTTGTACAGCATTCTTCATTTTTCTAACATTCCGTTCTTTGGAATCAAGGAACTGGAGAAAGTAGGAGTTGATATTGTTAGATGGAAAAGTATTTAAAAAAATATGCGGGTATCGTTTCGGTATTTAGTTTGCTTGTAGTATTAAATTATGTAGTATGGAAACAAGAAGTATTTAATATCTGGGTTTTGTTCTTTGGGGGGGTATTTTTTGTTTCAGGAATTGTGTGGTTGGTACTTATGTTTTGGAACATTGCTACAGAGTCCGGTTGGTCCGGGCATTCTGTGTCTGGATTGAATGCAGTTCTTTCAACATTGGCGTTTTTGGGTATTTGTATTGTTTTATATGCATTTGTTTTAAGGTGGGATGTATCTATTGACCTGACGCAGGAAGGTCGCCGAACTCTTTCTCCACAAATTGTCAAAATTTTACAATCCATGAACAAAGAGGTAAAGGTTTTGTGTTTCTTTATAAATGTGGATGAAGAATCTGTTGTAATTGCTCGGGATAAGACCCTTCGCTTTCTGGAACAGTGCAAAAAGTACACGCCATTTTTGAATGTGGAGGTTTTAGACCCGCAGATAGACCGGGCTCGTCTGGAGGCGTTGGAAATAACACATGCGTCTACTCAGGGTACTATTGTGTTGAAGTGTGGGAATCGACAACGTGTTATTATGTTGAGTGGTGCAAATCCGCGAATGGAAGAAAGAGAGTTTACTCAGGCATTAATTAGTGTATTAAAAGAAACCGAGACAAAGATAGGATATTTAACAGGACATAACGAGACCCCTGTTGATGACCCGAATCCAGGTGGGCTTTCCACAGTAAAAAAAATTATAGAAGGGGAATCTTATAAAATTGAACCTTTTCAGATAAGTATTGAACTTCCGGAGATACCTAAAGATTATGAAGTAGTAATAATTCACAACCCGAAGGGGGATTTAAATAGTGAAGAATTAAAGGCCCTATCTGATTTTATTAATGGGGGTGGACGGCTAATTGTTTTTTTTGAACCATGGATAAGTGTCCGTTTGGGAAGAAGTGGTGCAGAAAATTTGCGTCCCTGGTTAAAAGAACAGTTGGGGGTTGATGTTGGTTCGGATATTGTATTCACTGTCCAGAGAAAAAATCCATGGGAAATTGAATTGCGTTCGGATCCACAACCTTTTGAAAATATAGAAAAAGATTTCATGGATTTTCGTGGATCCATGCGGATTGACCATCCAATTACACAGCGAATGGACCAGCCTTTATTATGGAGGGCCGTTCGAACGGTTGACCCAGTGGAGAAGGTACCCGATAATTTACAGGTTTTCCCTTTACTACGAACGCTACCCGAGTTTTGGGCAGAAACCGATATTTCTCGTTTAGCAGAAGGTGGAACTGTAAAATATGAACCCGGTGAAAAAGAAGGTCCTCTTTATGTATCCGTCGCAGGGATACGAACAAAAGAACAGCCCGATGGAACAAAGAAGCGAAGTCGTTTTGTAATTGTGGGAGATGCGGATTTTATTACCAATGAGCGGATAAGTATTGGGGGACATATAAATTTTCTATTAAATAGTTTGGCATGGCTTACAGAACATGATGAATTAATAGCAATTCGTCCAAGTGCAAAAGAAGACAAGCCTATTGTCCTTTCAAGTTTACAGAGACGGTGGTTGGTTTGGTGTTCGGTTATGTTAACTCCGCAGATTGTTTTAATTGCAGGTATTCTTGTTTATTTTATAAGGAGGAAACGACAGTGAAATGGCGTAACACCTTTATCTTAATAGCCATTTTTATATGTCTTATTACTTTTTATTGTTTTTTAGATTGGAGAAAAGAAGAACAACGCATAACTCAAGAAGAGATAAAGAAAATTTTTTCTTTTGAACCTCAATCTGTTCGTGAAATTCATATCCAGCAGGCAGGTAAGGCACTATGTGTTGCTAAAAAAGATGCAGATGGTAAGTGGAACTTTGAAAAACCTTCTTCAGACATTCCAGCATTTCAGTTGATGTGGGAACGAGTTGCAAAAAATTTTTCTGAATTGAAGAATCAAAGGACATTGCTGGAAAAAGTAGAAGATAAAACTGCGTACGGTTTGCATAAGCCCAGTCTTATTGTAAAGGCCGTGGTTGATGGAATGAAAGAACCCGTGGAGTTAACATTCGGTTTTCCTGACCCAACAAACTCTTATCGTTACGCTACAATGGATGGGCAAACAGTTTTTTTAGTAGATGATAAACAATTTTTTGAGTTAAATCGTTCGCTGGAGGACTTACGATTCCGATTTTTAGTTGAAGAGCGGGAAATTCCATTAGTTCGCATTGAATATGCTCGAATATGGACAGAAGACGATGAAATGCAGGATACAAGTTATATTCCTAAAATTGGTGAAGAATCCACGGTAGTTATCATGGAGCGAAAGGATGAGAAATCTCCCTGGCAAATTATATCGCCGGGTAAAGGTCTTGCGGACCAGGAGGCCGTTAATGCTCTCGCTTCTGAGATACAATATGGGATAGGAAGGGACTTTATTGACAGTCCGGAGAGTTTATCGGATTATGGATTAGACCCTCCAAGATGTCGATTAACATATTTTGATGCGAAAAACAGGAAACCTCAAACTGTGTTTCTGGGAGGGATGCAAACTGCGGGGCAAAGTATCCAAGAAAAAGATAAGGAAAAAAGGAAACGGTTAAAGTTATCGGAGTGCACAGGACTATTTGCTAAGTTGTCCGGTCAAAATTCTGTTTTTTTGTTAGACCCCCAATTTTTACAATTGTTACCTCGCTCTCCGGAAAGTTTTAGAAATCGAAAAATTTTTATAAATGAACTGGCTAATGTTAATAAGATTGAGAGAATCGATGAAGCTCAATCTGTTTTTATTCTTGAGAAAACAAAAGAGAAAGGATGGGTAATGTCCCAACCCCCATTAGATGATGTTGATGTAATGAGTATTAATAATTATCTTGGTAAGTTAAAAAGTGTGGAGATACAGAGTTTTCCAGGAGGGACATGGGAAGAGCGTGGATTAAATAATTCAAAAAATATATTGCGGTTTACTATGGAAGATGGGGGAACTTTAGAGATTCGATATATCCCTGTACCGGATGATCATTTGCATTCATATATTAATTGTGATACGGGCGAAGTTGGGATTATATCAAATGATGTGATTTCACAGATTTGGGTTCGTCCGGAAAATTTTCGAAGTTTACTTTTGTATAGATTTTCTCCATCAGATGTACAGGAAATTGATATAACAAAGGATTCAAATACTTTTGTGTTTTATCAATCGGATGGGCAGTGGACCGTTAAACAGCCAGGAAACAAAACACTAACAAATCAAGGGGATTTGCTTCGTTTGCTCCGGTATATGTCCACATTAACTGCTGGTGATGTAAGCAATCAAAAAGAAGATGAAGCAAAAGTTGCGAATGCTATTTTGACAATTGCTATTAAACTTGTAGACCCAAAACAAACTCAAAATAGTATGGTGGGAGCATTATCTATAGGTTCGGTAAATGACGCTGATTCTCGCTATCGCTGGGCAAAGAAAGAGGGGAAACAGGGGGTGTATCTGGTAAAACAGGAATTGGTTGACCTTGTTTATGATATGTTGAAATCTGTCAGTGATACCCGTAATACTCAATGAAATAGGTGGATATTTTAATGATTGAATTGGGGTTCATTAGAGAGGATTTCTCTTGACAAATAAGTGTTAAATGTGCTGTAAGATAAATTTATTCAAAAAAGTAGAATAAAAATGAAAAAATAATTTGAAAATGAAATAAATTATTGACATAATTATAAAAGTTTATTATAATTTATGTAATAAAAAACTGTATATTGTATATTGGTTAATAATTAATGGTAAACTATTAGCAAGAAATAATTTCAGGAAAGGAAAAGAATAAAAGTTACAAATACATTTTATGTGTGTGATAATATCTTAATTAAAATTTGTAGGAGGATAGATATTCTATCTACAAAAAGAATATATTAAATTAAAATGATTTGGATAACTGGTATGAAATAAAAAAATAGAAGGAGCAAATTGCCGTGAAACGAATAAATAAACCTTATTTGGCGTTTCAATCCCTTATAATTGTGGGCTGTGTATTTTTATTAGGTGTTAATTCTTATTTTTCAGGTAACGAGAACAGGATAAAAAGTGAGGGACAGAAAGTAGTTCCTAACGGTGTTTCCAATAACAATGATTCCACAATTTCCGGGTTAACGAAACAGAAGAATAATATACAAATTGCTTCATCTGCTCCGACAAATGCGATTCTGGGGATACTACCTTCTTTTGTTTCCGGGCAGATTGTTAACCTTGTTTATCCAACATGCGACCAGTTTTCAACACTCAATTTTATTGCTAACCCTACGGATGGTCCTGCTCCTTTAACGGTCAGTTTTAGGCTTATATATAACCTTTCGGGTTTTGGTCCGAATGATATGCCTAATATAAAAAATATTACATGGTATATTAGTTCTCCAGCAGGAGGAACACCCGGGAGTACGGGTTTTCAGTGGCAATATCAGGTAGAACAACAATACGACCCTCGTGTAACCCCTGACCAGCAGGTTTTTACTATTGGTGGTCAAAATACCCAGTATTTTCGAACACAGGGTAGATATACAATAGGAATGCGAATTCGAGTTGAAGACCCGATTACAGGAGATTTTCGATATTGTCCTACCCAACCTCTTTACAAAGAAGATTATATAGTGGTTCGTCAGGAAAGCCAAATCCCTCAAGCATCTTTTGAGGCAAAAGATTTAATAACAAATGGACAGGGACTTCTCCCCTTAAATGATTGGGTTCCTTTATTTGCCTTTACCATGAAGTACAATCCGGATCAACCCGCATTTCGAACATTAACGCAGTTAAATTATCAACTATACAGTGATAATAATTCTCTAACACCCGAGGACATCCTTGAATTTGGTTTATTTGTTGATTCAGGTCCAGAAGGGAAACCGGATCAGGTGTTGGATTTTGACTATGATGGTAGATTCGTTTATATAACGGGGACCCCAAATGCTTTTCGTATTGCCCCTGGTACACCCATGCTTACATGGGATAGATATGGTTTCCCTTATGAGATGCCCATAGGTCCTAATTCATATTCGAGAGACTTAAATTATAATCTTAATTTTACGATGAATCCCCAAAGTTCAATGTATGATCCCACCGACCCCTTTGCAGCAGTAAACCCTAGAAATATCCCCCCTACGGAGTTATTCCCGTTTGTAAAAGTGAGAAATTTAGACCCCGATACAAGCTCGAATGGTGGTGTAGATACAAGCGAAGGAATACTGAAACAGTGGGTAACAACAGGACCGGATCCGGGAATCGGTTACATTGTTGCAGTTCGGCTGACATACAATTGGAAAAATGGGAATAATATGGCTTTAAGATTGAACATGGCTCGAATGCAACCTTATACAGGTCCAGTCCTATCTTCAATCCTGAGTAATATTCCTTTCCCTTTTTGGAATTATGGGGTTGGGGCATTTTTGACACAGAGTAATGGAGATCCCTTAGATTCTTATAGCCCCAATTTTTATCAGGGTGATATCTTAAATGATGAAAATTTTTATGAAGCACATTTTAATGTATATGACTTGACAGGAGACACTATTTTTGGTTATCGCCCGGGTGAAGATGCGAATCTTTCCAGTTGGCCCTTTTTTATGTACACACCCGTAGCAGAACACTCGAGACCACGATGGGATATTTCTAATACATTTATTGAAGCAGTAACAGGCGAGATTATGGACTTACGACATATCTGGCCCATAGATGCATGGATACCGGTAATAGGTATTAATGCTCATGGTGAATCCACAGCCCAAATTTGGGAAGTAAATCTTATCTTAACGGATATAGGTGGAGACCCGTTTGGCCCTCCGGGGAACGGAGGCTTTAATCCTAATTATGCTCTCGAACCTATAACAACCGCTTCAAGAGGCTCCTGTAGTGCAGCGGTCCAGAATGATTTTTCATTTAATGGAGCGTGGCTTTATCACGATTCGGATTCAGAAGAGGGGAATGGCAAATTTGATTTTCCAACACCTCTTGATAGTTCGGGAAGTAGTTATGGCATTTCTTTTACAGATTGTCCCATGTATCCCGCAAGAAAAGACCAAGGAGGTTCTGTGGAGACAACAATATCATGGGAGTATGAACCCTTCCCTCCAGGGGGAGGTGACCCATGGTGGAAGATTCGGTTACGGTTTTCAGGTGGTAGAAGAAGATGTCCTGATGCAACTCCTACGGGATATTTTCATTCTATAGCAGATTATTATGAACCGGGTAGAGTTGATACTGCTATTGAAAAACCAGATTATTACATTGTATTAAGAACGAACAGTGGTAGGAAAGATTTATCAGGGAAGACATCGGGTCCAGGGGGACTTTTTGGTGGAGATTTTCGTGCGTTTATAGAGCCGAGGCGGTGGAATCCTCGCGATGGAGGACATTGGGATGGGGGTATTTGGTTCTCTAACATGAACCTTGATAGGAGTAAAAAATATGTTCAGGATACGGAATGGATAGATGAAGTATATCCATCGGGTTCTACATCAGAAATTAATCGTAGAGTGAATAGACCCTGGTGGACGGAACGCTCTCATACGCAGGATAATACAAAACCTCAGAGAATAGGCTTTGAAATTCATGACCTTGTATTAACATATAGTACAGATAATACCTTCGGTAGAGAAACATATATTCATCCAACACAACCGATTCCAATATCCAATCATGTAGTTGATATTGTTAATTATGCTTTTTATGATTGGAGGGGAAATAATGGTATATCCAACCTAAGTTTGTGGTCCGATCCCCCTTTGAGCTTAGGATTGGGGATCGATGTTTTCGGTATTTTTAATCAAAGATTTTTATTAGGATTAGCCCCTCCTTCCGATTTAATTCTTGACCCGACTACAAATCCATTATTAAATTCCAATACTGCTGTTGGTTATCTATTTAACCCAGGTCTTTTGCCTGATATCTCAGAAGTGATTTATTGGACAGGAACATCAATACCGAATTTAGATGAATTAACATCATTCCAGTATGCTTTTGAGACAGTCCCCTTTGAACCTACTTTTGATGACCCATTGATACCTCGTTCCTTAACACCAAGAAGCACAGCGTATCCAAAGCCATTTATTCAACCAACTTTACCCGATTATTATACATGGCCTGTGAGACTTAACCTTACTAACTTTGGTTCGAGATGTATTGTTTATGCGGATGAGGGGAGTTTAACGAATAACCTTGAGTATTATCATTTTGACCCAAATGAAGACCCTAATGTTATTGAGACGTGGCAAGGGGTATGGGCTGGTTATGAAGATGATATTTATTATGCGGAATTATTAGATGGTAATTTTGCCGGGGTTGATTTGTCAGGCTGGTGGTTTATTGATAATAACGGAGGAAGATATTATATTAAGAGTAACAATGGGAATGTTTTGGAACTTGAAAATGGACATTCATCTTATGTTTCTGCATATATGAACAATGGAAATAAATTAGTTGTTTCACAATATCCTTATGGTGTTAAGGGAGGTCGGGCCAATGCGGTAGAGCGGGGACCATGGTTAATAACCAAAGATGTAATGGCTCGAAATCGTTATCCGCAAATGGCAGATTGGCCTGTAGGCTGGGGAAACAATACAGTAAGTTCAGGGCCTAATGGCGAATCCCGTTCCGCAAGAATTTTAAGGCAAAAGGTAGAGTATAAATCTCAGCCTGTAGCAATATTAGGTTTGAATCTATCAGGTGCTGATGACCCAGTGGTGAATCGAACAGGACCTGTGGCTTTGAATAGTATATATGTGGCATTCTGGGGTCCGGAATTTGACCCATCTGATTTAACTCCATTGGATAGTACGGGGGGAACATTGCCATCATCAGGGGTTCTACTATATGAGGACACCAATAATGACGGTGTCTTTACAGGACCTATCTTTTTAGATACCGTGTCGGTTCCTGTTTTTTCGGATAGGATCGTTCCTTTAGTTCCTGGATCCTTAGAGTGGGGGATTAGACCTGAGCCTGTGGATTTAGATGGAGATAATATTCCGGATGATTTGAGTGGTGATGGAATTGTGACGGATGGTAGTGTTGATTTATCAGATCCGGAAAGACCCCAATTAAATTCTGCTCAGAAAAAAGAATGGGATGGACTAAAAGATCTTGCCTGGGTATTAAAATTAACACCTGTTCAACCATGGACAATCCCTCAATCGGATATCCGTTCCGGAAGTCCCAATCCACCAACAAGTGCGAAGAGTTTAGAAACTAATAATGATAATGCTTTGTTCCCACTACCCTTAGAAATTGTTAAAGATATTAAAGAGACAGAAAAATTGGAATTTTCTACAAAGAAATCCTTACTTTTGGATATATCTGCCTCTGAGTACAACGATGAAGGGCTTGCAAGTGTGGTTCCTATGGAGAAGAGTGCAAAGGCACTTACAGCAGGAGGACACCGTGGTGATGATTTGTTTGTTGTGATTAGAACATCTGATACGGTAAGCGCATTTGAAGAGTTCCGTTGTGTGGTTCCTGCACGGTTACCCGATAGAACTCCTACTGCGGCCCAATTTGCGGGGGTTTGTTTTTCTCAAGGTGGGATAACCTCCCGGGGTGCTGTATTTAAGACCAATCCAGAAGAAGGAGGATTACAAGACTTTTATGGCCACGATATGTTACAAGTGAGTGTTCCTGCGAGAGTCGTTGATTTGACAGATGCTTTACTTCCCCCTTCAACCAGTGGAATTACTACTCCTGTTATTATTCCCGGAGGACAACCTATAGCTATTTTAGGTATTGATACAGCAATAAATCGTGTAGAGAACCTAATTGCTTACGGTAATGGAACTGGAGCATTGTCGAGTAATAAAGCATTTACTCCGGATGCAAGAGATATTATAATTCCTCAAACAAGTTTGAAAGGTTTTTATTCAAGTGGTGCATGGACGCAGAATGTGATAGGTATGTGGTTAGTCGCTTATGGTCTGGCAGACCAGGATGTGAATAAACGGGTAGAGGCTTTTGAAATTACAGGTATTCAAGGAAGAACATTAAAATTGAGAGCAGGAACTCCAAAGAATGGAAGTCCCTGGTATGTGGTTAAGGACCCCACTTTCCTGGAGCAGGTAATCGTTGAATTTTATAATTCAAATACACAAACTACGGTTCGAGGTTTTGACCCTTATAATGATTTACTACCTCTGGATGAAGAAGACCCTGCCAATGGTAAAGTTAGTGGTGTTTCTATCTGGCGAGATAATGATTGGGATTCTCGCAATACAAATGGGGTTTTCGATCCACCTGTGATAAATAGCAATGGAACTGTGGACTATATTGACTTACCATTACGGTTAGATAGTACTCCGGTATGGTATTCCCGTCCTGGAGATCCCCGCTATCAGGTGAGATTTGTGTTCTCCTCGCCCGGAACAGATAACAGTATTGGTCGGGACCCAACACAGGGAGGGTCGCCTTATATATCTCAGCCTTATCTTCGTCAGCCTATCCCTGTGTGTTTTGGTGATTGTCCCAGTGAAAATGGATATGGCCCAGACTTTTTTGTTGTTATAAGAACTTCCTCTGCAATAAGTCCAGGAGATTCTTTCCAGGCAGCAATAGTTTCATTCGGAGGAGATACACCCACAGAACCTGACCCGGATAATTTTATTCGTGTTTACCCGGGTTCAGGAGATTATAACGATGGATTGTTCTACTTGTATTCAGAGTTCCCTTGGGGAAATCGTGCTTTAGGATTTATTAGTTTCTTTAAGGAACCGCTTATCTATCGGTATTGGGCATATAACGATAGACTTCGGAAATGGACGGCTCGTGCAGAAGTCGATACAAGCCAGGCTCAGTCAGACCGATTGGGATTGAATTGGGTTCGCACGAATCCTGTTGCTTCAGGAAGAACAAAGACAATAGTTGCGCTCCAGGTTCCAACTGTTGATTTTACCGTAGATAGGCAAAGACAACTCCCGGGAGCCCAAATTAAATTTACTCTGCTTCCAGGTAGTGGAATAACCGTTTCAACAGTTCAATGGGATTTCGGTGATGGTGCGCAATCAACTGATAGGAATCCTACCCATACATATTCGCAAGCGGGAACATATACGGTAAGTGTTGTAATAAAAGATAAAAATGGACTGAGTGCATCAAAAATAAAGAGAGATTATATTGAGATATTAAGTGCTCCGTTTGTTAGTTTTTCTGCTCAGCCCACTTCAGGATATATTACACCCGATGCAATGGGGGAAAAAGACCCCGGCTTGGATGTTCAGTTTAGAGATATGTCAGTTGGGACCGATGTGTGGAAGGCAATTGCGTGGTCATGGAGTTTTGGTGACAATGTCCCGGCAGTAGAGGCCAATCAACGGAACCCGATACATAGATATAAAAAAGAAGGATTCTATTCCGTTACTCTTGAAGTTACATTTAAGAATATAAATACTAACGAAACGATGAAATTATGCTATCTGATACCTAATTATATAACCGTAGGTCCTTGTATTGGTTGTCCATCAACAACAGAAGGAGAAGGACAAGGTGAGGGAGCGACAGAAGGTGAAGGACAGGAAGAGCCCAGTGCAACTTTTTCTGTGCAATCTATTATTAAAGATAGAGAGTCGCTTCTTCCTTTAACAGATTGGGTTCCCTTGTTTAACTTTACAATGGGTTATGATGCAGAGAATCCTGCTCCACGAGTTTTAAAGACATTAACTTACAGAATTCGTGCTGATAAAAGAAGTTATGGAGAACTTAATTATGGGAATCAAGGCGGACCAAATATATCCGATCTTTTAGAGTTCGCCTTATTTAAAGAAACCTATTCAAGGAAAGAAGAATACAATAATCAGTTAGATCCAAATTATGATCAGTTGTTATACAAATGGAATTCAGATGGGACGCCGTTAGCGCAGATTCTAACTCAAAACCCATATTCTCCCGATGGTCTTACCTATCGATTAAATTTCATTGGAAGTGGGACACCAGATAAGCCTGACTATCCTGTGGTAACCGCACCCAATCAAGACGAAGGATTTGAAGGGAATTCTTATATCGTTGCGGTTAGAACATCCGCTACTTGGCGGAGTCAAATAACTATGGCTTGTGATGTACTTCGTGCGGAAATGGTAAAACTGAATGGTATCTTTCCCCGAAATACGGATGGAGACCCTATTGATGAATATGACCCGAATTTCTACGATGCGGATGATCCAGCAAAAATGATTTCGGATACGGCCTATTCTGCAAGTTTTACTGTGTGGGACTTGAATGGGCTTATAAATCCAGAACAATGGTTGCAAAGTGCCTTTGATGCATGGAATTATCCGACAAGGTTATATACACCTCTTGCGGAACATACACGACCTAAGTGGTCAAAATTTGACCAGCTATTGTATATGTATGCAGGAGAATTAATGTCATTCCGTCGATTGGTTGCTATGGATACATGGAAGCCTGTTATAGGTATAAATGTGCATTCAACAAAATCCGTGCATGCAGATGGTTATGACCCATTAGTTGGACCCCGAATTACAGCGGAAAGGAGAATATGGCCGCAACTGCGTGAAGTTAATGTGATATTTACAGATATTGGAGCAGACCCTTATGGTCCACCCGGGAACGGAGGTTTCGATCCGAGGGATGCTTTAGATAAAGTATCCACGCAGATAAATATTCCCCTTATAGACAGCGATCAGATTCTTTTCCAGGATATTGTATTTAATGGAGTCTGGGTGTGGCATGATACGAATAATAACGGTAAATTTGATCCGCCTACACCTCTTACAAATGGTCAGGGAGTTCAATTAAAT
>Ga0116210_1000687_pt1 | contig 31157 bp, 23 predicted proteins | sample TshhotsprinmetaG_FD_94483 | JGI IMG/M metagenome (GOLD analysis project Ga0116210, IMG submission 94483) | Hot spring microbial communities from South Africa to study Microbial Dark Matter (Phase II) - Tshipise hot spring metaG | ecosystem: Environmental > Aquatic > Thermal springs > Hot... | reverse complement strand
CAACTTATAAACAGAGGTATCAATGTCTTTCATTGGTGCGACAGTGAATTCAACATTCCATTGGAACAGGCTCTTCAAATATGCGAGGCGATTATACGGAAAGGAATAAACAAAAAAATAAAATGGTATACTTACGGCTCGCCGGTACCCTTCACAGAAGAATTAGCAGTCAAAATGGAGCAGGCAGGTTGCAAAGGAATAAACTTTGGAGTCGATTCACTACACAACAAACAATTAAGACTACTTCAAAAACCCCATCGATATGAAGATATAAAGCGATTAATAAATATATTGAACAAAACGAACATTGCTGTAATGTTTGATTTACTTATAGGAGGCCCTGGCGAAACGAAGGAAACGGCTTTATTCACAATTGAACATGCGTTAAAACTTAAGCCCCATGCATTAGGCATAGCAGTAGGTGTTCGTCTCTATCCCTACACTGTCTTAGGACAAAATATACTTTCACTCTACAAAGCAGGACATATTTCAGAAACTTCTATCCATGGAAAACCCATTGAGCAAAACAAAAACTTATACCATCCTACTCACTACCTCTCTGAAAAAATTGACACAGATTTTTTTAAATACTTATCAGACCTCGTGAAAAATAACCCTTCCGTTTTTCTATCCCTACCCGCTAATGAAGAAGGCAGTTATTCCTACTGCAATCACGATTATCTAACAAATGCCATCAAAAATGGATCCCGTGGTGCTTATTGGGATATTCTGCGGAAAAGAAAGATTTCTTAAAACCCTTACCCCCTTTAAATCTAAAAAGTTTCAACAACCTTATGCAATATTTCTCTTCTTTTTACCGGCGACCCGTTCCATAAAGGCATCGATTCGATTCCCAATTTGCTCATCACTCCACATTCTTGTATCATTCTGGTCGGCCTCGATTAACAAAACAGGAACATCATATTTTTCTTCCATAGTCCGTGCTAATTCATACTGGCCAAAAGAGTAGGCTCGACAGGAACGGTTGGAATGCATCACCAATCCGTCCAAACTAAAATTCTGCACCATCTGGTAAAGTTCGCGTTCACGGAAATCAATCCCATGATTAATATACCCTGCCAAATAATCGGCAGACATTGCACGAAGGGGATTAGATATATCTCTGTCTTCCGCCTGATAACAGAAACTACGAGTATAAGTCGAAACAACCAGCGCAGAATTATGCTGTGAAAATCGTTCAGACAAAAACTTTATTTTATACCAAACGGGCAGATTATCCCATCCCAATCGATATTCTTCTTTCTCCAGAGTTCCAATACCTTGTTCAATTCGTTCTAATAACTCCGCCTTCAAAGTTTCATAGTATTCAATACAACCTTGTGTACCTCGTAAAGTTACAATAGGAGCCAGATGTATAAAAGTATCAAACGAATTCATCGGAGCGGGCTTGTGCTGTAACAAATCCTGTATCTCTCTCCATAATTTCACCGCACGGTCCGCAAGTTCCAATGTTTCCATAAACTTATCCCACTCCACAGGCTTCCCGGTAATCTCACCTACAATGTCTATCATATTTCTTAATTGTGCTTCCATATAATCTATGGCTTCCGGCCTATCCTTTATTCCATACTGAAATGGAGCATCAATAAAAATTAGCGGGACATTAAATATACGCTGTAATTCTTCATACCACTTTGTTACAGTCCCACAGATATTATTGCAACACACCAGAAAATCGGGCTTTGGACTGGCACTACCCATAAGCGGACCTTTCCCTGAAAGAGCAGAACCTATATCTGTCCGTGCATAAGAACATAAGTCCCGAGAAAAACCCTGTTCCTCCGCCACCGCACAAATCTCATCGGAGATTTTCATCGTTCCCGCCATTGCCGCCACATTTTCCGGATAGATAGGAATTACTCCACCTGCATGAAGAATCTCCACAGGTCCTCCACTGGTAATCCATGCTATTTTTTGATTTGGGTCGTTTTCTCCGGCTTTTGCCATCATGTAATAGAAACCCATTAACTCTTTCATCTTTGCAGTTGAACGAATTGGAACACGCTGACTCATAAAACATTAAATCCCTTCATTATATGTTTTGTATTATTTTATCCAGAGATCCTTTACTTCTTTTTATCAATTCCAAACCAATTATACTCGCACCTAAAGCCCCTATTATCTGGGGCTCCTCTGGTACAATCAATTCTTGCCTCAGTGTTTTAGATAACCAGTTCACAACCCCCTTATTTTTCGCAACGCCCCCCGTCATCATAACCGGCGGAACAACACCCACTCGCGACACCAGAGCCTGAACCCGTTCCGCAATTGCACGACACAAACCTGATACAACAGAGGGGATTTCCTCTCCCTGGGCTAATAATGAAATAACTTCACTTTCCGCGAAAACCGTACAGGTAGATGAAATTTTCGAACTCTTTTCAGAACGAACAGCCATATCTCCCATCTCATCAAGATGAATACCGAGTGTTCGTGCCATAACCTCTAAAAAACGACCGGTCCCCGCAGCACACTTATCATTCATCTCAAAACGCCCTACCTGTCCATCGGACTCCAACAAAATCGCTTTTGAGTCTTGTCCACCTATATCAATAACAAATCGAATCTCGGGCATCATTACATAAGCCCCTTTAGCATGACAGGTAATCTCTGTTATACTTTTTGTTTTATTTTGAATAATATCTCTTCCATAACCTGTAGTTATAATCGCCTTGACACAATCATCGGATACCCCCGTTTGCAGTAAAACCTCTCTTTTTACATCCTCCGCAGATTGAACCAGCCTCCCTCCTGTCGGACGAACCGCAAATGCCAGCCTTTTCCCTTCATTATCAAGAAGAACCGCTTTAGCCGTAGCAGAGCCTATATCAAGACCGATAACAAAATATTCACTCATAATAAATCAATTACCTATTCATCAAAGTTTCTACAAATGCCTCAACTCTTGTGCGAAACGCCTCCGGAACAGGCTGATTTTGTTCTACTTCCAGGAGAAGACTAGGAATTCCCTCCTGTTCCAATCTCTTACGAATATATGGATAATTAAACGCATACGGGTCGCAAAACTTCGTCTGGAGGAATATGACACCATTAACATCCCCGGACTTTACTTTCTCAATATAAACCTGTGCAGGGTCATAACCCGGTTTATAAAAAGCAGGACATGGAATTCGAGAAAGATACATTTGTGCCAACATCTCAATCGGTTCCCCCTGTGGAACAGGAGGAATAACATACGACCTTGAACCCATACATAAATCATCATCAGAAACAACCGCACCTGTTCCTTCTATAGACTGAATAAACCCCTGAGCCTGACAAACGCTTCCACCTACCAATACCCGCGGTTTCTTTACATCCTCAGGTGTTATGCTTTTCAAATCCCTAATCAGTTTTTCCAACAACTCATTATGTTCCTCTTTCTTCATAACAAAAGAAGAAAGAACCACCAAAAACATATCCGTTCCGCTAATTAAATATGGCGACTCTCTCCTTATTTGATACAAAATTTTCATGTTATTTCTATGCTTTTCATAAAGATGGATACTTTCAAGAATCTTTTCATCTGTTATTTTACTTCCACTAATGTTTTCTACCTCTTCCTTTACCCGGGCGAGTTCGCGTTTCAAGTAATTTAAGGCAATATCTCCCGCATTCAAATTAGGTGTAGAAACCACAATAACAGGTGCTCCTTCTACTCTTCTACGCCACGCTTCTGCTAAATTTTGCATTGTATCACAAGTATGGCTAAATACCACTAAATCCAAAAATGAAAAATCTCCTTCAAGCCCCAGATTCAACACACCTTTTGCAAAACTACATGCATACGGTTGTAGCCACTGGTCTGCTAAAGGTGTGCCCCCTTCTTTCCCTATCACACGAACCGGGAAATACCCTCCTGCATGAAATAACTCCTGTGGAGAATAGGTACATAAATAACCTGCAATTTTCTCTCCTGCCTGTTTCGCCCTCTTCGCGAAACAATACAAATCATCCTGTACCTCCATAAACGGTTTCATTAATTCTCTTACATTTAAACTCATATCTTTTTCCTTATTCTTCAAAATATCCTTAAAATACACTCACATTTTAACAAAAATAAAACTCCTTTGTCCTATTTGATACTTATCACATATATTAACAGCATAAAAAAATGACTTCAAAAGCCCCTTTTAAGATAAAATATTATAAATAATTTAAACAAATTAACTATAGATAAGATAGTTGAACATGAAAAAAAGTAGTTTTTCCATCAGCATCAGTATTATCTCATATTTTTTATTATTTTCTTTCTCCATATCCATTCAAGCCCAACTTTCACAGGAAGACATTCACCGACTAAAAGAAAAAGCATCTATTAACGGTTGGACATTTGAAATTGGAGAAACACCTGCAACAAAAAGAAGTCTAAACGAACTAACAGGTTATATTCCACCAGACCCTCAATTTCTCGATGAATTACAATTTGAAGAAAAACCAATCATTCCAATAGAGAAACTACCTTCCCGATGGGATTGGCGAGAAAAAACACCCGGTGGTTTACCCCCTATCCGTGACCAGGACTCTTGCGGTTCTTGCTGGGCTTTCGCCACCGTAGGAGCATTAGAATGTGCAATTAAAATCAAAGATGGAATAAATGTAGATTTATCCGAACAGTGGCTGGTAGACTGTGCCACTGGATTATTTTGGTATGGCTGTGACGGGGGAATTTCTGCCCACGATTGGCATAAAGGAAGTAGGACAGATTCATGCGGAGGGTACGGTGCTGTTCTTGAAAATGATTATCCGTATATAGGCTATAACAGTAGCGGTTGTAACTGCCCCAAACCTCATTACTACACTATACGGAACTGGAGTTATGTAGGTCCTATGTTAGGGATACCCTCCCTTGACGCATTAAAAACTGCCATATACCGATATGGACCTATTGTCGCCTCTATGGAAGCAAAAGAATCTTTTCAGGCATACAAAGGGGGCGTCTATAATGATAATTCAGAATCAAAAGCCCTGCCCAATCACATGGTAGTAATAGTTGGCTGGGACGATAATTATGGGGGTGGGTCTTTTATTATCCGGAATTCTTGGGGCCCCTATTGGGGGGAAAATGGATATGGGTATATTGCCTATGGGACTGCACAAATAGGTTATGGGGCTGATTATATAGAATACGGCACACCGCTAGATAACTTAGTGGTAACACCTCAACAAAATCTACTATTCTATTTAAGTTCCAATAATTTTATTTCTCCTTCTTCAATCGGTATTCGACTGGAAAATATTGGCGAATACAATATCAATTGGACATCCACTGCAGACTCAGGCATTGCACTAAACCCATCTTCAGGCACCTTAAGATCAGGAGAATATATAACAATCCAACTAACCATTACCCAAATTCCTGCTCAATCGGGTACCTACATAAAAAACTTTTCAATCACAAATACTTCCACTCAAAATACACAAAACTTCAAAGTAAAACTAAAAAAAGCCTATCCCGCCCCCATTGTATTCAACTTAAATACGGACCCTGGTTGGGACAAAACAGGGAATTGGTCATTTGGGAAACCTGCAGGATTAAACAATAACCCATCTTCTGGATATACAGGCCAATATGTGTATGGATACAACCTTAATGGCGCTTATGAAAATAATATGGGAGAAGAAGTTCTAATATCCCATCCTATAGATTGTTCAAATTTTAGGAATATTACACTATCTTTTTACAGATGGCTTGGAATTGAAGATTCCGAATATGACCAGGCACGGGTTGATGTCAGCACAAATGGAACAACCTGGACAACAATTTGGAAACATTCTTCCGACTCTTTCCAAGAAACCTCTTGGAGTTTACAAACCTATAACCTATCCTCCATCGCTGACCGACAACCACTATTACTTATTCGCTGGGTTATGGGCCCAACAGATTACAGTATTTCCTATTCCGGATGGAATATTGACGATATATCCATTTCAGGAAACCCAGCAAATGTCACTGTGCCCAATTTGATTGGCAAAACTTTACAAGAAGCCATTTCGAACATCACCTCTGCCGGTCTAACTCAGGGGCAAACAAATTGGGCGTGTAGCAATTCAATACCCGAAGGATCCGTTAGTTCACAATTCCCCCAAGCGGGAACCTCTGTTCCGTATGGAACACAAGTAAATCTAACTGTTTCTTCTGGATTTTGTCCAGTCATTGTTCCTAATGTAACAGGGTTATCCCTTACATCAGCAGAAAATCAAATTACTTCAAATGGACTTACCACAGGCACGATAGAGTATTTATGTAACGACTCAACTCCTGAAAACAATGTAATTAATCAAAGCCCGGAGGCAGGTATAGAAGTTCTTTATGGCACCGCAGTGCACTTAATCATATCAACAGGTCCCTGCCCACAAGAAGGGACTATTGACGGAAACATAGAAGGAGAAGTAGAGGGTGAAGGGATAAATGAAGAAGGTAAAGAAGGGAATCCTGATGGAATAATTGAGGGAAATACCGAAGGTAGCACAGAAGGAGTTCCTGAAGGGACATCCGAGGGCTCCATAGAAGGTATTTTAGAAGGGACCGCAGAAGGAACAAACGAAGGATGGTCTGAAGGTATTATTGAAGGAACATCAGAAGGTAGTTATGAAGGAATTGTTCCAGAAGGAATAACAGAAGGAATCGGAGAAGGGAGTACTGAAGGAACCACAGAAGGAGACGGGGAAGGTGTTGTATCAGAGGGAACTAATGAAGGAATCCACGAAGGAACGCCAGAAGGAGCAAGTGAAGGGCCCTCAGAAGGGATTATAGAAGGAACAAGCGAAGGAGCAACGGAAGGAGAACCTACTCCAACCTATCATAGTGCCGACCAAAACAAAGATAATATCATCGATTTGAGTGAACTCCTTCGTGTAATCCAATTCTTCAACTCCGGAGGCTACCACTGTGAAAAATTCTCTGAAGATGGCTACGCTCCTGGAATAAGCGTCCAAAACGATTGTATCCCCCATACTTCTGACTATAATCCACAAAATTGGATTATTGAACTTTCCGAACTTTTGCGGCTTATTCAACTCTTCAATTCAGGTACTTACTATCTCTGTATCGGTTTTAGTGAGGATAATTACTGCCCATTGCAAAAAGAAAACTAAAAATAATTTTATACATCTTTCCCAAACAAACTTCAGGAAAACCACTCTTCTCCTTTCTCATCATTTTTCAAACTAATTGAAATATAGAATAAAGAATTTAACACCTTTGAAAAATAATACCCCTACCTTTCAAAATAACTCCATTCCCATAATTTCAGACAGTTTCTTTACCATCCAATGCCGGGCTATCTTCTCCCATCTCTTTGTTTTTCTTCGCAATTTTCATAACCATAAAATCTTTAATCTTATCAAACCATGGTTTTATGTATTCCCACGGCATACTATTCAACATAGCAATAAGTAACATATAAATACACATAACAAAAATCATACAACCTAACCAATAATAAGTGGCAAACTCCTGCTCCCACATCGTATAGAAGAAATACCCCATCATGGCAGAAATATACAGCCAGATAATAGCAATAGCCCGAGAAATATAATCGGATTTAGGAGAGAAAAACAACAGTGGAACCGCCAACATGATGTAATAATAATAGGTCGGCGAAACCAAAAAGAAACAGGGGACAAAACCAAATACGAAACTTTCATAAGCAGAAAGTCTTCTCGAGGCAATCAAACATAAAAATAACACAATAGCCATCGTAATCCACCATCTCCGGGCCTGTTCTTGATATATGATACTCCTGGTAAAAGGTTTCCATGGTGAAATTAATTTTCTCATCGCGGACGCAAAAGTTAACGATTCGTTAGAACTATTTTTTACAACAGGTTTTGGAGCAGATGGAGTGGAGGGAGTAGATTGCGGATTATTTCCCTGGGAAACAGTTGGGTCTGTAATAGGTCTACCCAACAAAGCATTCGCAACTACACCCGTTATATCCTTCACTGTTTTTTTCAAATCTAAATTTTTTGGATACTGTGCAATAAAAATATATTTATATCCTACCCGCCATGGAGAAATATCCCTACTATGCCTCCCAATCTTGTCCGCATAATCTTTCCACTGATACATCCCTCCATAATAGCCAAAAGAGGCTATAAAAAGTATTGAAATGGTCAAAGCAAACGAAACAAAGTAATGCACCCAATGCCGTTCCATTCTGCCAGAAAAATATCCCCACAGACCCGCCCAAAACAGTAAGAGTCCAAACAAAACAAGCGGAACAAAAACGAGTAGATGAATAAAGAAAGGCAAGGGCCACGGAATAGTAAAACCTTCAAATAGCCTTGCAGGAAATTTCCGAATTACAAAACTTATTACAATAGAAATCAGTAAATTAAACCCCAGAAAACATAAAACTATACCTAATCGATGTTTGCGGTCAAAAAAACGGATTTTTAGTTCGTCATAACCTATCTGTAACATCTTACATAAATCCCAGAAGAACCTCACTCCCGGACCAAACAAAAACACAGCAGGAAAAACACGAGAAATCACAGAATAAGCCGTAAAGATACCAGCCCATTTATACCGGTTCAACTTTATCATACACGCAGATAGCACCAAACACATTGCAAAATCTGTACGTAAATAAGCCCCTTTCATGTGCGAAAATCGCATCATGTAATGAGTTCCTATTAGTATGAGCATAAACATCGCCGGACGCAATCCAAAAGTGTATAACACTACAAGGGTCGTAATTCCAATGAAAATTAAATCCAGCGAAGCCAGTATCAGCATCTGATTCCGGTTATCCGTAGAAACAGGATTACTTAAAAATCCCCCTACTAACATAGACCAGATAGGAGAAGCGTTATAACCCTTGTCTCTCAAAACATTATTCCAACGACTCGTCGTTAATTCCCTCTTAAAAAATCGAATATCTTTCAACCATTCTTCCCATCGTTCCGGCGAAAAACGACTCTTATACTGGTCTCTATTCTTTAAAACATCATCAACAGAAATATAGGTTCCATTTACAAGATTTCTTATTGTATTTTGTGGATTAGAATATTTTCGGTCTGTTTCATCATCTGCAATCAAACTCGCCGCATAAAGCCCTGTATAGCCAATTTCCTTCGCATATTTAGAGCCTAAATAGTAATGATAAAATTCATAAGCATTAAAAAAAGTACCATATCTCCATTGTCCAAAACTATCAATATAATTCCCAACAGCAAGAAAAGCACAAATACACAAAGAAGCGAGTAAAAATCCCCTTGTAATCCCCGACATTGTAGCGCCTAAATTTGAAACAACCCATTTCCGATTAAAAATTACCAATCCAATTATAATAAGTATTGTCAAAGACGGCACTAAGTATCGTAGGTCATTCTGATTAGCAAACTTTTGTAATTCCCATAAAATAATCTGAAATAAGGAAGGAGAATTCTCCATATTTACCTCCAACTAAAATTTCTATCTTTAAATAAAATTACTATAAGTTTATCATAATAGCCCTTCCCAATTAGTTCTGCCCATCCCATAACAATCATATCTATCTTCCTATAAACAATATTTCCTACAATTAGAATCAAATTCAGAAACTTCAAATCTTATTTCGTAAAGCAAGATAATGAGCCACACATGATTCTCCCAATGCTTCAAGGTTATACCCACCCTCAAGTACAGACACGACTCTTCCCCCAGCAACCCCTTTGACAGCACGGGTTATCTTTGCAAAATCCTCTTCACCTAAATTCTGACTTCCCAATGGGTCCTTCCGATGAGCATCAAATCCCGCAGATATAATTAAAAACTCAGGTTGAAATCTTTTTAACTCAGGAAGAATAAGATTTTCAATAGCCGAATGCCACAGTTCCTCAGGAACACCCGGCATCATCTGTATATTCAAATTTGTATTATTCTTTCCCCTTTCTTCCGGAAACCCCGTCCCCGGATAATGAGGGAATTGATGAATACTAATATAATAAACCCTATCATCATCATAAAATATCTTTTGTGTTCCATTCCCATGATGAACATCAAAATCAAAAATAGCCACCCTTCTTAACCCTGCCACATCCGTTAACCACCTTGCTGCTATAGCCACATTATTAAACAAACAAAAACCCATTGCTCGATTTGGCTCTGCATGGTGTCCTGGGGGTCTCATTATTTCAAAAACACTATTATATCTACCTTCTAAAACAGCCTTGCATGCAGATATAGCCCCTCCCGCTGCTAATAATGCAGCTATCCATGAGGTTTCCCCCATCACTGTATCCGGGTCCGGATAATCTAAACTATTTTTGCATACCTGTTCAATTGTATCCAAATGTTGAACTGTATGAACTCTTAATATGTCCTCACGAGTAGCTGGTTCTATCTCCAAAAAAGGAGGGTCCATTTTATGCCTTTCAAATGCATCTAAAATAGCTTCTAACCTCGCAGGTTTCTCGGGGTGATAAGGACCCGTATCGTGAAAAATCCCCTCCTCCCGGAAAACAATTGCTGTCTCATTCATATATAAAACCTTTTACTACAAAAATATACTTACTCATCATTTCTTTAATTTATTATTATCTACTACGAACCTCCTTGAACAATTCGGGCCACAAGACTCATAATTTTCGCTCTATAATAATAGAATAACAGGGGATTTTGCTCATAAATCCTTAAAGAAGGGGAAAGTCTGTTGAGCGATTCTGCCCTTTCCTTACGAGTTAAAACACCAATCGGGGCCTTTCTCGCATCTGCACGCTCTAATACTAATAGATATTCTCTATCTTCCAACCCATCTCGCAAACATTCCAATCGGATAGAAGTCACGGGTGGTTCAATAACAGGCTCCGTCGGTTTTTCTCTCCGGGGTGGATATAACAAACGCCCATCACCATTACCCCATCTCTGTCCATCCGGACTTATCGACATAGGCTCTTCCCAGGGATTCTGTAACCAATAGGTTATTGACCAGTACAAGTCCCCATCCAACCCACATTTGTCCAACTGCCAATAGCGTATCCGATGATTTATTGCAGGATGATCCACAAAATTATTAGCATAAGGAGCGCGAGGACCCGTACATACATACCACCATACAGTTTCTCCAAGACTCTGCCTCCATTGAGCCCTTGTTTCATCATACATATCAAAAATCGGCACCCATAGATTAACCACACCCCAGAAATAGGGCACGGGAGCCAATTCCTGGTTACAGGTTAAAAGCCTGCGTATATCCGGACAGGCCCATTGCAACAGTTCCATCCCTTTTTTGACATTCGAATATTCCGCACGCGGTGGTTCATCGACCCAATACCAATAGGCTTTATGTAACCATCCCTTTTCACGAAGGTGTTCCTGCACCTGACTATATATAGACGTAAACAACCGATTATATTCATTGGAATATATCGTCGCACCATTCAGTTCCGAAGGTAAACCGCCTATGTTAAACGTATTAAAATTATATTGATTTAAATATTTTTCCATTGCTTTATCAAATTCCGTAAAATCAACAACAGCCTCTGGAGGACTCCCTTCAAAAGTCCACTTTATCGGGGCATAAGCATGAGGGGTATAGGGTGAAATTCGATATTCCATACAAGTCTTCATATATAAATCAAAAACTTCCTTCTTCTGTTCTTCCGTCAAGGGTCCATGCCACGAATAATCAGGGGAAACACCATAAGCAGTCTCCGTGCTTGTATAAGACGGGAGAACATAATTTAATACTTGTACTTTGTAAGGAACCTCTATGTTCAACCCTGTCGAAGTTAATTGTATCTTACCCTCATAAACACCAGGAGGTTGTCCTTTCCCCACATACAAACGAACCCATAACACAATATTTCCTCCACTTGAGTTATGAACTACATCCTTTACAGGAACAATGGGGTCAGGATAATCTTTTAAATCACCATAATAATCGGACACCGTATGGACAGAAACATAATTTACTTCAAAAACCTTGAATTGGTTTGCAGGTAATGTATATCCATCCTTTGTTTTGGCATCCGTAATATTAACTTTTAATGATGAAACAGTCCCTTTCGGACTAACAACTACTTGAAATGCCTCATATTCATTCCGAGCAATATCCAGTGGAACATATTCCAGAGAACAATCCGGTACCGGTTCATCTTTACCTACCTTTTCTACTGCGGGAGAAAACCAAACGGACATCGCATCATTTTCAGCAATCTTTGCTTTGAGTGAAGAAAGCCTATGTATTCTCCTCATCCGTTCTTCCGGCGAAACTTCTCCTTTCGCCTGTCTTGTCGGAGTTAACATAAGCCTTTGACTGTAAGATTGAAACAGCCATTCCGAATTCGGGAAATTGCCTGATTCCAATACATTTGAAACCCGGCCCCTTAAATTTTTCTCAATTTCTCCCAGCCCATCAATTTCCCGGACCTCCTGTCTTTCAAATTTGTATCCTTCATCTTTAAGTATATACCATTGATAACCCAAACCTGGTGATGGCAACAAAACCCTTATCCATAAGGGGGATATATCTATCCTCAAAATAGCATATTTTCCAGACCCCAATTCTTGAATACCACCGGCTACAGAATCTAATGTAGGAACATAGTCGGGACTTTTCAGTATCTCTACATCTTTTATTTTATTCTGATTAATATCATACAACAACTCTACCCTCCTATTCTGTAATTTTTCATAAAACTCTCCCATATTCAAAATTACAGTCGATTTTCCATGAAGGTAAAAATTTTGTTTCTCAAATACCTTCCCATCCGGTAGTGTGAACTTTCCTTCTATCCGATAAGGACCCTCTGGAAGTCCTTCCAAAGAAAAGGTAACAGATTTCCCTAAATTCCCTGTACTTTTCTGAACCGCCTCATTATTTGCATTCATTAATTGAACAGTATATTGAACCGGTGGCTCTAATAGACGGTATTTAGAGTGCCGCGCCATCCAGACTCGCAATGAATTATCTTCCACAACATAAGTTATATCTGCCCTTTGGTCCGGAACTTCGCTTAATTTTTTTAAAACCTCCTCTTTGTTCACTACCCGAGCATAAAAGCCCCAGTTTCCAAAGCCCTGGTCCACTTTTATTAACAGGGGATTCAAACCCGCTTTTAATGTTATTCCAAAACAATCATCATCAGCCACAGCGCCCCTTGAACAATGATTATCCCATACCCGTTCCCCATTCAGCCATACACGAATTCCATCGTTACTCCCAACTCCTAAAATCACTTCTTTATCTACATCGCTTTTTAAATAACAAAAGGCATAAGCCACTTTTCCCCCCTGATTGTCCTCGAACACTTTATTAAAGTCTATATAGTCTGTTGGGGATATATATCTTTTCCATACCCTCGAGACACCATTACCCGGGTCAACAGACATTCCTTCTTCAGGGGTAATATTACTTTCACCTCCAGCTCGAGCAAAATAATCAATATAAAAACCTAAAGTGGTCTCATCATGGCGAAATTCCACAACTCCTTCCTTTAACGGATTTGGAAAAGGACCACAAACCAACCAATCCTTAACAAAAATGCCTTCCTGAACCGAAAAAATAGGGGCTGTCTCTGCAAATACATCCATTAGGGATATACATACAATACAGATAAACAATATTCCACAAAAAAATTTATTCATATCTTATTCCTTATTTTATTGTTTATAAAAAGATAAAATAAACATAAAAAAAGAGTACACTAATTTTCAAATAGTATACTCCCCAAAAAAACAACTTATAAAACAACAACTATAAATTCGGACCTGCTTCCATAACAGAGGAATCCACCTGTGCCTTAAATCTTTCAAAGTTTTTCATAAATAAACCAACGAGGTGTTCCATTTTCTGCTTATACGCCATTTTATCCTGCCAGGTATGCTCGGGAATCAATACTCGTTGGTCCACCTCTATTTCTTCCGGAACCATTAAATTTAATGGGTTGTATACAACATCTTCTGCGATTGAACCAAACCAAATAGCACTATAAATCAAAGGCTCAGATCCCTTCCTCAATTTAATTATCTTTGCATAACAACCCCCTTCAAAATTAAAAATACCGTCTTCACTCCAACCATGTTCATCATCTCCAACAAGAAGCCGTGCAGGGTCTGCTGAAAGAGTCGTCTTTCCCGTTCCTGAAAGACCAAAGAATATAGCACTATCTCCATCCTTTCCAACATTAGCAGAACAATGCATAGGCATCACATCTTTTTCCGGCATGATATAATTCATCACTGTAAAAATACTCTTTTTAATCTCACCCCCCATAATCAGAACCACAAATTAGAACGGTTTTCTCTGTAAGGTTAAGAACAATCGCTGTATCCGAACGAACCTTATCCTTTTCTCCTTCTAACAACAATCCACCACAAGCAAAAACACAGTAGTCAGGTTCACCAAAATTTTCTAACTGCTCCGGAGTTGGTCTTAAAAATAATGTTCGTGCAAATAAAGCATACCATGCCTTTTCCGCTATCACACGAACCTTGATACGATACATCTCATCAGCACCTACAAAACCATCAAAGACATATACATCCTTATCTCGTAGAAACTCACATATCTTTTGATACATGTGATTATATACTTCCCCCGTAGTGGGAAGATTTACCTTGTTCCAGTCCACCGCCTCTTTAGATACATCATCCTGCACAACAAAACGGTCTTCCGGTGATCTGCCTGTCCGTTTTCCTGTTTTGACTATTAAAGTTCCATTAGCACCCAATTCGCCCTCACCTTTTTGAATAGAAATCTCATAAAGTTCCGGAATACTTAAATTCTAAAAATATTTTTACAAGAAATTTGCTTTTGATTAAACCCTGCCTTTAATTCCATTTCTTTTATCCTTATAATTTTGTGTTTTTTTACATTTATTATTTATATATTGGCGACTTTTTTATCAGAGACTATATACGAATTTCAAATTTTTTGATTACCTGCTTTAAATACCAACAATAATTTTTCTCAATAGCCAAACGATTAATAACATAACTATAGGAGCCCAATTAAAAGGTCCAAAATAGGGTAATTTTTTTCTTATAATCTGCAAAAATGGTTCAACAATTATGAGAATCCACTTCCCCCATTTCCTTTCTCTAAGGTCAAATTGTATATAGGGACCCAGCCACACCGCCAAAATAGCTATCATATATAGTGTAAATATTGTATATAACAAATCACGGATAATCATTTACATCCCTTTCATTTAAATTGAAATACATCTACAACCTCATAAACAGCACCACTCGGATTTAATATACTTTTGAATAAGGTAACTCTATCTACAACAAACAGAGGATTCTGTTGTATCTTAACATTTTTCCACGAATTAGATATAAACAGCGAAGGTGTTTTTACTCTTCCCACCGTTATATGCGGATGAAATTTTTGTTTTTCTTGAGGCAAACTAACCATCTGAACAATCTGTTCAATTTTACCTTGTAGAAGATTTAATTCCCCTTCAATAGCATCCAAACCTATCCAGAGAATTCGTGGTTCCTTCCATGATGGGAATACACCAGGTTCGCTTACTTTAAACTTTATAGGGTTAAACTGTGAAGAAATATGTCTTAAATTTTCTCTCAACTCATTACTCTTATTTAACGAAATTCCACCCAAAAAACGTAAAGTTAAGTGCATATTCTCAACAGGGACCCATTTCACTAAAGATCGCAACATACCATAGACAGGTTTGGCACTACTCCAAATAATATCTCTCACATCTGGAGGAATCTCCAGTGCAATAAAAGCCCGATAAGTTTCTTCACTCATAATCTTCTCATTCAATAAAACAATTTGTTGTATTAATACATTGTTATACTCATATATTATAAAAAAAGCAAAGAGTTAACTAAAGTGCACCTTATTGGCCTCTTTTAACGCAAACCATTCATTATCATCTATGCAGACAGAAGGAATCCCTATATCCACCACAACAACCTCCCCAAGGTATTGTTTTGCCAAAGGATTACTGAAACCAATTTTAGGATATTGAAAAGTTACCGTCTTTCTTGCACGAACACAAACACCACAGATGTCTCCCGAATCTGCGTTCATCCCCGAAGGTAAATCTACGGATACAATATTCTTCAATCTACCCATACTTTCTATTGCAACCCGTAAAATACCTGTTACTTCTCCTTTTGTCCCTGTCCCCAAAATAGCATCCACACAGGTTTCATGTTCAGCAATTCTATCCATCTCTTGATAAATATCTTTCTCATCTAAACATGTGATTATTTTCCCACCGAGCCGTAAGTATGTTTTCATAAAGATTTCCGCATCTCCACGGATATTTGAAGGCTCTGACAACAGAATAACCTTTACATCCCAGCCCGCTACCAACACAAACCTTGCTACAACAAACCCATCCCCCCCATTATTTCCTTTACCACATACAACAGTAATAGGTCCCGGCTCTAATTCCTTGAAAACGGCTCTACCCGCATTGTTCATTAAAACAACCCCAGGGATACCCAACTCCTCTATACACCTTCTATCAGCTTCCCGCATTTGCTGAACCGTAAGATAACGCATAGATACAGTAACACCTCCATACATCAAATATTCTACCAATTACACTAAAACCGTATCCGAACCCTATAAGATACTTTACCTGAACCTTCCGCTTTCACTGGCAAATGAAAAATTACTGAAAAAGCATCCTTCTTCTCGTAATCCATGGTTGATTTTACAATTTGCCAATCTCCTATCATCGGCTCCACAATATCCACTGTTATATCATTCTTCTTATGATTCCTGATAACAATATCAAACTCACATTCCACCACACTAGGTCCTAATTTCTGAAAATCTATCTGTGTCCTCTCTCCTACTACATCAAATGCCTTCCCTAACCGTAATCGCACTTCTTCATCTTTAGGGGTGTGTTTTATACGATCCTCTCCAGAAAACTGTAACATCCCTTCGCTATCCTCCTGATATACACGAATAATTCCCTCGGGCAAGGGGAAACCTAACCGGTTATTTTCTGCATTTTTAAACATCAAATAAGTATCCACATTCTCATTACGAATAGGATTTATACGGTCATGGTAAAATGATACATTTCCCCGATATTCATAAATCTTGTTCGCATTGACACCATTAGCAGACAATAAACTTACTTGTTTGGACTGTTTCTGTTTGATAGTTGTTCTTCTGGGAACTGTATAAAGATGATATTCTGCAAATGATTCTTCCCGCACATCCATTGATTTTGCCATACCTACCATCATATGTTCCATCTGCACCATGGGTGCTGGTGCCGGCACAATATTCACTTCACCCGCTACCAACTTCAATCTTGCATTCTGATAAGTAGCACCTGAATTATTATTAAGCGTTATCCAACCTTCTATATCCATTAAATTCTTGGGTTCATCATATATCAATACATAATCTGCTTTCCAGGATATTCCTGAAGTTAAATAAGTAGCTTCCACATCCTGTTCTTCCAACCCACTATCCAATAGCCATACTAATGTAGGCTTTGCAATCAACTCTGCCGGAAGTTCAGGCAATACCACATTCCCCGGATGTCCTAAATAAATCTGATTCTCCACTTGAAATACAGGAGACTCATTTACACTTAAAAGTTTAGCAGTAACTTCATAAAAATCCATATCTCGGTTCTTATTAACCAATTTAACCTCTCTACCAACATACTTCTCCATCAATTTGGAAGGACTAATCAAATCATATTCATAATTTTGTTCAAGAATTTGTAAACTTCCTGCTTGTGTTAATGATTTTAAACTTACTGTTTCAGGAATAATTCGTTCGGGTACATCCATAAATTTTAGATAACTTTCTCCTTTAGGTAATTTAATCTTTCGTTTTTCCCGTACCAATGCCCGGTCATTGTTATATATCGTAACTGCGACATCTTTCTGGTCTTGAAGAGTCGTCGTGGACTGTTTTGCCTCACTCTTTTGAAAATCGGAACCTGTATCTTGAGCATTAACAAACAAAACCCCAAATAATATTGGTAACATAAAAAACAAAATTGTTGAATGTTTAGGTTTCATTACTATTCTCCTTAATAAATTTATTTCCTATTTAATCTTACTACTAACTTATAAAAAAAACGAAATTTCTGAGAAATAAATAACAAAAAAATAAAAGGGGATAAATCTATCATTTATCCCCTTCAAACCTAAATATAAATTATTTAACCTTCTACCTTTTCAAGTAATTCCTTTAAATATTTTACACTGCGTTCCGCCTGCTCTACTGTCCCACATTCAACACTCATAACAATATCACGAGGTATTTCCTTTAATATCAACATTACCTTCGCCCAGTCAATAACACCATCTCCACAAGCACAACCTACAGGTGTCCCTGTAACTTTCCCTCGTTCTGTATTAGACTGCTGAATGGAGATATCTTTCGCATGTAGATGGACTAACCTACCACTAACATGCTCCAACCAAGCGATAGGGTCTTCACCACTCAAATAACTATTTCCTGTATCAAAATTAATTCCTAAAACAGGAGATTGTACCAAAGAATAAATTTTATCCAAACCTTTTGGCGACTTACTATATTGCTGGTGAGGTTCAATACCTATTAAGATTCCCCGTGGTTCAGCCACTGCACAGGCCTCTTTTAATACATATCTCATCAATACATGGTCTTCTTCCTCCGTAGTCCATTTTGGTTTAGGACCCTCATCCGTATTCACTACCGGGGCTCCACATTCCCACGCAAACCGTATCCCTTGTTTTAAGTACTCCGTACTTATTTCAGGCTTACACAAAGGACAATGCGACGAAAGCCCCGATAATTTTACCCCCGCATTTTCACATGCTTTCTTTACCCGATACGGGTCATCTAACATTGACACACTATGAAAATAACCTGCTTCACTTAAAAGTTCTCTTCCCCAGTGCACCATCGGCTCTACATATTCATAACCAAGTTCAGCCGCTTTATCAACACCCCATTCAAAGGGTTTGTCTACATGGCGAACAAATTCTAAATTAATTCCGATACCTATTTTCCCCATAATCCTTATTCCTTCTATTATCTAATTCTAATAAATTTTTATTTATGAAAAAGTAATACCCTTTTGCTCATCAAACATAGCCACTTTTCGGTTTTTCCATGACATCATTCCCATAATCAATGTCGTCTGAACCCACAAACCTATATCAATTGGACTCATCGTATTCTTATCACCGCGTATACAACAATCGACAAAATTCCTGATAAAATCAGTAAGATTTTCACCTTTCTCTATTGGAATCCTTTCCGGATTCTGTGTTTTCAGGGCGTTCGCAGGCCAACAAACAATATCATCTCCATCAATGGTTATAGTTCCTTCCCAACCACGGAATACCGGAACACGATTTTGTCCCCTTAGAGCAGTTCCTTGATATTCATTGGCTTGAGTTCCCATTAAAATTAAATCAATTTTTCCATCATAATGCACAAGCATGTCAAAAGTATCGGGAATCTCCCGTTCCTCATATCTCAATTTTCCACCTGTGGCCACAACCAAACTGGGGAATTTAACACCAATTGCATAAACAATAGGTGTTAAAGTATGAGGATATAAATCCGTAGACATACCACCGGCATAATCTTCATACATCCGCCAACGGAAAAACCTACTTACATCAAAATCCCGTTTCGGGGCATCTCCCAAAAAGGCTTCCCAGTCCAAATCAGGTCCGGGTTTTGCGTTAGGGTCATCTATTTTCATTCCCCGTTCTCCCCAGTCGCCCAAGCGGAAAAAACCACATTCAATATGAACGGGTTGACCTATCTTGCCCTGCTGTATGAGTTTCTTAACTTGACGATACGCACTATCGGACATCCCTTGTGTCCCTAATTGAAATACTCTATCAGACTGTGCAACCACTTCGGTCATTTTCTTTGCTAAATCCCATTGACGCCAATGCGTCATCGGTTTTTCACAGTATACATGCTTCCCAGCATTCACAGCGTCAATAGTCTGTTGTGCATGATGATGGTCCGGAGTCGCAATAAAAACAATATCTACCTCTTTATCTTTTAACAAATCATGATGATTCGCATACTTCTTCCCATTATAGGTATCTGCTAATTTGTCCAATCTCGGTTTGTAAATATCACTGAAGGCTTTCAATTGTATCGTTTTGTCATTATCCTGGATATGTTTCAATGCCTGGGAAAGATGAGCTCCCCGAGCACCACACCCAATTATGCCCACTCCCAATCGGTTGTTTTGTGCCATTGAACTCTTAACAGCAGACACACTTGCTGTAGCAATGAGTCCTGTTGTAGTCGTTTTAATAAAATTCCGGCGACTGATACCCAGGTTTTCTTTTGTTTGAAACAGTTCCATAATTTTTCTCCTTATCATCGTTTTACTTTATTACCACAAATTACTCACTTCATTTGCTGCCTTCTCTAAACTCTCTCTTGTCTTTTCTCCATCCCACAGTATAAAAACATTTCTCCACAATACTGTAGCCCCAGGTTGTATTTCAAGTACTTCTTTCCATAAATTTCGTGTTGCAGAAACATAGATAAAAGGAACCCGCATTGTAAACCAACGGGCTGGAAAACGAACACTCTCAGGAAAATCTACTATAAGCAGAGTAAAAGTTCCCATCTCATTCTTTACTATGACCGCACACCATGGAGAATTGCGTAGGTATTCATCCCCCCGAACATTTTCCATGTCTTCTTCTACAGGTGTAATAATTTCAACATTTTCTAATGGTGTCGTTAAAAGCCTGATTCCTAAACCAAAATAATGATGTCCTGAAAGTTTAGCCACATTCATATCAGAAGGATTTTTAAGTTGTGTTTCCCAAAAAATAACATTTGCATTTTCCTGTTCCCAATATCCTGATGAAATCTTTCGCGTCTCCATTAATTGTGGGACACTAATATTAGGACTTTTCCAATCCAATTCCTCAATAAAAGAACTCGTTGGGAGTGTTGTCCCTTCTTTAATATTAAGATTAAAAAAATTCTTGTGAATTTGAGACCCACTTTTATTGCTCTCTTCCCAATAATTTGTATCATCAACCGCAATAGCAAACATTAAACCATGATGGTGCAAATGATCATGCGGTGCATCTTCAAGTACCTGCAATCCTGAGGGAGTATAAAAATTTTTGACATAAGGTTTAAAGGGAACCTGGGTATACCGATAATCAGCAATTTTACGAGAACCACAGAAAAAGGATAGAAATTCATTATTCATTGAAATGTTTACATTTCCAGCAAAAACATTCGTAAGAGATACACATATAAATATAACCACAAAAAAAATAAAAAAACTACATTTTTTCATACTCATTCCCTTGTCTTATTCATCCTCTTTAATTTATCACTAAACACAATTTCTAACCATAAAAAAATATCAAGACACCAGATTTTATCATACAAGTTATATCTTACGACAAATAAATATATGAAACTAAACTTATTAAAAACCAGGATACCCTAAAATAAGCCAATCTTTGAGAAGTTCGTATCCTCAGGGTTCGGCAAATTACAGTAATCTTCTACAATCGAAAACAAATAATCCATAATTTCTAATGAGACATCTTCATTCATTTCGACATTCAACATGAACCCTCCTTCTGGTAAATAAAAAGCACTAAAAACTTCATGAATATGCCTCTTTATATCCTTCTTTTCAGCCACAGGGAACAATTGTCTGTCAAGGTCAAGGTTAATGGCTACTCTTTTGAAAACATATTCCCTCAAAGGTTGAATTCCATTTGCTCGTATCTGTGGATTGAGCAAGGTTATCCCTAAATCGATAAGGTCTGGAATAATCGGTAAAATATGCCCATCCGAATGAAGGTATACAGGAATGCCTTTCTTTTTCGCTTCACCCACCGTTATTTCATAACCGGGCTTTACATACTTGTCCCATAACTCCTTACTTATAGGTAAATTATTTTGTATCCCTAAATCTTCAGCAAGACCTAAAAACGGTGTCCCCAAATCTAATATTTTTTTGACTGAATAATTGTTATATCTCATAATGATATTCATCAATTCCATCAATCGTGGCTCTTCCATAAGCATATCCAACATAAAACTTTCAAAGCCCCGCAAATCCCACATAAGCATGAAATGGAACCCATGCGGCAAAGGAAAATCCGGGGAAAAGATACCCGATTCCTTCTTTATTTGAATATCTTTTGCTATTTCTTCCCAATTTTTGGGACCCAAAATACCATCTGTTTCAGGATTAGGAATATGCTTTTTCCATTCTTCAAAATGTTCCCAATTCTCAAGCGGATGACCAGCCACTTTCCCGACCATGCCCCCATGCAAATTTTTCCATACACACCCCCAACAATCCGTAACTTCCCCTTCTACATAGAAATCTTTATACTCAATAGGTTTATCCTCTTCAATCCTCTCATATTGAGGAAATAACCGTAGATGTTTTTCCATAAGTTCATTTATCATACCTTTGTACTTATTCAAACATGCCGGCAGGAATGACACTTGAACTGGAACCCACTTGGGATAGTCAAAAAACATCATCCTCTTTATATTCTCCCCCTGAGGAGACAAACATTTATAAGAAGTATCGTATATAGAAAAATCTACCTCCATCAGCAGAACATCCAAAACAATTTGATTCTAAATATCATATATACAAAGATAATTAGTTAACAAACCTTTCTTATTCAGTGCATAAAAAATAGAAAAACAAAATACAATCGACGACATATAAAACGGAAAATATTTTTTTTTCAAATCACTCATTCAGATTCCTATACCCACCCACGATTCCTGTGTTTATCAGAAATTCTCCAATTATTTCCGCTTTTTTTATAGCCCCTTGTTCGTTATTGTGAATCAAATCTGCGAATAGCCCCCCATCAATAGGATATTCATCCGCTAAATCCAAATATGGAATTTCATACTTCTTACTGACATCTCCCATAACACCATTCATCTCATCTACAGCCGGTTTTATAACTTGTTTAAATATTCGCACAGCCTCTGCCTGACTTACTATAAAAGATTCTTTTTCCGTTGACTCGTTCAGGACATAAGAGATTAACACAGGGGTAATAGATTTGGATTTTGCAAGGCATACAAGATTCTCTAAATTTTGTCTAAACCATATTGGAGAATTAGTTGTTAAAATTCTTTCTACCGGGATTTCACGATAAATCCCCGAAGGATAATTCGCTTTCAAAAGTTGGACAATAAACTCAGGAAACCTATTTCCAGGGCTCGGATTTAATACAAACAAATCAAAATGTGGGAAAGTAAGTCCTGCTTTTATTAAAATCATTCTAATCACTGAACTATTTTCCCAAAATGGATAATTTAACATTCCAATCGCTCCTGAACGGGCATAAGTTATATCCCTCTCCCAAACATTATCAGGCAAAGGATATACCATCCTCGTAAAAATTATGTCATTAAAACCTCCATAGTAAATCAATATATCCACAGGAAATCTTGTAATCCTTAGGGCAAAATCTATCAACACTTCAAAACTGGTCCAGCCATCTACACCCGCATTAATTACCTTTACCTTTACTCCTTTCTCATTCAAATACCTTTCCAATTGAGCAGGATAGGCTTTTTCCCAACATTTAATATGGTAATCGTATGTTGTAGATTCACCTAAACAAACTATCCAAATTTCTCCATCTTTCTTCTCTTCTAATTCTTCACCTCTAAACCCATATGAATTATGTTTATTACAATCTTTCTCATAACCGGGAGATAGGGTATAACCGGTATAAGGATGAGGACTTAATCTTGATTTGCTCTTGTCTCTCTGAAACCTTTTTACAAGTTGTCGTAAGGATGCGTATTGGGTAAGAAACTCCTCATCAGCAAAATAATGGATGTAAACATCAACTATAATCTCTAATATAATAAACCCTATTAGGAACAAAATGGTACTTATCAAAAATATTTTTATTTTCTTTCTCATTTTTCAAAAAAATCTATTCATTTGTATTAACCATGTTCATCTGCCATGAAAACTCTCTAATCATCCTTTTTCTAAATTAACCCTCATCGCAATTTATCTCTTACTTACAATTTGATTGTTAATCAAAAAATCGCCAATCAATTCCGCTTTCACCTTCGCCCCTTCTTCTGAATTATGAACCATATCTTTGAACAAATCAGGGGATTCCACAGGGAAAACCGTTGGCAAATCAAATAGGGGAATATTTAGCTTTTTACTAACATTTCCTAATACTGTATTCATTTCATCAATACCACCTATCAACACCTTCTTAAATATTTCTTCTGCGTCTGGATGAAATGTAAAAAAAACATTACTTTGACTTGATTTGTTATACATATACTTTACCAATACCGGTTTTACTTCTTTTGACCCAGCGAGAAGAACTAAGTTGGATATATTGTTTTCAAACCATATAGGTGAATTTAAAGAAAGAATTTCTTCTGGAGAAATCTTTTTAAAAATCCCCGAGGGATAAGTATTTTTTGAAAGTTGAATTATAAATTCTTTTATGAGGTTTTCAGGGCTGTAGTGCAAAAGAAAAAGATCTCCATGGGGTATTGCTATCCCGTATTTAACAAGAATAATTCGTAAAAACGAACTTTCCTCCCAAAACGGATAATTCAATGCCCCCGAAATTCCCTGGCGTGCACTAAATATGTCTCTTTCCAGGAGTTTGCTTTTCACGGGATAAACAAAACGAGTCTGTCCTATATCATTTAACCCACCATAGTAAATTATAATATCCACCGGAAATTTAGAAATACGAAACATAAAATCTAACAATATCTCAAAACTGGTCCAGCCATCTACACCCGCATTAATTACCTTAACTTTTACTCCTTTCTCATTCAAATACCTTTCCAATTGAGCAGGATAGGCTTTTTCCCAATCCTCTATATCAGAATCATAAGTAGTTGATTCCCCTACGCAAACAATCCAGACTTCACCTTCTTTTTTCTCTCCCAATTCGTCTCCCCTAAATCCATAAATATTGTGTTTATTCATTCCTTTTCTATAGTTAGGTGTAGGAATATAACCGACAATTGGGTGAATTGTGATTTTGAAATGTCCCTTATTTTCTTGGAGTCGTTTTATAATTTGCTTTGTTGAGGCATAATGTCCAAACTTTTCTTCATCTAAGAAATGTATATAAATATTAGCACCTATTTCTAAAGATAAAAAACCGATTAAGAAAATAACTACCCAAACACAAAGGAAACGGACAAATCTATTCATATAAAAACCTTAACAATATCTAAAAAGAGAGCAACATCTGCCAGATGAATGTGTATCCATGTGACTCAACCATATTCCAGATTTGCTCCACGAGAAATTCATCGCCTTTTATCTCTGGGATTTCTTTCCTTTTTTCTTCCCACGGTAGACAAACTCCCGCAGGGGGATAGCAGGATAACCATAAAGGTTTTTCCGATTGGCTGGCATTCATAAACCGACTATCCGTTCTACCAAATAAAAAATCGTCAATTCCTGTCCATGTAGGTCCGTCATATATACCATATTCTCTTGTTGCTTCTGTAAATGCCTGAACATTCTCAATTTTTGCATCATTTTGAATGATTGCACTCGCATCCATAATATACCCACCTTCTTTTGCAAGAAGTTTTATCAACTTTTTACATTGTTCGCGAACCTCCTTCGGAGTCCCCACCGCAAGAGTAGCATTAGATAATCCACCACTTAAACAAAATTTTTCTCCTAAAACTTTTTGTGCTTTTTCCGGAGAACTACGGTCAACATGAAATACGATACTTTTTTCGGGCAATTCCGCAAAATTTTCTAAATGTTCATCCCAGTTCCCTTCCGCATAAAATAATACCTGATGTCGGTCTCGCCAGAGTTCTTCTATAATCGGTTTCAATGTAGCCCAGTAAAATTGATGAAATTGTTCTCGGGTTACAAATGGTGTGCAACCCCGATGCATCCAGAAGCCAATCGGCACCAATTTCTCTGGGTCTGCCGTTGTTTTAGCCACATGATAAAGATGAGGCATCAGTGCCTCACAGGCTTTTAAGACTTTATTCGGCTGAATGAGCAAATCCATAGTCAATCCAATATATCCCCGCAACTTATCTGCAATAATATCTAAAGGTGCTTTAAAAATGCCTGCAATGGCTGAAACCGTTCCACATTCTGTTTTTAGCCGTTCTATTTGGGGTCCGAAGGCATAGAAATAGTCATACATGGCCATCGCCGTCTTTATCAACGCCTGATATGCTCTCACTTTTGCTGGTTTCCCCGGTTCTACAACTTCTGTAGAAACACGTGGCAACCATTTCTCATATAAAAAGCCTGTTGGGTCTGATATTAATTCATCATATTCATTTTCCTTCATAAAAGCCTGGTCTTCCGGCGATTCTTTGTATTGAAAACCTGTATTAGGGTCAAGGTCTACTCCCGGAATACTGTAATATCTTAATCCCATTGACTGTGCCAATCCTGTCCACACATAAACCATATTGGGAACGACCGCGTCCCAATCAAAGTCTTTAACTGTCTGACAAACCGCCTCAAATGCTATCCGATAATCATGAGTTACTTGTTGACAGGTAAACCCGCTATATCTCGCGGTAAATTCTGCTACAAAGGGTCGGATAGGTACACAATCCGGTTTTTCATTTCTTAAGGCGGTTACATATCTTTTAAGACAATTCTGGTAACGATTTTCCATCGCATTCATTTTTCATCTCCTTGAAACAGTAAACAATATTTTACATTTTTATTAGGTTATCGATTTATTTATCCCATTTGCAAAAAAAGAAGAGACACGAGGATTCGCGTCTCTTCCTTGGAACAACCAATTTGAATGGATTTTACTTTTCAGGATAAACCTGTATATTTATATTCTTGAATGAGAGGTCTGTGGTCGGGTCATGTCCCTGCAAATGTATTGTTCCTGCTAAAGGAGCATATCCATTTTTTCCATCTCCTTCAGGATGGACAGGACGTACATCATACAAATCACTCACAAGATACCCATTAATCCATACAGCCATATGGTTACCATCACATACAATCGTTTTTGTAAACCACTCTTTGTCATTTGACACTACCTTGCGTGTCTCTTGAACCCCATAAATACCTCCTGTCCCAAAATCAACAGGCTTTGTTCTATCGTTGCTAAGCCACGCATTTTTCAATTGTGATTCATAACCCTTCCAGAAGACACCTTTCGGACCCCGGAAAAATACACCACTATTCAACGCCTTGCCATTTACAAAAATATCCAACTGTAAAAGAAAATCTTTGTATAAATCTGCCGTTTCAATTTGCCCATTTCCATCTTTAATATTCAACGCCCCATCAACAACAGAAAAAACGGACTTATGGTCAGGGATAATATTCCAACCTGTAAGGTCAACGCCGTTAAACAATAATTTTAATTGTACAGGTTTTAATTTAATAGACTGAACTTCAACCTTTGCAGGTCTTTTTTTATCATGATACTTATGATAAAGGATACCGATGTGTCCTTTTGCATTAGAGATATTTAATCCTTCCACAGGATTTCCATTGACCGAAGCAGATACCACATTCCCCACTGCCCTAACAGACACATCATACTCACCCCCTGCTTGTAATGTAATAGCACCGCCACCATTTTCTGAATAATGCCCTTCTAACGGAACACGAACAGCCAGACCGGCCGTTCCATCACCCGAAACTTTTACCTTTGCAGACAATTCAAAGTCTGTGAATGGGCAGGTCGTAGCCAGCCATCCGCCACTACCTTTCGTTGCAGTTAGAATACCGTTTTGTACACTCCAGTCCACATCTCCAAACTGTACCCAGCCATAAAGGGACTCACCGTCAAATAAGTTTATCCATTGTCCTTCTGCCACATCCTGAGCTAAGGCAGAAAAGCCACCAACCATAAGCAGAGTTGCTAAAAAAAGAACTTTAACAGTACGCATAATTTCTCCTCCAAAAAGGGGTTATATTTATTCTTTAACAAAAGGGGATTTGAATATCACAGTCCATATCGTAGCACAACTACTAAGAAAAAATAAATTTACATAATCATACCACGACTAAAATTCTTTATAAATAGAATGATAAGCTGCATAATTCCCCAATACCTTTTTCACATAATTTCGTGTCTCCGTAAAAGGAATATCTTCTATAAATGCTTCCAAATTATTCTTATTTTTATTCTTCCACTGGTCCACTCTTCCCGGCCCTGCATTATACCCTGCTATTGCATACACAATATTTCCCTGAAATCTATCCAATAAATATCGGAAATAAGCAGTTCCTACAGCGATATTGTATTCTGGATATTTCCACAACAAAGGGTCTATCCCTTTTATTCTATTGTCTTTTTTTACGATCCATTCAGCCGTGCTGGGTAGAACTTGAAGAAGCCCTTTCGCATCTGAAACGGAAACTACCGAAGTGCGATAGGAACTTTCTTGTTTCATAATAGCCCATACAAGATAGGGGTCAATATTCATTTTTTTTGTCCAATAAACAACAGACTTGTAATAAGGAAGTGGAAATAAAATCTGATTTTTATTATGTTCCTGAATATCTGCAAATCCCCCGGAAGTGGACGAATAAATATAGTCCCAAACAACCTGTGACAAACCTGCATGCGAAAGCAAAGCCAAAACATTTTCTTCTTTTTTCCCTTGGCGAAATTGCTCACAGATAAAGTATGCTATCCATTCCTTCTCATCCGTTCCTAACTGGCTAAAATGAAACAACCACTTCAATTCAGTATCTTTTTCCACCCGTTCCATAATTCTGTTTACATCATTAGATAATAATTCTTTTCTTGGCAGTTTCGAAACAGGAATATGTTTAAATGGGACCACCTTAACATTCAAACCGCTAATATGAATTTCTTTCACTATTTTATCCGCAGAAAGATGGACATAATAATCCCCAATATTTCCATGTAATGCTTTTTGATAGTACTCCTTCGCTTTTGTCTTCTCCCCTTTTTTTTCAGCAATAGAAGCCAATAGATATAGCGTCCGAGAATAGTATGAGGATTGAGGGTACTCCTTTTCTATTTTTTCAAAATATCTTTGAGCATTATCAAATTCCCCCTTGTTATAAAACCAGAACCCTGATAAAAATAATGCATCTGAAACCCTTTTATGTTGTGGAAAATGTTCCGTTAATAGTTGATAATACAAAATTATATACTCTTCGTTTTTACTTTTCTCTGCTTTCTGTCCAGCCCAATATAAGTATTCCCCCACATCAAAGTTTATAGGAAAATCATAATTCATTAAATCAAACATCGAATTTGCAAGACGATACTTGCCTGATAAAACAGCACACCGCAGAGCATACTCATATAATAAAGATATATATTCTATCTGCTTATTCTGATTCACCTGTGAAATAAAACCCTTTCCCATATCCTCAAATATTCTCCATTTATCAATCGCATTCGAAGGACCAACATAAGTCAAAAATTCAAAACTTACTTTGTTATATAAGAGAAACCATGCTTCTGAAAGATAGCCACCTTTGAGCAAATAGCGTATAGCATATACCTTGTCCTCATCCCTTGAGGAAAGGCACAAACTTAACAAAGCATTTTTTCGATACAGGTTATAACCCCCATAATTTATAACCTTTTGCAAACAAACCGAACCTTCCTGCTGAAACTTATCGGTATTAATAAAAAATATCCCTACATCCGTTAAATAGGAAACAAGCCACCATGGAACAAAAGAGACGCTATATATCTGTCGATAATAATCAGATGCTATCGTACATCTCCCTTGTTTTTCATAAAGTTTTGCAAGATGAAAAACCACAGGCAATCTCCATGCTTGATTTTCTTCTCCCTTTGATACAAGTTCCTCAAGGATTTGAACCCCTTCACTCGTTTCACCCAGAGCATCTTTACACTGTGCGATTCGCAGATTTACAAAAGGGCTGACATACGGTTCAATATCCTTTATACTCACAAAATAGGTCAACGCTAATTTATAATCCCCTTTTTCCTGAGCAAAAACACCTCTTCTAAAATTTTCAAGCAAATCCTCATCCGTCCCTCGAACTGCTATGCAAAGAAATAACAATCCCGATAAAAACCCAAATATATAAACCTTCTTCCAATCCATTGTAAACTTTTTATTAAAAATTGATCTTAACTATAGCACTCGTATCAAGGAACCCGAACCACCTTGCCCATTTTGGCGGATTTCCATGCAGATTCTGTTACTTCCATTGTCCTGAGACCACACTCAGGCGGAACCTCCGGTTTTTCTTTCCCCAGAATACTCATAATAAAATTACGGTCTGGGTCATTAGTTGCTTTAGGCAATTTTACTTTTACAGGTTTACCCAATTCATCCTGTTGAAAAACACCAATACCCTGTCTAAGGAACAGAGCCCCTTTGCTTCCCACAATCGTATGGTCCTCATACCAACCAGGAGCATTCCCGATTACAGATAAATTTCCTAAAGCACCATTTTCAAACTTTAAGGTCAAAGCAGAATTAATATCCACAGGCACATCAAACTTGTCTATCTTGGCAAATACCTCCCGTACTTTCATCCCCGTCATCCACATCATAATATCTATAAAATGACTTCCGGAATCATTTAACTGCCCACCGCCAGAGAGTTTTAGCACCTGTCTCCATGTATTCCGAGTTAACCTAAGCCATTCCTGCGATAACAACGCTTGAACAAACTGCACTTCTCCGATAGCACCCTTCTGTATTTGTTCCCGCATATAACGGAAAGGGGGTTCAAAATGTCGCTGATAAGAAATCATTAAAATTTTACTCACCTTCTTCGCTTTTTGTATCACCTCTTTCGCATGAGTAATGGAGCAAACCATCGGCTTTTCCGTGAGCACATGCAAACCTGAATTCAAAGAATACATAATTTGTTCATAATGCAATGTATGAGGACTTAATACTACAACCGCATCCAGGTTTTCCTTTTTTACCATATCTTTGTAACTCGAATACACAGGGAGGCTCTTTGAATCAGGACAATGGTTATAAAACCTTTCCAGAGATACAGAACTTGGCTCGTTCAATGCCACTACTTCTGCTTGTTTGATTGCTGAAAAACGATTGTAGTGAAAAATGGCTATTCCACCTGCACCAATAAAACCTACTCGAATTTTTTTGGCCATAATTTTTCTCCAGATTCTACAAAATTTAATGATTTAGAAAAGTATATACAAAAAAACAACAAATTTAAAACTTTATCGCTCTTACAATGCCCTTTTTAAT
>Ga0116210_1000684_pt1 | contig 31373 bp, 29 predicted proteins | sample TshhotsprinmetaG_FD_94483 | JGI IMG/M metagenome (GOLD analysis project Ga0116210, IMG submission 94483) | Hot spring microbial communities from South Africa to study Microbial Dark Matter (Phase II) - Tshipise hot spring metaG | ecosystem: Environmental > Aquatic > Thermal springs > Hot... | reverse complement strand
TGGGGTGAGTTTTGCTCTAGGATGGGACATGAGTGCCTCCTTGCTCCGGTTGGAGTATCGCCACCCCCAACCGAACATGAAGGCTCTCTTTCTGTCAACAATGTCAGCGGGCATTACAGCTAGTGCTCGGTGGGCTCAAGGGCACGTTCGAAGTAGAGGCAGGTCTTCTCGCTGAGGCCGAGGCTGCGATAGAAAGCGTGCGCGCCCAGATTCCAGGATTCGGTGAGAAGGAAGAGACGGGCGCAGCCGCGTTGTCGGGCCAGTCGCTCCGCCATCTGGAGCAACCCGCGGCCGATCTCGTTGCGACGGTGCTCGGCGGTGACAACCAGGTCTTGCACCTCGCATACCGGTGCCGCCGACCAGGTGCTGAGGGAGAAGATTACCGCGCACATGCCGAGGATGGTGCCGTCCTGTTCGGCCACCAGGATAGAATGGTGACGGTCCGGAGGAGTCTCGGGTGGGCTTGTCGCGTTCGCCGCCGATTCTGCCAGGATCACCTCCAGCACCGAGCCGAGCCGCTCTTCCGCGGGGACCGACACGCCATGGAGCTCCATGATCTCCCGCAAGAGGGCCATGACGGCAGTCCGGTCCGAAGGGTTTGCCAGACGAAAAGTGAGCATTGCGTCGAGGGTACCAGATGGGGAGTGAGTTGTTGTATCTGAACGGGAGTTTCCTGCCCCTTTCCGAGGGTCGGATAGAGGTCGAAGACCGAGGCTTCCAATTGGGCGATGGCGTCTACGAGGTCATCAAGGTCATGAATGGGTGTCTGGTCTGGTTGGCGGACCACCTGGCGCGACTGGAGCGCAGTCTGGCTGCTGTGCGTTTGACTGAGGCTGCTGTGGGCCACGAGCTGGAGGAGATACTACCCCGGCTGGTGCGGGAGGCAGGGGTGGCCTACGGCAGCGTGTATGTCCAGGTTACCAGGGGACCCGCTCCTCGGGAGTTCATCTTTCCTCGCCCTCCGCGTCCTACAGTCCTGGCATACGTGCGGCCGTCCGAACCGCCCACACCTGCAGAGATCCTAGCGGGAGTAGCGCTCCATCCGGTCGAAGACCTGCGCTGGGCACGCTGCGACATCAAGTCGACCAACCTGCTCGCTGCGGTCCTGGCCAAAGAAGAAGCCAAGGAGGCGGGGGCGGACGAAGCCCTGTTTCTCGGTCCCGGCGGGGTGGTGCGCGAAGGGGGATCTTCGAACGTTTTTGCTTTTCTTGGCGGAGTGCTGCGGACCCATCCTTTGAGCAACCGCATCCTGGCCGGCATCACGCGGCTTCACGTGCTGCGCATCGCCCGGAGAGAAGGTATCCCGGTGGAAGAACGCGAGTTCAGCTTGACCGAAATCACCGAGCAAGCGCCGGCTGACTGCGAGGTCTTCACCGCCTCCACTACCAAGGACCTTCGCCCGGTGGTGCGGGTGGGCGACCAGGTCATAGGCGATGGACGTCCCGGCCCGGTCACCCTGCGTCTGCTGGATCTTTTTCGGCGGGAACAAGCCTTGCTGGTGGGCCTGGAGCCCCCTCCCGCATTGACTTCGCGACTCCAAGGTTGAAGGCATCGGGACCGTGCCCCTCAAGGCCCGGCACTTCAAGGACAAAAGGCACGTGAGCGAGTTTCGGGTGACGGACCACCCGGGCCAGCGTCTGGTAGCCCATTTTGCCATAGCCCAGGTTCTGATGCCGGTCTTGGCGACCGCCGAAGGGGGTCTGGGAGTCGTTCAGGTGTATCAAGCCTATCCGGTCGCTCAAGCCGAGCGAACGCAGTCTAGCGATGAGCGCATCAAGACCGTCAGGCTCTGTCTCGTGTAGGGGATAACCGGCCGCGAAAAGGTGGGCTGTGTCGAGACAGAGGCCAGCCGGGGAAAGGCCTGGAGGGAGTGCGGAATCGAGTAGCAAGAGCAAGTCTTCCAACTCCTCGAGTCTCCCGCCCACCGTCTGTCCCGACCCGGCCGCGGTCTCGAGGAGCAAGGGAGGGACTATCGCCTGCGACCCACTTGGGTCCCCAGTGCGCGACTCGGTCGGGCCTGTGACCTGCGACCCGGTCTGGCCCAGCGTCTCGGCAACGCGGACGTAGGCGCGAGTGACTGCCTGGGCCACCCAGTTCCGCGCTCTAGCGAAGCCGGCTCCCCGGTGAGAGCCCACATGTGTCACTACGCCGGCCGCACCGGTGCGCGTGCCGAGAAGAAGCGCTTCCACCAATGCCTCCTCGGAACGCAGCCGGAGCTCTTCCTCCGGCGAGGCCAGGTTGACCAGATAGATCGTGTGGAGGAAGAGGGGTAGTCGATGCGCACGCAGCGCGGCGCTGAAGGTGTGGAGCTCTTCGGTAGAGAAGGGCCGGGACCGCCAGGTGCGCGGGTTGGCGTTGAAGATCTGGACGACTTCTGCACCCAGCTCGAGCGCCCGGGGCACCACCAACTGCAACCCACCTGCCGTCGAGACTTGAGCGCCGATAAGCGGTCGTCTTGCTCTCGGGCGGTAGCTATCCGAGCTTATCATCCTCATCCTAGGTTGGCTGTACCTCGTCTTGCGCTTTCTTCGGGCTCCAGCATATAGAATCGAGAAGGACAGTGTGGGAGAAGGTCTGGTAAGAACAGCCCACAGGCCGCAGGACCCGGTGACCCGGGGTAAGAACAGCCCGGGGAGCGATAGGCCGGGGAGAGGGTATCGATCCGGGGAGGATGCGTGAAAGACATCACGTTGGACATGAGGCGCTGTCTTACGATGGAGGCGGACCGCGGACTCACGCGTGAGATGATGGAGGCGCTTGCGCCGCGGCTGGATGCTGCTCTCAGAGCGGTGCAAGAAGCAGCAGGGACCGGCATGCTCGGCTGGGTGGAGTTGCCGTTCGCGGATCCCGCCCCTTTCCTTGAGTTCGCGGCGGAAGTACAGGGGCGGTACGACACGGTGCTGGTGATCGGCATCGGAGGTTCCGCCCTCGGTACGATCTGCCTGGCTAACGCTCTTCTGCCCTTCCATTTCAACCAACTGAGCCGAGAGGACCGCAAGGGTCGTCCCCGACTCTACGTACTGGACAACATCGATCCCGAGGAGACGGCGGCGCTCCTCGCTCTCCTCGACCTACGGGAGACCTTGGTCAACGTGGTCTCTAAGTCGGGGAGTACCGGGGAGTCCATGGCGGCCTACCTCATCGTCAAGGAGCGGCTGGAGGCCGCCGTCGGGGCGGCCAGACTGCGCGAGCACCTGGTCTTCACCACCGACCCTGAGAAAGGAGCTCTCCGTAGCATCGGGCGAGCGCTGGGGCTTCGCATGTTCGATCTTCCTCCTGGCGTGGGTGGCCGCTTCTCCGTGTTGAGCTCGGTGGGGCTGGTGCCCGCCGCCCTTACGGGCATGGACGTGCCCTCCTTACTGGCCGGGGCACGGCACATGGCTGGTCGTATGGCTTCCAGCTCAGGCTGGGACAATCCGGCGGCGGCTTTTGCCGGCGTGCACTACCTGGAGGACGCCGTCCTCGGGAGGCGCATAAGCGTGATAATGCCCTACGCAGCCCGCCTGCGCGATCTTGCTGACTGGTACCGCCAGTTGTGGGCCGAGAGTCTTGGCAAAGCCTACGACCGTCAAGGCCGGCAGGTGAACTACGGGCCGCTTCCTGTCCGGGCGTTGGGTGCCACCGACCAGCACTCTCAACTCCAACTTTATATGGAAGGTCCCGACGACAAAGTGTTCACGTTCGTCGGGGTCGCCGAGTTCGCCTGCGACCTTCCCATCCCGGCGCCGGGACCGGAGGGGGAGGCGTTGGCCTATCTGGGCGGCCATACCCTGGCGGAGCTCTTCTGGGCCGAGCAGCGTTCGACTGCCTGGGCTCTGGCCAAGGCCGGGAGGCCGTCGCTCACCATCACTCTGCCTCGGGTGGACGCTTACTGGCTGGGGGCGCTCCTCTACATGCTGGAGATGGCGACAGCCGTAGCGGGGGAGCTGTACGATGTGGACGCCTACGACCAGCCGGGGGTGGAGGCGGGCAAGAAGGCTACCTATGCCCTCATGGGGCGTCCCGGCTACGAAGCCTTAGCCCAAGAAATAGACTGACGGCAGGAGTCAATCGCGGCAAAGAGCGGGGACCTTGCCCTCGAACAAATGTTCGGATATCATGCGCGGCATGGGACCTCGGGCTCCTCATCGGACCATAGCTCACCTTGATTTCGATGCTTTCTTCGCTGCTGTCGAAGAGAACTGCGATCCTTCTTTGCGGGGCAAGCCGGTCATCGTCGGCGGAGGTGAGAGAGGGGTAGTAGCCACCGCCAACTATGTGGCTCGGCGCTATGGGATACACTCGGCTATGCCGCTCCGCACTGCTAGGCGTCTGTGTCCCCAAGGTGTCTTCATCACCGGACACTTCGAGCTCTACCGTGAGTACTCCCAGCGCTTCAGGGCCTTGCTCGGTGAGTATTCTCCCTTGGTGGAGCCCCTCAGTCTCGACGAAGCTTACGTGGACCTCACCGGCACCGAACTGCTTTTCGGTCCCCCGGTAGAGACGGCTCGACTTATCCAGCGACGAGTGGCTGAAGAGCTCAAGCTCAGTGTCTCTGTGGGAGTGGCTACGAACAAGTTGGTAGCCAAAGTGGCTTCTGACTACCAGAAACCGGGAGGGTTCACTGTGGTCCCGCCTGGACAAGAAGCAGCGTTCTTGGCCCCTCTAGCGGTGGAAAAGTTGCCTGGCGTAGGCCCCCACCTTCTTGAGCAGCTGCGCGACCGGGGAGTGGTGACGGTGGGCGATCTAGCCCGGGTACCGGTGCCTCTACTTCGTCTTTCCTTCGGGGAGTGGGGGGAGCTGCTTGCTCATCGGGCTCGGGGAGAGGACCCCTGCCCGGTCGCTCCTCGGGAGGAGGTCAAGTCGATCTCCAAGGAACACACTTTCGAGGAAGATATCTCTGACCCCGGGGTGCTGGAGTCGACCCTGATCGCACTGACAGAGGAGGTGTGTCGCCGTCTTCGCAGCCAAAGGCTGGAAGCCCGTACGGTCACTGTCAAGATCCGCTATGCGGACTTCGTCACTCATACCTGTTCCCGCACTCTGCCCCGGCCCCTTGATGTGGACGAGGTGTTCTTCGCAGAAGTACTGTCTCTGTTCCGCCAGGGGCGTCGGCGTCGCTATCGTCTGCGGCTGTTAGGGGTGGGGCTCAGCAATCTGACGCCTCGAGCCTGGCAGGACGACCTGTTCGATCAAAGATTGCCCCTGCTGCGAGAGCTTGATCTCAAGTTAGACACTATCAGAGAGCGTTTTGGCAAGAAGGCGGTAGTACGAGGGGCGACGTTCTCCTACAACCCGTCGGCGGTCTCATACACCCGCACTTCCGAGAGGGCAGTCTCGTCCCAGGTGCGTCTAGGATAGACCGAGATGATAGTGAACTTGATCCACTCCGTTTCGCTCACGGCAAGCTCGATAGCCTGGAATCCTAGAGCGTCCCGCAGGTCCACCAGTTGGGTAGCTCCACTGGAGTACTCAAGCTCAATGGTCTTGACCCTACCGTTGGCGTAGAAGCGCTCCGTGTCCTGCTGGTACCCGTTCGCGATCTCGATGCGGGCGAGGTTGAGAGGCCGGGAGAACTCCAGACGCACCCACTCGCCAGGGCCAGGGCCGGGTGCGCCTTCGCACCAGGCGGTGCCGAGGTCGCCGTCGAGCAGGTTGGAGGGGCGGTAGTCCCGGGTCTTGCTGGCTTGCAGATTGCTGGAGCTGGACACAGCCCGTGGCCGCACCTGGATGGCTCCGCCGACGTTCACTGTGGTTTCCTCCCCGGAGCCGCCGGCAGCCATTCTTACTACCGTGGCTGTAGTACCGGTCAAACCGGAATACACGTCGACTTCGGGCTCCGGTCGCATCACCCGATACACGATGAGGGCCAGGGTGAGTACGGTAAGACCCAGAGCAAGAAGCATGGCGAACGCCATAGTCACTCCGGCCGCACTGACTCGACGACGGGTGCCCTGGTATCCGGGACGGTTGAGGGAGGCTCCGCAGCGACTGCAGAAAAGCGCCCCTGGTTCGTTCAGGACGTTACATTGTGGACACCGTGTCTGTTCGCGGGGACTCATGCCTGCCTTAACGTCGCTTTTATCGAGCCGGGGTCTGACCACTAGCATAGACCGGCACCAGCCGTCTGCCGGTTCCCGTCGTTCTTCGAGTATAATATCGGCGGCGATGGAGTCCGCCCTGACCGCGGATGATGATTGCTCATCTCGACCGCTGATGACTCCTATCCCGATTACTGCTGGGTAGTAGCGAGCAGAGGCCACGGACGAGGCAACCGTGGCCGGGATAGGAGGACCATGAGACCGTCAAAGCCGCCTCGGACCCTGCTGGCAAGCTCCGTCTGGCTGCTGGAGCCGGGCCAAGGGAAACAAGGGGGCGAGGGCGGTGAGTGAAACCTACGTTCCCTTCGTCCTTTTTGTGCTGGTCCTCCTCGCTAGCCTACTTTCCCTGCGCCTGGCTCTTTCGGTGGCCATCGTTGAGATCGCTTTGGGAGTGGTCGCCGGCAACCTCTTCCATATCGAGTCGACCCCGTGGATCGACTTCTTGGCGAGCTTCGGTGGCGTTCTGCTCACCTTTCTAGCCGGGGTGGAAGTGGAGTTCGAACTTCTGCGCCGGAAGCTCAAAGCCAGCCTGCTGATTGGAGGCTTCTCCTTCCTGGTACCTTTTGTCGCCGCCCTGCTCTACTGCTACTTCGTGGCTGGATGGGACCTGAGAGCCGCTGAAATCGCCGGGGCCGCCCTTTCTACCACTTCGCTGGCTGTGGTGTACGCCGTACTGGTGGAAACCGGGCTCACTAACACCGATACGGGCAAGCTCATTATGGCCGCGTGCTTTGTGACCGACCTCGGTACGGTGGTGGCGCTCAGCATCATGTTCGCGGAGATCAACTGGTGGACCCTCGTCTTCTACGCTGTGTCGGCGGTGGTGATCGTGGGCGGGCCGTGGGCCTTCCGGTGGTTCACGCGGCGCTACGGGGGAAGGGTCATCGAGCCCGACATCAAGTTCATATTTGCCACTCTGTTCGGCTTCATGCTCCTGGGCAAGTTGGGCAACAGCCACGCCGTGCTTCCTGTGTTCATTCTGGGAGGGGCTCTTGCGCCCAGCTTTGCCAAGCAGCGTGATCTACAGCGCAAACTCAGGGTCATAGCTTTTGGGATCGTCACGCCTTTCTTCTTCCTCAAAGGGGGCATGAACATCTCCGTGAGCACATTAGTCACCAGCCTAGGTTTGGTAGCCATCCTGTTTGCTGTCAAAGTGGCTGCGAAGATAGTCGGGGTCTATCCCTGGGCGCGGCGGTACCTGCGCAAGTCCGCCATGTACACCACGCTGCTCATGAGCACCGGTCTGACCTTCGGTACCATCTCGTCTCTTTATGGCCTGCAGTCTGGCTACATTGACAAGAGCCAGTTCACTGTGCTGATCACGGTGGTGATCGCGACGGCTGTGCTCCCGACCATCATCGCGCAGCGCTTCTTCCAACCGCCTCTTCCGGAAGCGAAAGTCGCGACCGAGGAGGGGTCAGCGATGGATACAGGTCAGTCTGAGCCGTAGGAGGGCGAGATGTTCAAGAAGATCTTGGTGGCCAACGACGGTTCCGAAAATGCCCGCAAGGCTCTACAGAAGGGGGTGGACCTGGCTCGCTGTCTGGGGGCAGAATTACACATGATCTGCGTGGAAGAGCACCTGCCTCATTATGCAGCCACCGTAGGTGAAGTGCTCGAGGAAAAGGCGGAGGAGGACAGCTACTTCGCCCAAGTGGTGAGGGAAGCGACGGAATACGCCCGCGCACAGGGCGTCACTCTTCATTCCCTGGTCACCCCTGGGCACGAGGTCGAGACTGTCGTGCGCTACGTGGAACAGAACCAGGTTGACCTTCTTGTCATCGGGTTCATGGGCCACTCCCGGGTGCTTGGACGGGTCATGGGGGGTTCGGCTTCCAACCTGACCCGCCTCGCCCCCTGTTCGGTCTTGGTGGTCAAGTAGCCGCGGGGGGGACGAGGGCACCGGGCTTGCTGCATGGGGGTCCGGCAGGGCGGGGTCCGGCCCCGGAGGGAACGGGCCGCACTCTGCTAGAATCGTTCGCGTCCGTACCTAGCGAGATCGTAGCGGAGAGAGCTCCATGCCAGATATCGACAGCCTCAAAGAATCCAAGAACTACTACCTCGACATCCCGGCCAAGAACGAACCCTTCTTCTTGAAAGGCTCCGGAGCACTGGACTGGGGCATGCAGAACCGCCTGTCGCGGATCTTCCGGGCAGATACCGGGCGGACCGTCATGCTGGCGGTGGATCACGGCTACTTCCAAGGTCCCACCTCGGGGCTCGAGCGCATGGATGTGAACATCGTCCCGCTTCTGCCCTACGCGGATGCGCTGATGCTGACCAGGGGAGCTCTGAGGTCTACCATGCCTTCGACCTTCGAGCGGGGCATCGTCATGCGGGCAAGCGGAGGTCCCAGTATCTTGCGTGAGCTGTCCAACGAGCAGATCGCGGTGGACATCGAGGACGGCATCCGGATGAACGTGGCGGCCATGGCAGTACAGGTGTTCATCGGCGCTGAGGGGGAGACCCAGTCCATCCACAACATGACTCGGCTGGTGGACGCGGGGTACCGCTACGGGATCCCGGTCCTGGGGGTCACCGCAGTGGGCAAGAACATGACCCGGGACGCGCGATACTTCCGGCTGGCTTGTCGCATGTGCGCGGAGTTAGGGGCCAACTTCGTCAAGACGTACTATGTGGAGGAAGACTTCGAGACCGTGACCGCTTCCTGCCCGGTACCGATCGTCATGGCGGGGGGCAAGAAGCTTCCCGAGCTGGAAGCTTTGACCATGGCCTACAAGGCAGTGAGCGAAGGGGCAGCCGGGGTTGACATGGGCCGCAACATTTTCCAGTCAGAAGCGCCCGTAGCCATGATCCAGGCGGTGCGCAAAGTGGTGCACGAGCTCATGCCGCCTAAAGACGCCTACGAGCTCTACCTGACCCTGAAGAACGAGGGGAAGAAGTAGTCCAGGGGGGATCGGAAGCACCCCAGGCGGGACCGGACCGAGTATGAGACGAGCCTAGGCTCAGTCGAGGAGAAGGGCTACCACGAGATCATGGGCGAGACGCTGGCCAAACTGAGAGCGCTTTGTCCTACGCTGAGTGTGGGTACCCTCACCGCCGATCTCATGCATATGGGTGCGGAGCTAGAACTGCTGGAGCGGGCTGGGGTGGGGATCGTCCACGTGGATGTCATGGACGGGTGTTTCTGTCCCCAGATGACGGTGGGACCGCCCTACGTCCGAGGTCTACGGACTTCTCTGCTCAAAGACGTCCACCTGATGATAAATGAACCTCTCGACAAGCTGGCCGATTATGTGGCTGCCGGAGCGGATATCGTGACCGTGCATGTGGAGGCGGCAGTTCACATCCACCGGGTCCTGCAGAGGCTGGGAAGCCTCGAACACAGCGCCGGTCCGGGGAGGGGCGTGGTCCGGGGTTTGGCTCTCAACCCAGGTACACCGCTCGAGTGGCTGTCACCTCTTCTAGATGAGATCGACATGGTGGTGATCCTGGGTGTGGACCCCGGTTTCAGCGGCCAACGGTTGGCACCGAACACCTTGTCGCGCCTCGCTCGCGTCAGGGAGCTGATCGCAGCTTCCGGTCGGCAGATCCTCGTCTGTGCGGACGGCGGCATCACCAAGGACAACGTGGCCGAGGTGGCGGCGGCGGGAGCCGACCTGGTGGTGAGCGGGAGTGCTGTGTTCGACGGCAAAGATGCGGAGGCGAACGCCCGCTACATGCTGGAGGCGGTGCGTAGTTCGCGGGGTGCCGCCGGCCTCGGTTAGGGCGGGCATCCGAAGATGGCGCCGCCGCGGCGCGGCGGTGTGTTCTCGGCAGGCGGGTTAGAGCTCGGAGAGGCATACCCATACAGGCAGGCACGGGGGCCGGGTGGCCGGAAAGACGTGGTAGCGAGGCATTTCATGCGCTCTAGGTGGTCGGACGAAGAAGCGGCTGGTTTCGTAGCTCGGTATGGGGTCGAGTGGGGCGAGGACCTGGCTCTCTTGACCTACGCCAGCCGTGTGCTGGGAGCTGAACCTGACCTTGTGCTTCACGGCGGCGGGAATACTTCGGTGAAGACGCTATGGAAGAACGTCTTGGGCGAGGAGGTACCGGCTATCTTCGTGAAAGCCTCGGGCGCGGACATGGCACACATCGAGCCGGAGGGACACCCCGGGCTTGACCTCGCCTTCCTCAAGCGGCTCCGCCGACTGCCCGACCTTGACGACACCGCCATGGTGGATTTGCTTCGCACACATTTGCTGCGAGCAGACAGTCCCACGCCTTCCCTTGAAGCGCTGGTCCACGCTTTTCTTCCCGGCAAGTTCGTCCTGCATACCCATGCCGATGCCATTCTGGCCTTGACCAACCGGCCGGGGGGCGGACTCACGGTGAGGCAGGCTCTGGGCGAAGAGGTAATCGTACTTCCCTATGTCACCCCGGGGTTCAAGCTGGCTCAGGCGGTGGCAGAAGCGGTGGAGACCGCGCCCGGTCCACAAGCCATGGTCTGGGCGTTCCACGGGATCGTCACCTGGGGGGCCATGGCTCGGGAGGCCTATGAGCTCATGATCCAGCTGGTGACGCGGGCGGAGGAATGGACGGCCGCGCGCCGGGCTGCGCCCGGCGCGCGGGCCGGGGCGCCGCCGGCGGTCGCGGCGACCGCCGGCGGCATGCCACCTGATCCCAGTCTGCTGGCCGAGATAATGCCTGTGGTGCGGGGGCTTCTTGCCGCCCGGACCGGGGACCCCGACCGGCCCTACCGCCGGGTGGTCCTCCGTGCCCTGACCGATGGGGATACCTTGTCCGCTTTGGCCTCTCCGGGGGCGGAGCGCGCCCTGGTCTCTCCGCCTCTTACCAGCGACCATCTTATCCGGACCAAACCGCTTCCACTATGGGTCAAGTTGCCCGGGCTACCTGATGGGCGATCGGTTGCGTCGGATGTTCGGACCGAGGGCTGGAAAGACGGGCTCACGCGGGCAGTCGAACGCTACTGCACCGATTACGAGACCTACGTCAAGCGCTACCGGGAGTTCATACCCCCAGGAGTCGAGCCTTCCCCCTCTCCTCCCCGAGTGATGATGGTCCCGGGGCTGGGAGTGTTCTGCGCTGGTCCCGACGTGCGTGAAGCTGACATCACGCGGGACCTTACGGCTCACAACCTAGCGGTGAAAACCGCTCTCCTCGCGGAGGGGGTCGAGTACCAAGGTCTGCCCGAACCCGAACTTTTCCGCATGGAGTACCGCGCGCTGCAACAGGCCAAGCTGGGCAAGGGCCCAGTGGCCCGGCTGTCTGCGGCTGGGGCTCAGGGCCGGGACCCGCTCGCGTCCGAGAGCCCGCTGCGCGGACATGTGGCCCTCATCACGGGGGCGGCCGGGGCTATCGGTCGGGGGATCTGTGAGCGGTTGCTGGAGGCGGGTTGCCTGGTGGCGGCCACCGACCTTCCGGGGGAGGCGCTTGACTCGGTGGTGGAAGAGCTCGGCTCTTGCTTTCCCGGCCTGGTCGCGGGAGTGCCTCTCGACGTGACCGATGCCGCGTCCGTAGCCGAGGGTTTTGCCGAAGTCTGTCGCTTGTGGGGGGGGATCGATCTGGTGGTGCCCAATGCGGGCATCGCGGCCGTATCTCCGCTTGCGGAGCTCTCTATGGAACGCTTCCGAGCGCTCGAGCGGGTCAACGTGGAGGGCACCTTGCTTGTCCTGGCCGAGGCAGCGCGCGTGTTCCGCCGTCAAGGTACGGGAGGGGACATCGTCCTCATCTCCACCAAGAACGTCTTTTCCCCCGGGGCGAGTTTCGGTGCCTACAGTTCCACCAAGGCCGCCGCCCATCAGCTGGCCCGGGTGGCCAGCCTCGAACTCGCCGCCGATGATGTGCGGGTGAACATGGTGTCGCCTGATGCTGTGTTCGGTCATGGTAGTCGTCGGTCGGGATTGTGGGCGGAGGTAGGGCCTGATCGCATGAGAGCGCGGGGGCTGGACGAAGCTGGCCTGGAAGCTTACTACCAGAGTCGCAATCTGCTCAAAGCCCGGGTAACTGCTACTCATGTAGCCAACGCAGTGCTTTTCTTCGCCACCCGGCAGACACCTACTACAGGAGCGACTCTCCCCGTAGACGGGGGTCTACCTGATGCGACCCCGCGCTGAATCCACATCCTTGGGAAGCAGCAAGTGAGATGTCTAGCCTGGATTTCCCCATAGACCTCCGCAGTGATACGGTGACCAAACCTAGTTTGGCCATGCGGAAGGCCATGGCCGAAGCTCCGGTGGGCGATGATGTGTACCGCGAGGACCCTACGGTGAGAGAGCTCGAGGAGCGGGTGGCCGCCGTACTGGGAAAGGAAGCGGCTCTTTTCGTCCCCTCAGGGACTATGAGCAACCAGCTTTGTCTTCGCACCCTGACGCGTCCGGGTGATGAGGTCATCTGCCACGAGGACGCCCACATACTGCACTACGAGGGGGGTTCGGCCGCTGCGCTCTGTGGACTGCAGCTCCGGCCTCTACCCGGCGAGCACGGGATCCTGGCTCCAGAGGCAGTGGTGCGGGCCATCCGGCCAGCCGCGGAGCACTTCGCGCGGACGGCCCTGGTCGAGATAGAAAACACCCACAATCGTTGCGGGGGTACGGTTTGGCCGCTCCCGGCCGTGCAGGCGGTGGCCGAGGTTGCCCGGACACATGGTCTCAAGGTGCACCTGGACGGAGCACGACTGTGGAACGCCCATGTCGCCACCGGCGTGCCGCTAGCTGCCTACGCCGCGGCGGCGGATTCCGTCTCTGTATGCTTCTCCAAGGGGCTAGGAGCTCCGGTGGGCTCGGCCCTGGCCGGAACTCGGGAATTCGTGGAGGAGGCAAGACGCAACCGCAAGAAATACGGCGGAGCCATGCGGCAGGCCGGCATCATCGCGGCCGGTGCGCTCTACGCTCTGGGACACAATGTCGCTCGGCTAGCCGAGGACCATGAGAAGGCTGCTCTTCTTGCCCGGTATCTCCAGGAAGTGCCTGGTCTGCAGATCGTCCATCCCGTCCAGACCAATATCCTCATTGTCGAGGTGGCTCACCTGGGCGTGAGCGCGGAGCGGGTGGTGGAGACACTGCGCGGTCACGGAGTGCTATGCGGGGCGGCTTCTTTCGAACGGGTCCGCTTCGTGACTCATCTGGATGTGAGCTTCGCTGCGGTGAGAGCTGCTGGTGAGATCGTCGTGCGTGCGCTTTCGGGTCTGCGCGCGGACATGCACGGCCCCGGCGCCGAGCCTCGGGGACCGGGATCTCCATGACCTCCTCGGCGCCGGACCCTTACGCCCCGTATGCGCGGCTCGCGGTCGTGGCTCTGATCCGCCGAGACGAGGATGAGCAGAAACGGTGGCTGCTTCTCCAAAGGCAACTTCCCGAGGCGAGTCTCGGGTCGTCCGGGGCGCAGGTCTGGGACCCCCCCGGTGGTCGTCTGGAATGGGGCGAAGATCTGGCTACCGCGGTGGTGCGAGAAGCTAGGGAGGAGACCGGTCTCAGCATAGAGCCGGTGGGCCCCTGCTACGCGTTCCTGACTTACTACAAGGGGGAGCGTCTTCTTGCAGTAAGTCTTGCCTGTCGGCCACTGGGGAGTGCAGAAGCCGTGTGTCTGGAACCGGAAGGGGCGACGGCCTGGCGTTGGGTGACCGTAGCGGAATGGGAGGCTCTCGCCAGTCGGGGGGAAAGTTCTTGGGCGCCGGCCGACGTGGTGAAAGCAACGCGGGCGGCCGCTGTCTTGTTGGAGCTGGATGGGCCGGAGAGGGAGAGCTGATGCAGCGGGAAGAAGCCCTGCGCTTGGTGCGCGGGAGGGTGAAGAACGAGAATCTGGTCAAACACATGCTGGCGGCGGAGGCCATCATGGGTGCGCTTGCCCGGCGCCTGAAAGAAGACGAGGAACGCTGGCGGCTTGCCGGTCTCTTGCACGACCTGGACGTGGAGGAGACAGCCGGGCGCATGGACTTGCATGCCAGCCTCACTGTCGAGTGGCTGCGGGCAGCCGGCTTCCAGGACCAGGAGGTGCTGCACGCCATCCTGGCCCACAATGGTGAGAACAGTGGGACACCGAGGGAGACCCTGATGGACCGGGCTCTCTTCGCTTGTGATCCCCTCACCGGGCTCATCACCGCCGCGGCCCTCATCCGGCCCGAGAAGAAGTTGGCAGCGGTCACAGTGCAGAGCCTGCGCAAGCGTTTCAAGGAGCCGGCCTTCGCCAAAGGTGCTCGCCGGGAAGACATACTGACCTGCCAAGACCTGGGTTTGGAGCTGGAAGAGTTCCTGGCCATAGGTCTGCATGCGATGCAGGAGGTGGCCGATGACTTGGGACTCTGAGGCAGGACTCTTTGATACAGGGCCCGGTGAGACGGGGCTGGATGGCGCGGGGCCCGCAGAGGGCAGCTCCTCCGGCGTCCTGTCTGGCGAGGGCAAGGGGGCGCCACCTGTGGTGCTGACCACGGTGTACGACCCGGTGGAAGCTGAGATCATCTTGGCCAAACTCAGAAGCGCCGGCATCCTGTCCTTCGCGCGCCACGAAGCTCTGTCGGTCGTGGCCGGGCTTACTGTGGATGGTTGCGGCCAGCATGACATCATGGTGCGGCCTTCGGATCTGGCCACAGCCAGAGCGCTTCTGGCCGAGGCTGCCGCTGGGCAGGGCGAAGACGATTAGGGCGCGTTGCAGAAAGCGTGTTGACGAGCCTGGACAGGAAGAAGTGAGGACCTCTCCGCCAAGGAGACGAGGAATGCCTTCGGTGCTAGGCGTAGATGTGGGAGGGACCAAGACGGCGGTCGGGCCCGTGAACGAGGAAGGGACCCGGTTGGCCGCTCCGCTGGTCGAACCCACCCGGACGCGCGACCGGCGGGCTTTCTTGGGCGGTCTGTTGAGTACTCTCCGCCGAGCTATGTTCGAGTTCGCCGAGCACGATCCCATGGCGGTCGGAGTTGCCTGCGCTGGGAACATCGACAGCGAAACGGGGGTGGTCTTCTCGGCTCGCCATCTCCCACTGGCGGATTTCCCCCTGGCCTCCTACTTGGAGGAGGCTCTTCGTCTACCTGTGTATGTCGACAACGATGTGAACGCTGCCATATGCGCCGAAGTGGTGAGCGGGGTCGCGCAAGGCTTGGCCGAAGTCGTCATGCTCACGCTCGGCACGGGGGTAGGAGGCGGTCTCTGGCTGGGGGGCCGGTTGTATCGGGGAGCAAGCGGCGGGGCGGGCGAGCTCGGTCACATGGTGGTGCGAGCAGGCGGGCTGCCCTGCGCGTGCGGCGGGCACGGCTGCCTGGAGGTCTATGCCTCTGGGCGGGCGCTCGTCCGCTATGCGGCTACCCGCGCGGGCGATCCTGTTTCTGATCCTCAGGGGGTGCTCGCCGGTTTGCAGGAGGCCGGCAGGTTGACGGGGCCGGAGGTCACTCGTTTGGCAGCGCAGGGTTATCCAGGCGCCTTGGAGGCAGTGGGTGAATTGTCCCGCTGGCTCGGCGTGGGTCTGATCAACATCACGGATATATTCGATCCGGAGATGATCGTGGTGGGCGGGGGAGTCGCCGAGGCAGGAGAGTTGTTGCTCGAGCCGGCGCGCGAACTGGTGCGCAGGCACGCGCTCCCGCCGGGTCGGGACCGGGTAAGAATAGAGTCGGCCCGGTTGGGTAACGAAGCAGGTCTAGTGGGGGCCGCGCTGGAAGCCTGGCGGCGGGCGGGTTAGCCGCAAGGCATGAGCCCCCTGGAGAAGGGCTCCCAGGGGGGAGGGCTTCCGAGGTAAGAGGTGGCACACCGCCACAGGGGCTGAGAATCCATGCTGTACCTTTGTGCGACACCTATAGGCAATCTGGAAGACGTCACACTGCGCGTGCTTCGCGTGCTGCAAGAGGTGGACTTGATCGCCTGCGAGGATACCCGTCACACCGCCATCCTCTTGCGTCGTCATGGCCTCACTACGCCCACGTTGAGCCTGCATGGACACAACGAGGAAGAGCGGGTTCGTCTCCTATTGCCCCTGCTACGCAAAGGTAAGCAGGTGGCCTTGGTGAGTGACGCCGGCACTCCCACCCTCTCCGACCCCGGGCTTCTCTTGGTGCGGGCCTGCGTGGACGAGGGTCTGCCTGTCACTGTCTTGCCGGGAGCCTCGGCGGTGACCGCGGCGCTCGCCTTGGCGGGCATCCCGGCCGCGCAGTTCGCCTTCGTGGGTTTCCTGGCTCGGCACGCGAACGCGCTCAAAGAGCAGCTCGCGGCCTTCGACGGCACGGGGGCTGCTGTGCTGGCCTTCGAATCGCCCCGGCGCCTGCGGAGCACGCTCTCCCTCATCGCGGACAAGTGGCCCGAACGGCAGCTCGCCGTATGCCGTGAGCTCACCAAGGTCCACGAAGAGGTGTTACGGGGTACTGCGGCAGCAGTGCTGGAGCGGCTGGCGGATCCGGTGCGAGGGGAGATAGTCTTGGTCCTGGAGGCATCCCCCCGGGCCGGCACGGTAGGCTCGGGGACGAGCGGGATTCCGGATAGAAGTCGGCTGGTAGAGGTCTTGGATGAGCTGCTCAGGGCGGGTCTGGGGACCAAGCGGGCGGCAGGACTGGTTAGCCGGTTGACGGGGTTGCCCACTCGGCAGGTTTACGAACAAGCGTTGGCGGCAAAGAGAGTGCACAAGGATAGTGGCAAGGGCAGACCTTCGCGAAACAAGCAGCATAGCGAGACGCGCGGGGGCAGTCACCAGGGAGTGAGACATGAGTGAACCGTCTGGCCACAAGACCAAGACCGCCATCATGAAGGACATAATTATTGGTCTGCACCAGGGTCTTTCCATCGAGCAGGCCAAAGAGCGGTTCGAGCGCGAGATCGGCGAGGTCACTGCTACCGAGATAGCGGAGATGGAGCAGAGCCTCTTGGCTGAAGGGATGTCGGTCGATGAGATCAAGCAGTTCTGCAACGTCCACGCCCTGCTCTTCCAATCAGCTCTGGAGAAAGTGGGGCTCGAAGTAACGTCGCCAGCGCATCCGGTGTCTCTTTTCAAAGCCGAGAACGCGGAGATCACCAAACTCACCGCTGCCTTGCGGGAAGACGGACAGAGGGCTGCCCTGGCTGCGGACTTCGAGGAGCTTCTTGCCGCCAAGAACGCCCTGGCGGATGGTCTTTCCCACCTGAGGGGTGTGACTGTGCACTACGAGCGCAAGGAACAGCTTCTTTTCCCCTATCTGGAGAAGCACGGTTTCATGGGACCGTCCAAGGTGATGTGGGGCAAGGACAACGAGATCCGCGACTTACTGAAAAAGGCTGTTGCCGGGTTGGAAGCGGTAAACGATAAATCCTCGGCTGCGGAGTACGTGGAGCGGCTACTTACTCCGCTGCTCGATGAGGTGGAAGGGATGGTCTTCAAGGAAGAGAACATCCTTTTCCCCACCTCACTGGAGAAGCTGGACTCGGCGGAGTGGGTGGACATCCTCAAGCAGAGTCCCGAAATCGGTTACGTGTTCATACCAGTACCCGAAGAAGCCGACGTCTTGGTCAGACAGTTCCAGGCCGAGTTGGAGGTCACCACCTTCGCAGAGGGGACCATCCGGCTGCCTTCGGGCAGTCTGCGGCTCGAGGAGCTGCGGGCTCTCCTTGACACTTTACCCTTCGACCTCACCTTCGTCGGCGCTGACGACACTGTCCGCTACTTCACCGAAGGGCGGGATCGGATCTTTGCTCGTCCCCGCGCGGTCATAGGCAGAAAGGTGCAGAACTGTCACCCGCCGCAAAGCCTGGACATCGTGCAGGGCATACTGGACTCCTTCCGCAAGGGCGAGAGAGACTCCTATGAATTCTGGATCCAGGTGCAGGGAAAGATGGTCCACATCCGCTACTTCGCTGTCCGCGATAGCAGGGGAGACTACCTGGGCACGTTGGAGGTCACCCAAGACATCACGCGAATCAAGACCCTCGAGGGGGAGAAGAGGCTGGTCGATGAAGGAGATTGACCTCAAGGCGACTCTTTACGAACTCACCGAGACCTACCCCGAGCTGATCCCGGTCCTTAAGGAGCTGGGGTTTGTAGGGGTGGCCAACCCGGTCACCCGCAATACCTTGGGCCGGGTCACGACGCTACCCGAAGGCTGCAAGAAGCAGGGTAAAGAGCTGGCCGACGTGCTCGCTGTACTAGCTGAACACGGCTTCACGGTCAAACCGGCACCTGGGGAGTGACGTCGGCCGCGGGGTGTGCCCGGGGGCCAAGTCAAGGTCAAGACCTCGTCTCTAGGGTTGGGCGTGAGGGCCTGTCTGTTAGAATAGCCGGGCTATGGGCCGCTTCTACATCACCACTCCCATCTACTACGTCAACGATGTGCCACATATCGGGCACGCTTACACCACGGCTGCGGCCGATGTCGCGGCTCGCTTCCATCGTCAGCTGGGCGATGACGTGTTTTTCCTTACCGGAACCGACGAGCATGGCACCAAGGTCGAACAGGCGGCGGTAGCCCGGGGCCTGTCGCCCAAGGAACACGTGGACGAGGTGGTCGAGAAATTCAAGGAAGTCGCTGCCAAAGTCGGGGCCAGCAACGACTTCTTCATCCGCACCACCGACCCGGAGCACGAGCAGTTCGTGCAGTCCTTCGTCCAGCGCTGCTATGACTCCGGCGACGTCTACAAGAGCTCCTATTCAGGTCTCTACTGTCCCGCCTGCGAGGCGTACTACACCGAGGAGAACTTGGTGGACGGTCTTTGCCCCGACCACGGGACGGCTCCTGTCCACATGGAAGAAGAGAACTATTTCTTCCGTCTTTCGGCCTACGAGGAGCGGCTGCTTGCCCACTACCGCCGCCATCCTGATTTTGTGCGGCCGCGACACCGGTACAACGAGGCTCTTTCCTTCATCGAACAAGGTCTAGAGGACATCTCGATCTCACGGGCCACACTCAAATGGGGGATAGCTGTCCCTTGGGATGCGAGCCAGGTGATCTACGTCTGGGTGGATGCCTTGATCAACTACCTGAGTGCCTTGCACTACGCCCCGGGCGAGGACCTGGTGCACCGCTTCTGGCCGGCTACCTACCATCTCATGGCCCAGGACATCCTCAAGTTCCACGGGGTCATCTGGCCGGCCCTGCTCATGTCTGCCGGGTACGCGCTGCCCGAGCATCTTTTCATCCACGGCTACCTCAAGCTGGGTGGTGAGAAGATGTCCAAGACGCGGGGGAACGTCATGGATCCCTTCCCCCTGATCGAGCGCTACGGGGCCGACCCCTTCCGGTTCTACTGTCTGCGGGAGGTGAGCTTCGGCCAGGATGGGGTGGTGAGCGAGGAGGGCTTCAAGGCTCGTTACAACAGCGAGTTGGCCAACGAGCTGGGCAATCTGGTGTCACGCACGCTGGCCATGGTCGAAAGGTATCGCGAGGGCATCGTGCCTGCCGGCCGGTCGGCGGGGGGGATGGACTCGCCGCTGGCGCCCGAGGCCGACCAGACAGCTGTGCGCGCTCAAGAACAACTCGAAGACATGGACTTGAGCGGCGCCCTGGAGACGGTCTGGGGATTCGTGCGGCGTCTCAACCGGTACGTGGAAGAGCAAGCCCCTTGGAAACAAGCCAAGGAGGCTCCGCGGGCTCTCGATGCCACGCTTTGGGACCTGGTGGAGGGTCTGCGTCTTCTCTCGGTGTTGCTTTATCCCTTCGTGCCGCAGACGGCTTTGGTCTTGCGGAAGCGGCTGGGACTGGATAGAAGTACCGGTTCGGAGCAGGAGACCGCGCAAGCCGCTGGTGAGTCGACTGGCATGCCCCGGGCTGCGGAGCCTAGGGGCAGAGAGGGCGACGTCCCGTCTTGGCAAGAGGCGCGCTGGGGACTACTCCCTGAGGGGCTGCGGGTGGCGAACGGCAAGCCTCTCTTCCCCCGCATCCAGGAGTAAGGACGTCTTGCGGACCGCGGCTGCGCTCGTCTAGGGGCTCGCGTGTTCATCGATTGCCACACCCATCTCGACTACTGTCGCGAGGAACCCGACCAGCTCCTCGAGCGGGCTCGGGCGGCTGGGGTAGGGATCATCATCCAGTCGGGCACCGATCTCGAAAGGTCCAAGTACTCCCTAGCCTTGGCGGGACTCTACCCGGAAGTATTTGCCACTGTGGGTTTTCATCCGCACGAGGCCGGCCACCTTACGCCAGAGAGTAGGACGGGGTTGGAGCTGCTTGCCATGGCTCTGCGAGTCGTGGCCATAGGGGAGACCGGCTTTGATTTCTATCATGACCACTGGCCGCATGCGGTCCAAGAGGAGGCTTTTCGTTATCAGCTCGACCTTGCTCGTCGTCTGGGCTTGCCCGTGGTGGTCCACACCCGGGATGCGGCAGAAAGAACCTTGGAGGTACTCGCGGAGGCGGCGGCAGGTCTCACCGTGGTGCTCCATTGTTTTCCTCTTCCCGACCGTCTGGACGAGGTGGTAGAGCGGGGCTATTACGTGAGTTTCGCCGGGAACCTCACCTATAAGAACGCTATCGCTCTGCAGGCAGCCGCTCGCCGGGTGCCGCTGGAGTTGCTCTTGCTGGAGACCGACGCGCCCTGGCTGGCGCCCGCGCCTTGGCGCGGGCGGCCCAACTCCCCCGCCTTGGTGCCCCATGTATACGAGTTCATGGCCAGGCTGCGCGGACTTTCGGTCGAGGAACTGGCCGGGCAAGTGGAGGCCAACGTATTGCGGGCCTTCCCCAGGCTGACTGTGGCCCTGGAGTCCGGAACGTGAACGAACGTCCCCAGAGGAGGGCAGGCGGAAGTCGGTTGCCACGCCAGGTGTCGCTTGCTCGCCTGGCTGAGTTCGGAGTAAGGCCCAAGCGCGAGTTGGGCCAGCACTTCCTCGTCGATGACAACATCATTGCTGTCATCCTCGACATGGCTAGATGCGGTCGGGAGGATGTCGTCTTGGAGGTGGGGGCGGGGCTGGGGGTCCTTACGGCGGCGTTGGCCCGAGAGGTGGCGCACGTACATGCCTTTGAGGTGGACCGGGCCTTGGAGCCTGCCCTGCGAGCCACTCTGGGGGAGGGAGCTCGAGTCAGTCTCCACTTCGAGGACGTGCTACAAGCTTCGCTGGAGAGGCTACATCCTGCTCCGAGCTTGTGCGTCAGCAACCTACCCTATCAGGTAGCCGGGGCGTTCGTCGTCGAGGCGCTGGAACGTCTGCCTAGTATCCGTCGTTACTGCCTCATGGTTCAGCGCGAAGTGGCCGAGCGGATGGCCGCTATGGCTGGCAGCAAGGTCTACGGGCAGTTGTCAGTCTGGGTCCAGCTCTACACCCGGGTGATCGACACCCGGCCGCTTTCCCGCGCCATCTTCTACCCGCGGCCGCACGTCGACAGTAGTCTCGTCATGCTTGAACGAAAACCCCAGCAGGATACGCCGAGCATCCCTCCCCGGTTCCTGAGAGCAGTCCTGCAGGCTGCCTTTGGACAGCGTCGCAAGATCGTGGCTAATGCTTTGGCTTCGGGCCTGGGACTGCCGCGAGCAGTAGTGGAAGAGGTCCTTGAGTCGGTGGGACTGGGCCCGGGACTGCGCGCGGAGCAGGTGGACCCTCTCGGGCTTGCTGCTCTGGCCATAGCTCTCGCCAAGCGTGGCTTGCTCACTCCGGCACAATCCCAGGGCAAGGGCGCATAAGCGCGAAAGTACGGACAATGCTGCTGAGGGCGACGGGCGGGTCGCTCAACGTACCTCAGTGGCCGAGATGGCTGCCGTGAGCATCTGCTCGCGACTCAGCTCATGGAAGAGCGTGTTAGTCACCCAATAGAGCACGCCGTCCTTGACCCACCACACCCGCTCGGTCTTCGCGGCTGTGCCCACTACGGTGTAGGTCAGGTCGCCCACCTCCACTTCGGTCCCCGGGCTGGCCAGGGGGGCCTCCAGCCAGGTGGTCCCGCTCACGCCCAGATACTTGTCTTCGCTTAGGTAGCGGTAGCCGACTCGGTAGGCGGGCGCGGTCTTCTTCTTGTCGATGGTGATCTGATAACTACGCTGGAACGCGTAGCGGCAGGTAGGCGGGATGTAGGTGGGAGCCAGCACGGGGAAGTCTACCTTGGCTGCCAGGGCTTGCCAGGCAGCCAGGTCTGTCGGAGTCCCGGCTGGGAAGTCAAGCAGCGTGCGGCCGGGGAAGGCGTAAGCTCGGCCGATGGTGACGGTGACCCGCAGGGCGTATTCACTCGTCCTCATATCGGCGATGCCTAAAGCCTGGGCTACCAGTCTGGCCGCCTGTTCCTGTCCGGGCGGATAGCTTACGGTCGCGTTGGTGACGGGTCGTTCCCTGCTCTCTCGGACCTCACCCAGGCTGGCCCCCTGCCGGAGCAGCCACACCGCCGGGAGAGCGGCCTCTCCCACCCGGCCTGAGCTGTTCAAGACGTCAACTGTGATACCTCGCAAGCTGACGGCAGATGCAGTGGCAGGCCGCGGCCGGCCGCCGCCGCCGGCCGCGGCCTGCAGGGCGAGCTCATCCGGAGGCGACAAGAAATCCATCACGGCGTTGGCCAACTGCTCCTCGGTGGGTAGGACATAGAACGAACCGTTGATATCGCCGGTGGCTCCGGTGATGGCCCCGGTCTTGATACGGCTGCTGTCGAGTCGCAGCACCCAATAAGCCAGTTTGAGTATCTCGTTGGTACTCAGGTCGGTATCGACGTAGTCGAACAGGGTGTTTATGAGGCCGGGCAGCTTGAGGGGCAGGTTCCAGCGCATCACCTGCTCCCTCGCAGCGGAAAGGAATTGCTGCTGTCGCTGGTTCCGTCCGAAATCTATGTTCTGGTCGTGCCGGGTGCGGACATAGCGCAAGGCGTTCAGTCCGTCGAGGAGCTGGTAGCCAGGCTGGAAGTCTATCTTGCCGTCGTTGTAGGGCCGGTCCACATCGATGTACACCCCGCCCAGCTTGTTGGTGATGGCCTTGAAGGCCTCTAGGTCGATCCCGATGTAATGGTCGAGATCCACTCCCAGCACCGACTGGATGGTCCGGATCACGAGGGCACCGCCGCCATAGGCGTAGGCCGCGTTGATCTTGTGGTAGCCGTAACCGGGGACCTGGGCTCGCATGTCGCGGGGCACCGATAGCATGGAGAGATAGCCCTGTTCCGGGTCCACGTGGACGAGGATGATGACATCCGACCTGCCTTCGGTGACCTCGGAGCTGCCCGACACCCGCTTGTCGGCTCCCAGCAATACGATGTTCATGCCGCTAGGAGGCGATACCGGCGGTTCGGTCGTGGTGGAGCCGGTGGTCGAGGTCGGGTTGGTGATGACAGAGCCCGGAGAGGTCGTCGAGGGAGTGGTGGGGCGGGTGGTAGGGGGGCGCTGAGTGGTCAGACTGGTTGAAGGCTTCTCCTTGAGAGCCTCAAGTATCTCGGGGTCCAGACGAGCGTTGGAAGCCCCCACCTGGCTGCGGAACCAGAGATAGGAACCACCGCCGACCGCCAGCGCAAGGACTACTAGTCCCAACACCACCCAGAGGGTCAGGCTCCTCCAGCCTCGTCTATGGGGCATCTGACGCGTTCTCCGAGCCAGGGCCATGCTCTCCCCTCCTTGGGTGCGGCCTTCGTCGACTATAGTACTCCGCGCAGCTGCCCCCTGATGCCAATACCTGCGATACTGTTGCTGTCAGTCAGACGGGCAGGGAGGTTTTGCTTTCGATGCACTCTCGGAGCGATAAGGTTCCCGCTCAATCCGAAGACTACACAGAAGCTTGTCTCCGGAACGGCGCTTGTTTCCCGGTGGTCGGTCGTCCTTCCGGGATCGGTCGTCGGCGCGCGGCCAGTCGTCGCATGGTCACTCGTCGTCGCATGGTCACTCGTTCCCACTCTTGTCACCTAAGCCAGCGGACATCTCCATGAAGTTCTCCTTCCTTGCCCCTGCCAAGGTGAACCTCTGCTTGCTCGTGGGCCCGGCGGATGCCTCCGGCTACCATGAGGTTTTTACCGTCTTCGTACCAGTAGCGCTCTACGATCGTCTTGATTTCGACCTAGTTGCTCAGGAGTCAGCTCCCCGCCAGGGGGAGCTACAGGTGAGGTGCCACGCGGTGGAGGGCGAAGCCAATCTGGTGGCGCGGGCGTTGCGGATGTTGGAACAGATCACCGGGTGGTGCTTCTCGGGCCGGGTGAGCATCGACAAGCGTATCCCCATGAGCGCAGGCATGGGGGGAGGAAGCACGGACGCCGCTGCGGCCTTGCGAATAGGGGCACAGGTTCTGGAAGCAAGTGGGGGACCGGTGGTGGACGAGGGGGCTCTGCGGCTGCTCGCGCGACGGCTGGGGGCTGACGTACCTTTCTTCCTGGACCCCCGGCCTGCCTTTGGCCGCGGCATCGGAGATCTGCTGGAGCCGGTTGCGCTACCATCACTGGCATTGATTCTGGTGCTGTCCAACCACCAGTTGTCGACGGTCGAGGTCTACCGTACGTTGGACCGGATGAGGGGGGTGGAGGAGAATACGCTGGCAGCGGCGAGCGAGGGGTCCCAGTCGGTGGAGAAGCAGAGTCGAGCGCCGGTGGCCGCTTTCTCCGTGCGCAGGGGACGTGCTGAGGCGGCTTGGAGGCGCGTGGCTGCGCTGGACAATATGCCCCCGTTACTCGTGAATGACCTGGAAGCGGTGAGCTTCCGACTTCTGCCGGAACTGGCGCGTACCAAGACACTGCTGGTCGAGGCCGGGGTTCGAGGGGCGGTGATGACTGGCTCAGGTCCTACTCTGTTGGGACTTTGCGCAGATGAAGAAGAGGCGACGAGGGTGGCGCGGTCGCTCGTTTATCGGAGAGGACTGGCTGCTGACCGGGTGCTCGTGGTCGGGCAGGCGGAGGCTTCTTGAAGGGCTGCAGGGACTGGCCTATACTTCCGGCGTCAGCGGGCGGACCCCGCGCGTCGTAGTGCTGGGGCGTGGCCAAGTGGTAAGGCAACGGGTTTTGGTCCCGTGATTCGTAGGTTCGAATCCTGCCGCCCCAGCCTTTTCTTCTTGTTCAACGATCTACTCGGGGTAGAGACTGGACTCCATCTCTTACATCAAGACCGTGGTGGTCTTGGCTGCAGGACAGGGCAAACGCATGCGCTCGGCCCTACCTAAGGTTATCCACCCCGTGGGTGGTACTCCTATGCTTCTACACGTATTGCAGGCTGCCCGGGCGGTAGCGGCTGAACGGGTGGTGGTGGTGCTGGGTCATGGCCACGAGCAGGTGGAGCCCCTCCTTCCCCTCGGGGTGCAAGTCGCCCTTCAGGAGCGGCAGCTGGGTACGGGCCATGCTCTCTTGTGTGCCGCTCCCCATATCTTGCCGGGTCCTTTTCTTGTCCTGTGCGGAGATACCCCGCTCATCAGGGGCGAGACCCTGCTCGCTCTGGTTGAAGCGCATCGGCGGGCGGAGGCCGAGGCCACGCTTCTCACCACGGAGCTGGCCGACCCTACCGGGTATGGTCGGGTGCTGAGGGCGGATGATGGTTCCGTCTTGGCCGTCGTGGAACATCGGGACGCCGGGCCGCGGGAGCGGGCGGTGCGAGAGGTGAACAGCGGCGTCTACGTGCTCACTGCTCCCCTGGCCCTGGAACTGCTGCGCACGGTGGGGACTGGTAACAAGCAAGGTGAGGTCTATCTCACCGATGTCATTACTTTGCTGTGTGAACGCGGTCACAAGGTCGCCGCCTACCAGGCGGCTGACCCGGACGAACTCCGCGGAGTCAACTCCCCGGAAGAGCTCGCCGTGGCGGAGAGGTTGTGGGCCGCTCGTAACGACGCCGGCCCGGATGTCGCCGGCCCTGATGCCGCCTGTCCCGAGGCCGCCCGCGCCGAGGCGGGAACGCTGCGCTCATGAAGCTGGAAGCGGTTCGCGGACCACATGCATCCGCTGCCGGTGGTACCTTAGGACTATGAAGTCGTCGAACCAAGAGGAGGGGTCGAGGATGGGTGACTGGGAGCCGCGTCATTGCGCGCGGATCACCCCGGAGCGGTCGCTGATGGTGTTTTCGGGGCGGGGCAACCCGGAACTCAGCGCCAAGGTGGCACAGAAGCTGGGGATCGAGCTGGGTCAGGTTGAGATCAAGACCTTCGCCGACGGCGAGATCTATGTCAAGTACCTGCAGAGCATCCGGGGGGCTGATGTCTTCATCATCCAACCTACCTGTCGACCGGTCAACGAGAACCTGGTCGAGCTCCTCATCATGATCCAGGCCGCGCGCCTGGCTTCGGCTCATAGAGTCACGGCGGTGGTGCCCTGGATGGGCTACTCCCGTCAGGACAAGAAGAGCCGGCCGCGGGAGCCTATTACGGCCCGGCTGGTGGCCGACATCATCCAGGCGGCAGGAGCCGACCGGGTCATCACCATGGATCTTCACGCCGGACAGCTTCAGGGCTTCTTCAGTGTGCCTGTGGACCACATGACCGCTCTCACCATGATCTCTGACTACTTCAAACTCAAAGGTCTGGGCGACAGCGTGGTGGTATCTCCGGATGCGGGGGGTCTGAAGACCGCCAAGCGACTCGCGGACCGCCTGGAGTGTTCGGTGGCGGTGCTCTCCAAACTGCGTCCAGAGCACAACGTCTCCCGGGTTATGCATGTGATCGGCGAGGTCAAGGGCAAGACGGCCATAATCGTCGACGACATCATCGACACAGCTGGGACTCTGGTCAACGGGGCGCAGGCGCTCATCGAGCAAGGGGCCAAAGAGGTCTACGCGGCGGCTACTCATCCGGTGCTGTCCGACCCGGCGTACGAGCGTATCGCTGTCTCTCCCTTGAAAGAAGTGGTGGTGACCGATACCATCCCGCTGCGGTCAGGGGTCCCCAGAGACAAGATCGTGGTACTATCCGCCGCTGGTATCCTGGCCGATACCATCAAGAGCGTGTTCACCGACGAGTCGGTGAGTGAACTCTTCCAAGGGGACAACCAGTTGTTCTGAGTTGTACCAAGAGCCGAAGCCGAGGAGCGGAGGCTCAAGGAGGGGCCCATGGAAACGGTGAGACTGTCGGTAGAAGAGCGCGAACTTACCGGGGATGGCCCGTCCCGACGGTTACGAGCCGCGGGTCGTGTGCCGGGTGTCCTCTACGGGAAGGGCAGAGAGCCGAAGAGCATCTCTGTGGCCCTTGATGACCTACGCCAGGTCCTCGGCCATGGGCACAACGTCGTGCTGGAGCTGGATCTGGGTGCGCAGGCCAAACGCGGCAAGGCGAAGCGACCGGCACCGACCTACGCGGTCATCAAGGAGATACAGCTTCACCCGATCAAACATCAACCCCTGAACGTCGACCTACAAGTGGTCGACCTTGCCCACGAGATCGAAGCCCCGGTGCCCATCGAGCTGGTGGGAACTCCGGTGGGGGTGCGTGAAGGCGGGGTGATCGACTGGGAGCACCGCGAGGTCATGGTGCGGGCACTGCCGGCGGAGGTGCCCGAGGTGATTCCCCTCGATGTCAGCGCTCTCAGGATAGGCCAGCACCTTACGGTGGCTGCGCTGGCAGCCCCCCCTGGGGTGACGATCTTGGACGATCCTGAGACGATAGTGGTCACCCTCATTCCGCCTAGGGTGGAGAGGCCGGTGGCAGTCGCCGAGGAGGCGGTCGAGCCCGAAGTCGTGCGTGAGAGCGGGAGCGAGGAGTAGCTCCTGCGAGGAGTGGATAACGCTCGCACTTACCTGGTCGTGGCCTTGGGCAATCCTGGGCCGGAGTATCAGTTCCATCGCCACAACGTGGGCTTCATGGTTGGTGAGGAGCTGAGGCTGCGGCATGGTTTGCCGCCGCTGCGGGCGCGTTTTCATGGGCTTGCTGCAGAGGGGCGGATGGCGGGCGCCAAAGTGGTCCTCCTTCTTCCCACTACCTACATGAATAATTCGGGCCAGGCCGTCGCTGAGGCTGCCCGCTGGTACAAGATCCCGGTGAACGACGTGTTGGTGATCCACGACGAGGTCGAGTTGCCTTTTGGCGAGGTAAGACTCAAAGAAGGCCAAGGGCTGGGCGGACACAATGGCCTCCGCAGCCTGGAGAAGTGGCTCGGTTCGCGGGATTTCTGGCGACTCCGGGTAGGGGTGGGAAGACCGGCCGACCCCGGTCGGCCGCTTGTCGATCACGTGTTGGCTCCCTTCGATGAGCCCCGAGAGGAAGTGCTCGCCCTGATCCACCGCGCCGCAGACTTAGCCGACGAGTGGTTGGCGGAGCGAACGTCGGGAAGCACCTCAGAAACCGAGGGTTGAGTCACGATGGCTCGGCTGACCGATTTCTTGCGGGACTACCCCCCCTTTGCTCAGCTGGTCGAGGCCGAAATGGGGCCTGGGCAGCAGTTGGTGGTGCCTTCTTTTGCGCACGTCTACCTCGTGGCCGCCTTAGTAGAGGAGCGACCCTGGCGTGATGGGGTGGTCCTGGTGGTGGCTCCGCAGCAGGAGGCCGCTCTTGAACTGGAACACGAGCTGAGTCTTTACTGCCCCGGGCACACGATTTGCTATCTGCCACCTCGCGGCGTGTGGTACGGGTCGGAGGGCGAGGTCAAGCCTCGGGTAGCCAGTCGGCGGGCACGGGCGGTGGAAGCCATCACCGCGGGGAAGGGGCGGTCGGTCGTGATCGTGGAGGCAGCCACTTTGCTGGAGGGGGTGATGGTGGCTCCCGCCGACGGTCAAGAGAGCTCGCTGGAGCTAAGGGTGGGAGCGGAGCAGGACTGGGAGCAGTTGGTGCGACGTCTGGCCGCTCTGGGTTATAGCCGGGTCGATCAGGTGGAAGATGCCGGGGAGTTCTCAGTCCGCGGAGGGATCGTGGATGTATTCCCGGCCACAGAGCGCTATCCGGTGCGGATCGAGTTCTGGGGCGACGAGATCGAAAGTCTGCGTAGCTTCTCGGTGTTCACCCAGCGCTCGCTCAACGCGCTGGAATCTGTCCGCGTGTTTTCTGCGGCAGAGCCAAGCGGAGGGAGCACAGTCGGGCTCCTATCGCTGTTGCCGGAGGGTTCTCGGATCATCCGTCTGGATAGGGCCCGGGCGGCAGCGCGGGTCCAGGCTTTCGCCAACGACCTGCTCGATGTGTGGGGAAAGTCCGTCTTCTCCGCCTCGTTGGGCGTGGGCCCCGCGCCGGAGGAGCGGACAAGGCGACCCGGCGCTGCGGCTGGTGGAGGCTCGGTTCTGCCTGCCGAGGCCGGGGCGGGCGGAGGACCACAGTCCGCGGCTGGGAGGTCCACCTTGCCGCAAGCGGGTAGGTGCTATCTCACCTGGGCGGAGGTCGAGGAAGAACTGAGCCGCTTCGCCGTTCTCTCCATCGACACCCCTGGCCCGGTTGTCCGGGACCTAGGGGGGTCTGAAAAGCCGGAGACGAGGCCGCTGGCCGCCGCGGCTCATGCGGATTCCGCCCCGGCATCGGTAGTCGAGTCTGACGGTACCTGGTTACGCGCGACCAGTGGCGAGCTTCCAGTAGCGAGCCTGCCCGAGGCCGAAGAGGCCATGGTCAGACTGGTGAGAGATGGCTACCGGGTGGTGATCGCGTTTGAACACCGGGCGGAGGCGGAGCGGGCCGTGTACATCCTCCGCCGGGTCTCCGGGGAGGTCACCAGTCCGGAGAGCATCGACCGTTCCCCGGGAGTCTCCTACCTACCCTTGGGGCTGCGCCGGCATTTCCTCCTTCCCGACCTCAAGCTAGCCCTTCTCACGGAGGCGCTGGTGTTCCCTCGCAGAAAGCGGGAGGTGCGCCGTCCGGCGGCGGGGGTAGCTATTTCCAGTTTTCGCGATCTGCGCAAGGGCGACTACGTGGTGCACGAGGACCATGGGATCGGCCGTTTCGAGGGCATCTCCACGCGGACGGTGGCTGGAGTCACCCGTGACTATCTCGACCTGGCCTTCCGGGACAAGGACCGACTCTACGTCCCCCACGACCAGATAAGCAAAGTCATGCGTTATGTGGGGGCAGGGGGAACACCGCCCACTCTCTCCAAGCTTGGTGGCCGGGCTTGGGAACTCATCAAGAGCCGGGCTCGCCGGGCGGCCCGCGAAGTGGCTGGAGAACTCCTTCAGCTTTACGCGATGCGCCAGGCAGTCCAGGGGTACCGGTTCTCGGAAGACGGGGAATGGCAGTTCCGCTTTGAGAAGGCCTTTCCCTACGAGGAGACCGACGATCAGCTGCGGGCCATTGAAGCGGTCAAGGATGACATGGAATCGCCCCGACCCATGGACCGCCTCATATGCGGGGACGTAGGTTACGGCAAGACCGAGGTGGCACTTCGGGCGGCCTTCAAGGCGGTCATGGACGGCAAACAGGTGATGATGCTGGTGCCCACCACCATCCTGGCCCAGCAGCACTATGGCACATTCCGGGAACGGTTCGCCGACTTCCCGGTCAAAGTGGAGATGATCTCTCGTTTTCGTTCCCCCCGGGAGCAACGCAAGATCCTCAAGGAGTTCGCCGCGGGCCAGGTGGACATACTGATCGGCACCCATCGCCTGCTTTCAGAGGATGTCAAGCCGAAAGACTTAGGCCTGGTCATTGTGGATGAGGAACAGCGTTTTGGCGTGTCGCAGAAAGAAGCACTGCGCAGGCTCAAGCTGCGGGTGGACGTGCTCACTCTGACCGCCACCCCGATCCCGCGTACCCTGCAGATGTCGCTCTCGGGGGTCCGGGACATAAGTGTCATTGAGACGCCCCCGCGCGACCGGCACCCCATCCAGACCTACGTGGGTCTGTATGACGAGGGCATGGTGGTGCGGGCCATCCAGCGGGAGATCGATCGGGGCGGTCAGGTGTACTACCTCCACAACCGGGTGGAGACCATTGACAAGGCGGCGGAGCGGTTGCGGAATCTCATGCCGCACGTGCGCTTCGCTGTAGCTCACGGGCAGATGCCGGAGCAGGACCTGGAGCGGGTCATGCTCGAGTTCCTGCGTGGGGAGGTGGACGTCCTTGTCACCACGACCATCATCGAAAGCGGCCTCGACATCCCCAACGCCAACACCCTCATCGTGGAACGAGCTGATTTGCTGGGCTTGGCCCAGCTCTACCAGATACGAGGACGCATCGGCCGCTCGGACCGGGTGGCGCATGCCTTCCTTTTCCATCCCGATGAGGCGGTACTCACCGAGGAGGCAGTGGCCCGGCTGTCCACCCTGGCCGACTACACCGAGCTGGGTTCGGGCTTCAAGATCGCTCTGCGCGACCTGGAGATCAGGGGGGCGGGGGAGCTGCTCGGTGAGGAGCAGTCCGGTCACATCGCAGCGGTCGGCTTCGAGATGTATCTGGCGATGTTAGAAGAAGCGACGGCGGCCTTGCGGGGTGAGCCGCCGGCGGCGGAGAAGATGGTGCGGGTGGAGGTGGGCATCGACGCCTACGTACCGGCTTCGTTCATCCCCTATGAGGCGGCAAGGGTCGATCTTCACCGCCGGGTGGCTTCCGCAAGCTCACTGGAAGAGTTCACCGACCTGCGCGAGGAGCTGGTGGACCGTTTCGGGCGGCTCCCCGAG
>Ga0116210_1000681_pt1 | contig 31580 bp, 32 predicted proteins | sample TshhotsprinmetaG_FD_94483 | JGI IMG/M metagenome (GOLD analysis project Ga0116210, IMG submission 94483) | Hot spring microbial communities from South Africa to study Microbial Dark Matter (Phase II) - Tshipise hot spring metaG | ecosystem: Environmental > Aquatic > Thermal springs > Hot... | reverse complement strand
TCCCGGCGGGACCAGGATGAAAGGAATAGGTTCTACTCGGCCTACGGCAAACGCGCGCTCGACCTCGCGCTGACGGTCCCTGCGCTCATCATTCTTGCGCCGCTGCTTGTGCTCACCGCGCTCGTCGTGCGCGTCACGCTGGGCGCGCCAGTGCTGTTCTGCCAGCAGCGCCCCGGCTTGCACGGCAAGCCCTTCACGCTCTACAAATTCCGCACGATGACAGACACGCGCGATGCGCAAGATACTTTATCATTGCGAAATTTGTCGCATTGCGAGAAATCGCTGCAACAACTTGCGAGAGATTGGATTGACGCATGGAAGAGCAAGAGGGTCTGACTATGCGCCAGGCGTTGCGCCAGCGGCGCGAATCTCATCGCCGCGCGCTCTGGCGCGAAGCAGAGCGATTGGCGACCGAGGCGGCAGCGCTAGGCGTGCAGCGCGTCCTCCTTTTCGGCTCTTTGGCGCAGGGAGAGGCCGGCTTGTTCAGCGATTTGGATCTACTCATCGTGTGGGATACTCCACTTGGTTTCCTGGAGCGCACCGTAGAGTTATATAGCCGCCTCCAACCCCGAGTGTCTGCTGATTTGTTGGTCTATACGCCGGCCGAAATTGGGCGGATGGCCAAAACGCCCCTGGTGCGGCGTGCGCTGGCAGAAGGGAAGGTGCTGTATGAAGCGTGATGCCAGAGCCGAAGGGATGCGCTGGCTGGAACAGGCCCAGGCCGATCGAGAGGGCGCCCGCTTGCTCTTTGAGGGCAAGAGTTATCACCTGGCGTGCTTTGTGGCGCAACAAGTCGCGGAGAAGGCACTCAAGGCATTCCTCTATGCTCAAGGCGAAGAATTGGTCGTAGGGCATTCTGTCGAGGCATTGTGCCGTTGGGCGGCCGAATTCGATGCCGATTTGGAGACATTGCGCGAAGCAGCGGCGCCGTTGGACGGGTATTACATTCCCACGCGTTATCCCAATGGTTTGCCGGATAGTATCCCGGCGCGCGTCTACACTCGGGCGGTCGCGGAAGAGGCATTGCGCCTGACTGACCTGGTGTTGCATCGGGTGCAGGAGAAGATGGGAGTGTAATGAGCGTCAAGTGGCTTATGCCTGAATTGCGTCGGGTGTCGGGGCAAGAAGCCGTTCGCGCATGAGAACGACTTTTCGTAAGCCAGGCAAAGAGGCAGCCACGTTGTATTGAAAAAATGGATTCGATAATGTCATACCGGCCGACTACTACACTGCCGCCGATTGCGAGACCGCGATCGGCGGCGCAAATGGGTGGAGAGGAGCAAGTGTGGCAAGCGTTGCGGCAGAACAGTTGACCTGCTGCTCGCGTTCTGCCCACCGTTTCTTGTGGCTTGAAAAGCCCGGTCCCGGAGCAAGGGTGCGCTGATTGGCATTGGCGCGACTGCAGTACCTCGTGTCTCTATCGGCGCCTGGGCCATAGTCGGCGCCGGCGCAGTCGTTACCAAACCTGTGCCCCTCGGCGTCACCGTCGTTGGCGTGCCGGCCAAACCACTACAAAGAAACTGAGATGCCTCGTCTCTATCTCTTCCCTCCCCACATGTCCGGCCTGGAGCAGCAGTTCGTCCAGGAGGTCTTTGCTTCCAACTGGACTGCGCCACCGGAACCGCAGGTGGAGATCGGTTACAACTACCGCACGGTGGACACGCAAGCGTTCGGCGCCACGCGCGAGGACATCCGCCTGGCCCTGGAGGCCGAGAACATCGAATCGCGGCCCCTCTGGAAGCCTATGCACCTGCAGCCGGTCTTCCAGGGGTGCGAGGTCGTCACCCACCCCCGGCCCCTCCCTACGAAGGAGGGGAGCAGCGTGGCCGAGGCGCTGTTCCGTGACGGCCTTTGCCTTCCCTCCGGCACGGCGATGACCCAGGCGGAGATCGAGCGGGTGGCAGCGGTGGTGCGGGACACCGGGCACAGGTAACGGTAGAAATACGTTTTCAAAACTGATTCCCGGCGCTGTAAGACTTCTCCGGTGCCCTTTGCCCCTCGGGAGGCAGAATACCCTTTGGAGACTGCTCTCTCTTTCCTGCGGGCCATCGCAACCGCCGACGACCTCAGCTTGAGCCAATGGTTTGACAGCCATGATCTGGACGCGGCCGCGGTCCGTTGGCTGTACGCCCAGGGCTTGGCGGCCTACGCGTTCCACCGGTTGCGCCGCGCGGAGCTGGTGGGACGGCTATCTGCCGAGAATCATGCCACCCTTCGCCAGATGTACATTCGCGCGGCGGCTGATTCGACTTTGCACAGCCGCGAGTTGGCCGAGGCCCTTGCCGCGCTGGCAGCTGCAGGCATCACGTCGGTGCTGTTCAAAGGCGCCGTGCTGGCACACACCGTTTATCCCAGCCCCATCTGCCGGCCGATGGGCGATCTCGATTTCTGGCTGAGGGCCGAGGACATGCCCCGGGCACAGGTTGTGTTGGAGGAACTGGGTTATGTTCAGCGTGTCAAGGCGCACCGGCCGGTCGCCATGCAGGCCAGGCGCCAGGGCGAGATCCAATTGGTGGGTCAGGGCCGGGTGGGCCGCGGCCTGATCGAACTGCATTGGGGCGTGTTTGCCGGCGAATGGCTCTATCGGGTAGCCGCCATTGAAAACGATGCCATCGTGAGCAGGCTGCGGCCGGTGGAAATCTTGGGCCATCCGGTCTTCACCCTGGCGCCCGAAGATACGATAATCCAGCTGGCAGTCCATCTCGCCATCAACCACCAGATGGCGCGCCTAGGCGTGCGCGGCCTACTGGACGTGGTGCAGGTTGCCCGACATCACCCGATAGACTGGCAGACGGTGGCCGACAGGGCCAGGCGGTGGCGGGTTGCCACCGCAACCTGGTTGGTCCTGGCGTTGGCCGCCGAGACCCTGGCCCTGGATGAGGCTCGGCCGCTGCTGGCACAGCTCCGGCCTGCTGCCGGATTGCAGCGGACCTTGCTGGCCCGCTTTGTGGATGTGCATTCCGTCATCGAAATGCGCAACCTGACGCGCGGGCCGCGGCGTTTCGTATACCTCCTGCTGATGACCGATCGCCGGCAAGATGCCTTGCGCGTGTTCTATCGGGCCCTGTGGCCGGAGGCCGCCTGGCTGGCCACGCGTTATGGCCAGGTCGGGCCGGGCATCCGTGTGCGCCATCTGGCAGGCGCATTGCGCGGCCGTCCATGACCCGCGCGGTGCCGGGCAAAGGTTACATCAATGAGTCATCTGCGTAATCGTCATCTTTTTATCGTTGATCTCGTCCTCTTGCCCCTTGCGCTCTACCTCAGCTATGCCTTGCGGTTGGAGCGCCTGGCCCTGGGCGCGCAGTGGGTCGGCTTCCTGCTCTTTGCGGCTGTAACCCTGGTGGTCGTGCCGTCGGTCTTCTACCTGACCGGGGTGTATGCCCGTTACTGGCGTTACGCATCCATCGAAGAGGTCGTGCTGTTGGCCGGTGCAGTTACCATCGGGGTCATGCTGGCAGGGGGGCTCAGCTTGCTCATCGCGTGGCTGACACCGGAGCAACTCGCGATACCCCGTTCAATCCCCCTGATCTTCTTGTTGCTGGCGCTGGCTGTCACAACCGGGCCGCGCTTCGCGATCCGGCTTTTGGCGCGGCCGCCCAGGCATAACAAGGCCAGCCACCGCGCAGGGGGCGGGCCGCCGCAGCCGGTGTTGGTGATGGGCGCAGGCGACGCCGGCGCGATGATCGTGCGCGAGCTGAAGAATAATCCCCATTTGGGCATGGAACCCGTGGGCTTTCTGGATGATGACTTGGGCAAACACGCCGTGGTCATCCATGACGTGCCCGTATTGGGTGACCGACATGCCATCCCCAGAATCGCGGCCCGCTACAGGGTCAAGCTGGTCATCATCGCCATGCCCACGGCCAGCGGCAAAGATATCCGTGATGTGGTGAAGATCTGTGACGCCGCCGGCTTGCAGACTAAGATCGTGCCCGGCCTGTATGAGCTGTTGGACGGCAGGGTGAGCGTCAATCAGCTTCGGCCGGTGCAGATCGAGGACCTGCTGCGCCGCGAGCCGGTGCGCACGGATACCGCTGCCGTCACCGAATTGTTGCGCGGCAAGCGAGTGCTGGTGACCGGTGGCGGCGGCTCCATCGGCTCGGAGCTCTGCCGCCAGATCCTGCGCTGCAACCCGGAACGCCTGGTTGTCTTGGGGCATGGCGAGAACTCGGTCTTTGAAATCGTCGAGGAGCTGCGGGCCGCTAATCCCGGCCTGGACGAGAAGTTGGTGCCGATCATCGCCGAAACCCGTTTCCCCGCGCGCATTCGCAGCGTCTTTGAGAAGCAGCAGCCCCAGATCGTCTTCCATGCGGCCGCGCACAAGCATGTGCCCCTGATGGAGGCCAATCCCTGCGAGGCGATCACCAATAACGTGTTGGGCACCCGCGTTGTGCTCGATGCGGCGCTGGCGACCGGCGTGGAGCGTTTTGTGATGATCTCCACCGACAAGGCGGTGAACCCCACCAACATTATGGGTGCCTCCAAGCGCGTGGCCGAGTTGCTGGTCTACCAGGCCGCGCAGCGCTCCGGCAAGCCCTATGTCGCCGTGCGTTTCGGCAATGTGTTGGGCTCACGCGGCAGCGTGATCCACACTTTCCGCCGGCAGATCGCGGCCGGTGGCCCGGTCACGGTGACGCACCCGGACGTGCGGCGTTATTTCATGACCATTCCTGAGGCCGTTCAGTTGGTGTTGCAGGCTGCCGTGCTGGGCAGCGGCGGCGAAGTGTTCGTATTGGACATGGGCGAGCCGGTCAAGATCGTGGACCTGGCGCGCGACCTGATCCAGCTGTCGGGCTTTGAAGTTGGCCGCGACATAGACATTCAGTTCACCAGCCTGCGGCCGGGCGAGAAGATGTTCGAGGAGCTGTTCATCCCGGGCGAGGTGTACGCGCGCACCGCACATCCCGCGATCTTCGTCGCCAGCAACGGCGCGGCCAATGCCGATTGCTGTGTCGAGCTGGACGAGCTGGTAGATCACTTGCTGGCGGTCGCCAGCTGTGGCGATCGCGCGGCGATCATCGCAGCGACGCAGGTGTTGGTGCCGGAGTACCGACCGGGGGCGGGCGGCTAAATTCGCTGGCTGACCGCACGCCGACGAGTGTGGGGCACATGGGAAGATCTTCGATGCAGGCCCGATTTTGCATCTTGGCCGGTGGTCTCTTGGCCAGTGGTATGATGTAGCGAGGGAAATAGCGCGCGCCTATCTCCGAAGATAGGCCCCCCTCAAATTTGCATACTCACCCCACATTGTGTAAAATCGCACCGAGCAGAGGGTCGGGGGAGACCTGTCTGTCGGCGCAAGCCGCAGCGCGGTGGAGTTTCGGCTTCACCGCGCTGTTTCTTTATAGTTCCTGCTTACCGGCTTGCCTCCTCCTCTCGTCCGCTCACACTCGCGCTGGCCGCCAGAAGCGCCAGGCTTTCGGCCGCGATCTCCGGCCGCTGACCGCCGCGCAGCGCATCGGCGAACGCGTCGAGCGGGAAGAGCTCCAGGCGCCGCAGGGCCACTGCCGTGGTCAGCAGCGCCAGGTGCTTTTTGCTCTCCCGAATGCCCGCGGCCTCGAAATCGCAGATCACTTTGCGCGCCGGCGTTTCCAATCCCGCAAACGCGGGCGTCGTGAAGAGCCAACTCCCTGCAATGAGCCCCTCCACATAGCGCCTCGCCATCTTGTAGCCCTCCTCGCTGACGAGCACCAGCGCATCGGGCCGGGCCACGCCGGTGAACAGAATCTCGTGCGGGCTGAAGATCAGCTCGCTGATGCTGTGACCGCTCTGCACCGTCACCGGATAGTCGTCCTGCTGCGTCGCCCACAGGCCCGACAGGAGCGCCGCTTCGCCCAGCAGCCGCGCCAGCGAGCGCACCTTCCCCCCGGCCGATCCGGCGATCACCAGCCGAAATTCGCGCGCCAGACCGGATGTGTAGCGCGGGACAACGGGCCGGGGCCGCAACGGAGGCACAGCCGACCGCGGCGCGGCGGCCTCGTTTAATGCCCGCGCATACTCCTTCGTCTCCGGCTCGGCCCGACGAATGATTCCCGTCGGCCAGCCAAGCTTCTGCCGGGTCGCCTCGAGCGCCTGCCGTGAAAAAGCGTTGTTGGGCACATAATAGGCCGTGCACAGCTCCCAGATGTCGAGCAGCGCAAAGCACTCGCTCTGCATCGCCTGTGCCATCACATCGGCCAGATCGCGGTCGAAGGCCGTGCCGCGCCAGACGAACCCGGCACCGTTGGCTGCTGCCGTGGTACACAGGTCAAGCGGCCGTTCTAAATTGCCCCCACGCGTCGTCGCCGTGATGCCGCCTTGCGGTGTCGTGACACTGTGTTCGCCGCCCGTCATGCCGAAGTTAAAATTGTTGAAGACCAGCACGGTCAGGCCGATGTTGCGCCGCGCTGCGTTCAGCAGATGCGCGCCGCCGATCCCCGCGCCACCGTCGCCCATCAGCACGATCACCGTCAGGTCGGGGTCGGCCAGCTTGATGCCGCTGGCATAGGCGATGCTGCGACCATGGAGCCCGTGAAACGCGTTGGTGACGAAATACTGGTCGCCCAGGCCCTGGCAGCCGATATCGCTGACGAGCACCACGCGCCGCGGGTCGCGGCCGAGCATCACCAGCGCCCGGTCGAGCTGGTTCAGAATGAGCCCGTGGCCGCAGCCCGGGCAAAACGGATAGGGACGATCGTTGCGATAGGTTTTGAGCACGCGTGCGCTTCCCCTCATGCTCGGCAATTGGCGGAATTTGAACGCGCCGGCAACCGGCCAGAAGCCAGGCTGCCCGGCCCTTGATCCCAGGCAACTGCCTACACAAACACCATGAACTGTTCGGGTGTGATCATCTCGCCGTCCAGCCGGTTGAGGCCGATGATCTCCGGCGCGCGCCGACCGGTCGTGGCCGCCCAGCGGTAGATGACGCGCTCGACCTCCCGACGCAGGTCGCCCAGGTTCAACTCGGCGACGACGATGCGCGTCACCGCGCGTGGGCCATCGGCCGACGCGGCCAGCGCCTGCAGTAGTGTGCGTTCGGGGATGGGCCAGAGCGTCTGGACGTTTAGCGCCGAGACCGCGCGACCGCTCGCGCGCACCTGGCGCACCGCCTCGGCCATGGCGCGCGCAGTGATGCCGTAAGCGATGAACAGCGTACATGCGTCGGCTTGCAGGTCGGCCTGCGCCAGTTCGATCTCCGCCACGTGATCCTCGATCTTGCGCCACAGATGTTCGTTCAGCCGGCCCACGGTCGCCGGATCTTTGGTCAGGAAGCCGCGTGCATCGTGGCTGGAGCCGGTGAAGCGCACGATGTGCGGCCCGCCGATCGGGCTGAACAGCGGCGCCGTGTGATCTGGTCCCGGCCGGTACGGCGCATATGGTTCGTCCATCTGCGCCGGCGCGAGCGCGCGCGGTCGCACCGGCGGATACTCGTAGCTGTCGAGCGCCACTGTGCTCATGGACAGGAAGATCTCTTTGTCCGTCAACAGAAAGACGGGGGCACGAAAGCGTTCGGCCAGATCGAAGGCGCGGCGGGTGAGGCTGTAGCATTCGGCCACGCTGCCGGGCGCCAGTGCAATGATCGGATAGCCGCCGGAGGTGCTCCAGCGCACGAACTGCACATCGCCCTGGCCTGGCGTGGTCGCGCCGCCTGTGGCCGGCCCCATTCGCTGCACATCCACGATCACCAGCGGCACCTCGCCCATGATCGCCAGGCCGATATTCTCGCTGTAGAGACTGATGCCCGGCCCGGAAGTCGCGGTGAGCGCGCGGCGGCCGGTCATGGCTGCGGCAATGCACATGGAGATGGCCGCGATCTCATCCTCCGTCTGGATGGCCACACCGCCACAGCGAGGGAGCTCGCGAACCATGTGCAGGAGAAGCGGGGTGGCCGGAGAGATCGGATAGCCCGCGAAGAAATCACAACCGGCGTCCAATGCCGCGCGGGCGACCGCAGTGGCGCCGTCAATGAACTCACGCACGAGACTTGCTCCGTTTCGAACACACGGGCCGGCGAATTCTGAACTCCTGCCCGAAATCTGCACTCTCAAGCATCGCGCAACCGCATCGCTTTGACCATGACGGCGCTCATTGTCGGCGCATCCGCGCGCCCAAAAAAGCCGGGCCTGCGGGCGGGAATCGCCCGTCCGGGCCCGGCTCCAGATGTCTGATGGCCTCTCGGCCAGAAGCGGCCTCACCGTGCGTCGGCCCTGCCGGGCGCTCAAACGCACGCCGAGACCTGCGCGGCCGTCAGCTGTTCACCCAACGCGCCAGACGCACGAGATAGGATCGTGGGCCTTCGTCCTCTGCTTCGGCTTCGGCGTAACGATCGAGTTGCGGCAACAACGTCCAGGCCAGCAAGGCCAACACGGCGATGAGCAACGGCAGGTCCATGGTTCACTCCTATCCTCGAGAATCAGTCTTTTCCACGCTGATTAACGCAGGAGCGGGGCCAAAAGTTCCGGCTCGGAGCGCTGAATTTAGCCGAACAGGACGTGAAATGCGAAGGATGTGCAACACAAAAGACGCGCGGCACGAAACGCGTCGAGGTCTGCCGCGTTTCGCGTTTTTCGTGCTTCCATTTCGTCCCCTGTTTTGGCTTTCGTGCCACCCCGCGGTAAAATGAAGCGCGCTCTGGATGACAGCGTCGGCGGAGCAGACCGATGGGACACGGCTCCGCTCTGACGCCGGTCTCTCGTGACCATGTTCAGGAGGGGCTATGATCGTTACGGTGAACGGCGCGGCGCTTGCCTGCTGGACGCGCGGCCGGCGACATCCGACTGCGCTCCTGTTGATCCACGGCTTTCCGCTCGATCATCGGATGTGGGCCGCGCAGATGGCCGGGCTGGCGGCTCAGGTGCACGTGATCGCGGCCGATCTGCGTGGGTTCGGCCGCTCATCGGCATCGCCGGTCGGGCCGCTGACCATGGATCAGCACGCCGATGACCTGGCCGCGCTGCTCGACCATCTGGAAATCGGCCGCGCGGTCGTCGCCGGGCTGAGCATGGGCGGTTACATTGCGCTCGCCTTTTGGCGGCGACATCGCCAACGCGTGCAGGCGCTGGTGCTGGCCGACACGCGCGCTGAGGCGGATTCGCCGCAGGCGCGCGCCAATCGCGATGCTGCGGCGGCGAAGGTGCGAGAGGCCGGCGTTGGGGCCCTGGCCGATGATATGCTGCCGCGGCTGCTGGCGCCGGCCAATCTGACCAACCCGCGGCTGGTTGCGGCCATGCGCGCCATGATGACGGCGCAGCCGGCCGCGACGATCATCGCGGCGCTTGCCGGCCTGCGCGACCGGCCCGACAGCCGGCCCACACTGCCGACGATCACGGTGCCGACCCTGGTGGTGGTAGGCGAACACGATGCCCTGACGCCGCCGGCGGACGCAGCCGCCCTGGCTGCCAGCATCCCCGGCGCCCGCCTGGTGGTGATCCCGGCGGCCGGACACATGAGCCCGCTGGAAAATCCTCGGGCCGTGAACGTGGCGCTGCGCCGTTTTCTGGCCGCGGTCGCAGCGGCAGCGCCGGCTCAGCCCTGAGCCTGCGGCCGATCATCCGCAAACGAGATCATCAGGCGATCCTGGGCGTCATAGCGATACGCGGCAAAAAAGGGCGGGGCATCGGCCGCCATGGTCAGCACTCTGGGAAGCACGATCGGCAGGTCCTCGACCAGGTCGGCGACCGGCAGGCGATCTACAGGCCACCATTCCAGCTCGCCGTCCGGCGATGCGCCGACTGCCCGGCTGTCGGCCTGTGCGGTGAAGATGAAGAACAAAATGCCCACTTCGGGGTCGCCTGCGTCCACATGCGCCACTCCGCGCAGCCGCAGATCACGCACGCACAGGCCGGTCTCCTCTCGGATCTCACGTCGCGTCGCCGAGTAGACATCTTCGCCCGGCTCGATATGGCCGCCGACGCCGTTGTAGCGGCCGGCCCACAGCCGCTTGTGCGGTCCGCCCCGCAGCAAAAGCACCTCGGCACCGTGCGTGATGAAGCATAGCGTGCGCGGGATCACCTGATAGCGGCGGCGTCCCTGCGCCACCCCCTGATCGGCCTGGCCCATGATAGCCTCCTGATCTGATCTGAGAATCGCCGCAGACGTGCCACGCATCTTGCAGAGTGCCTGGCACGTGGTTACGCGCAACTCGCAACTCGCAACCTGCAACTTACAGTCCGCAATCCCCTATGCTATAATTTCACCGTGACTTCCACCGCTGCTTCCACAACCCGTCAGCTCGTGCGCGCGGCGACATTGGTCGTGGCGCTGTTTTTTCTGAGCCGCGTGACGGGCCTGGCCCGCGAGATGGTAATCGGCGCGCGGTTCGGCACCAGCGCCGAGCTGGATGCCTACCTGGCCGCGTTCCGCGTGCCCGACCTGTTGTTCCAGCTGATGGCGGGCGGCGCGCTCGGCTCAGCGTTCATCCCGGTGTTCACCGGCGTGCTGACCCGCCAACAGCTGCCGACCGCCTGGCGACTTTTCAGCGCGGTCGTCAATCTGGTCGGGCTGCTGATGACGGTGTTCGCGCTCGTGGCCGCGTTGCTGGCACCGTTCCTCGTGCGCACCTTGCTGGCCCCCGGCTTCAGCCCGGCCCAGCAGGCGCTCACCGTCATGCTGATGCGCTGGATGCTGATCTCGACGGTCGTTTTCGGCCTGAGCGGCATCATGATGGCCGTGCTGAACAGCTTTCAGCACTTTTTGCTGCCGGCCCTGGCACCGGTGCTCTACAACCTCAGCATCATCGCCGGGGCCTGGTTTCTGGGCCCCAGCGTCGGCGTCTATGGCCTGGTGATCGGCGTGGTGGTGGGCGCATTTCTGCATCTCGATAGCCAGATCATCGGCCTCTGGTGGTATCGGGCGCGCTATCGGCCCGTGCTCAGCCTGGCCGATCCTCACGTGCATGAGGTGGCCCGGCTGATGGGGCCGCGTGTGCTCGGCCTGGCCGCGGTGCAGCTCAATTTTTGGGTCAACACACTGCTCGCCTCTGGTCTGGCGCCGGGCAGCCTCTCGGCCCTCAATTACGCGTGGCTGCTCATGCTCCTGCCGCAGGGGATCGTGGCGCAGGCGGTGGCCACGGCCGCGTTTCCCACCTTTGCCACGCTGGAGGCGCGCGGCCAGCGCGACGAACTGCGCCGGATCGTCAGCCAGACGCTGCGCGGGGTGCTTTTTCTGGCGATTCCGGCTGCCGCGGGCCTTTTCGCCTGGCGCGTGCCGCTGATCCGCATGTTGCTGGAGCGCGGCGAGTTCAGCGCGACCTCGACACAGCTCACGGCCACAGCCCTCGCCTGCTATGCGTTCGGTCTGATCGGCCATTCGGCCGTGGAGATCGTGGCGCGCGCGTTCTATGCATTGCACGACACCCGCACGCCGGTCCTGGTGACCTGCGCCGGCGTCGCGCTGAACATTGCGCTCAGTCTGGCACTGTTGCCGCGATTTAATTATGCCGGTCTGGCCCTGGCCAACACGCTGGCGACGCTGGCCGAGATGGCGGCGCTCCTGTGGCTGCTGGCCCGGCGACTGGGCGGCCTAGAATGGTCGCAGCTCGCCGCCACGTCGGGCCGCGGCGGGCTGGCTGCCGCAGCGATGATGGCGCTGCTGGTGTGGCTGAGCCGCCTTGATGCCGGACTGTCGCCGGTCCTCTTCGGCGCGGCCGGCCTGGCCATGGGCGCGCTCGTCTATCTGGCCGCTGCCGTCGCTCTCCGCATGCCTGAGACGCAGATGGTGCGACGGCTGCTCAGACGTTGAGATGGCTGCGTTGCCACACGAAACGCCACGGCCGGCTCAGCGCAGCCGCATCGCCGCGCACGCCGATGCGTGGGGTGGTCGCGATCTGCGCCTCCGGCACGGTCACGCCGGCTTCGATGAACAGTTCCGGGCTGGTTGTCAGGTCCAGGCCGTTTTCGCTGCGCGCGATCCCCAGCGCCTGACACAGCTTGCCCGGCCCATCGGCCAGGCTATGATCCGGCGCGTGCGCTCGCCGGCCGCGCATGATCGTCAGGCCCTCCTCCGGCGTCAGGCCACGGATCAACACCGCACCGGGCCGGCCGTCGGTCTCGGTGACGACGTTCAGGCAGAAGTACATGCCGTAGATGAAATAGACGTAGGCATGGCCGGCCGGCCCGAACATGATGTCGCTGCGCGGGGTGCGGCGATAGGCGTGCGAGGCGGCATCGTCGGGCCCGCCATAGGCCTCGGTCTCGACGATCAGGCCGCTCAGACGCTGGCCGGCGAGCACGCGCACCAGCCGCTGGCCGAGCAGCTCGCGGGCCACGATCGGGGTGGGGCGTTCGAAGAAGGAGCGGTTCAGTCGTGGCATGGCCTGCGGACCGGCTAATTGGCCAGCCGGCGAAACACGGCGACGACCTTGCCCTGGATCTCCAACTGGTCGGCCGGCACGGGGATCGGCTGATAGGCGGGGTTCGCCGGTTGCAGGCGCACCATGTCGCCTTCAGGATAGTAATATTTCAGGGTAGTCTCCTCGCGATCTTTGATCCATGCCACGATCATGTCGCGCGGCTGCGCGGTGTTCTGGTAGCGGACGATCACCCAATCGCCGTCATAGACCAGCGCGTCGATCATCGAGTCGCCCTGGACCTGAAGCGCATACAGATCGGCGCCGGTCGGCACCAGGTCTTCGGTCAGGGTCAGAACGTCGTCGCCAAAGGGGCTGTCTTGCTGGCCGGCCGCCGGGATCGGCTCGCCGGCCGAGATGCGGCCGAGCTTGGGGATGGCGCGCAGATCAGCCGAGGCGCTCGCCCGGCGCCCTGTCGGCTGCTCTTCCGTCAGACGAATGCCGCGCGAGATGTCTTCCCGGCGTTCCAGTTTGCCTTTCTTTTCCAGCCGTTCCAGGTTGTATTTCACCACGGAGGTCGAGCTGATGCCGACCGCGCTGCCGATCTCGCGGATCGTGGGCGGGAAGCCGTGTTCCTCACTGTATGCCCGGATGAACTCGAGGATGCGCTCCTGGCGCTCCGACAGGCTCATGGCCACCTCCCTGGTTGGCGTGGATGGAGATCGAATATCTGTTCGGGTTTATTGTAGCGAACATGTGTTCGTTTGTCAAGATGATATCGCAGGTTTTCCCAAAAACCGTGGGAGCAAACCGGATTTCCCAAACGGAGTTTCGGATTTCGCGTTGAGAAAGCGATCGCATGAACGAGTTGCAGACCACACAATTTGTATCGCGCGTCGTTGCCCCTGAAAATGGGGCAGCCCCGGCTTACTGGTTTGTCTTTCAGGAGGACAGATTGCTCGTACAGCCTGCGGGCGAGCAGGCCGCTGTGCCGTTGACCGCAGATGGCCCGCCGGCGGGGCTCTCCCTGGTGCGCCAGCTTTACATGGGCTATCTGGAGCGGGCCGGAGAAGCGCGCATCCATTGTTTTGCCGGCGAGATCGCGCCGGATGACTCACCGGCAGCCGGCATGGTCGCCGACGGGCTGCGTCAGCTCTACCCGCAGCTCGGCGAGACGCTGTTCGGTCTGGCGAGCCGGGCCAGCCAGCTCATCACCTGGGAGCGCACCCATCAGTTCTGCGGTCGGTGCGGCGCCCCCACCGTGCCGTCCACGACCGAACGGGCCAGGCACTGTCCGCGCTGTGGGCTGACGCACTTTCCGCGGCTTTCGCCGGCCATCATCATCGCGGTGGTGCGGCGCGAGGCCGCCGGGGCCCGGTTGCTGCTGGCGCACAATCGGCGCTTCCCGCCGGGTCGCTACAGCGTCATTGCCGGCTTCGTAGAGGCCGGCGAGACGCTGGAGGAATGCGCGCGCCGTGAGGTGCGCGAGGAGGTCGGCGTCGAGATCAAGAATTTGCGCTATTTCGGCAGCCAATCGTGGCCGTTCCCTCATTCGCTGATGATTGGTTTCACGGCCGAATATGCGGGCGGCGAACTGGTGTATGAATCGGAAGAGATCGCGCATGCCGACTGGTTCACGGCCGACGCTCTGCCGGGCCTGCCGCCCAAAATGAGCATCGCCCGCCGGCTGATTGACTGGTTTGCCGCTGGCGGCGCAGAAACGCGTTGATCTTTGCCTCCCTCTGCAGCCTGTGCTACAATGATCATGATCTTTTTGACAGGAGGGAACTCTGGACGGCTCGCAACTCGCCCATCTGATCGTGGAGAAGCTGGACGCGCATCTGGCGGCCGACATCGTCATGCTGGATCTGCGTCGGCTCACGCCCATTGCGGACTACTTTGTCATCTGTACGGCGGAATCGGATCGGCAGGCGCGCACCCTGCAGGAGATCCTGGAGGTTGAACTGAAGCAGGAGCACAAGACGCGGCCCTTCTCGACCGAGGGCGAAGCTTCCTCCGGGTGGATTCTGCTGGATTACAATACTGTGGTGGTGCATATCTTTTCAAAGCAGGCGCGGGCATTCTATCGGCTGGAGGAGCTGTGGAAGGCCGCGCCGGTCGTCGTCAAGATCCAGTAGACGCCTCACAGATCTGACTGTTCCAAGCGCCCGGTCTCGCGCGAGACTGGGCGCTTTTTTTCGGAGACGCTGTGCTCAGCTGTGGCCGGCAGGCTGGGCTGGATCGGTCAGCCTGTGCATCTGACGCGCTGCGGCAATGATCTCGGCCACGGAACGTTCGGGCCACGGCGACGGCCCGAAAGGATCGGGGCCAGGATGTGCGTCGCCCAGCAGCGCCCGACACAGGTTGGCCACGGCCAGGGCCAGCACCTCCAGATTGTACCCGCCTTCCAGTGTCACCACCAGCCGGCCTGCGCACAGGCGATCGGCCAGGCCGACAACTGTCTGCGCCAGCTGCCAGTAGCCCGCCAGCGACAGACGCAAACTGGCCAGAGGATCGTCCCAGTGGGCGTCAAAGCCGGCCGAGATCAGGATCAATTCGGGCCGATAGCGCTCTGCCAGCGGTGTCAGGACCTCGGCATAGATGCGGCGAAATCCCTCATCGCCGACGCCGGCCGGCAGCGGCACGTTGACCGTATATCCCCGCCCGGCCCCCGCACCGATCTCGCGCACGCCGCCTGTGCCCGGATAGTAGGGGTATTGATGGGTGGAAAAAAAGAGCACCTGCGGCGTGCCGTAAAAGATGTCCTGCGTGCCGTTGCCGTGATGGACATCCCAATCTACGATGAGGATGCGCGTCAGACCGCACTCCGTCAGGGCGGCCTGGGCAGCGATGGCGATATTGTTGAGCAGACAGAAGCCCATGCCGCCGCTGCGCACCGCGTGATGGCCCGGCGGCCGCACCAGCGCGATCCCATTGCGCGCCTGCCCCGCCATCACCGCGCGCACCAGCGCGACGACGCCGCCGGCAGCCAGCGCGGCCGCCGTATAGCTGCGCGGCCCGACATAGGTGTCCGGGTCGAGATGGCCGCCTCCGCGCTGTGCCAGGGCTGCCAGCTCCTGCACATAATCCGCATCGTGCACGGCGGTCAGCAGCTCCTGGCTTGCCGGTTGTGGCGGGATCAGCGTCATGCGCGCCAGCAGGCTGGCCTGCTCCAGTTCGGCCATGATCCGCTCCAGCCGCGTGCGGCTCTCCGGATGGCCGGGCAGATGATGGGCCAGAAACAGAGGGTCGTAGGTGTAAGCTGTGGTGCACGCGGGTGGCAACATGGCTCATCTCCCCGATTTCAGATACAAAGAGCGACGCGTGGAGCCCACGCGCCGCTCTTACTTTACTGCCGGTCTTTGAAGTCGTCAAGATGCGGTGTGCAGCCGCCGCGTCTCGGCGTTATTTCCCTTCAGTCGCCTCGATCGCATACTGAGCTGGCGCCTTGCTGCGCAGCAACGCCCAGGTCATGCCGGCCAGCGCTGCCAGAATCAGCACCCAACCGATGATGCCGATGTCGGTGTGGGCGACTACGATCGGCGCGATGATCAGGCTGATCAGATTGATCACCTTGATCAGGGGGTTCAGGGCCGGGCCCGCGGTATCCTTCAGCGGATCGCCGACGGTGTCGCCGACGACGCTCGCCTTGTGCGCGTCCGAGCCCTTGCCGCCGTAAAGGCCCTCTTCCACCAGCTTCTTGGCGTTATCCCAGGCGCCGCCGGTATTCGACATGAAGACCGCCAGCAGCTGGCCGGAGAGGATGACGCCGGCCAGGAAGCCGCCCAGCGCCTCGGCCTTCAGCGCGAAACCGACCACGATGGGGATCAGGACGACCAGGATGCCGACCGGCAGCAGCTCGCGCTGCGCTGCCTCGGTGGAGATGGCGACGGCCTGGCGGTAATCGGGCAGGACACGGCCCTCGCGCACGCCCGGCACGTCGAACTGCTTGCGGACAACAGCCACCATGCCGTTGGCCGCGCGGGCCACAGCTTTGACCAGCATGGAGCCGAACAGCAGCGGGATGCCGCCGCCGATCAGCAGGCCGATGAAGACGCGCGGATCGGCGATGTTGATGAATTCCATCGGCTTTCGGCCGAGTTCGTGGAGCACGATGTTGATGTCGGTGATGAAGGAGCCGTAGAGTGCCACGGCCGCGATCACGGCCGAGCCGATGGCCACGCCTTTGGTGATGGCCTTCGTGGTGTTGCCCACTGCATCCAGATCGGTCATGATCTTGCGGGCGCTGGCCGGCATTGAGGCCATTTCGCCGATGCCGTTCGCGTTGTCGGAGATGGGGCCGAAGGAGTCCATCGAGACCAGGTTGCCGGCGTGCGTCAGCCAGCCGATGCCAATCAGCGCGACGCCGTAGATGATGTACTGCGCGCCCTGGGCGCCGTACACGATCACCGAGATCATGATGGCACCGGCGATCAGCAGGATGGCCCAGAAGCTGGATTCGTAGCCTTCAGCCAGGCCGCTGAGGATGGTCGTGGCCGGGCCGAAGCGCGTGCTCTTCGCGATCTCCTGCACCGGCGGCTTGTCTGTGCCGGTGAAGTGCGCGGTGACGCGATTCACGATGACGTTGAAGATGACGCCGACCGATACCATGACCGCCGGCTGCCACCAGTGGCCCAGGATCTGCGGGTTCGTGCCGGCAGCAATCGCGGCGACATTCTGCGCATGGACGTACGCGTAGGCCAGAATGGTCGAAAGGCTGATCGTGATCACCGAGGAGACCTCGTAGGCGATCTCCATGGCGTGCCAGGCATCGCCTTTGGCCACCGTCTGCTCCCAGATCGGCACGGAGAAGGTGCCGATGATCGAGCTGATGACGCCGATGGCGCGCACGATCAGCGGGAAGATGATCCAGTAGAGCTGCCCGGTCAGGGTGACCAGGGCCAGACCCAGGATCAGGGCCGAGACGATGGTGACTTCGTAGGACTCGAAGATGTCGGCGGCCATACCGGCGCAGTCGCCTACGTTGTCGCCCACCTGATCTGCGATGACCGCCGCGTTGCGAGGATCATCCTCTTCCAGGTTCTCCTCGACCTTGCCCACCAGGTCGGCACCGACATCGGCCGCTTTGGTGTAGATGCCACCGCCGACGCGCATGAAGAGCGCCAGCAGCGTGCCGCCGAAGCCGAAGCCCAGCAGCGCATCCGGTGCAGCCTCGCCGAAGACGATGAAGATGGTGGTGCCGCCGAGCAGACCCAGGCCATCCGTCAACATGCCGGTGATGGTGCCCGAGCGATAGGCGATCCGCAGCGCGTCGCCGAGCGAGCGCATCGAGGCCGAGGCCACGCGGATGTTGCCCTGCACGGCCATACGCATGCCCAGCTGACCGACCATCAGCGAGAAGGTGGCGCCCAGGATGAACGCCACCGCGCGGCCAATGGCGACCACCAGCCGCGCATTCGCGCCGAACATCTGCTGCGCTGCCGGCGTGGGCGGAGCAATCCACACGCTGAAGAAAAGCACCACGATCAGGACGCCGATGAACGGCAAGATCGTGCGAAGTTGCTGGTTGAGATAAGCATCGGCGCCGTCTTTAATGGCGGTCCAGATGCGCACCATCGTTTCGTTGCCCCGATCTTCTGACATCACATTGCGACGCAGCCACAGGGCATAGAGGAGACTGAGGATAGCGACCACGAGCACGCCGTAGATGGCGATGGTCTCGAAGGCCGTCAGAGGCATTTGATACATGAGCTTAAAGTTTCCTCCTTGATGCAGGGAATGGATATGTGAGTATCACAAAACGAGCGGCTCACGGGCTCCTGACCGGCAACAGGAGCTACACGTGGCCGCATCGTTGACACACCTGAACACGATATTAGGAAGGCGGAAACCCCGCCAGGCAAATGCCATCTCTCACGGCCCGAATCAGGCCCCTTCTTCGGGCCATAACGAGATGACATTTTAGCGCAACAGCGCTGCTTTGTCAAAACAATGACCCTATCGTCTGTAAGTCAGATCACATATTTGGCGCAAAAACCGATTTTGTGAGAATCGTTTTTGCTGTAGAGTTTGACAACAAGACGCAGTCGTAGGATAATACTCTGCGCCTCACTCGAAGTATTCGGATGCCTGAATTCTATTGCTGAGGATCGGTGATTGCATGGATCATGTTCGCGCAGCCACGCGCGTCAAAGCGCAGCAAGCCGGGCGCAGCCCTGGCCTGCCGGCGCCGGTTCTGGTGGACACGCCGACGGCTTTTGCCGCGTTTCTGGGGGCGCTGGCACAGGTGCAGCGTCTGGCGCTAGATACGGAATCGGATAGCCTTTACCGTTATTTTCACAAGGTTTGCCTGATCCAGGTCAGCACGGCCGAGGCCGATTACCTGCTCGACCCGTTGCGCCTTCCCGATCTGCAACCGTTGGGCGCAGTGCTGGCCGATCCAGCGGTCGAGAAGATCTTCCACGCGGCCGAAAACGACATCGTGCTGCTCAAACGCGATTTTGGCTTTACATTCAGTCATGTATTCGACACCATGTTGGCGGCGCGCATTTTGGGCCGGCGCAACGTGGGCCTGGCCGCTTTGCTCGAGGAGTGTTTCGGCGTCGAGCTGGATAAACGCGTGCAGCTGACCGACTGGGGCCGCCGGCCTCTGACTTCCGAGCAGCTCAACTACGCGCGGCTGGATAGTCGTTATCTGCTGCCGCTGCGCGATCTGCTGGCGCAGGAGCTGCAGGCGCGTCAGCGCTGGCGCGAGGCGCAGGAAGCCTTTGCCGAGCTGCCCGGCCTGGAATATGCCGAGAAGCCGTTTGATCCGGATGGCTTTTGGCGCAGCAAAGTCGTGCGTGACCTGCGACCGGACGAGTTGGCCATCTTTCGCGAGCTGTATCTTTGGCGAGACCAACAGGCGCGCGCGCTCGATCTGCCGCCCTTCAAAGTGTTGACCGACCAGGTCCTGGCCCGGCTCAGCCGGGAGCAGCCCTCCCGACTGACAGCTCTGGCGCTGAACGCGCGCCTGATCGAGCGCTTCGGCCCGGCGCTTCTCGAAGCGATTCGACGTGGGCGCGGCGCGCCGCTACCGCAATTCCCGGCCCGGCGGTCCAACGGCCAGGGCCGGCCCGACCCGGCCGTCAGCGCGCGCTACGATCGTTTGCGCGCCTGGCGGGCCCGCCGCGCTGAGGCGCGCGGTGTGGATCCGGACATCGTGCTCAACAACGAGGCGCTGATGGCAATCGCGCGGGCCTGTCCCACAACCCTCGAGGCGCTGGCCGCGCTCGGCATCTTGCGACCGTGGAAGCTCGAGGAATATGGCCCAGAGCTGTTGCGCATCGTGGCAGGGGCCGTTGCTGAGGTTTGAGGCAGGCGATGATCGGCTATAGCGATGTGCGTCTCGGCGATATCGTGCGCATGCGCAAACCCCATCCCTGCGGCAGCAGCGAGTGGGAGGTCGTCCGCCTGGGCGCCGACATCGGTATCCGTTGTTGCAAATGCGCCCGTCGGGTGCTGCTGCCGCGCAGCCAGTTTGTGCGCCAGGTCAAGACACTGCTGCAGCGCGGGACAGACGATGGGGCGCTGCCGGCGGCCGGATTACCGCAATGACGCCATCTCCCCCGGTTGCCGAGAAGTCAGAGCGCGGCTTCCTGCCGGTGCTGGCCAATCGTCATTTTCGCGCCCTGTGGGCGGCGCAATGGCTGGCTCAGGTCGGCCAGAATGCCATCAACTTCATTCAATTGGTGCTGATCGAACAGCTCACCGGCTCCACCGTCCAAATCGGCATTACGATCCTTGCCTTCACCCTGCCCGGTGTGATCTTCAGCCCGGCGGCCGGTGTGGTCGCTGACCGCTGGCCCAAAAAATGGGTGCTGGTGGGCACGAACTTTCTGCGGGCAGTGATCGCGCTCAGCTATCTGGTCGTGCTTGCTGGACTTCAGGGCGGCTGGCGGTTGATCGGCATCTACTTGCTGACGTTTCTGATGTCCACGTTGAGCCAGTTCTTCGCGCCGGCCGAAGGTGCCATGATCCCGTTGCTGGTCGGCGAGCAGCGGCTGCTGGCGGCCAATTCCCTGTTCTCGTTGACGATGGTGCTGTCGCAAATGGCCGGCCTGGTGATCCTGGGGCCGGTCATGGTCAGACTGTTGGGGCTGGTGGGCGGGCTGGTCGCCATCGGCATCGTCTATGCGGGGGCTACGGCGCTGGTGGCGTGGCTGCCGACCGATTACCCGACGGCTCAGCCGAGAGCGGATGCGGCCTCATCATGGGCCAGGATGTGGGTCGAGTTCCGCGAGGGTCTGGCGTTCATCGCCACCCAGGGTCAAATTCAGGCGGCCATCGGCCGGCTGATCACGATCAACACGCTGGTGATGATCATGGCGATGCTGGCGCCAGGCTACGCGGCGCGCGTATTGGGGATGCGGCCAGAGAATGCTGTGATCGTTTTCGCACCGGCCGGTGTCGGCATGTTGCTGGCGACTGCGGTGGTGGGCCGCTGGGGCTACCTGTTGCGCCGCATCGCTTTCGGCTACATCGGTCTGACGCTGGCCGGCCTGGCCTTCTTCGGCATGGGCCTGCTGAGCCTGGATTATCACCGTTTTATGCGGCCGATCCTGGATGTGGTCCCTGAAGCCGCCTTCAGCCTGACCACCATCACCATGGGGCTGGGCATGATCCTTGGCTTCTCGCTGTCCGCGACGAACATTCTGGCGCAGACCAGAGTGCAGCAGGACTCACCGGCACCGATTCGCGGTCGCGTGCTGTCGGTGCAGTTCATGTTGGCCAATCTGGTCGGCATCCTGCCGATGTTGGCCTTCGGCGGCCTGGCCGATACGTTGGGCATCCCGCGCGTGCTCCAAATCATCGGCGCGGCGACGATAGCGGTCGCTGCGCTCATCGCCCTGCTGAGCGCAGCGCGTACACGTCCGTTCTGGTCGCTGTACCGCGATCGCCCGGATTAACGGCAGGGATGCCCAGAAACCCGCGCCCTGATTTGACATAGCATCCCCCCACAGGTATAATGTTTCTGTTTCAGCGGGTGAGACCTGCTTTGTTTGTCTCGCCTGCTTTTTGTGTCTCTGAAGGGATGGGTTTTTCGCGGGCCATCCAAACCAACCTGGCAAGGAGTGTGAACGCATGGCGACCAAACGGACTTATCAGCCCAAAAACCGCCGGCGCAGCCGCGTGCATGGCTTCTTTGCGCGCATGAGCACCACCGGCGGCCGCAACGTGCTCAAGGCGCGGCGGGCCAAAGGACGCAAACGGCTCACGGTCTAGCGTTTGGGACTGCTTCAGGTCAATCTCGTCCTGGGTGGTGTCTACGTGAAACGCCGGCATCGGCTGACGGATAAAGAGCGATTCCGGCTGGTGCGAGAGACAGGGGTCAGTTATACTCATCCGCTCTTCGTGTTATGTGTATTGGCGAATGAGCAGCCGATCAGCCGCTGCGGTATCACCGTCAGCCGGCGTCTCGGCAAGGCGGTCGAGCGGAATCGGGTGCGCAGGCGCATCAGCGAGGCAGTGCGTTTGATCTGGGACCTGGTGGCGCCGGGCTGGGATATGGTGTGGATTGCCCGGCCCGCCAGCAAGTCCGCCGAATTCGCAGAGATTCAAGAAGGATGCATTCGATTGCTGCGGCGAGCTCGGGTGTTGAAGTCGGCGCCCCCGTCGGAGATGCCGATTGGGATGGTGCAGGATGAGTAGATTGCTTCTGTGGTTGATCCGCTTCTACCAGAATTGGATTTCGCCGGGGTTGCCGCCGTCGTGTCGTTTCTATCCGAGCTGCTCTGAGTATGCTCGCCAGGCAATCGAAAAGTATGGCACCGTGCAGGGCGGCTGGCTGAGCGTACGGCGCATCGCCCGCTGCCATCCATTTAATCCCGGTGGCTTCGATCCGGTGCCCTGAAAAAGATCGGGTCCCGGTCGGGCGGGGCCATGTTGGGCGGCAGACCAATCGTTGCCGCCTCATCAGTGTGTTGTAAGGAGAACTCGTCAGCGTGAACAAACGATTCCGCGCCCTGCTGTTGGCGGCGGTGCTTTTGATCGCAGCTACTGCGCTCACGGGCTGCATGGCCTCGTACGAGAAGGTAGACCTGGATGCGCCGTCCGGTTGGTGGGAAGCGATCTTCGTCTTTCCGATTGCCAAAGCCCTCGTCTGGTTGAGTGCCGCGATTGCCGGCCTCGGATTGCCTCATGGCTTGGGATGGGCCATCATCATCATCACCCTCATCATTAAAGTGATCACCATCCCGCTGACCCTCAAGCAGCTGCAGTCAACCAAAGCCATGCAGGAGCTGCAGCCGAAGCTGAAGGAGCTGCAGGACAAATACGGCAAAGATCGCCAGAAGCTCTCCGAAGAGCAGATGAAGCTCTATCGCGAGGCGGGCATCAATCCGTTGGGCGGCTGTCTGCCGCTGCTGATCCAGCTGCCGATCCTGTTTGCGCTCTATCAGGCGCTCTACGCGGTCGCGAGCACTCAGCTCGTCCCCGAAGCGCAGCGCATCTTCCTGTGGATCCCCGACCTCTTCTATCCGACCATGACCGTCGGCACAAGCTGGATCAGCGAGAGCTTCTCGGCCGGCAATTGGGGCAAATTGTTCGCCTATGCCAGCCTGCCGGTCCTCATGCTGGTCACGCAACTGGCGCTTCAGAAGATGTCGCAGCCGGCGAAGGCGAAGAACGGCGGCAAGGGCCAGGACCCGCAGACGCAGATGATGAACCAGATGATGTTCTTCATGCCGATCATGTTCGGCTACATCACGCTAGGCCTGCCTGCGGGCCTGACGCTGTACTGGACCGTCTCGAACATCCTGAGCATGATTCAGCAATACTTCGTCGCCGGCTGGGGCGGCCTGGTAGATTGGATCCCGGCGCTCAATCGGACGCAGACAGCTCGCAAGGCCGAGGTCGTCTCGGTTGTGACCACGCAGCCGGAAGCTGCAACCTCGAGTCCGGCCTCGGCGCCGGAGAAGCCGGTCAAGCGTAATCGCCGTCGCCGCTAGAGCCTCGGCCGGGATTGCCGATGCTGACGCTGATCAGAGCGACGAGCGAAAAAAATGAGGAAGCAGTCGTATGACAGGTGAAAGAAGCGGAGAATTCCGCGGCAAAACGATTGAAGCCGCCATCAATGCCGGCTTGATGGCGTGGCAACTCTCGCGCGCAGAGGTCGAAGTGGAAGTGATCCGGCCTGGCAGCCGCGGCGTCCTGGGCATCGGCGCCGAAGATGCCATCGTCCGCCTCACCGAGATCCGGCCTTCAAAATCCCAGGCTGTGGTCCAATCCGAGCCACAACCGGCGAAAACCGAAAAAGCGGAGAGCAAGCCGGCGCCGGAAGCAAAGCCGGCCGGGCCGAAATCGCAGCCGGCCGAGTCGAAGGCTCCACCGAAGCCGCAGCCGAAAGCCTCGGCTAGGAGTGAAGCGAAGTCGGAGACCGTCAAAGCAGAGACCCGGCCGGAGGCGGCCAAAACTGCCGGCGCGGCGCCGGGCGGCATCAGTGCCAAAGAGTGGGCGGCGGCCGAGCTGGGCAAGGAGTTTCTGGCCGGCCTGTTGAGCCGAGCCGGGCTGCGGGCTACCGTAGAGGTGATCGCCCAAAGCCCTGCCGAATCGGAAGAAGGCAGCCGCGTCCCGGTGCTCAACATCGTCGGCGACGATCTGGGCATCCTGATCGGCCGCCAAAACGAGGTGCTGTCGGCCCTGGAATTCATCACCCGGCTGGCCGTGAATCAGCGCAGCCACGGCCGCAGCCAGTTCACGGTGGACGTCAACGGCTATCGGGCCAAGCGTGCCGAATCGCTGCGCAAATTGGGCCTGCGCATGGCCGAACAGGCCATCCAATCCGGCCGCACTGTTGTCCTGGAGCCGATGCCGCCGGCCGAGCGACGCATCATCCACCTCGCCCTGCGTGACCATCCGAAGGTCTTCACACAGAGCGTTGGCGAGGGGGATCGCCGCAAAGTCACGATCGTCCTGAAGAAGGACGCGTAACATCGCCGCGATCTGTCGCCAGCCGTTTCCAACGCGTCCATCCCATGAAAACGCCGGCCGCCAGACAGGTCGGCGTTTTCGTTGACCCGACTTGAGGACTATGCTACAATATTCACGCTTTGATGTCCGACTTTCGGATTCTGCGAGGCTCTCTTGCCCATAGATTTTCTCGCCATCGGTCACATCACACATGATCGCACACCCGAAGGCTTTCGACTGGGCGGGACCGTCTCCTACGCGGCCGTCACCGCGCGTCGGCTCGGCCATCGGCCCGGCATGTTGACCCGCGCCTCCGGCGAGGGACTTCAGCTCGCGCCGGGCACCGAAGGCGCCGAGGTCATCGTCGCATCACCCGATGGTGTCCTGGATGGGATCGCCATCCGGCTATTGCCCTCGGCGGTCAGCACGACCTTCACGAATATCTACCACGGCAGCGAGCGCACCCAACTGATCGAGGCGTGGGCCGATCCCATTTGGCCGGACGAACTGCCCGCAGCCTGGGCGGCCGCGCCGGTCGTGCTGCTCGGCCCAGTGGCGCGCGAAATCCCGCCGGCATGGGCGAACGTCTTCCCGCACGCGCTGGTGGGTGTCACGCCGCAGGGCTGGATGCGTCGCTGGGATGCCCGGGGTCATGTCAGCCCGGCACCCTGGGAGAACATGGCCGACTTCCTGCCCCACGCCGACGTCATCATCCTCAGCCGCGAGGATGTCGGCGGCGATGATGCGTTTCTGGCCGATCTGTCCTGTCGGGCCAAATTGCTGGTGGTGACCGATGGCTGGCACGGCGCCACCGTCTATCGCTGCGGCGAGCGCTTCCCCATCCCGCCGCGGCCTACCGTGCAAGTAGATCCGACCGGTGCCGGCGATGTCTTTGCGACGGCCTTCCTGCTCCGCATGGCCGAAACCGGCGATCCGCTGGCCGCAGCGCGCTTCGCCAACATCGTCGCCTCGATGTCGGTCGAGGGGATCGGCATGGCGCGTATCCCCTGGCGGACCGAAGTAGATGCCTGGCTGGAACAGGGCGGCTGAGCGTCCGTACCGGCGCCGCCGAATGGATCGGTCAATTCAGCGCATGATGAGGTGGTCGTGACGCGCATCTATGCTTTTGCGAACCAGAAGGGAGGGGTGGGCAAGACCACTACCGCCGTCAACTTGGCTGCCTATCTGGCGGATGCCGGCCGCGGCGTGCTGGTGATTGACATAGATCCGCAGGCAAACGCGACCAGTAGCCTGGGCATAGACCCCACCTCCCTGTCGCATTCGATTTACGACGTGCTGATCGGCCGGGCACCGTTGGCCGACGTCATCGTCCGCACCGCGCTGCCGCGTCTCGATCTGGCGCCGAGCGCGCCGGCGCTGGCCGGTGCCGAAGTCGAAATGGTGGCGATGTTGGCGCGCGAACATCTCCTGCGCAAGGCGCTCGGTGTGGTGGTGAACCACTACGACTACGTGCTCATTGATTGTCCGCCTAGCCTCGGCCTCCTGACCGTCAACGCCTTGACTGCGGCCACCCACGGCGTGGTCGTGCCGATCCAGTGCGAATACCTGGCCCTGGAAGGGCTGGGGCGTCTGTGGCGGACCATTCAACTGGTGCGCGAGCACCTCAACCCGCAGCTCATCATCAGCGGCATGGTGCTCACCATGTACGATCCGCGCACCAATCTTTCCAGCCAGGTGGTCAACGAAGTGCGCAAGCACTTTGCCCGGCAGACATTTCAGGCCGTGATTCCGCGCAGCGTCCGACTGAGCGAAGCGCCCAGCTACGGACAGACGATCTTGACCTATGCGCCGAACTCGGCCGGCGCGCAGGCCTATGCGGCGCTGGCGCGAGAATGGCTGGCGCGCGAGGAGGGGCAATGACTCCACAACCGCGTGGCCTGGGCAGGGGTTTGGGCGCCCTGATTCCGACAGGTCCGACCGCGCTCTCGGCGCCCGAGCGGGTTGCGCCTGGCATCGCCGACCAGGTGCGCGAGGTGCTGATCGGCGACATCGCGCCCAATCCTCGTCAGCCGCGGGCCGCCATCGCTCCGGAAAGCCTGGCCGAACTGGCCGCTTCCATTCGCGAACATGGCCTGCTCCAACCGTTGATCGTGACGCAGGCTGCTTCGGCGCATCCCGGCGGCCCATCATATCAGCTGATCGCCGGCGAACGGCGCTGGCGCGCGGCGCAAATGGCCGGCCTGAAGACCGTGCCGGTGCTCGTGAAAGAAGCCACGCCGCAGCAGGTGCTGGAGATGGCGCTGGTTGAAAACATCCAGCGCGCCGACCTCAATCCGCTGGAAGAGGCCGCTGCCTATCAGTCGCTCATCAGCGAGTTCGGCCTGAGCCAACATGAGGTGGCCGATCGGGTGGGCAAGAGCCGGGTGGCGGTCGCCAATATCCTGCGGCTACAGCGCCTGCCCGAACGGGTGAAGTCGCTGTTGCAGGAAGGCGTGCTCAGCGAGGGCCATGCGCGCGCGCTGCTGGCGCTCGACGACGCTGCCGCGATCGAACGGGCGGCCGATCAGGTGGTGGCGCGCGAGCTCACCGTGCGCCAGACCGAGGAGCTGGTGCGCCGTCTCCAGGCCGTGGCCGACGCGGCTCAAGCCGTCGCAGACGGTCAGAGTGTCGCCGACGACCCGGATATCTCTTACACCCGACGCCTGGAAGAAGCGTTCCGCAACGCGCTGGGCACCAAAGTCTCCCTTTCGCGTGGCCGGCGCGGCGGCAAACTGGTGATCCATTTCTACTCGGACGAGGAGCTGAATGCCCTCTACGAGCAGATCGTGGGGAGCCGTTGATTTCCCATCCTGGAAGGACCGCCTGTGAGAAATAGCGGGGGACGCTCTTGTTTTGTTTCGCGAGTGTACGACATGAATAGGCCAAAAGCAGCGCCATTACAACAAAAGCGCACCAGGCGCACGCAGGCAGCCTTGAGGCATTTGCATGGGTATTTGCAGGCGCTCTATGGCCCGGATGCACCCCGATTGCTGCTATATGGGTCAGAAGCTCGCGGTGAAGCTGGAGGGACTTCGGATGTAGATGTCTTGCTTGTGTACCGACACGCCATCAATCGAGGCGAAGAGATCCGACGCCTGGGCTCCGTGCTTGCCGATCTCAATCTTGACTACGATCTTTTGATTTCCGTGCTTCCGGTTGCCGAGGCCGAGTATCAAACGGCAACAGGGCCATTCTGGACGAACGTCCGGCGTGAGGGGGTGATATTTGAATGATTTTGATGCGCTGCTGAGCAAAGCCGAGCGTTTTATTCGTTCGGCGCAGATTCTGGCCGATGATGGCGATTTCGACTCGGCCGCCTCTCGCCTGTACTATGCCATGTTCTTCGTTGCAGAGGCTTTGCTGGCAGCGCGCGGGAAATTCTTTTCGAGCCACTCGGCCGTAATATCCGCCTTTGGTCAACAGTTCGCCAAGACCAGAGAGATGGACCCTCGCTTTCATCGTGCCCTGTTGACCGGATTCAGTCAGCGTCAAATCGGGGACTATGCTGTTTCCTCTGGCCTCAGCCGGGCTGACATCGAAAGCCTGATGGAGGAAGCGGTCAGCTTCCTTGCGGCAGCGCGCAGCTGGTTTCGCGAACACACAAATCCCGATTTTCCGCAATAACCGCCAACGATCACCGTGGCGGCATACTGGTGATCCACTTCTACTCGGATGAGGCGCTGAATGCCCTTTACGATCAGATCGTGGAGAGCTGTTGATTTCAGGCTAAGACCCCCCTGGGTTTTCCCGCAGGCCTGGATTCTTTATCTCCGGAGATAAGGACATCGCATCATGAAATATCGCACCTTCGGCCAGCTTGGCTGGCAGGTGTCGGCGCTCGGCTTCGGCGCGATGCGCCTGCCCACGATCGCCGGCGATCCGGCACAGATTGATGAGCCGGAAGCCACGCGCATGATCCGTTACGCCATTGATCGCGGCGTCAACTACTTCGATACCGCCTATCCCTACCATCAGGGGAACAGCGAGCGCTTCCTCGGTCGGGCGCTGCAAGATGGCTACCGTGAGCGCATCCGGTTGGCGACCAAAATGCCCACCTGGATGGTGAAATCGGCCGATGACTTCGATCGCTACCTCGACGAGCAGCTGGAACGCTTGCAAACGCCTTGCCTGGATCTCTATCTGCTGCACGGGCTGCGCGCCGAACGCTGGCAGGCAGTGCGTGATCTGGGGGTGCGGGAGTGGGCCGAACGCAAGATCGCCGAAGGCAAGTTCAAGCGGCTGGGTTTCTCGTTCCACGACAGCTTCGAGGCGTTCTGCCAGATCCTGGACGAATACGACAGCTGGGCGATGTGCCAGATCCAATACAACTACATGGATGAGCAGCACCAGGCGGGCGTGCGCGGGCTACGGCTGGCGGCCGAACGCGGCCTGGCGGTGGTGGTGATGGAGCCGCTGCGCGGCGGGCTGTTGGCCGGCCCGCCTCCGGCCAGCGTTCAGGCGATCTGGGACAGCGCATCTGTGCGCCGCACCCCGGCCGACTGGGCCCTGCGCTGGCTGTGGAATCAGCCCGAGGTGACGGTGGTTTTGAGCGGGATGAACACGTTCCAGCAGGTAGCGGAGAACATCGCCAGCGCCGAACAGGCGGCCGTCGGCGCGCTCTCGGCCGACGAACTGGCGCTCATCGGCCGCGTGCGCGACCAGTATCGCGCGCTCACGCCGATCCCCTGCACCGATTGCCGCTACTGTCAGCCCTGCCCGAACAACGTTGCGATCCCGCGCGTGTTCGAGTTTTACAACATCGCGATCGTGTACAATGCCCTCGAGCGGGCACGGCAGGGCTACATGCGCTGGCTGCGCGAAGAGGAGCGCGCCGACCGCTGCTTGGAGTGCGGCGAGTGCGAGTCGAAGTGCCCCCAGGGGATCTGCATCATCGAGTGGCTGCAGCAGGCGGATCGGCTCCTGTCTCCCCGCTGAACCGTCACCAGCGCCGGATCAGTCTACCCACAGCGGCACAAAACGGAATTGATCCACATCCACCAGCCCCATGTCGGTCAGTTTCAGGTGCGGAATCACCTCGAGCGCCAGGAAACTGAGCACCATGAAGGGATCGTGGAGGCCAGTGCCCAGGCTGCGCGCCGCACCGATCACCTCGTCCAATATGCTGCGCACCTCGGTGATCGGCCGATTGGACATCAGCCCGGCCACCGGCAACGGCAGCCGGGCCATGATGCGCACGCCGTCGGCCACGGCCAGCCCGCCGCCCATGTCCGCGATGGCGCCGGCTGCGGTACTCAGCGAGATGTTGTCCGTTCCTGCCACCACCAGGTTGTGATGATCGTGGGCAATCGTCGAGGCAATGGCGCCTCGGCGCAGCCCCAGCCCCTGCACGAACCCCTTGCCCACGCGGCCAGACGCCATGTGCCGCTCGATGACCGCTAGCTTGACGATATCGCGTTCGACATCGGGCACCGCGAAACCGGAGGCGGTGGGGACCTCTAGCACGCGCTCCTCGGTGATGAGGCTATCGGGCATGGCGCCGATCACGCGAGCGCGACGGCCCTCGGCCGGGATGGTGAAATCCACCGTGTGCCAGTTGACGTTCATCGAACCGCGCAGATAGGAGGGGCGTTCGGGGAGTTCGAACGGCAGCATCTGGCCGTTTTCGGCGACGACCTGGCCGCTGCGGATCACCAGACGCACGCGGAGCTCCTGGGGATCATCGAAGACGATCAGATCGGCGCGGTGGCCCGGACGGATGCCTCCGCGATCGTATAACCGAAACCACTCGGCCGTGTTGAGCGTCGCCATGCGGATGGCGGTCACCAGGTCTACGCCGGCGCGAATGGCCGTGCGCACCAGATGATCTACGCCGCCTTCGTCCAGCAGATCGGCCGGATGGCGGTCGTCGGTGCAAAAACAGATGCGACGGGCGTTTTCCGGGGTGAGCAGCGGCAGTAGCGCCATCAGATTGTGAGAATTGGTCGCCTCGCGCATCAGAATGTACATGCCCAGTCGCAGCTTCTCGATCGCCTCCTCAACCGTCGTGCATTCGTGGTCCGAGCCGATGCCGGCGACCAGATAAGCATTCAGGGCTTTGCCGCTGAGGCCGGGCGCATGGCCGTCGAGCACGCGCGTTTTGAATGCCTCGATTTTTTCCAGGGTGATCGGGTCTTCCTGCACGACGCCGGGATAGTTCATCATCTCGCCCAGCCCCAAAACCCAACGATCGTTCTGGAGCGCAGCGATATCTTTCGCTTCGAGATAGGCACCGGCCGTCGCCATGTGAGTGGCCGGAACGCATGAGGGAACCATCACAAACATGCTGAGCTGGCCATATTTGGCCTGGTCGAACATGTAGCGGATGCCGTCAAGGCCGAGCACATTGGTGATCTCGTGCGGGTCGGCGATCACTGAGGTCACGCCGCGGGGCACGACGGCCTGGGCGAACTGGCGTACTCCCACCATCGAACTCTCGATGTGCACGTGGGCGTCAATCAAGCCGGGCGCCAGGTAGCTGCCGTTCAGGTCAATCTCCCGCAGGCCGGTGTAGCCGGGGCCGATGCCGGCGATACGGCCGCTATGGATCGCCACATCGGCCGGGTAGATTTCGCCCGAGTAGACATTCACGAGCTGAGCATTGCGCAGCACCAGATCGGCCGGCGCATCGCCGCGCGCCACGCGTATCATGTCGTTCCGTTCCATGGTTCCTCCCAGAAACTGGTTGCTGAAGACTGGCAGCCTGCGCTATTGGCCGATTATACCACATCGGCCGCTGATTTCGGGGATGCACCAGGGTCAGCGTGACCGATTTGGGACATCGGATACCTCCGTTGTTTGCATGGGCCAGACAAAACTCAAGCCGGTGCAGAGGCTGGTCATGGGCAAGTTTGCGACGTCATAGCCGGCCAACTGGAGGGGCGACTTGCCGCGGATGTGCGGTTGGGCGTCTTGGGAGAAGGGGGTGAAGCGGTAAATCTTCTCAAAGACGGCCAGGTAAGGTTGGGCATCGGTGGGGGACTGGAAGCCGCAAAAGTTTCGGTAGTGCTGGTCGAAACGGCGGATGACCAGTGCCACGGCATTATTGGTGGCCGGGATCAAGCTGGAGCCGATGCTATTGGCGAGCTTGGGTCAGTGGCGTACCAGGGAATCGAAAAAGGCGGCCGCCTCGGGCCGGGCCTGGACATAGTCTGGGCGCAAGGCCAGCACGTTGGTATAGCGCTCGGTGGCGCAGGCCAGGGTGGTGGCGTTGAAGATGGCGTAGATTTGCTGCTTGAGGTGCTCGGCTTTCGGGAATTGATCCGCATCGCCGGGGCCGTAGACGCGCTGACGAACAAGGGAACGCAACCCTTGGCCAATACCTGGACGACAGCGTGCACCAGCATCTGGGCAGTGGTCAGGCTACGGTCGCCCACCACCACCGCCAGGAGCAGTTTGCTGATCGGGT
>Ga0116210_1000680_pt1 | contig 31609 bp, 32 predicted proteins | sample TshhotsprinmetaG_FD_94483 | JGI IMG/M metagenome (GOLD analysis project Ga0116210, IMG submission 94483) | Hot spring microbial communities from South Africa to study Microbial Dark Matter (Phase II) - Tshipise hot spring metaG | ecosystem: Environmental > Aquatic > Thermal springs > Hot... | reverse complement strand
TACAACTCCGCCGGCGTAGTGTATCCGACGTTATCGGAGAAATTGATCCTGGTTGCACCAGCCCGGCCCACTGCGGCATACACCCGACTGAGATATTCCCAATACATACGGGTGGCATCCTCGGCGGAGAACTCCACCTCGTTCACGTAACTCTTAGCTTTCTTCACCGCCCAAACAGCCTGTTCCAAGGCTTCCTCACGGGAAAGGTGGAGCTTGTGACGGAGATGAATATCCGAAGTAGCGAGAAAAGTATGAATGATCGGACACTCCGCGTTACGAACCGATTCCCAGGCTATGTCAATATCCTTCTCTTTTGCTCGCGCCAAAGCGCACACCGCTACCCCTTTCACATTTTCCGCTACCGCCTTCACCGCTTCGGCATCACCGGGGGAAGCGATGGGGAACCCCGCCTCAATAACATCCACATTGAGGCGGGCTAATTGTCTTGCTATCTCTAACTTCTCTTGGACATTCAAAGCGACGCCGGGTGATTGTTCGCCATCCCGCAGCGTGGTATCAAAAATCCGAATGGTTCGCACCATTACACCCCCTCATTTCTTGAGCCAGGGCATCATACTCCGCAGTTCCTTCCCTACCTTTTCGATGAGATGGTTAGCGTCTTTTTCACGGAGAGCATGATACACCGGACGATTCGCTTGGTTCTCCAAAATCCATTCGCGGGCGAAAGTTCCGTCTTGGATTTCAGAGAGCAAGCACTCCATTTCTTTCTTGACCGCCTCGTTAATGACCCGCGGACCACGGGTGAGATCGCCGTATTCTGCCGTGTCGCTAATCACCTGGCGCATATGCATTAATCCACCTTCATACACGAGATCCACGATGAGCTTCATCTCGTGCAAGCATTCAAAGTAAGCTACTTCTGGCTGATACCCTGCCGCCACCAAGGTCTCAAAACCTGCCTTAATGAGAGCAGTCAAACCACCACAGAGTACCGCCTGTTCCCCAAAGAGATCCGTCTCGGTCTCCTCGGCAAAAGTGGTCTCCAAGACCCCGGCTCTGGTCGCCCCGATCCCCTTGGCATAGGCCAAGGCGAGGTCTTTCGCCCGACCACTCGCATCCTGATACACGGCAATGAGCGAAGGAACACCTTTTCCTTCCTGGTACATCCGCCGCACTAAATCCCCCGGTCCCTTGGGAGCCACCATGATCACGTCTACATCGTGGGGAGGGAGAATCTGATGGTAATGAATGTTAAAACCGTGGGAGAACATGAGTGCCTTCCCAGCCACTAAATGCGAGGCAATAGACTGCCGGTAGATAGCCGGTTGGTATTGGTCAGGAGCTAAAATTTGAATGATGTCCCCTTTTCGGGTCGCTTCCTCGGCAGAAACCGGCGAAAATCCCGCCGCCTTTGCTTTTTCAAATCCGGGGGTCCCGGGAAGCTCGGCTACGATGACTTCTAAACCACTATCGCGTAGATTCTGCGCCTGCGCACTCCCTTGACTCCCAAAACCAATAATGGCAATCTTCTTCCCTCGCAACACCTCAAGATTGGCATCACTGTCATGGTACACTCGTGCCATACTGACAACCTCCTTTTATAGTGATTTACTTCCTCGTGCCAGGGCAATTCTCCCCGTACGGGTCATCTCAATGATGCCGTACTTGCGTAAGAGCTGCTCCAAGGCATCGATTTTATCCGGGGTACCGGTAACCTCCACGGTCAAGCTCTTCTCTTCCACATCCACGATGCGAGCCCGGAAGATTTCGGCGATCTGGGCCACTTCACTGCGCACCGCGGCCGGTGCATTGACCTTAATGAGAGCGAGTTCGCGATCCACGTAGCTTGTATTGGTGAAGTCTCCCACCTTAATGACCTCGATCAATTTATAGAGCTGTTTGGTAATCTGTTCCAAAATATCCTCATTCCCGTGCACCACCAAGGTGATACGGGAAATCTGCGGATCTTGAGTCGGCCCAACCGCCAAACTCTCGATGTTGTATCCCCGCCGGGCGAAGAGTGAGGCTACCCGTGCTAAAACCCGCGGTTTGTTCTCCACTAAAACCGAGATAATGTGTTGCACGTCAATCCCTCCCTTCTCACTCTAAGATCATTTCCTCTAAGGACTTTCCAGGAGGAACAAAAGGCAGGACGTTCTCCTCTTCGGCAACGTGGCAATCGACCAAAACCGGGCGATCTTGGATCGCCAGGGCTTTATCGATCGCTTGCTCAAGTTCCGCTTGGGTCTTGACCGTCAATCCTTCCGCTCCAAAGGCACGGGCAACCACGGCTAAATCGGGATTGTGGAGTCGAGTACAAGAATAACGCTTCTTGTACAGACATCCTTGCCACTGACGTACCATGCCCAAATAGGAATTATTCATGACAAAGATTTTCAAGGGGAGACCGTAATTGACCGCGGTGACCATTTCTTGAATCTTCATGAAGATGCTCCCGTCACCGCTAATTAATATCACTCGTTTATCGGGGTTCCCGATCTGCACTCCGATGGAAGCCGGCAGTCCATAACCCATCGTCCCTAATCCTCCTGAGCTCACCCAGGTGCGGGGTTTTTCACATCGGTACATTTGCGCCGCCCACATCTGGTGTTGGCCGACATCGGTAACCAAGATGGTGTTTTCCCCGTGCGTTTTTTCATAAATGAGGGTGATGACATGATGAGGGAGGAGTTTCGGGCTCTCCTTATAAGGAGGACTATAAGCACGCTTGAATGTTTCGATTTCCTCTCGCCATTGGGGATGGGTTTTCCTTTCCACCCGTTTCACCAACTCCCCCAAAACCAAACGGGCATCTCCTACAATGGGGATATCGGATTTAACGTTCTTCCCGATCTCCGCAGGATCGATATCGATGTGAATAATCTTGGCTTTGGGAGCAAAGGTATCCACCTTCCCCGTTACTCTGTCATCAAAACGAGCACCGACCGCGATGAGCAGATCGCAATTCATCACCGCTTTGTTCGCCCAATAGGTTCCGTGCATGCCCAACATTCCCAAAGACAAAGGGTGACTCTCGGGAAAAGTTCCCTTGCCCATCATGGTATGGACTACCGGAATATCTGTTTTCTCGGCCAACTCAAGGAGTTGGGCCGAGGCCCCGGAAGTGATCACTCCCCCTCCCACGTAGAGGAGGGGTCGTTCAGCTTCCATGATTGCCGCCGCGGCCAAGGTGATTTGTTTGACATGCCCCCGATAGGTGGGTTTATACCCAGGGATCTTGATCTTCTCGGGATAGACGAACTCGGTGGTCTTCTGCTGCACATCCTTAGGGATATCGATGACCACAGGCCCCGGACGACCACTCGAGGCAATATAAAATGCTTCCCGGACTATGAAAGCCAGGTCCTCCACCCGGGTGACCAAAAAATTGTGCTTCGTGATCGGCATGGTGATCCCGGTGATATCCGCCTCTTGGAAAGAATCCTTTCCGATGAGCGGTGTCCCTACTTGTCCAGTAATCGCCACAATCGGAATGGAATCCATGTACGCGGTGGCAAGGCCAGTGACCAAGTTGGTGGCGCCCGGGCCGGAGGTAGCCATACACACCCCTACTTTGCCGGTACTACGGGCATATCCGTCTGCGGCGTGCGCTGCGCCTTGCTCGTGACGCACGAGAATATGATGAATTTCGGGCGTCTCGTAAATCACGTCGTAGATGTCGATCACCGCTCCTCCGGGATAACCAAAAATAACTTCTACGCCTTCTCTTTTCAAAAGCTCAATGAGAATTTGAGCTCCCTTCATCTTCAACGGATCCACACCCCTTTCATCGCATCGCTGCTCCTTGAGAGGCCGAACGGGCTAACTGGGTATAGCGAGAGAGTACCCCTCGAGTGTACTTAGGAAGAGGGGGAGTGAAATTCCTCTTGCGCTCGGCAAGCTCCTCAGGAGTAACCAAGAGCTCTAACTTTCGCGCTTCGATATCGATGAGAATCTCGTCGCCATCTTGAACCAGGGCTATGGGACCCCCTTCAAAAGCTTCCGGTGCGATGTGTCCCACGCAGGGTCCCCGTGTTCCCCCTGAAAATCTTCCATCGGTTACCAAAGCAACATGTTCACTCAGGCCCATCCCCACCACCGTCGAGGTAGGCGCAAGCATTTCGCGCATTCCCGGACCTCCTTTGGGACCTTCGTAGCGAATGACAATCACCGACCCCTTAGGAACGAGATTCCCGGTAATCGCTTCCATCGCTTCTTCTTCGCTGTTGAAACAGAGTGCCTTCCCCCGGAAAACTCGCATCTCCGGACGCACCGCTGACTGCTTGACCACCGCCCCCTGCGGTGCTAAAGAACCCCAGAGAATCGCCAATCCCCCCTCGCGAGAGTAGGGATTCTCACGAGGACGAATGACGTTGTGATCCACATACTCGACCTGTGCTTGGATTTCCCGAACACTTTTCCCCGAAAGGGTTGCGTGGTCCTCCAACAACTCTCCCAGCACTCTTTGGAGCGCAGGGATCCCTCCTGCCCAGTGGAGGTCTTCCATGAAGAGATCTCCCGCCGGCTCAAGCATCACGAGGTGAGGGATCTCCCGTGAGAGCTCATCAAAAGTGGACAGGGTGATTTCCTCTAACTCCCTCTCCCGGGCCAAGGCTAAAAGATGGAGAATGGTGTTGGTCGAACCACCCAGGGCTAAATCTACACGGATGGCGTTCCGCAGAGAAACGAGATCAATAATCTGAGAAGGGGTAACCCCTGCATGGACTAATTCTACGATCCGCATCCCACTCTCATAGGCAATACGTCGCTTCTCCGCCGAGACCGCGAGAGAAGTCGCACAGTAAGGAAGGCTCATTCCCATCGCTTCAGTGAGGCAAGCCATGGTATTGGCAGTGTAGAGTCCTTGACAGGACCCACCCCCTGGGCACGCCTCCATTTCCAAATCTTGCAGTTCTTCAAGAGAGAGATCCCCCTTGTAGTACCGCCCTACCGCCTCAAAGGTGTCGCGTACAAACGCCAACTTTTTCCCGCGATACCTCCCGGAGAGCATAGGACCGGCGGTGACGAAGATCGCCGGTATATCAAGACGAGCTGCAGCCATGAGCATTCCCGGGGTAATCTTGTCGCAATTGGTAAGGAATACCACCCCATCTAAGGAATGCCCTTGTACCACCGCTTCTACTCCATCGGCAATCACATCTCTACTGGGCAGAGAAAAACGCATTCCCTCGTGTCCCATGGCGATGCCGTCACAAATGGCCGGAACTCCAAAGACAAAAGGTGTCCCTCCACCTGCCTCTATTCCCCGCTCAATGAAACGCTCAAGCTCGCGCATGTAAATATGTCCGGGAACGAGATCGGAGAAGGCACTGGCAATACCAATCAAAGGACGATCCAATGCCCGGCGAGTTACTCCGGTAGCAAACAATAACGCCCGATGCGGACACCGTTCTACACCCACTTTTATGCGATTGCTCCTCATTTTCCTACCTCCTCTCCATGACATAGTAACAAAATACCCCTCGTCCCTTCGAAGGGACGAGGGGTATTCCCCGCGGTACCACCCTTATTACCCAAAATGGGTCCCTCTCATCCTGATAACGGAGGATCTCCGTGTGACCTACTCTTCTTTTCAGCCAACCACTCCAGGACGAGCTTCGATAACCCTTGCGTCCCCTTTCAGCCCGGCGGGGACTCTCTGTGAGCGAAGGGATTATCTACTCCTTCCCTTCATTGCTTTTCCTGTCTTCAGTGTGGGAAAATATAGCATACTCTCCCAAAAAATGCAAGCTTTGTGTAAGTTCCATACCTGTGAGATAATGGGAAGTCCCGCCTGGGAGTCCTTTTCAACTTTCCTTCCCAAAGTAAAAAGGTGGCCTTTTCATCGCTCCCCCTCCACTCCCTCCTTTGCCTTTGCAACCTTTCTTACCCTGTCTTTGCACTCTTTGCCTCGTCTCAACGTGCCCCCTCGGTAATACCTTAGACCACCATATAACCTCAAAGAACAAGTTCCTTGCGGCAAAGAGAGTGAATTCGAACAAGTTATCTATAATCGAAACTTACCTTGACCAGATTCTCTTTTCAAGAAAATATGATCTTCTCACAGAAGAGAGGAAAAATTTTGAAAACGATGCAGGAAAGAATTCTTTTGTGCCTCTTCCTTCCAAAGAATTCCTCTGTTATACACGATACGAACCTCCGGAAAAGAACTTATGTTTTTCTCTCTTCGTATAATTTCTCAAGAAAAAGGAAAGGAGATGGAGTGATGAAAAAGACTTTGGTGGCAATCTTCGTCATCCTCTTCGCAATCACTCTCTTTGTTTCTTCGAGCTGTCAGAGTGAAGGCGACAAAACTATCACCTTCACCGGGACGGTCACTTGGGTGGAGCTTGAAGGGGGATTCTTCGGTCTCATCGCCGATGACGGCACTCGTTACGAACCTCGGAACCTCCCCGAAGAGTATCAAGAGAACGGTATAAAGGTTCGCGTCAGGGCTCGCCTCTGTGAAGAGTGCGCCAGTATCCACATGTGGGGGACAATCATCGATATTCTCTCCATCACCACCCTATAAGGGGGGAATCCTTTCTCAAAAAGGGGACAGGCCTCATTAGGCGTCGGTAGCCCCCCTTCTCTACCTTGCAGGGTAAGAGACTGTCCCAGAGGGAAAACTGTGCTTTTTTGCGATGATGGAAAGAGAGTCGTTGCGAATTCCCGTTAGCGAACAAAGTAACTCCATAGCTTTTCCATGAAGAGACAGAAAAAGGCAAGACTGCCACGGCGTGAGATACGTGCCTCGCGGTGACAAGTAGATGGTCATTCCGAGGGTCGTACTTTCGTTTCCCGTGGGAATCCGGCTGAAAGCCGTCGCGATGGTTTTTGCAAAAAGACCCGTGGCGACCCTCAGGGATCACCATGGGGTTCCTTCGGAATCCTGCGTGATGACTACTTCAGACTGCCACGGGGATTCGGAAAAAACCGAATCCCCTCGCAGTGACAAAAGAAGCAAATCGTGAGACTACCACGGCACAAAATACGTGTCTCGCGGTGACAAAAAAGGCCGAATCATGAGCCTACCAAAGGGTTTTCTTTGGAACCCCTCACAGCGAGAGGAAAATCATCATCATCCTCCCATAAAGACAGTAGAGGAAACGGAAAAACCACGCGGAGGAGCTATCACAATGAAAAGATACCCTCTTACAGAGAGGAAAAGAAGAGAAAATTGCGAATGGGGGCCGCAAGAGCGGTCCCAGAGAGAAACTACAAACACATCTTGAGAATCTCAAGGACGTCTTCTTTGAAGAGTTTCTTCACCGATCCCAGGGGACCTTTTTGGGTGGCGCGCTCGGCCATGACTTCCAAGCGCTCGGTACCGATTCCGACCTCTCTCAAACTCACCGGTGCGCCGATTTCAGAAAACCAGTTCTTGGTTCTTTCGATGGCTTGAAGAGCCATTTCCCGGTCGGTTTTTCCGTTCCGCTCTATCTGCCACACCCTTTCTGCAAACTGAGCGAATTTATGAGGAATTGCGTCGACGACGTAACGCATCCATTGAGGGAAGACGATCGCTAACCCTGCTCCATGAGGAATGTCGTAAAAGGCACTCAACTCGTGTTCGATACGGTGCGTCGCCCAATCTCCTTCTCCTCCACACTCAAGGAGATGGTTGAGAGCCAGCGTCCCACACCACATGATCGTCGCTCGGGCGTCGTAATCCTCAGGGTGAGCAAGAACCCGGGGAGTATACTCAATCACCGTGGTCATGATGCCTTCCGCAAACCGGTCTTGCAGGGGAGTTTCGGGCACCGGTTGAAAGTATTGTTCAAAAACGTGCGCCATGATATCGGCAATACCATTTACGGTTTGATCACGAGGAACGGTATAGGTATTTTCCGGGTCGAGGATGGAAACATCGGGGAAAATAGCCGGGTTGACTACCGCTAACTTTTCTTGCGTCTCATCGTTGCTCACCACCGCATTGTGATTCATTTCCGAGCCGGTTGCCGCTAAGGTGAGAACAGTAACGAGAGGGGTTTTCTTGCCGGGAATGGTACTCTCATCAACGAAGAAGTCCCAAGGGTCACCGTGGTAATGGGCACCAATGGCGATAATTTTGGCGCTATCTAAAACACTCCCTCCTCCAACGGCTAAAATCACCTCGACTCCTTGCTCCTTACAAATGCGCACTCCTTCTCGTACTTTATCGATGCGGGGATTCGGCTGAACTCCGGTAAGTTCTAAAACCTCGAGATTTTGACTCCGTAAGGCATGCATCACTCGATCGTAGAGACCGTTCTTTTTGATGCTTCCGCTCCCGTAGACCAAAAGCACCCGTCGACCAAACTGCACACACAACTGCCCTACTCGGTCGGTTTCTCCTCTTCCGAAAAATACACGGGTGGGATTATAACACTCAAAGTTCTTCATCGTTGCAACTTCTCCTTTCCCATGAATAGAATCAAAATCCCAAAGAAAGAAACCACTGATGATACTCTCTATTCCCCCTCTCACTCCCTCAAGGAGGGGGAAGGGTGAGGCGGACCTATTCCGGCCAATGTTTACGCAAGAAGGCTAACCCTTGTTGAGCAATGTGATCCGCATTGGGAGCGAGATCACGCCAAATAGAAGCAGCTCGGACAATCTCCTTTACCCCGGGGACGAAGGATTCAATCACCAAAGCACCCTGGTAGTTGATTTCCCGTAAGGCTTGGAAAACCTCATCCCAATTGACGTGTCCTTCTCCCGGTGTTCCCCGATCGTTTTCACAGGTGTGAACATGGAAAAGGCGAGAACCTGCCTGTTTCACCGCCTCGTAGAGGCACTTCTCCTCTACGTTCATATGGAAGGTGTCAAGATGAATGCCCACCGCAGGGCTTTCCACCTCTTCAACCAATCGTACCGCGTCTTGAGCAGTATTGAGGAAATAGGTTTCGAAACGATTGAGGGGTTCTAAGGCGATTTTCACCCCCAGGTCTTCTGCGATCTTCCCTAACTCTTTGAGCCCCGTTACCGCTCTCTGCCATTCTTCCGGAGTACGGGAAGTTCCGGTAAGCTTTCCTACTGCCGAGTAACAAGGACCACAGAGTACCGTCCCTCCCCACGCAGCGAGGAGCTGAAGGCAACGGGTGAAATAGTCTAATGCTTCTTTGCGAATCGTAGCATCGTCACTGATCAAATCGCGTCGTTCCCCTACTACAGCACACCCTGTTACTTGTAAACCCGTCTCCTGAAGAACTTCTCTCGTTTTTTCCACACTGATCGAATCGAGTAAATCAAGGGGGATCTCCACGAGATCAAACCCCAGTTTCTTCACCTTACCGATGAGATGAGTTTCTGCGTCAGTATACGCTGCCGTCCACAGAAAGAGATTCACGCCAATAGGCATGGTAGGCCTCCTTTCTACCAAATCCGCTTCTCACTCTTGCCGTCGAAGAGTCGTACCTTCCCTTCTTTCAATCCAAAAAATACCTTTTCTCCTACCGGGAAATGAGCATTCTCTTCACTCCGTACCCGGATGAAATGATGGTTTAAACGCAAGCGCACAATTTGAAGAACGCCAAGCGGCTCAACCACCTCCACGAGCGCAGGATAAAATCCTTCTTGTGCCTCAAAGCGGATGAGGACATCCTCGGGACGAATGCCTAAGAAGACTTCTTTCGAAGTCGCTTGTTCGGCACAAGCTTTCCTCATCTCCGGAGAGAGGGGGAGGGAGAAATAACCCGGACCAACGTTCACCGTTTCTCCCTCTACACTTGCGGGGATAAAATTCATTCCCGGGCTTCCCACAAAATCGGCAACGAACATATTCACCGGTTGATGGTAAATTCCCGTCGGCGTTCCCACTTGGACTAAGTGCCCATGATGGATGACGGCAATAGTATCCGCCATAGAAAGAGCTTCCGCTTGATCCGGGGTAGCGTAGAAAAAGGTGGATTCCATTTCTCCCTGGAGACGCTTGAGCTCGGTCCGCATTTCCTCACGGATTTTGGCGTCAAGGTTGGTGAGCGGTTCGTCCAAGAGAAACACCTTAGGGCGACGTACCAAGGCACGAGCAATGGCCACCCGTTGCATTTCGCCACCGCTAATGAAAATGGGGCGCCGATCTAAGAGGTGGTCGATATGCAGAAAAGAGGCAACTTCTTTGACTTTCTGGGCAATCTCCTCTTGTCTCAATCCGCGAATGCGGAGAGGAGAAGCAATATTTTCGAAAACGGTGTAACGAGGGTAAAGGGAAAAGTTTTGGAAGACAAAAGCGACATCCCGATCTTTGGGAGGATAATCGTTCACTACCTGTCCCTCGATGGTAATCGTCCCTTGGTCTGGTTTTTCCAGACCGGCCACGCACCGTAAGGTGGTGGTTTTACCCGCACCGGTTGGTCCCAAGAGGACGGTAATCTTCCCGCTCTCCACCCCGAGGGAGAGGTTAGATACTGCAGTCTTACGACCGAATTTTTTGGTTAAATCTTGAATCGAAAGCTTGAGCATGGGCTTCACCTAAGCAATGAGTTTTTGACTCTGAGCATCAAAAATTCGTATCTCCTTTAAGCCGAGCGACACCCGCTCTCCCCGAGAAAACATGGTATCACCGGGAAGGAGCGCCTTCAAAAGATGAGTTCCCACCCGAAAAGTCACGATGTTCTGCGCTCCCAAGGGTTCGAATACGTACACTTCTCCCTCAAGAACCGCTTCAACCTCTGGAGAGACAAGGACATTTTCCGGACGAACTCCGACCACCACTTGCGAAGAAGAAAGGGAGATTCGTTCCACCGCTTCGGCCTGTTCCCCATGGAGAGGGATAAAGGAAGCGCCATTCACCATAATCCCCACCGTTTCCCGTCGGGTGATTTCACCAGGGATAAAATTCATGCCCGGACTTCCGATGAAACGGGCCACAAAGAGGTTGGCCGGATAATGGTACACTTCATGGGGAGAACCAATTTGCTGGATATCACCAAAATTCATGACCACGATTTTGTCCGCCATGGTCATCGCTTCCACCTGATCGTGGGTGACGTAAATCGTGGTAGCATGGATCGACTTCTGCAGTTTCTTCAGTTCTGCCCGCGTAGTTTCACGGAGTTTGGCATCGATGTTGGAAAGCGGCTCATCGAGGAGAAAAACCCGTGGGCGGCGGACAATAGCTCGACCCAGAGCCACTCTCTGCTTTTGGCCACTGGTGAGTTTCCGAGGCTTGAGCGAAACGAGGTCACGAATTTGGAGGAGCTCCACCACTTCCTCGACCCGTTTTCTAACCTCCTCCCGGGGGAGTCCTTCGGCACGAAGCGGAAAGGCAATGTTATCGTATACCGAAAGATGAGGATAGAGGGCATAGAGCTGAAACACAAAAGCAATGTTACGATCGGCAGGACTCAAAGGGGTGACGTCATCATGGTCAAAGTATATTTTCCCTTCATTGGGAAGCTCTAAGCCGGCAATACACCGCAAGGTGGTGGTTTTCCCACATCCTGAGGGACCGAGAAGAACGGTAAATTCTCCCTCCTTAACCTCAAAAGAAACCCCTCTTACCGCTTCCACCTTCCCATACTTTTTCCATAGGTTTTCTACCCGGACCGACGACATGTTCAACCCTCTTTCGCTTCTTCTAAATCTTGGAGAGGAGGGATATGGGAAAAGAGGATGTAGAGGCCCGTCCCAATACCCAAAAAGGCAAAACCATAGTGATAGAGAAAATAGGTAAAAGGTTGACACAAACTGAAGATTCCAAAGACAATGAGCACAATAGAGAAAGGTTCCATAAACCATTTGAGTCTCGCTAAAAGTCGCATAGCCACCTACTCCTTTATCGCTCCAAAAGTGAACCCACGGATGAGATTTCCTCCCAAGAGGAAGGTAAACACCACCACCGGCAAAACCATCAAAAAGGAACCTGCGGCAATATGTCCCCAGTTCACCCCTGCCGTTCCTAAGGAATGGGCAATAGAAGGAACCGCCGTCCGCGCTCTCTCTCCGGTGAGAAGGAGGGAAAAGGTAAACTCATTCCAGGTCATGATCAGGCTAAAAATGGCCGTGGCCACCATTCCCACCCGCATTTCCGGGAAAATGAATTTGAAAAAAGCTTGGAAACGCGAATACCCATCCACGAGCGCTGCTTCTTCATACTCAATGGGAATATCATCAACGAAGCTTCGCATCATCCACACGGCAAAAGCGAGGTTAAAAACGGTGTACATGATAATGAGCCCAAAGAGGGTATCAAAGAGTCCTAAGGCACGGTACATCATCACAAGCGGTATGGCAATCACCACTGGGGGGAGCATGCGACTGCTCAGGATAACGAAAAGGAGATCGTCCTTCCCTCTCACCCGCATGCGGGAAAACACATACCCCGAAAGAGCACCGAGAAAGGTCGCTAAAAGAGTACTCACAAAAGAGACGATGATACTATTCCCCAACTGGCGCAAGAAGGCCGATGGTTTGGGTTTGACTTCAATTCCTTTCACCCGTCCTAAAGCACCGCCCGCCCCCACATAGAAAACATTGCGGAAGTTTTCTATCTGGGGACGCCACACCCATTTGGGGGGGAGAGAAAAAGCATCGAGTTTGGTCTTCGTAGCCGTTGAAAACATCCAATAAATGGGGAAGAGATACACACAGAGCATTCCCACTAAAATCACCACGATAATCCGGTTTTTCACTTGTCTCCGTTGAAATTCGTTCATCGTTCTCCCCCCTTAGGTCCGACGTAAACGGTTGAGATAGGTGATATAGATATTGCTGAGCGCAATAATGATGATGAGAAGAACGTAAGCTAAGGCACACGATTGGCCGGTATGCCAGTAGGAAAAGGCTAACTTATAGATATAAAAGGGAATAATCTGGGTTGAATATCCCGGCCCTCCCTCGGTAATGACGTACACTAAATCAAAAAAGCGAAACGCGTCCATAGTTCGGAAAAGGACGGCTAAAAGGAGAATAGGGGCTACATAGGGCAGGGTGATGTAACGGAATTTGAACCAACCAGAAGCCCGATCCACATCGGCAGCTTCGTAGAGATACTTAGGGACACTGGAGAGCCCGGCCAAACTCAAAAGCACAATGAAAGGGGTCCAAATCCACACATCGGCGACTACAATCGAAGGCAAGGCGTATTCGTAACTGGTGGTCCAAGCAATTTTAGGGATACCGAAGAGTTTCCCCAGAATGTAATTGATGATTCCCCAATTGGTATCCATCATGAAGCGGAAAAATTTTCCGATGACTGCAGGAGAGAACATCATAGGGAGAATAAAGAGGGTGGTCAAAACACCTTTCCCATAGAATTCCCGATTGAGAAGCATGGCGATGAAAAACCCCAAGAAGAATTCCACCACCACCGCCATAGCCACAAATTTTCCCGTCACCGCGAAGCGGTCCCATATTTCTTTCTGTTGGAAAATGAAGGAAAAATTACGAATCCCCACAAAAATCGGTGGATTGGCAGCATTCGCAGAATATTGGCAAAAACTCAAATAGAGCGACCAAATGAGGGGGAAAATCACCAAAAAGAGTAACAGGACAAAAGTAGGTAAAAGAAAGAGGTAGAGCATCCCCCGCTCAGAAACTCGGTTAGCCCAGGTATTCCGAATTCCTACCAACGATATCTCCTCCCCTTCCAGGGTTACCCCAAAAGGGTAACCCTGGGTATCATCTTCGTTTATTTATAGTATCCAGCGCGCTCCAGAATTTCTTCGTGTTTTTCGGCAATGAGGTCCATAGCCTCGTCAGGAGTGTATTTCCCCAAAATAGACGCATTGAGAATCTCTGCCATGACCGTACCCATCTCGTTATACTGGGGAATCTCCCAGTAATCCTTGAGGTGGGGGTAACTCACGCGCGCCACTTTGTTCACTGGAGCATATTCCAAGTATTGATCATCTTCCACGATGGATTTCATGCAGCTAAACATTCCCGCTTGTGCCCATTTCCATTGTGTTTCCGGAGAAAGCCACCACTCTAAGAACATGAGTGCCTCTTTCTTGTAGGGAGTATAGGCGGAAATGGAGAGGCCCTGTCCACCCAGCTGGACATACCAATTCTTTTCCGCAGGAGTGGCGAAGAAGTCGATTTTGTCCCAGTACGCAGAGAAGCTGGGATCGACGAGACCAGGATAGAATGCCAAGTATGTTCCCATCATGGCTACAAGACCCTGTTGCATGGCGGTGTTCGCCTCGTCCATACTGTAGTTGGCCGAACCGGGAGGACAATACTGGTAGAGGTCAACCCAGTAACGAGCTGCCGCTTTCCCCGCTTCACTATTCAAATATCCTTTGACTTTCTTACTCCCCGGATCCCAAAGCTCCGCCCCAAAGGACCAGAAACAGGCCAAGAATTCATCGGTCAATCCCGCGGTAGGAATGGGTGCCTGCCACAGTGCCACTCCGTAGAGGTTTTTCTCCGGACGGGTGAAGAATTGGGCAATATCCCGGAGTTGACTCCACGTTTCGGGAACCTTCAGCTCATAACCATACTTTTCCTGGAAAGCTTTCTTCTCTTCGGGGTCATTGAAGAGATCGGTGCGATAACACATCCCGAAGAAGTCTCCCAAGGCCGGAATGCCGTAGTACTTACCACTCCCATCAGGGTATTCACAGAAGGAAGTGATAAAGGTCTCATAGAAATCTTCTTTTTTCACCTTTTCATTGAACCACTCGGTGATATCCACAAGATGTCCGCCCACTACCGCCTCACCCAACCACTGAGAGTCGGGAAGGACAATATCGAAGCTGGTTTTCCCCGAGGCAAACTCGGTGAATACCTTATCATGGTATTGAGGCCAAGGAACCGGGTCACCTTTCACTTTAATACCAGTCTTAGCAGTGAAGTCTTCGGCCAAAGCAATGAGGGTGTCCATGGGTGCCCAAGCTGCCCAGGTAATGGTGAGAGTAACCTCTTCGGCAGAAGCTATTCCTCCCCAGAGAAGAATCACCAAACACACGAGCAAAACCCAACTCATTCTCTTCATAAAACTCCCTCCTTTCTAAAATTTTGAACGGAGATCGAAAATGCAGCCATGGCAAACGGTACTCTCCAATTCTCAATCTTCCCCTTTCACCTCCTTTCAGAGTATGTGCTGACAAGAATTGCGTTCCACCAAACACGGCTCCAATAGAGCGTGTTGAAAGGTGGTTTCACCCTCGATCAAACGCAACAAGAACTCTACCCCCACCTCCCCCATGTGGTACTTCGGCTGACGGATGGTGGTGAGAGAGGGATGGAAATAGGATGCCAATAAGATATCATCAAACCCGATCACCGAAAGGTCCTCGGGAATACGCATACCGGCATTCAAAAACGCTTTCATAGCCCCAATGGCTACAAGGTCAGAGCTCGCTACCACTGCAGTAGGTAAAGGACTCTTTTTGAGCAAGCGCTTACCCAAGGAAAAACCGATTTCTACCCGGTTGAGTTGAGTCTTCTCCTCTACCACTATCCAATGGTCTCGGATGGTAAGACCCCTCCTCTGCATACCGGTTAAAAATGCGCGTTGTCTCTTGACCAAGGTCAGAACATAGGGCGGTTCCCCCAGGTAGGCAATTTTATTATGCCCTAATCGATGGAGATAGTCAAGAGCGAGGTCAATTCCCTTTTCATTGTCCATGACTACCGAGGGATAGCGCTCGGTAAAAGGGTAAATATCGACGAGCACGAGAGGAATACCACACTCAAAGAGCACATTCCACAGGCTATCCTCGATCAGGCTATACGCCACCACCACTCCGTCGACTTGTCCTTGCTCCACCAAGCGAACGAAACTACGCTCCAAGTCTCGATTGTAAGAAGTAGCATAGAGGATCACACTGTACCCCCGCTTTTGCGCCATATCTGCCACTCCACGTGAGAGTTCGGCATAGAAGAGATTGGTAATATCAGGCACAAAGAGCCCCAAAGAGGCAGTGCGTTGTTTTTTGAAATTCCGGGCCACAAGATGAGGACGATAGTTGAGCTTCTTAATAACTTCTCGAATTCTCTCTTTCGTCTCCGCCGAGAGGGGAGCGGTGTGATTGAGGAAACGAGAAACGGTCGATTGAGATACCCGAGCCTCGCGCGCTACGTCTCTCATCGTCACCCTACCACTCCGTTTCCGCTTCTCCATAGAAACCCTCTACTTCAACCCAAGAGCTTTTCGGTAACCGGATCGAAGAAAATCAGTTTCTCCGTCCGAAAAAGGTACGGTACCCTTTCGCCCACTGCAAATTGAGCCTCTTGGGAAGCCCGCACTCGTAAGATGGTGTGATCGGTCTTAACTCGGATCACCTTATCCACACCCAAATCCTCTACAAGATACACCTCACCGAACTTATCTCCCTGCCCCAAAAGAATATCTTCCGGTCGTATGCCCATGAAAACTCTGGAGGGAATATTTCTTACCTCTTGGAAGAAAGGTATTTCGGAAAGCTTCCAAGTCGTTCCCATGGTTTTGCATCGCAGTGTCTCCCCCATCACTTCCGCAGGGATCAAATTGATTTCCGGTGTTCCCACAAAACGGGCAACGAAGAGATTGGCAGGACGAGAATAGACTACCTCAGGTGCTCCAACCTGCATGACCGAACCTTGGTTTAATACTACCACCCGGTCTCCCAAGGTCATTGCTTCCACATGGTCATGGGTAACGAAGAAAAAGGTAGCCTGGAGGTTCTTTTGCAAACTCTTGAGTTCCACCCTCATTTCTTCACGCAACTTGGCATCTAAGTTGGAAAGAGGTTCATCCATGAGGAATACTCTGGGGTTACGAACCATAGCGCGACCTAACGCCACTCGTTGCTGCTCTCCCCCACTCAGCTTATCCGGTTTCCGGCGCAGGAGATGTTCGATTTTGAGCACTCGAGCGACGCGCTCAATTCTTCGGCGGATCTCATCTTCTTCGACTCGCCAGAGCTTGGAGCGGAGAGGAAAAGCTAAATTATCATATACCGTCATATGGGGATAGAGAATATAATTCTGAAACACGAAAGCGCAATTCCGATCGCGGGGAGCAACACCATTCATGAGCTGTCCATCGATATACACCTTGCCCTCGTCCGGCTCTTCTAAACCACTGACGATGCGTAAGGTAGTAGTTTTCCCCGCGCCGGTTGGTCCGAGGAGAACCAGGAATTCTCCATCTTTGACTTCCACAGTTACTCCTCGAAGTGCCCGCACCTTACCGAAGTTTTTCACTACGTTCTCCAAAACAATCTCAGCCATTTTCTCTCTCCCACCTCAATCGCTTACCGCTCTGCGCATCGAAAAGGCACGCTCGATCCCAACGAATAGCAAGACGGACCGGAGCTCCCGGTGATTGTTTCTCCAAATCTTCTACTCGCACCATCCGTTGAGGAGCAATCTCCACCGCGTACAAATTCTTGTACCCCAAAGGCTCGACACTCACGATTCTCCCTGGGATGTCCCCATTTTCGGTAAAGGAGAGGAATTCCGGACGCACTCCCAAAAGGAATTTTTCTTTTCCTGTTTTCTCCACGAGGCGCACAGCCTCTTCGTGATAGAGACAGGTTCCGGTTTCAAGACACAACGCCCGTCGCAAGGCATCATAGGTAAAGGGAATAACATTCATCCCTGGACTCCCAATGAAATGAGCCACAAAGGTATTCTCCGGCCAGAGGTAAATTTCGCGCGGTGAGCCAATTTGCTGAATGAGACCTTGATTCATCACCACAATGGTATCCGCCATACTCATGGCTTCGATTTGGTCATGGGTCACATAAATGGTCGTCGCCTGAATCTCAATATGGAGACGCTTCAATTCTGCCCGCATTTCTTCCCGGTGCTTGGCATCAAGACCGCTCAAGGGTTCATCCATGAGAAATACCTGAGGACGACGCACCATGGCTCGCCCCAGGGCCACTTTCTGCATATCGCCACTACTCAAGCGATGGGGACGCCAAGACAATAAATGCTCAATCCCTAAAATCTTGGCTACTTGCTGAACCCGGGCTTGAACCTCTTGCCGAGGATACTTTTGGGCTTCCAAGGGGAAAGCAATATTCTCGAAAACATTCAAATGAGGATACAGAGCATAGTTCTGAAACACGAAAGCAATATTGCGGCGCGAAGCGTGCAGATGAGTGACCTTCTTCCCGGCGATAAAAATATCGCCGGAGGTGGGTTTTTCCAGCCCTGCGATCATGCGCAAAGTGGTGGTCTTTCCACATCCCGATGGTCCCAGAAACACGGTAAATTTTCCTTCCTCTACGGCAAGGTCAATCCCCCGCACCGCCTCAACTTCCCCAAATTTTTTCCACAGCTTTTCAACCCTCACTCTTTCCATAGTCAGCCTCGCTACCGTTTAATCACACCAAAGGTCAAGCCCCGAGCCAAATAGCGCCGCACCAAAAAAGTGAAGATCACTACCGGAAAGAGAAACACGGTAACCCCCGCCGCAATTTGCCCCCAGTTGATTCCCGAAGTGCCTTGCACGGCAGCAATAGAAGGAGGAGCAGTACGTGCTCTCTCCGAAGTCAAAATGAGAGCAAAAAAGAATTCATTCCAAGCAGTGATGAGGCAGAACACCGCGGTAGCAGCAATACCCGAGAGCGCTTGGGGGAGAACCACCTTAACAAAGGATTCCCAACGGGTATAACCATCGACCATGGCGGCTTCTTCAAATTCCTTGGGAATTTCATCGATGAAGCCCTTCATGAGCCAAACGGCAAAAGAGAGATTAAAAGTCATGTAGATGAGAATGAGCCCTACATGGGTATCGATGAGCCCCAAGGTTCGATACAGGACAAAGAAAGGTATCCCCACCACAATGGGGGGAAGCATCCGCGTCGAGAGGATGAAGAAGAGTAAATCTCCCTCTCCTTTCACTCGAAAGCGAGAAAAAGCATAAGCCGAAAAAGTTCCCAGGGTTACCGAGAGTAAGGTACTCACCCCGGCAATGATGATACTATTGACAAAACGGGGTGGGAAGAGAGATTTCCCCGCCTGACCGAATTTAGCCACTTCTTCTAAATCGAGGTTGAACAAGGCTTTGTAATGGAGCATGGTACTCTGAAAAATGAACTTGGGAGGTATGGCAAAAATGTCCGGCCACTGTTTAAAGGAAGTGGCCACAATCCAATAAATAGGCACCAAGAAAAAGAGGAGTGCCGCTCCGATGAGTATTCCCTTCACAATTCGACGAGTCACGTCTCCCCCCTCCCTACGCAGTCTTGGTACGATGAATCCAACGAATGAGGAGATTACTCAGAGCAATAATGAGAATGAGGATGATGTAAGCCATGGCACAAGATTCTCCAGTTTTAAATTTATTGAAAGCCAAACGGTACAAACTCATGGAAATGGTTTCAGTCACATCCCCCGGACCCCCACCAGTCATAATAAAGACCAAATCGAACATTTTAAAAGCATCGATGACCCGAAAGAGAACCGCCAAAACGAGAAGCGGCGAAACGAGAGGAAGGGTAATTTTGCGAAATTTAAACCACCAAGAAGCCATATCGATGTCTGCCGCTTCATAGAGAGATTGCGGAATGGCCAAAAGCCCGGTCAAAGAAATGAGCATGATGAAAGGCGTCCACATCCAAATATCCACCATGGCTACCGAATAGAGAGCAAGGTGAGGGTTGGTTAACCACAGAATTTTTTTGAATCCCAAAAGCCCCAAGAGAAAATTGAGAAGACCAAAGTTGGCATCCATGATGAATGTCCAAAACAATCCCACTACCACCGGGGAAAGCATCATGGGAATGAGAATGAGGGTAGTCACCAATCCCCATCCTCGAAACTGCTCCTTCAAAAGGAGGGCAAGGCCAAAACCGAGCAAAAATTCAATACCTACGGCAATAATGACGAAGCGGGCAGTGGTTTGAAAATACTTCCAAATGAAGGGGTCACTCAGAATACGACTGTAATTGGTAAATCCCACCCAGGCGATACGCTTACTCATGAGCGACGAGTAATTGGTAAAGCTCAGTCCCAAAGACCAAATGAGAGGAAAAACATTCATCACAATGAGCACCAAGAGTGTCGGAGCAAGAAAATAGATTTTCAAGCGGTATTCCGCCAAAGCTTTTTGATACATTCCGCCAGTGTCCTTTTTCATCCTTCTACCCCCTTTTCCCTCCCGGACGAGCCGGGAGGGAAAAGTATTGACTCATTTCAAATATCCGGCTTCCTTCAAAATCTGGGTATGCTCTTTGGCTACGGCGTCCATCGCTTCCTTAGGACTCATCATCCCGGCACAGGCTGCCGACCAGTATTTCTGAGTTACTTCGAGGAGCGCTGCGTATTCGGGAATGGTCCAGAAATCTTTGACCACTTTGAAACCTTCAGCCATGGCTCGATTATAGGGTTTAGCATCCAAAAATTCCGGAGAGTTCAAAAGATCGGTGAGAATGGGAACACCACCCATCGCCATGTATTTCTTTTGGGTTTCTTCGCTACACCACCATTTGATGAACGCATAAGCAGCATCTCGATTCTTACCGTAGGTTACGATATTGAGACCTTGTCCACCGTGGGTAGCAAAACGACGAATGGAACCATCTTCCATTCTCTTACCGGGGAAGGGGAAGAAACCAATCTTATCATAGTACTGGGGGTTAGTCGCCGGATTCACAAACCCCTCACACCACGAACCCCACTGAAAAGCCATGGCCACTAATCCTTGCGAAATGGCCTGGGTACATTCATTCCAGTAGTAATTCTCCGAACCCGGAGGGGCAAACTTCATGAGACCGACGTAAAATTCGAGAGCTGCTACCCCAGCATCGTTATTGAGGTATCCCTCTACCTCGTAGCTATCGGGGGCATGGTAATCGGCGCCAAAACTCCACATCACCGGTTGAAAACCCATGGTTACGGCGTCAAAAGTTTTCGCCGGCCAGTAAGCTAAACCGTAGAGATTCTTTTCCGGTCGGGTGAAGAACTCGGCGATGTCTCGCAACTGTTCCCAGGTTTCGGGGATACCAAGCTCGTATCCGTATTTCACCCGGAAGGCTTCTTTTTCTGCCGGGTCTCCAAACAAGTCTTTACGATACCCGATGGCAGGAACGTCTAAGACCCCTGAAACACCATAAAATCTGCTACTATCCGCGGGGTATTCTCCGTAGAGCTTTTGCGGCATTGGCGCCAGTTTATCGAAAGCGATGTTTTCCTTGAGCCAATCGGTCAACTCTACATAGTGTCCTCCACCAACTGCTGCTCCTAAGAGTTGACTGTCCCCGATGATAATGTCGTAGCTTGCATCGTGAGCGGAGAGAGTCACCAAAATTTTATCGGTGTACTGTGACCAGGCGACAAAATCAAATTTGACCTGAATGCCGGTTTGGGCAGTGAAATCTTGCTGGGCAAGTTCGTAAATCCAATGCCCGGGAGTATATTCTCCGCTCAACACACTGAGTACCTGTTCGCCAAAAGCCACCCCACTCAAAACCAAGAGGAAAAACGCTCCGAGAAGAATAGCCTTTTTCATGGGTTTCCCTCCTTCTTAGGATTTTGGAAAACTTTTCTCTTCCTCACTCTTTTCGCCTCTTCTCACCTCCCTTACATGGTGACCATCACTTTTAACGGGTTACCCTTTTTCTCTTTGGCAATGTGTAAAGCCTCCATGAGGTTTGCGAGCGGTAACGAGTGGGTAACCAGTTTATCCACCTCGATCAGTCCTGAGGCAATACTCTCAATGGCCTCCACCCAAGTAAAGGGCGCAAGCCAGGAGAAACGGATGGTTTTATCCCACAAAATTGATTCCAAGGTGGGAACTTCCACTACATCATTGGCTCCCGGAAGTCCAAAGTAGACAATCACCGCTCTGCGACCGGAGAGCGATAGAGCCATCTGCATCGCCTCTTTGCTCCCCGTAACCACGATCACCCGATCCGCCATTCTTCCCCCGGTCAAATCGGCAATCTTCTGCTTTATATCTCCTACAAAATAGGGAGAATCCTTCTCGCGGGGGTTGATGAGGAGATCGGCTCCCATGGCTCTACCAATCTCTAAGCGGTAATCTCGAGTACCTACCAGGACCACTTTCCCTGCCCCACTCCGTTTGACCAAAGAAACGATGGAAAGACCAATCGGACCAGGACCAAAGATGACTACGGTGTTGCCCAAACCGACCTCGAGCTTTTTCACTCCATACACGGCGTTGGCGAGAGGCTCAATAAAGGCTCCGGCCGAAAAAGAAACTTGGGCAGGCAATCTATACACATGGGTGTAATGAGAGACTACATACTCGGCAAAACCACCATCGGTAGAAACCCCTAAAACCTTTTTATTCTCACACAGATTCACGAAACCACGGTAACAGACCTCACAAGCATTACAATACTGCACCGGATTGACCGTCACCCGATCCCCTACTTGAAAGAGTTTCCTTTCGCGGGGAATGGCACCAACTTCCACCACTTCACCGGCAAATTCGTGTCCCAAAATGAGCGGCCCTTTCCCGGTAGGCGTTTCAAGAGGAGAAGCTCCCCAATAGTAGGCACCATCAGAACCACAAATACCACAGGCTTTCACCCGAATGAGAATCTCGTCATCCTTAACTGAGGGCATATCAACTTCCTCGTACTTCATTACTTCCGGTTGGTAAAAAATCCAGGCTTTCATCTTTCCCTGACTCATAACTTTCCCCCCTTATTTCATTTCTAAACGGGCAAAGAGGTCGCACAGGAACTTGATGGAATCGGCAGTAATTTCCCAAGCATTTGGCCAGAAACAGAGGTCAATGCACCACCAATCTCCACGAAAACCACTTTTCATAAGCGCAGGGATCACGGTGGCAAAATCGATATACCCAGTTCCAAAAGGAGCATGGGTGCTCGTTTCGTTATCGTGGAGGGTATTATCGGAATCGATGAGATGTACGTGTCCAATGCTTCCTTTGAGTATGTCAATAAATTCGAGCACTCCCCCTGCAAGCGTTTCGCGAGGTTCGGTTTGCTTTGCTCCTACCACTGCGCACATCTGGGCATGACTGGTATCAAAGAGAACCTTAAAGTTACTCCTCCCCACTTCGTCGTGGAGCCGCTTCACCTCACTCGGCTTGTTGAAGATAAACCCGGGCTCGAATTCCCAGACAATCATCTTCCCTACGTCCTGAGCCTTATCGGCACATTTGCGAAACATTTCCACTACCCGCTGCCATGTCTCTTGATAATCCCATCCCGCCGGAAAAGGGGTGCCGGTCACTGTATCGACGCGAAGCCTCTCAAAACCACAATCCACGCAAAACTCAAGCGAGCGATCGAACATCTCCTCATAAGCTTTCATCACCTGAGGATCGCCAACCGCAAAAGGGAGACTCCACAAATCGGGCACATAGGCACTCACCCCCAAGTTATACTTTTCCAACATTCCTACCAATTTCTTCCGGTCGGCTTTGCTGGGATAGAGATCGGGGTGAGCATGGGGTTTGAAGCCTCCTAATTCGATACCGTCAAAATTCAATTCCGAAAGTTTGGCCAGCACCTCCTCCAAGGGAACCGGATTCTGCGCATAAGGACCGATGGCGTAAGCCCAACTACCAATGGAAATCTTGGCTTGCATGCAAGTAAGCCCCCTTCCTTTGAGTAATGAAAACGTATGCATAACTTCAATTTCATTATAGAATACCTTTCTACAAAATGTAAACAGGAAGAAAAAATTTTTTCACCAATCGCCAAACCTCTTTGGTAAAGCGTTTTACAACCCATGTATTTCTTTCGGTGTGATACAATAGAAAAAAAGGGGGCATGGGAGATGAAGAAAATTGGATTTATCCTCATCTTGGGCATCATCCTCGGAATGTGGGCACAAACCTCTTTTGCTCTTGATACTCCCTACAGTTTCGATGTCTCCGCCGAGGGGTACGCTCAAGTCATGTTCGATCAAGGATACAACCTCTACCAAGCAGGGAGAAAAAGCGAGGCGGTGCAATTTTTCATCGAAGCCGTTACTACCAAACCAAACTTCGTGAAAGCATGGTTTTGGCTCGCACGCACTTACCAAGAGGAAGGTCTCCTCGACGAAGCCATATGGGCATGGAAAAAGGTGGTCGAACTCGAGCCAGAAAACACCCAAGCGCGGTATTTCTTAAAAAAATGCCAAAATTGGAAACAATACGGAAAAGAATCGTGGGAGAGTTATGAACGAGGAATCGTGGCCTTCGAAGCCAAAGAGTATTTCGATGCGATTGAGTTCTTCCAAAAAGCCATTGCTGCAAACTCAAACTTCGATAAACCCTATTATTGGCTGGGAATCGCCCACTACCAGGTAGGAGACTATCATAACGCCGTGTGGGCTTTAGAAAAGTACCTCCTCTTCAAACCCAACGATTCTACTGCCCAATACTGGTTGAAAGAAGCCCGCAATCTGCTTAAAAAGCTTCAATAAAAGCAAATACTCGGAGTGGTGAACCACTACACCCTTGTAACTTGAGGGGGAGTACGGTCAAGAAAGCTTCTTTCTTCAATAGCTTCTTGAGGTTAGTAAGCCCCTCGCAAATGAGAATCTCGTTCCCCAAGAGCAATCGATGAACGGGAAAAGGATAGGTATCGACACTCGCGGTATCGATACCTACTCCTTTTATTCCTCTCTCCACCAAGAAACTGGCTACTTCTTCGGAGAGTGCCGACTCTTGGGTATAGTATGCTTCGCTCCCAAAGAGGCTGTCACTACCAGTGTGAAAGAGGATGAAATATCCTTGAAGGTCCTTTCGGGGTGGGAGAAGAGGCAAGAAATCTTTTAGCCTGACCAGCCCCTTCCTCCATGGTTCGGTAACGTCGAAAGTCAAAGCATTTCCCACCAAAGCCTCCGGGGGAATTTGCTACACCGTCTTTCCTCCGGCAATGAAATGAGCCGGTGCATCGATATGGGTGCCACTGTGGTCGACGAGAAAGAGGGCATGGGTAACATGCCCGTGCGCTTCGAGAGTGTGCCAGGGGAAAATAACCACCTCAGGTTGTCCGGGGAAAACCGGACAACCTGAAAAAAGCGGAAGCGTGAGATCAACGATTTCCACGATGAACCTCTAAGAATTTGCGTAGAGAGCGGTCATAGGTTTTCTCTGCTTCCTTGGGGAAAAAACACCCCGGTAATTCTCCATGAGAACGGTGATACACGACACACTCACAACATTTCCCACGCCGATGACAAGAGACATAGGTACAGGTACAATGAGAAAGATTGTAAGCCACATTACACTCGGACATACGCTTCTTCCTCCTTTTCTTCTGCCACTCGTTCTTCAGTGCGAATTTTTCCCTCGTAGAGGAGGTAAGTACGAAAAATTTCCACGTACATTTTTAAGCGGCGATAGAAACCTAAAAAAGGACCGTATTTCTCCTCTTTATGGTAATGGGCTAATCCCCACAGAGGCACCATCTCTACATTCACCGCGAAATCATGGGCAAACTTGGTCAAAAAAACTTCTACCCCAAAGCGCGTCCAGGAAAAATCGGGAAGATTTCTCACCCAGCTCCCTCGGACCGCTCGCTGACCGTTCAAAATGGGGAAAATCTTTTGCGCTAAATCGCTCGATCCTCTCCCTCCTCGAAAAACCCCAATGGTCATATCCAAAAAGGAATGACGAGCAATGGGTTCTGCCAGAGCGAGCAAATGTTCCTTACGGAGATGAATGAGATCCGCATCGAGAAAGAGATAGATATCACTACTCTTCTCCCGACGAATTCCGGAAACCAAAGCCTTACCCTTGCCAAAATTGTGAGAATGACGAACCACCTCTACCGGAAAACGGCGTGCCACCTCAAAAGTATGATCGCGAGAACCATCGTCGACAACGACAATGCTATCGACAAAATCACTCGCACACAGTACTTCCAAAACTTTCGGTAAGCGCATCGCTTCATTATATGCGGGAACAATTACCGTCACCCTCTGTGCTTCAAGCATTTTCACACCTCAACTTGCAAGAAAAATGAAAACCACGTAGAATGATTGCATCAATTATACACCATATCGGGGAAAGGAAAACAACATTGGTATCTTCTCAAGAAAAGATACTGAGGAACTTTTACTATCTTGCCATAGCCGTTATCGTCGTGTACCTCGTTTATCTCTTACGGAATGTCTTAGCACCCTTCGCCCTTGCGGCAATCACCGCTTATGCTTTTGTTCCGGCCACCCGTTTTCTCAATCGCCTCGGTCTCTCTTGGAAAACGGCCTCAAGCATCATCTTCGTGGGAATTATCATCTTCTTTTTGGTTCTTTTCTTCCTCATCGTTCCCGAGGTAGTCTCACAACTCAAGTCGTTCACCGCCTCTGCGCCTGAGTACACTTCTCGCATCGTAGGCAAAATCATTGAAACTGCTCAAACCATTGACAAACACTACCCTGAGCTCAATCTCTCTCAGTCCATCCAAGAATTCCTGAATAACCTTTCCCAAAACTTGCAAAATTACTTAAGCGGTGTCCTCCGCAACCTCTTTAACTTTCTCTCTCTATTTATGACTGCTCTCTTCCTTGCTCTCGTGGTCACTCCTTTCGCCCTTTACTACTTCATGACCGATGCGGGTAAAATCCGTAAAGCCTTGGTGAAACTCTTCCCTCCCTCAAATCGTAAAGAATTCGTCCTCATTTTGCGAGAAATCGACCATATCTTGGGAAACTTTGTTTTAGGTCGTCTCATCCTTTCTCTGTTTGTCGGGGTATGCGCTACCGTCGGACTCATGATGCTCAAAATCGAGTTCCCCCTCCTCATCGGGGTCATTGCCGGTATCACCGACATCATCCCTTACCTTGGTCCTATCGTGGGTACCATCATTGCCCTCGTTTTCGCCAGTACCAAGTCTATTTGGTCAATCATCGGCGTTTTAGCCCTCTTTGGGGGCATCAATCTCGTTGAAGGAGTGGTGGTCACTCCCCGCATCATGGGCAAAGAAATGGGACTTCACCCCCTTACCGTCCTTTTCGCCCTCATGATCGGTGGGCAGCTTTTGGGAGCTTTGGGTATTATCATTGCCATTCCGGTAGCGGGAATCATCAAAGGTATCTTCCTCTACTACCGGAAAAAGCAACTCAAAGCTTTCGATGAAACCAATCCTTCCCTCACCCTTTGACCGCTCCAAAAGTGAGACCACGCACAATGTACCGTTGAATGAGGAGAGCTAAAACCGTCGGCGGTCCCAAGGCAAGGATAGCTCGCGTGGCCATGAACCAAAATTGTACCCCCCGCGTATCTTCGGCGCCAGCCAAGTATACGGGGAAAGTCTTCGCCTTGAGCGAGGTCAGGGCCAAGGCGAAAAGAAATTCATTCCAAGTGAAGGCCACACAAATCGCCGCTACGGCCACCAAGGTAGGAGCAGCTAAGGGAAAAGCAATACGAAAGAAAGCGGTAAAATCAGAACATCCATCTACCGCGGCCGCTTCTTCGAGCTCGGCGGGAAGCTCTTGGAAGGCCTGCCGACTAATGACTACGGCAAAGGGAAGAGTAAAGGTAGCGTTCAAGAGAATCAAGGCCAGTTGGGTATCGAGGAGTTTCAGAGTACGCATCAAAAGAAAGAAAGGAATGACCACTACCACCGGGGGGAGAACCCTCTGGGAGAGGAACCAAACCGTCAAATCACGGTTTTTCATCCGTCGAAATTGGAAACGAGCCAAAGCATACCCCGCAGGAACCCCCAAAAGCATAGCCACCAAAGTAGCCAACACGGCGACCACGACGCTGTTCGCCAAGGTAAAGCGACTCTCCCGCGTAGAGAGCTCAGTTCGCCAATTCTCCAAGGTCGGTTGAAATTGGAGGAAAGGTATGGAAATTCCGGTAATGGTAAAAGTTTCTGCCGGGGGTTTTAAAGAGGTTACCACTCCCCAGTAAATGAGAAAGATAGCCCACGCAACTACCACAAGGACCAGGATATACCGAATGACGGTAAGAGGGGTTGACTTTTTCCGTACCACACCCATAGGCATTTCTCCTCACTCGTATACTTGTCGAACTCTTCGGAAAAAGAGGTTCACAATCACCATCACCATGGCCAAAAGGAGATACCCCAACGCCGAGGCGTACCCAAAATCGAAAAACTTCAAGCCCGTACGGTAGGTATAGAGGGAATACACCTCGGTCGCCGTTCCCGGGCCACCTCCGGTGAGACTGTACACGACATCAAAGATCTTGAAAGACTCGATAAGCCGCAAAAGCAAAACAATGATGACCACCGGTTGAATCATGGGAAAGGTGATCTTGCGGAAAATCTCCCATTCCCATGCCGAATCAAGGTACGCCGCATCGTACACTTCATCAGGAAGAGACTGTAGTCCGGCCAAAACAACCAAAAAACAGAAAGGAGTCCACTGCCAGATATCGAGGAGTAAAACCGCTACCCACGCCCAAAACGGTTGAGAAAGCCAAGGAATCTTCCAATCAAAAAGACTCATGAGAATACTATTGATCGGACCACCTTCTTCATAAAAGACCGTCAACCCCAAGTATCCTACCGCTACCGGGGTACAGAAAATCGGTAAAATCAATAAGGCTCGGAAAAGCGACTTTCCCTTCATTTCTTGGTTAAACAAAAGAGCAATCAAAATCCCCAAAATGACCTGGATACTCACGGTAATGGCCACGTAGATCAGGGTTATCCGCAGAGAGTTTCCTAATTTGTAATCACCGAAAAGACGCAGGAAATTATCTAATCCTACAAAACGGGCCGGCTTCCCCAAACGAACCCGGAAAAAACTCAAGCTGAAAGAATAAAAGAGGGGAAAAATGGTAAAAGCCAACACCCAAAAGATACCCGGAAGAATGAAAGCATACTTGATACTCCGATTCTTTAAACTCATAGGCGTCCCCCTCCCAGGAGAAGAGCGCAAGAGCGCTCTTCTCCTGAAATGAACCATCCACAACTATTTGGCGTATCCAATCGATTCTTGATACACTTCGAGCTGTTCGTCTCTTCCGTAGCGGTTAGTGATATCTTCCCAATCTTTCGCTACCCTATCCAGAGCCTCTTTGGCCGAGAGTTGGCCGGTGTACGCTTCAGAGAGATGACGGTCTAAAGCCACCCAGTACTCGTTCCCTCCAGGAATACGCAAATAAGGAGCGATATTGGGAGCAAAGAAGTTATCGTAGTATGCCTTGAGATACTCTTTCGCATCCTCGGGATGGAAACCATTGGCCACATAATCGTCGAGACTAGCGGTACCATAGGGAGGTAAGAAGTGGAATTTTGCTCCCGGATCGACTCCCGTCCACCCTCTCTGTACATTCCAGAGACTGATCTTGTTGGTGCCGTGGAATGCTAAGAGATGGTAGACTGCTTCAGGATTTTTGGAGAGTGTAGAAATGACCCCGTGCCATGAACCACCGGTAGTATTTCCCCACACATTGGGGGTGTCCATAGTGATGAATTTCCCTTGTTGGCGGTCATAAACTTCGTAACTTCCGGGAAGGATAGAACAGCCGAGGAGCCCCTTGATCTTCGAACGAGCCTCATCTTGAACGAGAGATCCGACATCCCCCCACGAGAAGGTGAATACCGCCTTGCCGCGCAGGAAGTAATCCCAAGCTTCACCCAGACTCCAGGCCACCTGGGCATCGGGACCGGTTTTGGCGAGCTTGAGCTGAAACTCTAACGCTTTGACGTGTCCTTCGCTATTAATGAGCGGGGTCATATCCTCGGGATCGAACCAATACACATTGTGGTACTTATCTACCTTTTCTCCGGGCATAATGCAGAAAGGCGCGGAGAGTGAGGCATAATGGTACATTCCCTGCGCACCAACTTTTAAGTGCATGACGATACCCGAATCGGCTTCTCCGTCGTTATTCCAATCCCAACCGTTAAAGAACTCAGAGATATCGTAGAGTTCATTCCAAGTTTTGGGGGGAACATTGTACTCATAGCCGTATTTCTCTTTGAATTTTGCCTTGTAGTCGGGGTTGTTGAGAATGTCCTTACGATAGTAGAGAATTTGACCATCACAATCATTCAGGACACCGTACCAAGTATCACCCCAGGTATACAGAGTACGAATAGAAGGAGGGAGAGAATCAGGATCCCATTTGGGGAAACGAGGATCCTTCACGTATTCATCGAGAGGGACGATGTATTCACCAGCTACCAGTTCCCCCATCCAGTCGGAACCGATCATAAAACCATCATACTGACCGGTACCGGTGAGAAGGTCAGTCATCACCTTGGGATAGTGCTCAGCATAGGGAATCTCGACGATGTTTAACTTCGCACCGGTCAATTGTTCCCACACGTCACGCCATTCATAGAGCGGACCGGAAATCCCCCCTTTCGGTCCACCTTGGTTGACCGTGATGGTGATGGTAACACCCTCAAAAGGCTTTTCTCCTGAGGTGATAATGGTTCCCAGTTCTTCATCGGTAAAGGTAATGGATTCACCAGACGCATTGGTCAAGGTCATATCCGCATAGACGACCGAGAAACACAAAAGCACTACCATTCCCACACTCAAGAACAAGAAACGCTTCATTTCTCCGACCTCCTTTCGCTAATTCGGAAAAATACTCGCGGTGTAAACTTTGGTTTCTCCCTTTACTATCACCTCCTCTTTCAAACCCTATGTTTTCTCTTCACCCAAGAGCATCTGAGCCGTCTCTAAATCGGTGACGAGAACGTCGAGGTATTGCCCCTCGAGTACCGCATGGAGGATATCCTTTTTCCAAGACGCATCGGTCACACCGATCACCAAAGGAACTTTGCGCAACTGTTCCAGAGTGATGCCGATAATCCGTCGGTCGAAAAGGGAATCACAGAGAGAACCATCTCTCTTCAGAAAATGGTATAAGACATCTCCAACCACTTCCTCGCTCTTCAAAATGGCCGAAGAAACCGGATCGTTGTAGAAAAACTGAGGCACAAAAGCCTCCTTTCGGCGCGGATCTCCCATGCCGATTAAGGCCACTCCCAAGGTTTCCCAGAGCTTCATCACTCGGGCAATACTCTGATCTTGACGTAAAGTCTGAGCTATCTTCCCACTATCCACGAGAGCAGGGGCATAGAGGGGAACGAAGGTTGCGCCGATTTTCTCGGCAAACCGGGAGGCAAACTCGTTAACCTGGAAACGGGGGGATATTTGTCCAACTGCCCCGATGAGGGGAACCACAGTGAGGGGCATTCGGCGATTGACGTAGTTTAACGTCTCGTAAACGGTCCGTCCCCAACCGATCCCCAGAATTTCATTGCCTCGGGTCGCCGATTCGAGGTATCGTGCTGCAGCTCTTCCAATACTCCGGCGGGTAAGATCATCCGAGCGAAACGAGGTATAGACCACGATAGCTTTCTGAAGGCCGAAACGCTTTTCAAGCTCCACCTCTACTTCGGAGAAGGAAGGGTAGGGATTGACCAACCGTATCTCCACCACCCCCTCTCTCTTCGCCACCTCAAGGAGTCTTTGCACTCGAGAACGGGAGATTCCGGTACGCTGAGCAATTTCCTCCTGAGTCAAGCCCTCTTCGTAATAGAGGTAGGCAAGATCATACAGGAGACGGAGCTTGGTCTCTTGTTTGTCCCCCCCAAGGCACCCTCCTTTTAAACATTTGCTTTGAGCAATTGTTTGATTTGATTATAAAGGCACCTCTTGGTGATGTCAAGAGGTTGAGGGCTCTATGTCAATATGTGTGGGGTCAAATTTTGGGGGCAAAGTAGTGTCCGGTATAATGCGTAAAAAGGGTGGGATTAGAAGCAGGAAAGGCCACCCTCCCTCTGGTAATACAAGGATAAGCAAGAACCTTACCAGGAGGGATGGAGGATGGCCCACTATCAGGTTACCGTAGAGGGCG
>Ga0116210_1000670_pt1 | contig 31881 bp, 24 predicted proteins | sample TshhotsprinmetaG_FD_94483 | JGI IMG/M metagenome (GOLD analysis project Ga0116210, IMG submission 94483) | Hot spring microbial communities from South Africa to study Microbial Dark Matter (Phase II) - Tshipise hot spring metaG | ecosystem: Environmental > Aquatic > Thermal springs > Hot... | reverse complement strand
CTCGAGCGCCCCATCGGCTCCCCTCCCCTGGCGGAGCTGGTGCGGGGAGGTGACCGGGTGGCCATCGCGTGCCCCGACTTCCACCGCCTGTGGGTGCGCGCCCGCGTGTGGCTGCCCATGCTCGTCTCGCACCTCAACCGCTGCGGCGTGCGTGATCGCGATATCACGGTGATCATCGCCAACGGGACGCACGCCCCTCCCAACTACCGGGAGGTGAGAATGATCCTGGGGGAGGATTTCCCCCCGAACGTGCGCGTAGTGAGCCACGACGCCCGAGACGAGGCGTCCCTCCGCTACCTGGGAAAAACTTCCTTCGATACTCCCCTGTGGGTGAACCGGCACGCGCTGGAAGCCGACCACCTCATCCTCACCGGCGCCGTCGTGCCCCACGCCTTCGCCGGCTACGGGGGCGGGCGCAAGGCGGTGCTCCCCGGATTGGCGGGCATGAAGACCGTCCTGGCCAACCACCGCCGCGCCCTGAGCGATACTCCCGGAGGCGGCATTCACCCCGGGGCGCGCCCGGGCGTGCTCTCCGGGAACCCTGTGCACGAGGACATGCTGGAGGCGGCGCGCTTGCTCGGCCCCCGCTTCATCGTCAACCTGGCCCTCAGCGAGGAGGGCGACTTCCTGGGCGTCTTCGCCGGGGACCTGGAGAAGGCGCACGCGCAAGGGTGCCGCTTCGTCTCGCAGGCCTTCCGGGTGGAGATCCCGGCTAAGGCGGACATCGTCGTGGCCTCGCGCGGCGGCTATCCCATGGACCTCACCTTCTACCAGGCCTTCCAGTCCAACGCCAACGCGCGCGCGGCCCTGCGCGACGACGGCGAGGGCATCATCGTCATGGTAGGCGAGTGTTCCCAGGGGCTCGGGCCTTACGAGTTCCGGCGCTGGTTCGACCTGGGTGGGGTGGATGAGATGGAAAGGGAGCTGCGCCGAGCCTTCACCGTCGCCGGCTTCGTGGTCTTCCGGGCGGCGCTCCTCTGCCGCCAGGCCAGGAAGGTGATGCTGGTCTCCGGCCTCCCTCCCGAAACGGTGAAGCGCATCGGGATCGTCCCACACCGCAGCATCCGGGAAGCGCTGCTAGAGGCCATGGATACCTTGCCGGGAGGCAAGGTCCTGCTCATGCCCCACGCCTCGCAAACGATCCCCTCGCCCGCCTGCTGAGGGGCGACGCGCGGTCGGCGTTGTAAAAGCTTCCGCATCCAGCGCCCAAGCGGCTTCCGGTCAGCGCTCGGCGCCCATTACCGCGTCGACCGCCCCCTCTGCGCTTGAGGCACGGACTATCTTCTCGTCGGGCATACCCTGCCGGGATATCTCCCAGCTCGAGATGGCCACCACCTTCTTGCCCATCTTCAGGGCCATGGCTATCTCGGAGAGCGTCCCGTATTCGCCGCCCACCGCGATGACCGCGTCCGCGCTGCGCACGATGATGGCGTTGCGCGCCTGACCCATGTCGGTGGCGATGGGATGGTCCACGTAGGGGTTGGCGTCTCCCCGAAAGGGGCCGGGGAGGATGCCGATGGTGGTGCCACCCCCCTCCTTGGCTCCCTTGCAGGCGGCTTCCATGACCCCGCCCAGGCCGCCGCACACGATGACGGCGCCTCGCCTGGCCAAGAGGTTGCCGACCTCGTAGGCTATCCTGTTCTCCTCCTCGCTGCTGAACTGGCCCCCGATGATACCTATGTACACGCCGTGTTACCTCCTGCCCGACTGCCTCCTTTTCGGCTGCGTCCTGCCCGACTGCCTCCTGCCTCCAGCACCGCTCCTATCCGTCCCTTCACGCCTTTTTCTCCGGACCGCCCTCCTCGCGGGAGACCAGGTAACGCGCCGCTTCCTCGGCGGCGGCGTAGACCTCCTTCAAGGGCACGCCGTGCTTCACCGCGGCCTGCCGGCAATCGTCGTATTCCGGGGCGATGTTGACCGGCCTGCCTTCCCGATAAGCCAGCTTCACCCGTATCTGCCCGAAGGCGGTATCCACCTCGATGATCTCGCGGTCCAGGTACTCCTTGTCCACCTCCTCCACGCGGATGCCCAGGGTCTTGGTTTCCGCGAAGAGGACCTCCTTTATCTGCTCCTCGAGGGCAGGGGGCACCAGTATGCACAGGGTCACCGCCGGCCGCGACTTCTTCATCTGGATGGGATAGAGCCAGACGTCCTCCGCGCCCGCCTCGAAGAGCCTCTCCACGACGTAGGGGTAGAGCTCGGGGTTCATGTCGTCTATATTGGTAGAAAATACCAGGCGCCTCTCGCGGCTGCGCCCCCGCGCCGGCACTTCCCTTTCCCCCAGCAGGCCGCGCAGCACATTGGGTATCTCCAGTTCCCGGTCCCCGGCCCCGTAGCCCACGGCCTGCACGCGCATCAGGGGAAGCAGGCAGAAGTCGGCGGCCAGCGCCGCGACGATGGCAGCCCCCGTGGGGGTCACGATCTCCGTGGGTATGCCGCTGGAATACACGGGCACATCCTTGAGTATCTCCGTGACCGCGGGCGCCGGCACGGGATAGATCCCGTGGCTGGTCTTGATCATGCCCGTGCCCATGGGGAGGGGGGAGCACAGGAGCTCCTCCACCGCGAGGTATTCCAGGCCCCGTACGCTTCCCACCACGTCCACCAGGGTGTCAGCGCTGCTCAGCTCGTGGAAGTGGACGTGTTCGATATTGCGGGAGTGTATGCGGCTTTCGGCTTCCGCCAGGAGCGCGAAGACCCGCTGGCTCCTCTCCTTGACGCCGGCTGTCAGTTTGCTCTTTTCGATCAGGCCCTTGATGTGGGCGTAGGTCCTGACCACGCCGCGCTCCGGGGCGCGCACGTGCACCTTGGCCGCCCCGATGCCCTTGCGCTCCGTCCTGGCGGCCACGATCTCCACCTCGCCGAGTCCCAGGGCGGAGGCCGTTTCCCGGAAGATATCGACGGGGACGCCGAGATCCACGAGGACCCCCAGCATCATGTCACCGCTTATGCCGGCGAAAGCGTCGAGGTAGAGCGTCTTCATGCGCAAGCCTTTCACCGCTTGGCCCTTGCAGGTTCGCTTTTCCGGGAGAGAAGCAAGGCCACCGCTTCCCGCCCGCCTCGTGCAAGGTCTTCATGCCGGGGCCTCGTGCAAGGTCTTCCCGCGAGAACCTCATGCAAGAGCATCATACAGCCTCAGCACACGTCTGCCGCGGCACTCCTCGTCCATGCTGCCGCTGCGATAGCCCTCAAGGTCCAGGTCGACGCGGCGGAAGCCCAGCTCCCTGAACTTCTTCACCAGGCGTTCTCTCCTTTCCTTCCCCTCGAGCAGCCGCGCCTCCTCCCGCCCCGCTTCGATGCGCGCCCAGTCCGGCCCGTCCACCCTCACGCGCAGTTCGCGCAGCCCCATGCCCTCCAGCCATTCCTCGGCGGCGTCCACCCTGCGTATGATCCCCGGCGCGAGCTCCGTGCCGTAGGGGAAGCGCGTGGCCAGGCAGGGGCGTGAGGGCGCGTCCCAGTTGGGCAGGCCGCAGTGCTCGGCCAGGGCGCGCACCTCCGCCTTGCTCAACCCCACCTCTTTAAGGGGGCTTACGGCGCCCTCCTCCCGCAGAGCCCTCTCGCCGGGGCGCCGGGACAGGGCGTCACCGCGGTGTGAGCCGTCGAGCACGGCGGCGAGGCCCATCTCCGCCGCCAGGTCTTTCAGACACCCGAGAAGATGTTTCTTGCACAGGTAACAGCGTTCGCGAGGGTTCGCCGCTAAGCCCGGCACGGAGAGGGGATCCGTTTCCTCCACCCTGCAGGGAAAGCCCAGGGTCGCCGCGACGTCCACCGCCCTCTCGAGTTCTCGCGGTGGCATGAGGGGAGAGGAGAGGATGACCGCCCGCATGCGGTCGCCGAGCTCGCGGTGGGCGAGGAAGCTGAGGAGCGTGGAGTCCACGCCTCCCGAGAAGGAGACCAGGGCGGAAGGGAATGACGCGAGTAGCTCCTGCAGCCCCCGAAACTTCCGTCCGATTTCTTCATCCATGCACGCATCACGCCTTTTCTTGAGTATAACACTCATTTTACGGTGAATATGGTATCCTTTGGTGGAAAGGAGGAGCACTGGTTTGGATACTTTACGGGACAACGCCGGGGTCTTGATCTTCCTGCTTTTCCTGGGGGAGCTCGCTCTCTTCGCGGCCATCTTCGTGCTCTTCCGCCAGTTGAGTCTCCTGCGCCGCAACATCGCCATTCTGAAAAGGGGGGCGGAGGGGTCCAGCCTGGTGGAGAAGGTCGCCTCGCAGGCCCTGCAGATAGAGGACATCTATGAAAGGCTGGGCGAGCAGGCAGCCCAGAAGGAATACCTGACCGAGGTCCTGGCAGGGGCCCTGCAAAGGGTGGCGGTGGTGCGTTTCGACGCCTTCGAGGACATGGGGGGCAAGCTCAGCTATTCCGCGGCCATGCTGGACGAGAACGGCGACGGGGTCATCTTCACCTCCATCTACGGGCGCAACGAGAACCGCACCTACGCCAAGGCGATACAGGGTGGCAGATCCTCCCATGTGCTCTCGAGGGAGGAAGCGGAGGCCCTGAAAAGGGCCCTGAACGTCAAGCCGCCCCTCATCAGGGCGAAGAAAGCCCGCGAGCAGAGGATCTTCGATATGCAGACCGTGGAGGAAGCGGGCGGCGAATCCCGCAGGGAGGATGACGGGTCTTGGGTGATGTGAGCCCTCCTGCTGCCTACCGGAACGTAGCCTATCTCGGCCCGCAGGGCACCTTCAGCGAAGAGGCCCTTCTTGGCTGGAAGAACCTGGAATACGAGGCCGCCATCCCCTTCCCCACCGTGGAGGAGACTATCCTGGCCGTGCAGGACAACCTGGCCGACAAGGCGGTGGTGCCCATAGAGAACTCCCTGGAAGGTTCGGTGAACGCCACCCTCGACTGCCTCGCCTTCGAGGCGGAAGAGGTTCTCATCCAGGGGGAGAAGGTCTGCCCGGTGAGGCATTGCCTCCTGGCCCGCCCGGGCGTGCGCCTGCAGGACGTGGCCGGCGTCGTCTCCCACCCCCAGGCGGCGGCGCAGTGCCGGCGCCACCTCATCAAGCTGCTTCCCGGCGTGGAGCTGGTGGCCGCCAACAGCACCTCGGAGGCGGCCCGACGCGTGGCCGATTCCGAGGAGCCGCTGGCCGCCTTGGGAAGCGCCCTGGCGGCCGAGCTCTACGGCCTGGAAGTGCTCTGCGAGGGCATGGAGGATCACCCCGAGAACCTCACCCGCTTCGTGCTCTTGGGAAAGGAGAAGGTGCCGCCCAGCGGCAACGACAAGACCTCGCTGGTCTGCTTCATCCACCAGGACCGGCCCGGGATGCTCCTCCAGATCCTGCAGGAGTTCGCCTACCGCTACATCAACCTCACCAAGATAGAGTCCCGGCCAACCAAGAAAACGCTCGGCGAATACTGCTTCTTCATCGACTGCGAGGGGCACGAGGAGGACGAGGTCGTGGCCTCCGCCCTCAAATGCCTCCTCTGCAAGCTGCCACGGGTGAAGGTCCTGGGATCCTATCCCCGCCATGCCGGGGAGGGAGGGGATGACTGACGCCCGCCGTGTGGCGGGACGGCCGAAGCCCCGCTGCCGCCCTCTGCTGATTCCTGTGGCGCGAGGCGGAGAGCGTCAGCCGCCCGGAGGAGCGGGTGGGCGCGGGGCGGATGGGAGGGGTCGGGTCAGGAAGGGTAGAAACAAGTAATGATCCGGCATCGCCCGGCCGGACCGTGAAAGGGGGAAGGGAAAACTTCCCAGGGGCAGGGAATGCGGTGGGCGTCGACGGGAGGCGCCATCTGCACTACGCGAGGCGACCTGGAGCTTAGAGGGAAAGCATGCTCGATCTCAAGTTCTTGCGGGAAAACGTGGACCTGGTGAGGAAGGCCGTGGCCGACCGGGGGATGGAGGTCCCCCTGGACGAGCTCCTCGCGCTGGACGGGAGGAGGAGGCGGCTGCTCGCGGACCTGGAGGAGAGGCGGGCCCGCCACAAGAAGGGGAACAAGAGGATCGGGGAGCTTGTGCGCAAGGGCGAGGACCCCGCGGCGCTGCGCGCGGAGATGAGAGCCTTAAGCGACGAGATCAAAGCCCTGGAGGCGGAGGCGGACTCCCTCGAGACGGCCATGCGCGATATCCTCGTGCGCATCCCTAACCTCCCCCACCCCTCGGTCCCGGTGGGTCCGGACGAGAGCAGCAACCAGGAGGTGAGGAGGTGGGGGGATCCGCCGTCCTTCGCCTTCCCGCCCCTCCCTCACTGGGAGATTGGGGAACAGCTGGGCATCCTCGATTTCCAGCGGGGGGTGAAGATCGCCGAGTCGCGCTTCACCCTGCTGCGCGGCGTGGGGGCGCTGCTGGAACGGGCGCTGATAAACTTCATGCTCGACCTGCACACCCGCGAGCACGGCTACACCGAGGTCTTCCCGCCCATCCTGGTCAACGAGGCGAGCATGTTCGCCACCGGCCAGCTCCCCAAGCTGGAGGCGGAGATGTACCGCTGCCGCGACGACGTCCTCTACCTCATCCCCACTGCGGAGGTCCCGGTCACCAACGTCCACCGGGAGGAGGTGCTGCGGGAGGAGGACCTGCCCGTTTACTACTGCGCCTACACCCCCTGCTTCCGCCGCGAGGCGGGTTCCTACGGCAAGGACATCCGTGGACTCATCCGCCAGCACCAGTTCAACAAGGTGGAGCTGGTGAAGTTCGTTCACCCGGAGACCTCCTTCGATGAGCTGGAAAGACTTACCATGAACGCCGAGGAGGTGCTGCGCCGCCTGGGACTCCCCTACCGGGTGGTGGTGCTCTCCACCGGCGACCTCTCCTTCGCCGCCTCCAAGTGCTACGACCTGGAGGTCTGGCTCCCTTCCTACGGCGAGTTCAAGGAGATCTCCTCCTGCTCCAACTTCACCGATTTCCAGGCCCGCCGCGCGGACATCCGCTTCCGGCCCGCGGGAGGCGGCAAGGCGCGCTTCGTGCACACCCTCAACGGGTCCGGGGTGGCCATAGGGCGCACGGTGGCCGCCATCCTGGAGAACTACCAACGAGAGGACGGCAGCGTGGAGATCCCCGAGGCCCTGCGCCCCTACATGCACGGCCTGCAGGCCATCGAGCCCTGAAATAGAGGGCTCGGGCGCGGTCGGGTGGCTCTGTCCCCGGCTACCGTGCCCGCATGCGTGGCCGTCACTCGTCCCGTCCGAGACCCGCCACAGGGATGGATGCCTATGCCTCCACCCACCATGCTCATATGCGTGGCCTCGCGCCCGCAGGCCCCCGGCACTGCTCCGGTTGTGCGTCCCCCTAGCAACAGGATCCTCCGCGGCCTTCAGGACGCCGCCCCTAAAGCCGGCGTGGCCCCCGGGCCGCACCATTGCAACCCACCGGATGTGAGCGTTACCTCCGGGCGGGACCCCGTGCTTTAACCGGCTTGGGGTTTCCTCGGCGCTTGCGAGCGTTACCTTCGGGTGGGCCCTCGTGGTCACCGGTCACCATGACTTGCCGCCGCGCAGCGTCACCTGCGGACAGGAAGCCGCGGGTCTCTATACGGGAGGGGCCTTCCGGGCCGACATCTATCATAAGTGGATGCTTAAGGGGATAATGGAGGACAGCGAGGGGGCGCGCGTGGGATTTGGGGGCAGTGAAGGGGGCGGGCTTTAAGGCTTTGCAGGTCGGGATAGCGCGGGATTGCGGCATCGAAAGGGGATGATCAGGGTGGGCGAGGACGTTTACACGGAGCTGCGCGAGTTCCTGGACAAGTTGCCGGGGGGCTTTCCGGCCACAGACAGCGGCGTGGAGATGAAGATCCTGCGCAAGCTGTTCACCCCCGAGGACGCACGCATAACCCTCTGTTTGACCAGGGAGCCGGAGCCCCCCGCGGCGATAGCCGAACGCTGCGGCATGGAGGAGGGGGAGATGGCGGAGAAACTCGCGTCCATGGCCAGGAGGGGCCTGATCTACCAGGAGAAAAAAAGTGGAGAGCCGCTCTACCGGGCCGAACAGTTCGTCGTGGGCATCTATGAGCTTCAGGGAGCCTTCATTGACCGGGAATTCTCGGAGCTGGTGGAGCAGTACTTCCCCTATCTCGGGCTGTCCTGGGCGGGGATCAAGACCCCCCAGATGCGGATCGTGCCGGTGGCTTCGGCGGTGGATGCGAACCCAGCGGTCGCCACCTATGACCGCATCAGGGAACTGGTGAAGCGGCAGGAGATGATCGGGGTCACCGAGTGCATCTGCCGCAAGCAGCAGGGTCTTTTAGGCAAGCGCTGCGACATCCCGCTGGAGCTCTGCATGGGCTTCGGCGACATGATCGATTTCTACCTGGAGAACGGCTGGCCGGGCAGGAAGGTCGGCGTGGAGGAGGCGCTGCGGCTGCTGGACCGCTCGGAGGAGCTGGGGCTGGTGCTCAGGCCCGACAACGCCCAGAACATACGGTTCGTGTGCTCATGCTGCAGTTGCTGCTGCCCGAGCCTCCGCTATATGAAGATGTTTCCCAACCCCGCCGATTTCATACACTCCAACTACCGTTGCGCCGTGGACCCCGACGGGTGCGACGCCTGCGGGACGTGCCTGGAGCGCTGCCCCATGGACGCGGTGGTGGAGGGCGAGGAGCACGTGGAGATCGACCCCAAGAGGTGCATCGGATGCGGGGTCTGCATCTCCACCTGCCCGCGGGACGCCATGGCCCTCGTCGAGAGGGAGGACGCGGAGGTCCCGCCCCTCGATTACGACGAAGCCCTGGACCGCATCGCCCGGGAGAGGGGGCTTGCCTGACGCGGGGAGATGCGCTTGTCCCAGCAGGGAGACGGGACTGGCCATCGTTCCTCATTTTCATCCCGTGTAGCCGACGTACGACATGCTTGTCTCACCGGCCCGCCGGCGCTCCTCGCCCGACGCCATACCGCTCGCCCTTAACGCGACCGGGTGGCTTTCGCGTTCCCCGCCGCTTCGCTGGGTGCTTGACAGCCCTCCGTGGAGATGCCAAGAGTAATATTGGGGAGACGAAAATCGGGGAGACGAAATCTAAGGCCAAGCTGCGGCGGGCAGGTGAGAAGAGCGTGCAGAGGGACGACATCCTGAGGCTCATGCGCCGCATAGTGCGGGATTTCGCCCCTCTCCTCCCCGGCATCCGCCTCGAGGTGGTCACGCCGGAGGGGTTCCGAGCCCGCCTGCGCGGCAGACCCTTGGTGGCCGACGAGACCTCGCTTCAAGAAATCCTGGAGGGGAGCGGGGAAGGCGGCTCCTCACCGCTATCGACCGCGGAAACCGGCGGGGTCATGGAGCCCGGGAAGCCCGGGGAGGCAGGGGAGCCGGGCGAGGGCGAAAAGCCGCCGGTGCCCCTGCTGCATACCTTTCCCTCCACCGGCACCATCATCGTGGAGATGGACGGCCTGTACGAGAAGGTGAGCCGCGAGGACCGCCGCCTGCACCGCCCCCTGGTGGAGGGGGTCATACTGCGCGAGGTCATCTACCTGGCGACCAGCCGCCAGCCCTTCCCGGACCCCCGCGCCAGGGCGGAGACCATCCTGCGCCGCCACTGGCCCTTCCAGTACGCCGCCCTGCGCAGCGTGGGCCTCGCGCCCACCGGGCTCCACTGGCCGACGACCGGCAAGGACCTGGCCAGGGAAAACTGAGAGAACTAAGAGGGTTTTATAAGACTCCATTGGCGCTGCCGTTCGCTTTGGGGTGCGTCGAGGGGGATTGTCCATGTGCGGCATCTTCAGGAGGTCGTCGTCGTTTACAGCGGAAAGGGGGTGAGGCTCATGGAAAGGAAAATCCTTGCGGCGATGGCGCTTCTGCTCGCGCTGGCGCTCTGCTCAGCTTCCCTGTTCGTCACGGGCTGCGGTTGCAAGGAGAAGGCGGGCGAAGCGGAGCAAGCCGCGGAAGAAAAGAGACCGTCGTAGAACCTTCCCATGAGGAGGAGGTAGAGACCGCGGGTGGCGAAAGGGCGGAAAGGGAAGAAGAGGAAGAAGCGGAAGAGGAAGAAGAGGAGGAGGAAGAAGCCAGGGAAGAGGAAACGGCGGAGGCCGCCTTCAGCAACGAGACCCAGTCGCTGAATTTCCCGCCCGGTGGCGGAATGCAGTTGGTCGAGGTGAGCTGGTCGGACCACGGGGACTATTACCGGATCGCGTGCCGTTTCAGGAACAGGGACGGCAGCGACTCCCGGATCCCCCGCTGGCCCAGAGCTATTACGCCACGGCGGACGGGAGGGTGCTCAACATATTCTTCTTGGAAATAGAGGTGGTTGACGCACGTTTCCAGGATCTTGGCGACCGGGTGTCCGTCGGGGATCCCCTGGTGACGGCCATAAAGCGAAAGACGGGTGGGATCAGCATGGAGATCACCTTCGGCGTGAATATGACCGCTCCCCTGCGCCACTTTCTTCACTACATGACCGGCCCCATGAGGGTGATCCTGGACATAGAAAAGACCTGACCCGCAACCTCCAGATCGGCGAACGGCTTAGGTGCCTCAGCCTCGTTTACGTGCCGGTGGCGGGCCGTTAAAATGGGCCTTGGAGGGGTGGCAGAGCGGACGAATGCGGTGGTCTTGAAAACCATTGGCCGGCAACGGCTCGCGGGTTCGAATCCCGCCCCCTCCGCCACCTTTTAGGAACTTGAACCCGGCTTATGGCGAGATGCCAATATATGGAAAGCTAAGAGCCCCGCTGCCGCGAGGATCGCGCCCGCTTCGTGACCGGGTCACGCCCCGGCGTGCTCAGCTGCCGCCAGGCTTGCCCCTGCCTGCGCTGCCGCGCCCCGGCCACGCATAGACTTTGACCTCCGCCAGGATGGAGAAGAGGGTGCCGTCCGCGCCGATGGGGGGCGGGGTCATGTTGTTGGAGTTCTTCGAGGGCAGCCAGGGATTGCCGGAATCGAAACGCCATTGCTCCTGCCTCTGGGCATTGATGCAGATCATCTTGCCCGAGGTGGTGGCCACGTAGAGCAGGCCGTCCAAGCCGATGCTTGGGCTGTAGACGCTGGGGCACACCGTCGTTCCCTCGCCGGTGTTATACTCCCATACCAGCCGGCCCTGGGGGTCGATGGCCAAAACCCTCCACATCGAGGTCCCGCAATACAGGGTCCCGTCCCTTCCGATGCTGGGAGAGTGAATGCTCAGGTAAGGGGACCCGGATCCGGCCGCGGAATATGAATAACTCCACTTGACCTGCCCCTCCGGAGATATGGCGTAGAGCTTTCCGAGCGCCAGGTCGCCGGGGAGCTGACCGGGCATCGTGCCCGTCCCCTTCAGGGGGCCGGTCATGGACCCCGCGTATATGGTGCCGTCCGCCCCGATGGAGGGGGTGTCCAGGGTGTTGGCCCAGTCATAGTATCCTTCTCCAAGGCTTACATCTCCCGCCGGTTTGGCTACCCACAGTTCCTTCCCTTGCGCGTCAAAGGCGTAAAGGGTTAAGGAGGACCCACCGCAGTAGAGGTTGCCCTGCCGGTCTATGGAGGGGGAGCGTATGTCCCCGGTCACCTGCTTCTCCCATTTCGGGTTGCCGTCCTCGTCCAGGGCCACGAGGACCCCACCGGCGCTGCCCGTATATATCGCGTCCTCGTGCGCGCAGGGCTCGTCGGCCGTTGCCCCCATCTCGTAAGACCACTTCATCTCGCCCTCGGGGGAGAGCGCGTATACCGTGCTGCCGGCGCAGAAATAGACGGTCCCGTCGTCACCCGTGCAGCACGTTGTGGCGGAGGCGCCGCCGGTGGAGAACTCCCACTTCGCGGTCCCTCTCTCGGGGTCTATGCACACCACTTTGCCTTTGAAGCCCGCCAGGACGTTGCCGTCCGCGTCCAGTACCGACCAGGCTGCCGATTCGGCCCCCGCCTGGTAGGTCCACTTGGGCGTCTCGCTTGTGGGCCCGTTTGCCGCGCCTCGCCCGGTCCGGCCGGCGTTCTGGTACGGCGTCGGCCAGACGAGCGTGGTCGCCATGTCCTCCTTACCGTCTTCAGGCATGGCGCCGTCCTGGTCGCCGGCCTTCTTTTCCACATCCCGTAAAAAGCGCCGTTAACAGTAGCATGGAGAAGAGTACCGCAGAGACAGCGATACTCACTCTGTGCCTGCGCCCGAATGACGTTGCCTCCTCACCTCCGAGGTCGACGTCCCAACCCGTATACCGTACCGGCTGCTTCCAAGTTTACAATCTCCGAAGGGTCCCGTGCACGCCTGTTTTCGTGCCCGTTTCTCCGGGCCCGTTGTCGCTCCGCGTTTCGGGAAATGATGGGAAACAGTGGATATGGATAAGGGGCCTCTCGCCGGATAGCGGTATAAACTGGCGCGGGAAGGTGATGCCCGTAGGCCACCGGCGGGCTACCAGACGGCTACGAGCCCGCCCCCTCCGCCACCCGTAAGGGTGGTGCCTTCGATCCCGGTAAACCGGACCCCTTCCCGTCCTCCGCTGTCCTGCAATAGGAGAAGTGAATAAAAGGAGAGATATGTAATAGGCGTATCTCTTGCTCTTGCCCCTTCTAACGCAGGCGAGCCACCGTCGTTTACAAGGGATTGAGAATACGACCTCATGTGCATGTAGGAATACGGTGTTTAAGTCAAGAATAAATTGTAATGGATGGAGAGCAGCCTGCCAGTTACGCAAGGGAAACCGCGCCGAACAGGAACCGTGAGGGGGGAGGAGCGATGAATGAGGAAAGGGTCAAGGCGGAAAAGCCCGAATTCAAGTCCCGCAGGTCCAGGATGCTCTACCAGGTGACAGCGCTCATAGTCGCCGTGCTGATAATATCGGGCCTGGTTACCTTCTTCCTGGTCCGCAACTCCCAGGAGAAGCTGATCGAGAAAAGCATAGACAAGGTCATCACCACCGAGGTCGAGAACCTCTCAAACACCTTCGATTACCTCATATCGACGATGGTCGTCGCCCAGGCGGAGATGTTGAACGTGCAGGATGTGATGGCTTTCTCCGCTGACATCCTGGCCGGCAAGATAACCGACGTCCAGAGGTACGCCATAGACCAGTACAAGGCCATGGTGGACTCCGGATTCTTCGGAATGGAATACATAATCCTCATCCTCCCCTCCTCGGGGCTCATCACGGAGCCCTTCATCATGGCCGCCAACGACGAGAGCCTCATCTACAACTGGGAGCTGCCAGACTACATGGCGCAGGCCATGAACGAGGGAGAGTCCTACCTCCTCCTGGAGGAGGGTTTGCCGGAGCTGGGCCTGGAAGACGCGCAGTTGGTGATCTTCACCCACACGCCCAGCCCCTTCATACCCGATTACGACGTGGTCAACGTGTCCATAATCCCCATGCAGGAGAGGATAGACTCTATAAACGCTTTCTACGACAGCGAGCGCAACAGCGTCAGCCTGACCCTGGGGCTTGTGGTCCTGATCTCCATCTTCGCCGTGGTCCTCATCACCTTCTTCCTCTTGAGCTACCTCATCCGCAAGAGGATCACCGAGCCGGTGGATGAGCTGGCGGCAGCGGCGGAGCAGGTGATGCAAGGAAACCTGGACGTGGAGATCACGGTGCACGAGGGCGGCGATTTCGAGGGGTTAGAGCGCGCTTTCCGCGAGATGGTGTTGAGTTTCCGGAAATATATCGCCAAGGCCACGGGCGAGGAATGAAGCACAGGGGTCGTATATTCGATCCCGGTCTATTCAGAGCGGCCTCATTCGCGTTGCCTGCAGCCCGGGGATGGGGTAAGGACCTACGGTGCTGTTTCCTCTTCAAGAGCACGAAAACCGCTTCCGGGTTGCCAAAGATGATCAGCTTTCGACAACCCGAGGCCGCAGAGGTGGCCACGTTTCATCATCCGGCCCTGATCCCAAATCCTTTCGATCATCGGAGGTCGAGGACACGGAAACATCCATCATTCCATCTTTCATCGTCCCTGGCGGGTTAAAGGTATTGTTCTTCCCACAGCAGAGGCATGCGGCGGGTCAGCGGGTCTCTTCCTCACGCGGAACGGTCGGTCCAGGCATAGAAGATCCTCTTCGCGACTTCCGCGGAGGCTACGTATAGGAGCACGATCCCCCCGATGTAAAGGTAAAAGACGGCAGGCAGCCTCTCAAAGCCTGCCACCTCGGCCAGGGGAGTGAATGGAAGGGCAACGGTCGCCAGCACGACCAGCATGGTGGCGATGAGCAACGCCTTCCCCGGCATACTGCGGTAGAAAGGCCTCCTGGTACGCAGCACCAAGACGATGGTGGCCGCGGACACCACGGATTCCACGAACCAGCCGGTGCGGAACTGCTTGGTGGAGGCATGGAGGATGAGCAGCAGCACGCCGAAGGTCAAGTAGTCGAAGAGCGAGCTGAGCGCCCCAAAGACTACCATGAACCTGCGGATGAACCGTATATCCCAGCGGCGCGGCTTCTTCACCAGCTCCACGTCCACCTGGTCGGTGGCGATGTTCATCTCGGGAAAGTCCGTCATTAGGTTGGTCATCAAGATCTGCCCCGGCAGCAGGGGCAGGTAGGACAGGAAGAGGGAAGCTCCTGCCATGCAGAACATGTTGCCGAAATTTGCGCTGGTGGCCATGAAGACGTATTTGAGGGTATTGGCGAAGGTCGTCCTGCCCTCCTGCACGCCGTCGGCAAGTACCCCGAGATCCTTCTCCAGCAGGACGATGTCGGCGGCCTCCTTGGCCACGTCCACTCCGCCGTCCACGGATATGCCCACGTCGGAGGCGTGCAGGGCGGGGGCGTCGTTGATGCCGTCGCCAAGGAAACCAACGACGTTGCCCGACTTCTTGAGCGCCAGGATGACCCGTTCCTTCTGGTTGGGCTCCACTTCGGCGAAGACGTCGGTTTCTGGCGCGCGGGCCTGCAACGCCGCGTCGCTCATGCCGCGCAACTCCGGGCCGGTGATGATGCGCGGGTTTTCCAGGCCTATCCGCCTGCTTACGCTGGCGGCGACCAGGGCGTTATCCCCGGTGATAACCTTGAGGGAGACTCCGTGCCGCTTTAGGCGCTCGATGCTCTCGGAAATATCCGGTTTCGGGGGATCGGAGAAGGAAAGGAAGCCGAGGAAGGTCATATCCCTCTCGTCCTCCTTGCCGATGCGCTGTGCCGCGTCCAGATCCTTATAGGCTACGCCCAGAACGCGCAGGCCTTCGCCGCTTAGCGCGATAAAATCTTCCTTGATGCGGTCGCGCATCCCGGAGATGGGAACCCTCTCCCCATCGGATTTCTCCGCCCACGAGCAGACGGCCAGGACGTTATCCAGGGCGCCCTTGGTGATCATGATGCCGGTGCCGGCGTAGCCGACAGCCACGCTCAGGCGCTTGCGGATGAAATCGTAGGGCACCTCCCCCAGCTTGTCATAGCCTGAGATGTCCACTCCGGGCTGGCTGCGTATGACCTCGTCCAGCGGATTGGAGAACCCGCTCTCGTAGGCGGCGTTGAGGTAGGCGAAGAGGAGGGCTTTGCGGCTCTCAGCTCCCTCGACACCGGTGGCGGAACGCAACTCGACCTGGCCCAAGGTCAGGGTGCCGGTTTTGTCGGAACAGAGGATGTTCATGCTCCCGAAGTTCTCGATGGAGGATAATTTCTTAACGACGACCTTCTTGGCGGCCATTTTCCGTGAGCCCTTGGAGAGGTTTACGCTGATTATAGCAGGCAGCAATTGCGGTGTGAGCCCCACCGCCAGGGCCAGGGAGAAGAGGAAGGAGTCCAGGACCGGCCGGTGCAGCGCGACGTTGATGGCGAAGATGGCGATTACCAGGCTGAGCGTCACCTCGATAAGCAGGTATCCGAAATGACGCACGCCGCGCTCGAACTCCGTTTCCTCCTGTTTCCTTTCCAGGCGCTTGGAGATCTTCCCGAACTCGCTGTTCCGGCCGGTGTTCACCATCACCGCCTCGGCTTCGCCGCTCACCACGTGAGTTCCCATGAACAGCGTGTTGCTGCGCGCGGCCAGTGCGGTATCCGCGGGGAGCACCCCCTCGCTCTTCTCGACCGGGTAACTCTCTCCGGTGAGGGCCGATTCGTCGACGTACAGGTAATCGGAGCTTATGACGAGGCCGTCCGCGGGGATGATATCTCCCGCGTTGAGCGAGATTATGTCCCCGGGCACCACCTCCGCCGGATCCACCTCCGCCACGGCGCCGTCGCGTTTTACCGAGACGCTGGTCCTGACCATGGCGAGGAGGCTTTCTACGGCATTGGCCGCCCCCCGCTCCTGCCAGAATCCCAGGAGGGCGCTGAAGAGGATGATGCTCAGGATGATGATGGAATCGGTAAGGTCGCCGGTGAAAGCGGCGAGAACGGCGGCGAAGACGAGGATGATTATTATGGGGCTCTTGAACTGGCTCAGGAGGAGACCGATGGCGGTGGCCTTTTTCCTCGCCTTGAGGGCGTTGGGGCCGTAGAGCCTCATGCGGTTGCGAGCCTCGGCGGCGGAAAGGCCCTGGCGCTCGGTTCCCAGCCGTGCAAGCACCTCTTCCGCCGGCAAGCTCCAGAAGGCGGAGACGTCGTCGTTGGCCATAAGCGATACCAGCCTGTCATGTAATGTCTCCCATTATATTCCCATGCCGGCGCCGTTCTACGCTCCGGAGTCATCCATCCATTTCAGCTCCACCGGATACCGCCCATGCGCCCTCGCTTTCCTTGCCATAGCATGCCCCTGAAGCGGGAAAGGCCCTGGAGGGATGGTAACGCCGCGCCCTCGATCTTCGGCCACCCTTGACCTGCCGCTCTTCCGTCTTGCTCGTAGCCCGGCGTTGAGGGGAAAGACCAGCCAAGAGACTTCCCCTTCAAGCGTCTGCGAGGCGCTTATGAATAAGTAAAGACTCATCCCCTTTCGACTGCAGCGGGTCTGGGAGATGACCCGGCCCGGGAGGCGTCTGGTCAAGAAGAAAGCGAAGAGCTGCCGGGCGAACGCCGCTGGGACGTGCGGGGCACGCTCTTGCCCTCGCCGGGCGGGAGGATGGCCGCGCCGCTCCCGCGCAGAGCCTGCACGGTGGCCGCCGTGCGACGGAGTTTAAGATTCCTAACCGCAATAATAAAATGGAAAGTGCTGGTCACGGGGAGGGAGATGGAGCTGCGGCGCCGTGGGAGATGACCGATACGCCATGAAGCGGGGCGGCGATAAGGTTTCAAGAAGGATCCTTCGCCTGTTGTACCAGCCCTACAAGTGGCTGGTGTTCGCTCCCCTTCTTGTCCTCTCCACCTGTTTTTTCGTCGGGCTGGGCGTGATCATGATCTTCCTCTTCGATGACCGGGTGGCCAACCGCACCACCGGAGCGTGGTGGGCGCGCTTCAACGCCTTCATCACCCCCATGCGGGTCACCGTCATCGGCAGGGAGAACATCGAGAAGGGCAGGTCCTATGTGGTCGTCTCCAACCACCAGAGTTCCTACGACATCTTCGTGCTCTTCGGGTGGCTGGGGATCGACCTCAAGTGGGTGATCAAGACCGAGCTCAGGAAATACCCCGTTTTCGGCTACGCGGTCGAGAAGGGTGGGAACATCGTCATCGACCGCTCCAATCCCAGGGAGGCATATAAATCGCTGGAGAAGGCGAGGCAGAAGGTCGTGGGCGGGACATCCATCATCATACTGCCGGAGGGAACGCGCGGCCGCACGGGCGAGCTGGGCGAGTTCAAGAAGGGCGCCTTCTGGCTCGCGCGGGACCTCGGCCTCCCCATCCTGCCCATCACCATCACCGGGACGCGCGAGATCCTTCCCCCGAAGACCCTCGACCTCTTCCCCGGCCGCGCGACGATGCGCATCCATGCGCCGGTTGACGCGAGCGCTTACGCGGAGGACGAGACGGACCGGCTCATCGAGGATGTGAGGAACATCATACGGAGCGGGCTCCCGGGCGGCCATAATCAGTCAGAGCCGGAGAAGCCGTAGTCGGTCGAGGCCTGAAAGGGAGTGATGGAATGAACATCGGCGACACCTTCCTTTACGCGGCGATCGTGGCTTTCCTCTATTTCAACGTGATCTTCCAAGTCGCCAACCTGCTCAAGGACAACAGCATCCTGGATATCGGGTGGGGACCGAGCTTCATCGTCACCTCCTGGACGGTTTTCCTCATCAACGCGCTCCGGGAGCCGGCGGGCGTGTCCTTCGGGGCGCGCCAGTTCCTGGTGGCGGCCATGGTGACCGTATGGGGCCTGCGCCTGGGCATTCGCATATTCCGCCGCAACCGGGGGAGGGGCGAGGACCCGCGCTACGTGAAGTTCCGCGAGGAATGGGGGAAGCATTTCGTCCTGCGCAGCTATTTCCAGCTCTTCCTCTTCCAGGGCTTCATCCACATGCTCAATATGGCGCCCGTGCTCATGGTGATGTCCGGTATCAGGGAAACCTTCGCCTGGTCCGACTACCTCGGGCTCGGCATCTGGGCGGTGGGCTTCTTCTTCGAGGCGGTCGGCGATCACCAGCTCGACTCCTTCCTCAAGGTGCCGGAGAACCGCGGGACCATCATCGACCGTGGGCTATGGAGATACACGCGCCATCCCAATTACTTCGGCGAGTCCACCATGTGGTGGGGGATCTTCGTCATCGCGGTCAACCAGGCCTGGGGGTGGGTGGGCGTCATCGGCCCCCTCACCATCACCGGCATGATCCTCTTCGTTTCCGGCATACCGATGACCGAGAAGATGATGGAGAAAACACCGGGGTGGGACGGATACAAGAGGCGGACGAGCGCTTTCGTCCCCTGGTTCAGGAAAGCCGGCTGAGAGTGGGGTTCCCTCCAACGGGAAAGCGATGCCATATGTCATGGAGATGGAACCGTGACCGAGTGATTTGGGGTGTGGTGCCATGAAGACCTACGTGATCGCCTATTTCTGCTTCCTCGTCCCCATGCTCGCCATCGACGCGGTGTGGCTTTTCGCCATGTCCAAGCGGTTCTATGCCACGCGCATCGGATCGCTCCTCGCGCCATCGCCGAAGCTGGCACCGGCCGCCGCGTTCTACCTCGTCTATGCCTTCGGGGCCGCGGTCCTGGTGGTGGTGAGGGCGGTGAACAACGACACGGGCATCCTGAAGACGTTCCTTCTCGGGGCGATCCTGGGGCTCTTCGGCTACGCCACCTACGACCTCACCAACCAGGCCACCCTCAAGGAATGGCCGGTGTTGGTGACCGCCGTGGACCTGGCGTGGGGCGCTTGCCTCACCGGCGCGGTGAGCCTGGTCGCCGTGTCCCTTACGCGCGCCTTCACATAGTATAGAGGGAGACGGAGCCTGACGGGGGATGGTGGGGCCGCGTCTCCGATCCTCGCTCCCTGCCAGCTCACCGCGCCATTTTCGACGTTGCGCGCATCCCGCTCCATCCCCTTACCGGGTTTCGGGTGTGGTAAAGGGTGCCTCTCACAGCGTGCGCACGAACTCGCTTATCGCGCGCGTTACCTCTTCCGGCTGCTCCATGGGGGAGAGGTGGCCGGCGTCCTCGATGTTGACCAGGGTCGCGCCCGCGATGCGCTCGGCGAGGAAGGCGCCGTACTTAGGCGGGGTGAGCTTGTCGTCGGAAGCGGTGAGGACGAGCACCGGGACCGCGATCTCCCCCAGCCGCTCCATGACGTCGAAGGCGTCGCAGGCCCGGAAGTCCCCTAAGGCGACCGCGGGAGGGCAAGCCGCCATGGCGTCCGTGAAGGGCTTCACGCTCGAGGGGTCCGTCTTCTCGGAGATGCTGAAGGCGGGCGCCGCTGCGAGGAAGGCCTGGTAGTCCTTCTCGATGGCCTCGAAGATCATGGGCATCACCCTGAGCCTGGCCCCGGAATTGATGACGATACCCGCGTTGTATTTGCCAGGATATTCCAGCAACAGCTGCAGGACGACGGCGCCCCCCAGGCTGAGGCCGCAGGGGATGGGCAGCGGAGCCCGCAGGGAGGAGATGAAGTCGTCCACCACGGTGGCGTATCCCGCGACGCTTTCCATGCCCGCGCCCCCGCTGGCGCCATGTCCGGGAAGGTCCAGGGCGACGGTGTTCATCTCATCGGCGAGTGCCTCGACTTGCCCATGCCATATGACGCCCGATACCCCTGATCCGTGGATGAAGACCACGGTGGGAAGGCCGGGGTCCAGGGGCCAGCGCCCCGCCCTGAAAGCCATACTGCCCATTTCTGACTCGCACATATCGCAAACAGCTTACCATACTTTTCCGGGAACGGTCGCATGGAGAGATTCGCTGCCTGGCCCATGCCGGTTGTTGTAACATATAGGCTACAATTGGGGAGAATACGGTAGTTACCACGGCGTCGCGAACAAGATCGGGTAGCGGCGAAGGAGGACGTGATGAGCGGATTCACCCTGGACCTTTCCGGGAAGACGGCGGCGGTGAGCGGATCAGGGAGGGGGATCGGCAAGGCCATTGCCCTTGCCATGGCCAAAGCGGGCGCGCAGGTGACCGTGTTCTCGCGGACGGAGGAGGAGTTCCGCGCCACCGCGGAGGAGATCGAGGCGGCGGGCGGCAAGGCGCTGGCCCTGCGCGTTGACATGTCCAGGCCGGAGGACGTGGACGCCATGCTGGAAAAGACGCTCGCGCATTTCGGGCGCCTGGACATCATGGTCAACAACGCGGGCACCAGCCCCAGCTACGAATATATGGAAGATGTCACGGAGGGAGATTACGCGGCCATCATGAACACCAACGTGAGGGGCATCTATTACTGCAACCAGAAGGTTATCCGCCTCATGAAGGAGCAGGGAAGCGGGTGCATCATCAACGTCGCTTCCATCGCGGGCTTGCGGGCGCTCTTCAAGTGCAGCGCCTACTCCGCGAGCAAGGGAGCCATTATCGCCCTGACGCGCACCATGGCCGTGGAGCTGGCCCGCTTCAACATAAGGGTCAACGCCCTCTGCCCGGGATACGTGCGCACCGAGATGATGGCGGGGTTGCTGGAACATCCGAAGAGCAGGGACAGGATCACCCTTTCCATCCCCATGCGGCGCGTGGGAGAGCCGGAAGAGATCGCCCCCATGGCGGTGTTTTTAGCCTCGGACGCCGCCAGCTATATCACGGGGGCCACTATCTGCGTGGATGGCGGCCTCTCCGCCGTATGACACTTACGGGCAAGCTATCCCTTTACCGGTTCCGGCCTGTTTCGTGATCTGTCTACTGGCCGGGGGAATCTCGGCCATCCTCGCGTATTAATATCTCCATCGCCTTCACCGCCACCCGCACCACGTTCCCCTCCGCCTTCCGCAACGTCTGCGGGGTGATGCGCCCCCCTTCCGCATGGCGGTCCACCACCCCGGTGACACACCCGCCCCGCAAACCCAGGGCGCCGCACATGGTGAGCAGGGTGGCCGCCTCCATCTCGTAGTTGAACACCCGCAGGCGGCGCCACTCCTCGGTGATGCCCTGGAAGCGGCGGGGCACGTAGCCCGAAAAGGAATCCGCGCGCTCCTGCCCGGGATAGAAGGTGTCCGACGAGCAGGTTATGCCCACGTGGTGGGTGATGCGCAGGGCCCGTGCGGCCTCCACCAGGGCATCGACCAGCCGGTGGTGCGCGACGGCGGGATACTCGATGGGGGCGTAGTGCGTGGAGGCCCCTTCCAGGCGCACCGCTCCGGTGGTGATGACGATGTCGCCGACCTTGACGTGGGGCTGGATGGCTCCGCAGGTCCCCACGCGCAGGAAGGTCCTCACGCCCAGTTGCGCCAGCTCCTCGACGGCGATGGAGGTGGAGGGCCCGCCGATCCCCGTGGAGGTGACCAGGACGGGCACGCCGCCCACATATCCAAGCCAGGTGCGGAATTCGCGCTTGCAGGCCAGCTCGCGGGCGTTCGCGAAGGGTGGGGTGGTGGCGATGTCTTTGACGCGGGCGGGATCCCCCGGGAGGAGGGCGTACTCCGCGCCGGCGACGGCCTCGCGTTCCAGTGAAAGGTGGTACACGGGCCCCTCCGCGGCCCCCCTCTTGCCCTTCCTTTTGTTGCCAGGATTTCCAAGCGATGAAGCCACGGGCGCACCTCCTTCTTGCGGCATGATCCCTATGATAGACCGCTGATGACCCTCATCTCCTTGCTCGCCTCCCCTATCTTCGCTCCCGCCCGCCTCCACCCTATGCGCTTGCCCTGCACAGTTGAATACGCGGTGGGTGTGACCAGGGCAGCCGGGGTCGGGAGAGCTCCAGGACCTCGCTGCTCAGGGCCGGCCCTCGCAGAGGCGCAGGGCCGCCTCCGTGATGCGGCGCACGTTGGGCAGCACCTCGTCCTCCAGTTTGCGGGAGAAAGGGATCGCTCCCTCGCTGCAGACGCGGGCGAAGTCCGCCTTGATGCCCGCTTCGGCCAGCACCGCCGCTAACTCCCCGGACAGGCCATAAGCGATGTAGTCCTCGTCCACCACCAGTACCCTTCCCGTCTTGCGCGCCGAGGCGGTGACCAGCTCCGTGTCCAGGGGGCAGGCGCTCCTCAGGTCGATGACCTCCGACGCTATCCCCCGTTCCGCCAGGGAGCGTGCCGCCTCGACGCAGCGGTGTACGCCCACGCCCAGGCTGAAAAGGGAGAGGTCCCCGCCCTCCGCCACCAGGCGCGCCTTGCCGATGGGGACCGGGGAGGGGGGGCACGCCACCTCTCCTTCCGCCCCTTCTCGCGGCACGTCGAAGCTCACCGTGCCCCTGCTGCCGCCGCCGAGGTAATCGAGCCAGTAGTCGGAGAGCAGCTTGTGCTCGAGGTAGACGACGGGGTCGTCGCTGTCGATGGCGGAGAGCATGAGGCCGGCGGCGTCGGCGGGGTTGGAGGGGACCGCCACGGAGATGCCCGGCATGGCGGAGAGGAGGCCCCAGAGGCACTGCTCGTGCTGGCCGCCGTCGCCATACCCGCCGCCGCAGGCAGCGCGCACCACCAGGGGCACGTTCCACCCGCCGCCGGAGAAGGCCCTCACCTTGCTGGCCTCGTTGAGCAGGGCGTCGAAGGCCACGGCGATGAAATCGACCAGCATGATCTCCACCACCGGGCGCAGCCCCGCCATGGCGGCGCCCACCCCCGCGGCCAGAAATGCCGCCTCGCTTATGGGAGCCTGGCGCACCCGGCGCGGGCCGAAGCGCACGAAGAGGTTGCGGCGCAGCATGGTCACGTCCTCCCCAAAGGTGACCACGCGCTCGTCACGCGCCATGGCCTCCCCCAGCGCGTAGTCTATGGCCTGGGCGAAAGTCATCTTAGGCATGGCGCTTCCCCCTTTCCATCGCCGCGGATACCGCTCGCTCCACCTCTTCCCGGGCTTCCTGATCGATTCTGCGGCGGACGTCATCGGGGACGAGGCGTGCGGCGCGGCACAGGGGGTCCGGTTCGAGCAGGAACTTCTCGATCCCCAGCACGGTCAGCGTCTTGCCAATTATTCCCATATAGAGGGGACGCAGAGCGAAGGCCTGCAAGGGCCTGGAGAGGAGGGAACGCACGAGCGGCGGGCCGATCTCCAGTGTCTGCTTGAGCGGTTCCCGGTATACCCTGAGAAGGGGGTCGCCCAGGAAATGACCCTCCCGGCGCGGGCAGGAGGCCAAAAGGAAGCTCGGGCTCCTCCCTGCCCTGGCCCTGCGCACCGCCTTTCCCGCGGCCTCCCACACCGCCTCTACCCGCGTGCCGTCCACGCGGCATGCGGGCATCCCGAAGGAGCGCGCCCTGCGCAGCAGGTCTCCACCGGTGACGCTGCGGGAGCGGGTGGTGATGGCCCAGCGGTTGTCCTTGCACACGAAGACCTGCGGGAGTCTCCAGGCCACGGCCAGGTTCAGGCTCTCCAGCAGCATGCCCTGGTTGGCGGCTCCCTCCCCGAAGAAGGAAACCGCCACCTTCCCTGGGGCAAGGTATTGAGCGGCCAGGGCGAATCCGGCCCCCAGGGGAGCGGAGGAGCCCACGATGCCGGAGGAGCAGGCCAGGTGCTCGCGGCTGAAGAGGTGCATGTGCCCTCCCCACCCGCGGCAGAGCCCCCGTTCATCGCCGATCATTTCCAGAAAGAGGGGGACGAGGTCCACACCCCGTGCCACCAGGGGTGGGGTGGAACGGTGGTCCAGGGCCAGCGCGTCGCCATCCTCCAGGTGAGCCACCACCCCGGCCGCCACCGCCTCCTCGCCCACTCCCAGGTGCATCTCGCCCGAGATGATGCCGCGTTGCCAGAGGTTCGCCAGCGCCTCCTCGCAGAAGCGTATGCGCGCCATCGAGCGGTAGAGCTCTTCCATGTCCGCTTTCATCCTTCACCCTCCTTTCGCAAGGGGCGTGATGCGCGACCCGAGGTCGCAAGGGATCCTTGCACCATCGCCGGGAACCGCCTCCCGGAGGTCGATCTCGCGGTGTTGAACCCTGGAAATGATTCCCTCAACACTGATCATTGCCTCGGCTTCGATCCCCACGGCAGAGCCACGGCAGCCGGTCCCGGAAGGCCACCCCCGGGAAGCATGCCTGCGCTCATCCTTCGGGCGCGGAACCCACTCCCTGCGCGCCTTCTTTCGTCAGGCTGGAAGCCACGAGACGGTCCGCGCTCGCGAAGAACCAGAGCCACACGGAGCGCAAGCGGTCGCTCGCCTTCGTGGCGTAGGGGCGCCGGAAGACGTCGATACGGCGTGAGCGCACGCTCGGCTTCCAGTCCGGGAGGTAGTCTATCTCCTCACGGGCACGGTCGGCCCATTCCATGCGCAGGACGTCGCCCACCCACACGGGTACATACTGCTTGCGGCAGGGGTTGCCGGGAGTGATGTAGACGGTGCAGCGCCCCGGGTCCATGAGGATGGAGTTCAATGTGCGGGCGATGTTCATCTCCACCAGCGCGTCCAGGAGCTCCATGCGGCGCAGGTGGCGGAAGAAGTTCCATGGGTGGCAGCAGATGGTGGCGTCATCCACGCGCTCGTCGTAGGGTCCGCGCTCCATGCCGAACTCGGCCAGGGTGGAGTAGTTGAGCCCGTGATCAGTGGTGATCATCCTGATCTTGGCGCGGTCGATGTCGCCACGGAACATTTCCAGCAATTCCCACATACGCGCCAGGCGCGCGAAGGAGCCGGCGATGATGGGCTCGGTGGAGGGGTCGGCGCCGCCGGAGAGGGAACGGTCGAGGAACTGGTGGTGGTTGGCGGAGGCCAGCACACCGCCGTGGTCGGCGGCTTTCTCCACCGCCATGTGGTGGTGGGAATGCTCGATGACCGCCGCGTCGCCGCCTGCGTCCGCGAAGATGCTGTTGGCGTTCATGATGATGGCCACCGCCACGCCGGGCAGCACCTCGCGGGGGTTGTCCCTCCATACGCTCACCGCCCCGTCCACCGTGGACTGGGTCTCCATGGCCAGGTTGTTGAGCTCGAAGAAGGTGAGGCCCTCGCCGCCGTCCATGGCTCCCACGGAGTTAACGCAGGAGGATAGCCCGTCCCCGTTCATCACCCCGATGCCGAAGAGCACCGGCATGCCCAGGCACAGGTAGGGCCTGCTGCCCGCGATGTCCCGCACGTAGAGGGGCATCCTGCCGATGAGCATGCGGATGAAGGGCGAGAGGTCGAAGTTCCACGACACGTAGACCTTGCCGTCGGAGGTGGCCGGGGGGACGGCGGCGAAGTTGGTGCAACCGGTGCCCGGCAGGGAGGCCAGGGCCAAGCCCGCGGCCGTCGCCTCGCGCGCGTCGGATCCCAGGGCGCGGGACAGGCCCCGGATACGCTCCAGCTGGGCCGGGTAGCGCTCGGCGAGCAGCGACAGGTGGCGTTCGGCCTTGCGTCTGGTCGCGGCGGGGTCGGCCCCGCGCCGGGAAAGCCACTTTCCCGCCTGCCTCAGAGCCGCCCGGAAGAGGCTTTCGCGTTCCTTCCCTGCCGCGAAGCCGAAAGAGAAATCATCCTTGGCCTTGATCACCCAGAGCATGGCCCCTCCTTTTTACGAAATCCCAACCTCCCATGCGACCTCTCACGGCCGGCGCCACAGCCAGTGACGGGCATGCCGCCGCTTGTTGTTCCTGCCGCCGCGGTTCGCGCTTGTGCCTGGCCTGGCGCGAATCCGGGCCCCATCTCAGTGACAGCGTGCGGCGGCCCTTGCTTTCAGCGAGTCCGCGCGCCCCCGCCCGGCCCACGGGCCTTCTCCGCCGAGGCAGCCCGCGTGTACGAGGCTGCGGCTTCGCCGCTCGGAACCTGCCTTGCCTGGACCTGGGAAGGCGATACGCCGAGCTCCTTTTCGCCCCCGGTGCCCAGCAAGGTAAGCACGGTTTCTCTCAAGAAACGGCCGAAGTCCTCGAAGTGCTTTTCCCCTTCCATCACTCCACGATAGAAATCATAACCCTCCAGGAGGGTAATGACGAGGTCCGCGGCATTCCAGGGGTCGCCGCGCACGACAGCGCCCTCGTCCATGAGGGCCGCGATCTCCTCGGCCAGGACCTCGCGCAGCCTCGCGTACATCCTCCGGAAGCTTTCCCTTACCCTGCGGTCGCGGAAGCCCAGGGAGTAGCAGGCGTAGAAGACGGCCTCGTCCACCAACCCCGGCCACTCCGGTCCGAGCAGCAAGTCCGTGGCCGCCCGCAGCCTCTCTTCCGGGTCCCCGATGCCGCGCAGCCTGGGGAGGAAGGTCTCCTCGTACCTTGCGAGGATGTGATCTACCAGAGCAACAACCATCTCCTCCTTGCTGGGGAAATAGTGCATGATGAGGCTGGGTGCGACGCCCATACGAGAGGCGACCTTGCTCATGGAAGCCCCTTCCAGGCCCTCGCACGAGAGCACATCGTGGAAGACCTCCAGGATCTCCTTCCGGCGCGCCTCCCCCTTGCGCGTGAGCTTGCCCGTTGACATGCGCAACCCTCCGTAAGCCCGCCAGCATAATTGAATGTTCATTCAATTATGCTAATTTTGCTGCCCCAGACTGTCAAGAGAATGCGAAAGGACGCAGGTGAATTTAAATGGGACCGGGTATGCGCTAAAATCCCTCTTATGAAATAATGTGGTGATGAAATACGCTTGAACGCAGGCGCCGTCAAAGAAGACACCGGGGACGGTCTCATGATCGAGCACATCAAACGCATATCTCCCGCAAGGTCGGGTAAGCCGGCGGGGGTGCCGGAGGGCGAGCCGGCTGCCGTCGCCGTAGCCATGGTGAGGAACGAGGGGGACATCATCGGAGCCTGGATCTCCCACGCGCTCGCCCTCTTCGACGCGGTCTACGTGGCGGACCAACTCTCCTCAGACGGGACCAGGGAATTCCTGCAGGAGGTGGCGGAGACTCACGAAAACGTGCAGATTTTCTCCTTCCATCACCCGGGATATTACCAGGCGGAGGTCAAAAACCACCTAGCGGAGATCGCAGCCCGCGAATTCCCGGGAGCCTGGCTATTCCCCCTCGACGCAGACGAGTTCCTGGCCGTCGGGGACAGGGAGGAACTCCTGCAAAGGCTCGCGGAGGTGGAGGCGGATCGCGTGCTCGAGATGGCGTGGAGGAACTGCGTGCCGCTGACCCTGGCGGAGGACAAGGCGTTCAGCTTCACCTCGCGCCTCCTGATCCCGGCCCGACACGGAGATTACCAAAAAGTCGCCATCAGCTCCGCTGCCTTTACGGAAAAGGGTTGGAGATTCACGCAGGGGAACCACGAAGTCGTGGATGAAGAAGGAAGCCTCGTTGCCAAGGACCTCAGGAAGGACTTAGCCGACCTCTTTCATCTACCCATACGCAGCCTCGACCACTTCATCCTCAAGTGCACCCAAACACATGCCGCCTACGAGGCGATGCCCCCGGACTCGCGTGACCCCTCCTGGGGCTTCCACATAAGGGAGATGATGGAGAGGGTGATGGCGGAGGGAACCCTGGATCCCGGCATGGTCAGGGCGTTCGTCGCGCGCTACGGCCTCTCTTCCCTGCAGGGCGAAGGGGGGCTCGCCTTAGGGGAGATGCTGCAGGGTGGGTGGTACTGCGCGCCTCTCTACGTAGCCCGCCTGGAGCCCGCCCCCGAGGTGAGGCGCACCCTCACCTTCCGCGAGATCGCCGGGAAGCTCGCGAAGGAACAGGGCGACCAGAAACTCAAGAACTTCGTGAGTGTCGCCCTAAGACAAAGGCGGGAAGAGCTGGCACAGAAAGATGCGGTGCCCGACGGATGCGCCGACGACGGTGTCTTCGAAAGGCTTGCTCCCGCCCCCGCAGAAGAGGGGGAACCCAGCGAAGCGCTGCCGGAGGCGGAGTTTATCCGCTTCATCTCTCCCGCCTTCACCCCCCATGAAGACCCCCTTCCTCCAACCGCCTGGGAAGCACACGTCCCCTTCCTCTTCTGTCTCCTGCGCTACGTGAGGCCGCGGCGCTTCGTGGAGCTGGGAACGCACTTCGGCAACTCCTTTTTCGCGGCATGCCAGGCGGTCAGGGACATGGGCCTGGGAACGGAGTGCATCGCCGTGGACTACTGGAGGGGCGATCCGCAGGCCGGCTATTACGGTGAGGAGGTCTTCGCGCGCTTCCTGCAGGTCCTGCATGGAAAATACGCGGGCATCGGGAAGTACATCCGCAAGAGGTTCGATGACGCATCCCACCAGTTCGAGGCGGGCTCCATAGACCTCCTGCACATAGACGGCTTGCATACCTACGAAGCGGTTGCAAATGATTTCTACATCTGGCTCCCCAAGATGTCCGCAAGCGGTATCGTCATGTTGCACGATACACACGAGCGCGCCGAGGCGTACGAGGTATGGAGGCTGTGGGAGGAGATAAAGCAGTCCTACCCGTACTTTGAATTCGAGCATGGCCACGGCCTCGGGGTCGCTCTGGTTGGCAGCAACCCCTCACGGAGAATCAAGGAAATGTTCGATGTTTTTTCGCGGCCGGAATGCGTGCAATACCTGCAGGCTTTCTTCTCGCACATAGGTGGGCAAAATGAGGTCCTTTACAAAGCGAGCAACATCATGCGGGTGAAGGACGCCGCCCTGCGGGAGAGGGAAGCCGCACTGCGGGAGAAGGAAGCCGCGTTGATGACCCTGGATAGGATGCTTGCGGAAAGCACGGGCAAGTTAGAAATCCTTGAAGCGCAAGTGGAAAACCTTGAAGCGCAAGTGGAAAAGTTCGGAATGCTGATCGAGCAGGTTAATAAAAGAATGATCGTGCAGCTGGTCGAGAAGTATAAGCACGTCATCACCCGCATTCTTCCCCATGGCACGAAAAGAAGGAAATTCTTCGACCTTTCCATGGCCGGTGCCCGGGTAGCCGTCAACGAGGGATGGAAGGAATTGCTGAGAAGGTCGTTCAAGTCCGCCTGGGCGGATATCATGGCCTTGCGGGGCACCATTTTGCCGTTACCGGAGAAAGACGCCTTTGAAATAAAGCCGCCGAAGATAATGAAGTTGCAAGGGAAAAAGTTAGCTATCGTCGTCCACGCATTCTACATGGGTGTATTCGAGGAAATATGCGGATACCTGGCCAACATGCCGGTCGAGTACTCTTTGTTCGTCTCGGTTAAGGACGAGGAAGACAGGAAAAAAGCGGAAGACCTTGCAAGAGATTTACCGAAAGTAAGAGAGACTATCATCAGGGTAGTCCAAAACCGCGGCCGCGACATGGCGCCTTTTCTCGTGGATTTCGCTCCCGTTCTGCGGGATTACGATTATATTTGCAAGATACATACCAAGAAATCGACCTATATGCATGCCCCGGATGCGTGGAGAGGGTACCTCTACAGAATGCTTCTTGGGTCGAATGAAAGAATAAGAGCTGTTCTTACGGCGTTTGAACTGGTGCCGGAACTTGGGATAATCTACCCTGAAACCTACGAGGGATTGCCCTACTGGTGCCATACCTGGCTGGGTTGCAAGGGCATAGCCCCTGCCATTATTGGAAGAATCGGCGCCACTTTCGATCCGGATGAATATGTGGACATGCCGGCAAGCTCCATGTTCTGGGCAAGGGCAAAAGCTTTGAAGCCGCTATTCGATCTGAACCTGGATACTGAGAGCTTTCCCGAAGAAGCGGGCCAGACGGATTGCACGCTGCATCATACCTTGGAGCGCTGTATCGTGAAAGCCGCGGAGAAAGAGGGGTTCAAGAAAGCGGTTCTGCAAGCTGAAGACAGGCAAGTTTTCAGCTACCGTGGAGAAAGACTCTTCCGCCATTACATTAACGTCCCCTTCGATCAAAAAGTAAGGGCGCTGCGGGAAGATGCGAAATCAGTGTCTTTCGACATATTCGATACCCTTCTTTGCAGGCCTTTTTCCTCTCCCGACATGGTTTTCGCATATCTCGAGGAGCAGGTTGAAAGGGAATACGGCGTGGCGGATTTCCACCGCATGAGAAAGGAGGCGGAAGAAAGGGCGAGATCCGCGAGAAACTACGAAGGCGATGTAAAGTTGACGGAGATTTACTCATATTTTGGAAAACTCGCGGGCGTGGATGGGGAATTGTCAAATCGCTTGCGTAATTTGGAGATTGCTACGGAGAGAAGGTTGCTGGCGCCCAGGGAGCGCGTCGCAAAGCTGCTCAAAGAGCTAGAGAAAGAAGGGAAAAAGGCCATCCTGTGTTCAGATACCTACATGGAAGAAAGAGATGTCAGGTCAATACTGGCGGAGAAAGGAATCGTGGATTTCGATGAACTTTACCTTTCATGTGAAATAGGGAAACGAAAAGACAGGGGAGATATGTGGGATCACATATTGGAGAAAGAGGGAGTCACCGAGGCAAGGCCGCTTTATCATCTCGGTGACAACGAGGAGTCAGATCTGCATATACTGTACGAAAAAGGCATAGCAGAACTGGTAAGGCCCGTTCATATCATGAAACCCTCGATCCTCTTCAGGCACAGCGAGATCGGGAGCTTGCTTTACGACGTTATTAGGCCTCATAAAGGATGGCGCGAAAGCCTGCTGTATGGCGTCATCGCCAATCGCTTCTGCAATGATCCGGAAGCGGGTACTCTTTTTTCGAGGGCATTTCCGCTAAGCGACCCTCATGCCTTCGGTTACGTTGTTTTCGGCCCCCTCATTTACAATTTCATGATCTGGCTGATTAAAACGGCACTCACAGACAGGATAGACGAGCTGATGTTCATAGCGAGGGAAGGATACGTTCTCACCAAGGCTTACGATGAGATGGTATCAAGGCTTGAAAATGAGGGGCTGAGGTTAAGGTACCCGAAAGGGAAATATTTCCTCTGCTCGAGGCGCGCCGCCTTGTTTGCATCTATTGTGAGGGAAGAAGAGATAGGGAGCCTGCTGGACAGGTATTTTTCTGGTACCTTGCGTGAACTGCTGGTTATGAGATTCCGCATGGGAAACGTCAGGGAGATAGAGCATGCCCTGGGGAATTATGTTCTCGACCGTAACATCTTCTTACCGCGTGATGTGGGAATAGTCATGATCTATTTTAAAAAGATCGCGAAATTGATATTGGAGCAGGCAAGGAAGGAAAGAGAAGCGCTCGCAGGGCATTGCAGCGATATGGGCTTTGACAGTGAAAAGAAGACGGCATTGGTCGACCTTGGATATTCCGGGACAATACAGAGATCATTAAGCAAGATTATGCAGCATCCGATTGCAGGATATTACTTCGCTACCGATGAGGACGCGAATAAGAACGTTCAAAGAGGGTTAATATGCAGGGGATATTACGGAAACATGGTCGATCCCCGAAAGGCCCACCTCCCGATTTATGATTACAAATTACTGGCGGAGGCGGTTTTAACTTCACCAGATCCCATGGTGATAAATTTTGTAAGCGAGGGGGAAAAGGCAGTGCCCGTTTTCGACGAGATAGGGATTTCGCAAGATAATTTTCACACGATAATGAGAATTCAAGAGGGCGCACTTGATTTCGTGCGAACCATGCTTTTTAGGTTTGGGAGAAATGTGATTGATATCGAGTTTCCAAACCCCGTTATTATGGACATCTTCGAGATGGCGAGCAAGGGAGGGATTGAAATCGGAAGACTGGAGGATGTGCTGTATGTGGAGGATAAATATTGCGGGAACAGAGAAATCAAGGTAATGGAATGGTTCAGGAACATGGGCTAGAAAGTGATCTTGCATCGAGTTGCAGCTTGCCGCTTTATCTCAGATAGATAAATGAACCTGAATGAACATCTGCGATATTTCATATCAATCCAGGCGAATATAGGCT